>JAEAME010002195.1_pt1 | contig 11803 bp, 15 predicted proteins | sample 8958731 | NCBI WGS metagenome assembly JAEAME01 (sample SAMN16933194, study PRJNA681113) | bioreactor sludge metagenome | isolation source: anerobic bioreactor sludge (Control) | place: India:Bengaluru | collected 2018-10-24 | reverse complement strand
ACGAATATTAAGTTTCATAGTACTCCTTTTGTCGCGCAAAGCGTCCAGCTAACGCCGTAGGTAACCTGCCGCCACCGCAGAACTTCCCTCGAAGAACGCTGCTCCCGGCGGTCAGGTTGACCTATTTGTTAGCCCGACACTATTCATACCATGGCATTGGCACCGGATCGGGAACCTCGCCGGAGGCCATTCGAACACCCAACTCAAAAGCGCGTCTGCAATCGTCGGGAAAGACCTTGGCATGACGCTGCCGTTTTGCATCTTTATCAAAGGCTTCCGCCTCGAACTTATCGTAATCGCTGTACTGCAGAGTGTCGGTGGATAGAAGCACCTCGCATGCACCGAAATGCATCCGCAGCATCATCTGCGTCATGGCGAACATTCGATCATAGCCAATTTCTGCAAGGATTTTATCAGGTGCATTCATGGTGTAGATCATGGCCGTGTTGATACGTCGAGGAAAGAGTGAGCGCCCATCCTTTGAATATTTCAAATATGGGAAGCACAGTCTCTCGAGGAATGCGCGCGTGGCGGCGGATTCGGCACCATAATAAACAGGTGCGCCTATGATCAGGGCATCGGCCTCCTTGACACGATCCAGCACCGTGGTCAGATCATCCTGTACTGAGCATACCCCATCCTGCTTTCGGCTTAGGCGCTTGCACGAAAAACAACTGATGCAACCAGAGAATTTCAGATCGTATAGTTGGACCAGTTCGGTTTCTGCGCCGGTTGACTGAGCGCCTTGCAGGGCATTATTCAACAAAGTGGCCGTATTCCATTTCTTCTTGCGTGGACTGCCGTTGAACGCTATCACCTTCATTATCTACCTCCAGTTGCCATATAGGCATGAGTATTATTCTTTGGGCTGCAAGAATTGTAATTGCACAGTTCTTGGCTAACGCCCTGATGAGCCGCGACTGCAAGGAGTCGGCTCCATCCATTTGTTAGACTTTTATCGTGCACGTATAGTCATGGTATTCATGGATAATGGTTCGTGCAGATAGTTCGGTATTTTGAAATCGGCCAGTGTCTTACTCGCAATCTTTTCGGTGAATGATCCAAAATATGGTAAAAGTCGTACCTCAACCTCATAGAGATTGTGCTTCTGGATCCTATAAATCCGGTCGAGCGTACGATACCGGTCTGATTCGTATGAAACAGGAACCGGAATCTTTTTTGTCTGGCGCGGCGCAATGATGACAAAATCATCCGGTTGCGAAAAAGTGCGCATGTGGACCTTAATGTGCTCGCATGGTTGAACTGAAACCAACTCGTCACCTTTGCGCCTCTTTACTGAGATAACCATTGCCAGGGGAGACTGATTTACCGATATGATATTTTCTGACATGTTTTGAATACTTATCAACGCCCCATTCGGGCCATTGCTCAGCAGCTCGACCTTAAGACCATGTTGGATTCCCGGATGGGTGCCGTAACCGACAAGCTCTATGTCCCCTCTACAGCCTGCTATGAAGAAGATGAACAATAGGGTCAGTGGTGCAACGCGCTGGTGTCGCATGTCTTATCTCTCTTGAGCTAACAATCAACTATACATAATTTTTTCTATGTCTATCAGATAGTACAGAAACGATTATGTACATCACCAAAAATACAGAATTATTTCTGTATATCAGGTCGTATTCGAGTTTAGTTCATTCTCCTGCAATTTTGGATTATTTTCAAGCTGAATTTCACAGCTCGGGTTCTCGAATGTGGATTGAAAGCATGTATTCTTGTCGAGATCAGTGGTTTGTTTGTTTCAGGAAGCAGTCCTTTAAACTCAAGCTACCTTCAGACATCACTTTTCCTGACACCGGAGGGCCGCCAGGCAGGCGAAATAACACTGCGACCTTTTTCCTGTTTGGCCGTTGATGCCCAGGTGATCTTATCTTCACCGAACTTGTCATTGACCGTATCCATAGCTTTCAGGAGGGCCTCTCTGTCTTTCCGGTACGGCTTCTCGAAAAGGGTTAACTGCTCATTTTTTCCGAAGGATGAAAGGGAGACCCCAAGGAGCCGTATACTGTTGGTCAGGCGTATCCCGTCGAGGATGGAAAGGGCTGTCCGGTAGATCTCGCCGGTATCGTTGGTATAGGCAGGCATAGTGGTCTGTCTGGTAAATGTTTTGAAGTCGGCATATCTAACTGTGAGGGTGACCTTTTTTCCTTTATAGCCGAACCGTCGTGCTCTTCTGCCTACCTTCTCGCTCAGCCTGAGAAGCTGGGGCTCTATGTCTTCTCTTTTCCATAGGTCCTTTTCAAAGGTCCTGCTGTGGCCTATCGATTTTGGGTCACGATCAGCAGACTCAAGAAGACGATCCAGGATACCATTGCCCATTGCTTTAAGCTGGCTGCCAAGGACACCGAACTTTTTGGTCAGAAGAGAAAGGGGTGCCGCTCCCAGCTCCCCGCAGGTTCTGATCCCCATGGCGCGGAGTTTTTCTTCAGTATGGGGACCAATACCCCACAGCTTCTTCACGGGGAGGGATTGAAAGACTGAAGGTACCATATCCTTGTCTATCCACCTGAGGCCGTCAGGTTTTGCCAGGTCGCTTGCCAGTTTGGCGATGAGGACGTTGGGACCCATCCCGATGGTGCAGTTGATGCCAAGCTCTTCCTTTACCGTCTTCTTGATTATCCGTGCCATCTCCTCGGGGCCTCCGAAGAGGTGATGTGATCCTGTGATGTCGAGGAAGATCTCGTCGATGGAGTAGGTTTCTCTGTCCGGGGTGAAACGGTCACAGATCGTTTCGAGCTTTGTGCAGATCTCTGCATACCGCTTGTTGTGACCGGTGACAAAGATGATGTGGGGACAGAGCTTCTTTGCTTCACGGGGTGTCATTCCGGTCTTGACACCGTATTGTCTCGCCTCATAGGAAGAAGTAGTGATGACCGTTCTCTCACCGGCACCGGTAACCGCTATAGGCTTACCTTTCAGATCAGGGTTGTCTTGCTGCTCAACAGAAGCGAAAAAGGCGTCCATATCGACACAAAGGATAATCCTGGGCATCATTGAGTATACACTGCTTGGTGGTGAGTGGGCAAGATGTTGGAATAGAAGGCGGACCGTCTGGCCCGCCTGATACTGATAATTACTTCTTTTTTGCTTTTGCTGCCTTCTTGGCAGGAGCTTTCTTTGCTTTGGCTGGTGCTGCTTTGCCGGTAGCCGCTGCTTTTAATGCTGCACCTGCAGAGAACTTTGGAACCTTCTTTGCAGCAATTTTAATCTCTTTCCCGGTCTGGGGGTTTCTTCCCTTTCTGGCTTTTCGTGCGGCAACCGAGAATGTTCCGAACCCGACAAGCGTCACTTTGCCGCCCTTCCTAATAGCGTCCGTTATTGAACCGGTAACCACGGCCAATGCTCTTGCTGCCGCTGCTTTGGAAACCTTAATTTCTGCTGCTACCTTTTCTACGATTTCTGCCTTTGTCATTTTAATGCCTCCTTGAGTACATGTTTGTATATCTATAATTATCAGGCCCAGATGCTGAGTCTGTTGTTTTAACCCAGTGATAGAGAACATCTACAGGAGGTGTTCCTGTAATTCCTTTATTGATAAGGCGTTTATTTTGTTGCATCCTATAAATAGTGATGCAAGTAGGATGCCACGAAGGTGGGATTGTATTCAATAGACTTGATGTGGAGTTCCTTTGCCATGGGTGCCAGGCCTTTATCGTACCGACAGAATCAAATATTGTGTGATTTCTTCGTTAGGTTTTATTCTGTGTGTCTGTTAGAGAAATTATCTCATGGGCAGGAAAAATGGAGCTGAATGGGTGCTACGCATTTGGATGGGTAAAACGGAGCGGCATCTTTAGGAGATAAAAAGGCGCAGGAGATAATAAACAACCTTGTAGCAAGCTTACAGGGAACTCTCAAGTTGGAAATTGTTGTGTTTTATAAATGGGAGTGCAAGACTTGCAAGTCATCGATAAGACACGTTGAGAAGAAGCGGAACGATAGCACGAAGGCAGCTGAGTCATGTAAAAAAAAGCACTTCGTCCGTTATAATTTGCCTGCTTTTTTCTGGACTAAACTATGTTTTTTAGGGAACCATAAGAGAAAGGGTTGAATTTTATAATTCTTGACTTAAAATTAACAAGTGGCAGTAAATAAGGATTTCTGATTTCGGTCACAGAGGTTAAACGTAGGATGAGTCCGACAAATAGTATTTTTCTGAACCCGTGAAAGATATTCAGCCTTACTGGCCTCACAAATTTTACGAGGATTAATCAACAAAAAGAGATGTTTTCAATACCGTAACCCCACATAACTGGTTTTTTGTGCAAAGAGGGGCATGGTATATGGTATGAAGAGTTGAAAAGAAAAGGAGAACTCAATGACTGAGGTGCTTATCCTTGTTGCGATCGTGGCCGGCTGGTTCATCGTAAACCGCTATATTTTCCCCCGGCTCGGAATCCACACCTGAATGTCTCCCCCATCGGCTGGCGGGAAGGATTCCTGCGATCATAAGAACCCTGAAAAATAAACATTTCATCTGTGTCGATGAGAAAGTTTCTATTCCATGATGCTGCCTGGTAAGCTGCAAGCCTGGGTATAGCCTTTTCTCAATCGCTAGAGGGGCTGTATATTTGAGGGAGTATTATGTTGAGGCGAATTAACATCTGTTGACACCTCGAAAGCAATCATTTCTTCTGCCGGATATGGTTTGAGAATGTTGAGCAGTTTTTCCTTGTCCTCGTTGATAGGGTCAAGCCAGAAATCCTCCTTGTCTCGCGGCAGGATAACCGGCATACGGTCATGGATGGGTTTTACTGTTTCATTTGCTTCCGTGGTGATGATGGTGCAGGTGCAGATCTGCTTGCCCTCAGGTGAAGTCCAGATATTATACAACCCTGCAAACCCAAAGCATTCTCCTGATTTCAGACGGATATACATGGGGAATTTTTTCCTTCCTTCAGTCCTCCATTCATAAAAACCATCCGCTATAACGAGGCACCGTCTTTTGTTGAAGGCTGACCGAAATGCTCGTTTTCTGGCTATTGTCTCAGACCTGGCATTAATCATCGTATAGCCGATGGCAGGCTCCTTTGCCCATGAGGGGATAAATCCCCATGTACATTGAATAATCTGTCTCACCCCTTCATCGTTGATGATCACAACCTCTTGCGTTGGGGCAATGTTGTAGCTGGGGGCAAGGCTGGATAATACCTTCCCCGCCTTAAACTTTAACGCAAGAACGCTGACAGGGGTTATTCTGACAAATCTTCCGCACACAATATCCTCATCCTCGCATAAAAAGACTAACAAAAAAGCCCTTCATTTGCCAATCCATTAAAAAATGCTGGGTCTGTAGCGATTATTCATAAGGGGTTTTCTTTTTTTGAAAAAACAAAAGTTGCCGGATAATCGTTACTCTTTTATTAATCTTCCTCTTTGAGAAACAATTGATGGTATTCATCCTCAGTCAAATATTTTTTCAGCATTTTGCCCATAATATCGAATATCTCGGTTAGATCATCATCAGTCATTCGTTTCAAAATTGTTTTCATCAAACGGTCGTCAGAAAATTTCTGCAGGTACATTTGTACCGTATTTTCATTGGATTCCCTGTCCAGACCATACCCCAAAAAACCGTCAAACGTTTCTACAAATAGATGAGAGTGCTTTGCCATCCGACTCCTCGTATCCAAATTTATTTGATCAATAAACCGATCACATTCTCCTCTAGTTTCGATCCGTTTTCAAGCTAAATTCGCCATCAACACCCTGAATCCCCATTTGGAGAGGAACAAAATGTTTTTGTACCATTCCTTGACAAGTATCCTTTATTTGCTATACATTCAGGCATAGAGAAAACATAGGGGGTACGAAGCCATGGGTCAGATGCAACCTGCCAAACTGAGAAAGTTAAGCATGAAGGATCTGGACGCAGTCACAGAAATCGACTACAAACTTCTCGGTACGGAAAGAAGGGGGTACTGGGAGGAGAAGATCCAACTTACAGAGACCTCTGCTGTCCCTTCCCTTGCAGCCGAAGTCGATGGGAAGATGATCGGCTTTATCCTGGGGAGAGCCAGTCGTGGGGAGTATTCAATCCCGGGAAACGTAGGATGGATAGATACCCTCGGAGTGGTGAAAGAATACCAGAAAAAAGGTATAGCCAGACTCCTCTTTCAGCAAATGCTGGATATGTTCAAGGCCGTGCGCGTGGATACCGTCTATGTCTTTGTGAACTGGAAAGATTGGGATCTTCTCCAGTTCTTCGACAAGATGGGTTTCACCCGAGGGGACATGATCAATCTGGAGTTAAAGATTTAAAGGAGAGAACGGTTCATCATCTGTAAGTCAGTTGTTTTCCCGATTGAACCTGTTAATCCTGCTATAGGCCATGTGAGGGTGGCTGGCCATCCAGTCCGGACAATCCGAGCTCATCAGCAAGAGCCGTCAGATTCCGAACAATTTCCTCAGCACATCTCCTGTATGTGCCTATGGGATGATAGAATGGGTCATCGATCTGCCATTGTATTGTCCGATCTTCCATGTCGGGATGGTGTGTAATGAAATAGTCGAAAATATCACGGTCCATAGCTATTATGTGGTCAAACTCCGAGATGGCAACATTGGCGATACTCTTGGCAAGATGTCCTGTCAAGTCTATGCCCCACTCCCTCATCACGCTGATCGCTTTAAAATTAGCGCTACCAGTTGTTTCAGAATCGGTGCCGGCGCTGTCAATATAGTATTTCTCATGAAACATCTTTTGGGCGAGGCCCTTGGCCATGGGGCTTCTGCTCTTGTTTGCAAAACAGATGAAGATGATTTTTTTATCGATAACACTCATAGATTACCCGGTTATTCACTCCTCCAATTCTAATGGTCTCAGCGAAATCCTGATTCGAAATACTATTTACCGTCAGAGACAGCCATGTTTATCTTCAGTTTTATCTATACCGGATAATTCTGTCAACAATTCTTTGCCGAACTTTGCTTTTTATTGCCGGGACTCAAGGAAGATGGATATAATAGAACAAACTATATCAGGAGGAATGAGAAACCTATGAACGGACGTCTGCCAAGCACACAACAATGTTTCTTTTGTGGACACGCCAGGGGAGGTCTTGCCCTTCAATTACAGTATGCTGACGGATCGGCTTTCTGCGAATTTATTGCCCGTGACACCTATCAGGGCTATGAAGGGATGCTTCACGCCGGTATTATAACGGGAATACTTGATGAAGTTATGTGGTGGACCCTTTTCATGCAGAAAAAAGCGCTCTGTGCTACCTGGAAGATGGAGACAGAGTTCAAGCGACCCGTTGTCTGTGGAAAGACCTACCGTGCTTCAGGACATCTACTCCGCACAATCAGGAGTACTTACTATCTCGGGAGCGTCATAGAAGATGAGTCCGGTAAGCTATGCGCTCAGGGCCATGCATCATTTCGCAGACTCAGAGGTATCACCCTTGAGGACATGGCGCATCATTTTGACTACCGGGGTGTTTCTCCCGAGATGCAATCGTTCTTTCAGACACACAAAGCATAAAGGTTGTCTGTTGAATAATCTGCATGCATCGCCCCCTTTATCAAAATGCATATCCTAACTAAGGGGTGAGTGGCTCAGCGCCAGCTTTTTCGATGGTGGTAAGTGCTGGTCCTCCAGCTGGTAATATTCTGTGCTGCAACACATCAGCACGTAGTATCATCGCCCGGCTTCGTTGTTCTCGATCATGGCTGCAAACTCTCTTAGGGCCTGTCCATAATGGCCCCCGGCAACCTCAAATAAGTTGTTGTGACCTGCGCCCTCTACCCAGAAAGAAAGTTTTGGTTCGTTAGCTTCCTGAAAAAGTCTTTTGCCATGCCAGAGAGGTATCACCTCATCCTGATTTCCGTGGATAACCAAAACCGGACACCGAACGTTCTTAATTTTTGATATGTTTTTGAACTTATCGAATGGAAGCAGTGGTACACGGGTAAGAACGCGGTAGGCCGTTACAAATGAACTTTCAATAATCAACCCGCCCAGCTGCCTCTTATGCGCCAAATCTGTCGCGACAGCACCGCCCAGCGAGCGGCCCAAGGCAATAATTCTTTTATTAGGGATACCAAGGTTTCTTGCCAGATACTCATAGGCAGCAAATCCATCTTCGTATGCGCTCTCTTCGGAGGATGTACCAGAACTTGTGCCATAGCCCTGGTAATCATATGCAAACACAGAGAAGCCCATGCTTTTTATGTCCTCTAACATTGGAAGAAGCTGCCCGATGTCCTCGGCATTTCCATGGCTATAAAGAATTGTGTAACGTGCGTCTGGATTCTGCAAATAAACGGCGGAGATTTTCTTGCCATTGCCATACTCAACGCTGATGATCTGCTTCGTGTTCTGGTAAGAGGACGGCTGAGGCTGAAAGATCATTGTGTCAGCAAAAAAATGTGCAAGGAGAAACATACCAAGGTAGACAAGCGCTATAATACGGAATGCAGAGAGCGCCAGGCGTTTGAGAATCTCGTTACCCCCTAATGATCGTTGCAGCTTATGCTTATCCACTGTCCATTATACCACACTGATCAATAATTACACGTAAAGGTCGCCGTCAACCGAGAGATATACAGTAGATTCCCACGGGAAAGCTCATGGCACTATAGTATACATGGTTTGCATGAATGACATATCAACTAATCAACAGTTGTAGCTCCAGGTGAAGGAGGCGATGCAAGCACATAAAATTGCCTGCTATCTCGTCTAAGAATGGAAAACCTCCGGGCTAACCCCTTTCTGCGGGAAATTGAGGCGTATGAATGCTAGGAGGCATTGAGGACAAAAAGTATACTATAATTGACATCACCCGGTATCAATGTTACAAGTGCGGTAGACGGACAGGCAAGGAGGGCTTTATGAAATCGCTTTGCGTAATTCTTACGGTATTTTGTATTTGTCTGTTCTCTGCAGAAGGACGTGCAGCGGATTGGGTATATTACACCAAGGACAATCTCGGCAATTACAAGTTCTATGACCGCACGTCGATTCGTTACTCATCGAAAGATGTTATTCGTGTATTGAAAAAAGATGTGTATTCAAAAAACGGGATCAAGGACTTCGTAGCGCAGAGAGCCAAAAATAAATTAAGCACATACGGGTATGACGATTTGTCTCACGTCCTTTGCAAGGAGGAAATAAACTGCAAGACAAAAGAGTATAGGCTGTTGGCCTGTTCCATATATGACAAGTCGGGGAGCATTGTGGAGAACCAGAGCGTACCCGACGGACACCAGGTATGGGAACCTATTCAGCCAGGCTCCGATCTTGATATCTTTCGAAAAGTCCTCTGCAAATTGCCTCCAAAGAAAGCAAAGACAAAAAGCGTTACAAAACATACCGGAAAACGATAGATAGCAAGTAACTCATAGCATTGTTCGTTATTATCGTGATGGTAGTTCTGGGCCTGGTAGGTATTGTCGGAACAGCTCTGATAGCTTTGAAATAAAAGCGTACTGTAGAGAAATCATTTTATTGCCATGGAGTCGAGAGAGATGCGTTATTCACCCTGTGTTGATCAGAAACTATGTTGTCTGAAGAGAAGATTACTCAGCTATTCTGAATGCCCCGTGGGAGAGGAAAAGAATCAGTTCTATCGATGCACTTGCCCTCTGCAATGCCATCCTCAATCCTCTGGCGTCATCATTGGTAACGATCTGATGCTCGGGGGAAAGATAACCACCTTTCCATCTTCCACATTTATCCGTGACAAACTGGTCTAAAAGGATGTGCTTATCAAAATCAAGCTGCTCACACTGAGATGCTACAAGCTGATACTGGAACTCGTAGTCCAGTATGGTTCCAAGAGGCTTCCATCCATTGGCGCGGGCAATAACCAGGGCATATTGCCAATCGTGCTTATTGATCACATGGCTGACTAACTGTCCGCGACCGTTTTCGTTGACTCCGATGAGAAATAAAAGTTCATTGTTCATGGTTTAGTTGTATAGCACACACATATTCTTTTGTCATCAAGTGATTGTGGCAAAATACAGGTGTTATATTCGTGCATCAATAAGTCGGGATTCCGCATTCTGGGAGGCTATACTTTTCAAATTGCATGTTCTACCCCATTTTATTCACATATTACCGTTCATTTGTGATATCGTTTTTTTTGGTCGGAGGGATTTTTAAGAATGGGCATTTATGGGTAACCAAACAATCCTGAGCGTTGTCAACCTTACAAAGGAATACAATTCCCTGAGGGCTGTAGATCGCATCTCTTTTATAATAAATCCAGGTGAAATAGTAGGACTTCTTGGTCCGAACGGCGCAGGAAAAACAACCACAATCAACATGATCCTTGGAATCCTGGAACCTACCGATGGCTCCATCGAAATTATAGGGAGGAACCTGCGCACATGCAGATCAGACATCCGTAAATTCATTAATTTTGCTGCCGTTTACGCCCATATGCCTGCTAATCTCACCGTCTTACAGAACCTGTATGTCTTTGGTTTATTGTATGAAATAAAAAACCTTAAGGAGAAAATCAGACACCTTTTGAAGGAATTTAACCTGGAGAGGTTCGCTCGCACCAAAGCCGGGCTTCTCTCTTCCGGCGAACTGAGCCGCCTGAACCTTGCCAAGGCCATCATAAATGAACCACGGTTACTTCTTCTTGATGAACCAACCGCCTCACTGGACCCATCCATCTCCCAAATCATCCGCGAAAGGATACGGGAATATATGGTCAGGACGCAGACAGGAATTCTCTGGACATCTCACAACATGAACGAGATTGAAGCTGTCTGTGACCGTGTCCTGTTCCTCTCCCACGGCAAAATTCTTCTCAGTGGCAATCCGAGAACCCTGCCATCAGAACATGGGATGAAAAACCTCGAGGAACTTTTCATAACTGTTGCACGGGAACCTCTCTGCCTTGAGCATGAGGTGTCTGCATGAGCCTTACAAGGGTTCTTGCGGTCTACGTCAGGCAGTTATTCCTTCTCAAGAGTAATCCAACCCGTCTGGCCACTGTTTTCTTGTGGATGGTCATCAATATTGTCCAATGGGGTTTCATCACCAAATACATCGGTACCTTAGGAGAAGCAACCTTTGGATTTGTCACGGTTATCCTCGGGGCCATCCTCTTGTGGGAGTTTATGAGCAGAATACAGCAAGGCATATTAATGGCGTTTCTCGAAGACATCTGGACACAAAACTTTATTAATTTTTTCGCATCGCCCCTTAAAATCAGTGAATATCTGTGCGGGCTGGTGATGACCAGCATCTCAACAGGTCTTGCAGGCTTCCTCGCAGTTGTGACGATTGCCGGAGTGGTTTTCGGTTACAACATATTACGAATCGGGGTAATGCTTGTACCCTTCATTCTAATACTCCTTATCTTTGGGATAGCCATGGGCGTTTTTGTATCAGCCATAATTTTTCGCCTTGGACCATCAGCCGAATGGTTTGGTTGGCCTATTCCGATGATACTCTCTCTTTTTGCCGGTGTTTATTTCCCCATCTCAACTCTTCCGCCCTTTCTTCACGCTTTTGCAAAGATTATCCCTGCTTCATATGTTTTTGAAAGCATGCGCAGCATCCTCTCAACTGGCACATTTCCCGGCAATCTCGCTATGAATCTGCTTATCGGCGCATTCCTTGCACTTATGTATCTCGTTGCGGCGTCTCGAGTTTTTATTTACATCTATCGAAAAAACCTCGAAAGCGGAACCATAGCCCGGTTCAACGCCGAGGCACTCTAAGAACTCCCTGAAGAGATTTAACCTTTCGGGTTTTCATGATTCACAATTCTTCATAATCCGTTCGTTACCCCTTCACATTCTTCCTTTATATTTG
>JAEAME010002193.1_pt1 | contig 11807 bp, 11 predicted proteins | sample 8958731 | NCBI WGS metagenome assembly JAEAME01 (sample SAMN16933194, study PRJNA681113) | bioreactor sludge metagenome | isolation source: anerobic bioreactor sludge (Control) | place: India:Bengaluru | collected 2018-10-24 | reverse complement strand
ATCGTCAGGATGACCGGCACGAATGAAGCGGAAGGCATGATAATTCTTGAAAAGGCGTGAATCAGGAATTTTACCTCATTTGAAGATGCGATAGCCGTGGCGGCAAAAAGAAATTAATGATCATCGATGGCCATACTCATCAATAAGAATACGCGCGTAATCGTTCAGGGGATAACCGGCACGCAGGGATCGTTCCACGCCGGACTGATGAACGTATACGGAACAGATATAGTGGCCGGCGTAACTCCGGGAAAAGGAGGAAACTTCATTTCCGCCGGAGGGAAAGATATCCCGGTTTTTGATACCGTGAAAGAAGCGGTCAAGGCTCATCCCGCGGATTTTTCCATAATCTTCGTTCCTGCAAAAAATGCGGCAGCCGCGGCCGATGAAGCTATCGCGGCAGACCTGAACCTGGTGATCATCACCGAGCATGTCCCTGTCCTGGACGCGATGTTCATAATGAGATCGGCCGCGAAAAAAAACCTGACCGTCATAGGTCCGAATTGTCCGGGAATAATTTCACCTGGCGAATGTAAGATCGGAATCATGCCGGGACATATTTTTAAGAAAGGAGGGATCGGTGTCATATCAAGATCCGGCACGCTTACCTATGAAATCGTAAAACAATTGAGCGACGCGGGATACGGGCAAAGCACCGTTATCGGAATCGGCGGAGACATGGTGACCGGATACGGATTCAATGAAGGACTTTCTGATTTTGAGAATGATCCCATGACAAAAGCGATCGTCATGATAGGCGAAATCGGCGGCGAAAATGAAGAGCACGCGGCAACCTATATAAAGGGACATATCAAAAAACCCGTCATCGCGTACATCGCGGGCCGCGTCGCCCCGAAGGGAAAAACGATGGGACACGCCGGAGCCATCATTTACGGAAAAAGCGGAACGTTTGATTCAAAACTGAACGCGCTTAAAGACGCCGGAGTGAAAATCGCGGAGCTCCCATGGGATGTCCCGCGTATCGTTTCAGAAAACCTAGAATAATTCTCCCTGCCGGTTTTTTTTCGTATTCTTCTTTATTTCTGATTTAGCGCGGACGTTTCCTTTTTTCGCTTTTGACGATTCCGAAAGCGCGATCTTATCACATTCATTGTTCCATTTATTGGAAGCGTGTCCGCGCACCCAGATGAAATCCACGTCCAATTCCTCGTTCAGGTTATCAAGCTCCTCCCACAAATCCAGATTCGCTTTTCTTTTCCATCCCAGATTAAGAGTGTTCACGATCAGTCCCGAATCCGAATGAAGAGAAATCATATTTTGCTGCAGATGATTCTCGTGGATGTATCGGAGAGCTTCAATCACCGCTATCATTTCCATTCGATTGTTGGTCGTATCATATTCATTCCCTCTTAAAATCGTAGTCGGTTTTTCCTTATTCTCCTCGAATAAAATCGCCGCCCATCCGCCTGGACCGGGATTGCCGATGCAACTTCCGTCGGTAAAAATTCTTATTGTTTTTTTCATGGCGAAATTATGTGAAGTGATTATCATTATTTCTTTACATTAATAATATATTTTGTTAGGATTAATACAAGATTGGAAAAAAATTCCAATACCATTTAACCCAAGATCTTCTATGGCTAAGAAGAAAGCGGCAAAAAAAGCTGCTCCAAAGAAGGCTGCCAAAAAGGTAGCGAAGAAGAAGAAGAAATAGTTCTTCTCTTTGGACAGTAAAAAGGCCCCGTTCTTACGGGGTCTTTTTTATTTCTTTTTTTGCATCTACATTGACTTGAAAGCACGTTTTGATTATGTTTCAAATGTTTTATGGCCAAGAAAAAAAACAAGAAGTCCTCAAAAAAAAATAAGCAGCCTTCGGCGCCCAAAAAAAACAAGAAAGCCGAGGCAAAGCAAAAAACAGCACTTGCAAAGGAAAAAGTCGGCAATGAAAAAAACGATAAGCAGGTCGACGGTTTGCGTCTGAGTGAAAAAATCCATCTGGAAAAATCCGGACATTCATATAAGAGTTTTTTTCACAGAAGGTACGGCAGGTACATCAACAGAGCTAAGAAACCCGCAGTAATAATATTCAGGACGGCCTTCATACTGTTGGTCGGATTTGCGGCGTGTGTCGCGGCGGTCTTTTTGATTTTCGGACGCGACTTGCCGGACGTGAGCAAACTGAAGAGCATGAATTTTAACGAGACCACAAGGATCTACGATCGGAACGGGAATTTGCTCTATAGCATCTTCGGCGAAGAAAACAGGAAATACGTCCCCCTGAGTTTCATCGCGCCACTTTCGGTTGACGCGACGCTGGCGATTGAAGACAAAAACTTTTACGGACACTGGGGTTTTGATCCGGTCGGGATTATCAGGGCGCAACTTACCAACATAAAGGACGAGTCGATTTCACAGGGGGCATCAACGATCACCCAGCAGCTGGCTAAAAATATTTTTCTTTCTTCCGAGAAAACATATGAAAGAAAAATCAAAGAACTTCTTTTGTCGCTTGAGATCGAATGGATGTATTCAAAAGATGAGATCCTGGAGATGTATCTGAATAAGATCCCTTACGGGTCAAACTCGTTCGGCATAGAAGCGGCCGCGGAAACTTTTTTCGGCAAGACATCAAAGGACTTGAACCTTGTTGAATCGGCCATCATAGCCGCTCTGCCCAAGGCTCCGTCTTATTTTTCGCCGTACGGACAGCACCGCGATGAACTGATGGGATATTGCGCGACGCCAAACGCACCGGATTCAAAACTTGATGTCGTTGACAGCGAAGAGATGATCGCGGGAGGCACACAGGCTGTTGAAAACGAAACACAGGAAGCAAATTTCGCTTCCCTGGAAACAACGCCCGAAGCCGCCGATACCACGCAGGAATTGTTGCCGCCTCCGCCTGAAAAACCGAAGTGCGAATCCATGTCCGATCCCAATTACGTATGGGGACGCAAGGATCTGGTCATGCAAAGGATGGTTGAGGACGGATACATTTCAAATGAACAGATGGAAACGGCGTGGAGAGAAGGATTTGACGTTAAATTCCTTGATCCGGTACACAAGATAGAGGCTCCACATTTTGTTTTTTACGTCAAAGAACTTCTTGAGCAGAAATACGGGAAAGAAATGGTTGAAAGCGGAGGTCTGGAGGTAAGAACGTCGCTTGATCCGAATATGCAATCTCTGGCCGAAGAAGCGATAGCGTTGCAGGCTCCCGTCAACCGTACATATTTCAGGGCTAATAACGCCGGCATGGTCGCCATCGACCCAAAAACAGGCCAAGTGTTGGCTATGGTCGGTTCGGTCAATTACTGGGATTCGGAAATAGACGGACAGGTCAATGTCACGACAAGTTTCCGCCAACCCGGTTCGTCGTTCAAACCCCTCATATACGCGGCGGCAATCATGAAGGCAAGAATCGGTTCCGGCACGATCCTCGGCGATTACAGGACCATATTCAACAAGAAAGATGTGCCGCGCAATTCCGACAACACATATCACGGCAAAATGAACATACGCACTGCGTTGGCGCAGTCGCGCAATATCCCCGCGATAAAAGCGTATTATCTGGCAGGTGAGGAAGATGTCCTTCTGGATTTTCTTGAAAAATTGGGGCTCGGAAATCTTAAGAAATTCAAACAGGATTTCAACGCTACAGCCCTGGAAAGAGGGTGGACGTTTAATTTCGGATGGCCGATGGCGATCGGAAGCGGAGAGGTTCGCCTGATCGATCTTGCGGGCGCTTACGGCGCTTTGGCCAACGGCGGCAATTACGTCGCTGTTAATCCTCTTTTGGAAGTCCGTGACAGGAAAGGGAATGTCCTTGAAAAAGCCGAGCCCAAGGCGGAACAGGTCTTGGACCCGCAGGCCGCATATATAGTTTCTTCCATCATTTCGGACGTATATGCCAGGCCCGCCGGTTCGTGGCGCAACACTCTCACCATAGCAGGGCACACAGTGGCGGCAAAAACAGGAACTTCCAACAAAAAAATCGGGCGGGCCATTTATCCCAACAACAACCTGATCATGGGTTACACTCCTAGTATCGTCGTCGGCGCGTGGGTTGGAAATACCGATGGCAGTCAGATGCGCGGCGACGCGTGGGCATTCAAGGACGTGGGACCGATCTGGAAGTATTTTTTTGAAAACTATCTGAAAGACAAACCTGATGAAAAATTCCCCGAACCTGAAGGTCTCAAATGGATCGGACGAGAGGTTTATCCCGGCGATGCAGACCTTAGGACTAATTTTGACGCCAGATTCAAAAAGGCGGAGACCCAGCAAACTCAAAAGACCGTGGAGTCACCCGCGCCGATTGATGCTTCCGCCTCATGGGTTGGAGGGACAAGTCCAACAGATGCCATAAAACCTACCAACGTCGTCACGCCGACCGCAAACCCGATTGTCCCTAATATGCCGTGGTGATCTATGCCATCCTTCCCGCCGTGCGTGGATGCTTTTCGCTTTTATAGTATTCCGAGTAATACTCCAAACCGCGTTCCATGTACTGATGTTCGGATTTTTTTGGATGAAAATATTTTTTGCAGAATCGTTCGGCTTTCAAAGAATCAAAATATCGGCACGAATAAATATCTATGGAAATGAAATTCTTCTTGGATAAGGTGTGTATCACGACAGAACTTTCAATCAGCGGCACCCATCCCGAAAGCCCCGCCTTATCGGGATAAAGATCCGCGTTACTGCGGAAAACCTCCGGAGGCGCCTGTTTTTTCATGCCAAGGTCATCCACGATCTTATCCAAAAAGTCGTAACAAAGTCCAAGATCGTCACAAACCCCTGTTTTACATCTGTAAAAATCCAGCAAGAGCTGAAATCCGAACACGCGGTCATCTTTTGAAATCTTTGTCATGATAAATCCTGATAAGTTTATGCTTTGGAGCGATAGAGGGGAATCGAACCCCCGTCTCGGCCTTGGGAAGGCCGCATACTACCATTGTACTACTATCGCGCGGACCATGATTGGAGTGTCCGAATGTGTGTTGGCATTATATAGCAAAAAGAAGGTTTGACAAAATGCATTAATTGTCATTTAATGAACCCCAACATTTTAATCACGCATATATGGGAGTGGAATCATACGAACCTTACCAAATGTCACCGCAGGAAGAATCTGATCTCTGCAGTCGGCTTCTAGGCATCCTGCATCATCTGAAGGAACCTCATGACCAAGGTGAAAAAAGCATCATCATAGGGCGGTTGGGTGAAATTACCCAAACGTACGGAGCGGAGGAAAATTATCCTGCAAAGGCTCAACAGATGCTGCTCGAGATAAGACAGTTGGTTAAAACCGATATATAAATTCCCTCTTTAGGATTATGCTTTTTATGACGCGATGTTTGTGATATTTTTTCTGCGCCATGAAAAAAGAGAGCGTTTTTAGTAAAAAACAGATTGAAGAGGAAACAAAGCGTCTTCATGAAAAACTGGAGAACGTTGGTTTCAGCGAGGGATATTGCCGTATTTTTGCCCCTTTGACGCTTGAGATAGCCAAACTGAAGCGCGAAAAAAACGCCGTGATCCTTGCTCATTCATATCAGACTCCGGACATCATATACGGCATCGCTGATTTTTCCGGAGATTCATATCAGTTAAGCAAAAAAGCGCAAGAGGTAAGCGCGGACACGATAATTTTTTGCGGTGTGCGATTCATGGCTGAAACCGCAAAAATATTGAATCCCGGGAAAAAAGTCCTTCTCCCGTCAACGGGAGCCGGATGCTCGCTTGCCGATTCAATCACATCGGCAGACGTAAAGAAGTTGAAGAAAAAAAATCCCGGCATACCTGTAGTCACATACATCAACACTTCCGCGGAAGTAAAAGCGGAAACGGATGTATGCTGTACATCTTCCAACGCCGTAAAAGTAATTGAAGCGTTGCCGGGGAACAGCGTAATTTTTCTGCCCGATGAATTGATGGCAAATAACTTACGGAATGTGACAAAGAAAAAAATCATTTCCTGGAACGGACGATGCATCGTCCATGAGGATTTCAGAGCGAATAAAATCGCCGATTTCCGTGCAAAATACGACGGACTCAAGGTCCTTGCCCATACCGAATGCGATCCTGCAGTTGTATCCGCAAGCGATTACGCCGGGGGCACAAATGACATGATAAATTACGTAAAAAGCACGTCGGCGCCGAATTACATGCTAATAACGGAATGCGGCATGACAGATCGCATGAAAATTGAATTCCCCGAAAAGGAATTCATCGGCATGTGCGGACTTTGTCCCTATATGAAACAAACCACACTCGCACTTGTTCTGCAGGCGATGAAGAAACCCGTCAATGAACAAATCATCAGGATTCCGGAAAAAATTCGCGCCCGCGCCGAAAAATCCATCCTGAAAATGTTTGAATTAACCTTAAAATAATGGCAAGAGTCTATCGTTTTTTCACAAAAAACATCGCCGCGGATGTCTTATATGATAAAAAAGTCATACCTCTGCATTTAACGGAGAAACTTGAACCTGAAATTTTCTTCCAACTGGTCAAGGTCTTGCGAACCAGAAGCGGTGATGAGGTTATACTTATCCCTACCCTTCAGACGGCACCCTATTTTGAATACAGATATGAAATTGAAAACGTCGAAAAAAAAGAAGTAGTTATGCGCTTCATGAAAAAAACCGAAAACACAAATGAGGCAAAGATAAATCTTTCGCTTCTGCTTTGTCTTCCTAATAAGCCGGATAAACTGGAACTTATCTTACAAAAAGCTGTGGAGTTGGGAGCTGGCAGGATTGTTCTGCTTGAAAGCGACCTTTCTCAGATGAAACACTCATTGCGTGAAGACAGATTGGAAAAAATTATTCTTGAAGCCGCGGAGCAGTGCGAACGCGCTGTGATACCGGAACTGATAACAGCGGATAAACTTCAAAAATATCTAAAGGAATTGCCTAGGGCGGACACCGAAAATATTTTTGTCGCTCTTGAACGTGAATTCGGTGAGGAAAAGAGGCAAAACGCTTTTGAATCATTGCGAAAAAGAAATACGATTTCTCTTTTAATCGGACCGGAAGGCGGTTTCTCCGAAGAGGAAAAGAAATTGTTTTCAGAGCTCCGACTCAAACGATTCAGTCTCGGAAAAAGAATATTGCGAATGGAGACAGCTGCTATACTCAGTCTGGGACTGGCGATGCTTTTATCGGAAGACCGTAACTGAATTCCGTACATTCCGAATCGGGCCGTATGCAAACTGTCACAGCACTTTTCCTTCAATAATCTGATGGAAAAACCAGCGCACCGAATTCCAGTTTCCGTTCCTCGGTTCAAGGATGTACTCCCCTTTTACGATCTTTTCGCAGGCTTCTTTTTCTTCATCCGTTGAATCCTTTTTCCCGCAGTCTTTTTCCGCTCTCTTAAGATCGCCCGTGTACTTTGACTGCAGGACGTTCCCGCTGGAAAGCACGTGTCCGCGGCTCACCGAAAAACTCTGGTAACGGAAATAATAGGATATCGCGTCCGCGAGACTTATGTCGGTCTCAGTTTTTGCGATCACCGACTGTGCCAGTTTCGTCAGACCGGCCGCGTCGCCGAAGCCGAAGTTCTGTGCCTTCTTCTGCAAAGCCTCAAGAATCATCTGTTGTCTTTCCGCGCGGGCGAAGTCGGAAGAAGTGTGTCTTGTACGGGCAAGACGCAAAGCCTGTTTGCCGCTCAGGTGGTGGTCGCCCGCGCGGTAGTATAAGGTGCTCCATTTTCCGGCGTCAAAAGTCTTGTATGTCGGATCTATGACCGGCTGATCCAGGTGCACGTCAATACCGCCAAGCATGTCTATGACGTCAATAAACGCATACATCTCTATGAGTACGTATTTGTCCACTTTGTATCCCGTCACGAAAGAAAGCGCGCGCTTCAGTTCTTCCATGCCGTAAAAATAGTAGATCGAGTTTATCTTGCGTCCGTTGTAATAAAGATCGCGCGGGATACTGACCAGCGTAATTTTTCTTTTCGCGGTATCGATGTTCGCGAAAATCATCGTATCAACAAGGTTTCCGTTCTTCCCCGCAACAAGCACGTTCAACTGACCGGCTACACTTTTTGCCTTGTCTCCGTAGTCAGGAATCTGCTCCGGAAGAGTCAAAAGTTTTTTTTTGAGCCGTCGTCTTCAATCGCAGAATAAAGGTCAATTTCCTGCTCATCCTTGATGACTTTGTAAAGTCCGGAAGAAATTTCGATTGCATATGAAAATATTACTTTCCCTCCGGAATCCTTAATATCATAAAGGATCATATTATATTCTTCCCTTGGCACGGATACGGACAGCCCTGCATCTGAAAGCATATTTTTAAATTCGTCCTGAGCCATGATGGATTCAAGTTCCGTGCGGCGTTCCGCAAGCATCTTCTCGCTCGCTGTGGCCGAATCCGCCGACTGCAATTCCTTGATCAGATCCGGCAACATTTCTTCAGCGCTCTTATACGATTTATCCTTGAGCATCAGAGACACGTCCTTTCTCACGATCAATACGGAAATGACCGGTTCCTGTTCAATGTTCACAAAATCATAATTGATGGATGCGTCCGTTTCTGAAGCATCCGCCATCGTCATTTTCTTATCGGTCAGCAATTTGGCGATTTCGGCGTTTTTGGCGAAAGCCGCAACCGCATCCTTTTGCGTCGCTATCGCGTTCTTTAATTTAATGGTCTGATCCTTGTTTTTCGTCGCGAATTCAAGCAGTTCTTTTTTGATTCCTTCCGTATCTTCCGCACTTATATCGTGTGTTCCCGCCGCGCTCTGGATCTTAGCTTTTGCGGTTTTCTTATCCATCGCGAACAGATAAAGCGGTCCGGCCGAGGTGTCGCTTATCTTGAAAGATACCGAATCGGCGGCGTCTTCAATCTTGCCCGCCGTCAAGCCGGACCCGGACAATGCCTCCAGAAAAGCCGCGTCTGCCAATAATGCCTGCGCCGTATCGGCCGCCAGTTTCCCGTTCTTCTCCAGGTTTTTCTCTTCATTTATCTGATTTATGAAAGAGTAAAGTGCCGTTTCAGTCCTGGATGACGCTTTTTCTTCTCCGTCAGCAGCCACTGCGGATTTTTCCGAAAAGGAGTATTCCTTGACCGGAAGAAGCAGAAAACTGCGGATCTCGTTAAGGTCGTTTCCGAATTCCATTACATCGCTCCTGATTCCGCCAAGTTCGTCCACAAGCCCTGTGTTGTATAGGTCAACTCGTTCAACGATGCCGCCGAAACGGGTCAGCTGTATGGTGTTCACCACAAGCAGTAGGCCCAAAAAAATCAATCCGAGCTTCTTGAATGCTTCTTTGCGTATCTGACGATTTTGCGCGTCTTCTTTGGTTTGAGTTTGACTTTTCATCGATAAAAGCTTTTTTCCACTAAAAACATAGGGCGGAAGCAGTATAATTGAATTTTAGGTGTTTTCAAGGTCGCTTCAGTAAAAACGCCTTTCCCGACTTGGTATTTTGGCTTTTTCCTGCTATAATATAACGATATTCATTATAAATTCTCATGAAAATCCAATTTCTGGGCGCATGCAGGGAGGTTACCGGTTCACGTCATCTCATTGAGGTTAACGGCAAGAGGATTCTTCTTGATTGCGGGCTTTTTCAGGGACGCCGCGAGGAAGCTGACAAAAAAAACCGGGAGATTGAGGAAATCAATCCTACAAAACTGGATGCCGTTATCCTTTCACACGCGCACATCGATCACAGCGGCGGTCTGCCTTTCTTGTGCAAGAACGGATACAACGGTCCCATCTATTCGACTTTTGCCACGCGCGACCTCTGCAATTATATGCTGTTGGACAGCGCGTATATCCAGGAAAAAGATGCCGAGTACGTGAATAAAAGGTTCAAGAGCAAGAACAGCAAACCCGTCGAGCCGTTGTATACACTAATTGACGCTCAAAAAACGCTCAACCAGTTTTACGGGATAGGTTATGAAAGGGCGTTTGTGGTCACGGACGGTGTCGTTTGTTCATTTTACGACGCGGGTCATATTTTGGGTTCGTCGCTTGTGCATCTGATCATATATGAAAAGGAGACAAACAAACGCTACACGCTTGCTTTTACGGGAGATCTCGGCAGAAAGAATCTGCCTATACTTCGTGACCCCCAGCCTCTGCCTCCTTCCGAATACCTTATCACGGAACACACGTATGGCGACCGTCTGCACGGGGATATCGCCAACGTGGGCAAAGACCTTGAGGAAGTCATAAACCGCACGGCGCAACGCGGCGGCAAAATTCTGATTCCGGCGTTTTCTGTTGAACGTACACAGGAAATCGTCTATCACCTGAATATCCTCTGGCAGAAAAAGATGATTCCGGACATGCCGATTTTCGTTGACAGTCCACTTTCCGCGAACGTGACCGAGGTGTTCAGGAACCACCCGGAATGCTTTGACAGGGAGACATACATGGAATTCATTGAACATGCCAAAAACCCTTTCGGTTTCGGCAGACTGCAGTACACGAGGGAGGTCTCGGAGTCAAAGGCTCTAAACGAACTGAAAGGCCCTGCGATCATCATAGCCTCTTCGGGGATGTGCGAAAACGGACGCATATTGCATCACCTGAAGAACAACATCGAAGATCCCAAAAACACGATCATGATTGTTGGATTCATGGCTCAGGACACTCTCGGCAGAAAAATTCTTGAAAAACAGAAAATTGTGAATATTTTTGGGGAACCCTACAATGTAAGAGCCGAGGTCAAGATCATGAACGCCTTTTCCGCACACGCCGACCGCGATGAACTGCTTGGATACATAAGCAAGATTCAGGGCCTAAAAAGGATCTACCTCGTGCATGGTGAAGAAGAACAAGGCGCCAAGTTCAAGCAATTCATGAATGAACACGGCTACAAGGACGTAATCCAGCCGGAAAAAGGTCATGTTTACGAAATTCCCTGAGGCATGTTAGAATAGGCCTGCGTAAATTTTTCAGGCGCTTTTGAAATACGGTTTTACGGCTTACTGATGCGGGTATAGTATAATGGTATTATGACAGCTTTCCAAGCTGAAGACAGGGGTTCGATTCCCCTTACCCGCTCCAAATCGGATTGTCTTTTCCCGGATGATGCAATAGACTGCGGGCCTATTTGGTTAATTTTTCTATATGGGAGATTTCAAAAGAAATAAGTCCGGCGGTGGCAAGGGTGGCCGCGGAGGCAGAAGTTTTGGGGGAGGACGTCCTTCAGGCGGGTCTAGGTTTGGAGGTGGAAGAGGTGGGAGGCCGGGTTTTGGCCGGGGGAGCGACAGACTTCAGATGTTTAAAACCGTTTGTTCCGCATGCGGGATTCCGTGCGAGGTTCCCTTCAAACCATCCGATACAAAACCAGTATATTGCAAAGAGTGCTTTGATAAGGGAGGAGAAAGCAAGGGCGGCCCCAGAACCGCTGATTCTTACAAGGAAACCCCCAGGGATTCAAGAAACACTCGCGGCGATTCGCGCAGGGATTCATTCAAGGATTCTTACAGAGCCCCTAATAAGGATAATTCAGGCGATCTTAAGGCTATCAACGCAAAACTGGACAGGATCATTAAACTGCTGACCGAAGACGATCTTATGGATGAAGAAGACGAAGAGATGAAGAATTGAACTGAAAAGTTGTGCGGATTCACAAGTAAAAGCCCGCTGTTTACAACAACGGGCTTTTTGATAAACTCAAAGTGACGATTTAATATTCTTAATTTTTCATCATGAAAAAATTTATTGCAGGCTTAATTGGAATGACGTTTTTATTGCTCGGCATGGCAATCGGTCCCGCACCCGTGTACGCCGGTGAATGCCAGGTAAGAGATACCGTCAACTGGCACGCCACGATTACTTCAGCCGTATTTCTCCGCTCGGACTGCCCTACC
>JAEAME010002191.1_pt1 | contig 11812 bp, 15 predicted proteins | sample 8958731 | NCBI WGS metagenome assembly JAEAME01 (sample SAMN16933194, study PRJNA681113) | bioreactor sludge metagenome | isolation source: anerobic bioreactor sludge (Control) | place: India:Bengaluru | collected 2018-10-24 | reverse complement strand
TTATAATTATACCAAAACTTTTCAAGTAAAGAACTAGGCACAAATTTTGGATTCAGCCATTTATTCCGGTAGTTCATCTTCTTCATCTGGTTTTAGTGTTCCTCTTTTAGTGTTCCTCCTATTCCGCACTATTGCTGATGGGATTATCCCCTTCTCATAATAGGCTATGGCCTCTGGATTATTTGTATTTGAAATAATTAATATATATTGTTGGATATCCTTTAAGGCCAGACAATCTGTTTAACGACCAGCTGAGCCGCGCCCGGCTTTTTGGGCGTCGGCTCCAGCAAAAGTTAGGGCCTGAACTTGTGAGTTCCCAATAGACACAACTATGACACGACACGCCCGCCCACTATTATTCGATCGAATTCGTTGTGAGCCTCTAAGGAACTGTCCGACGGTCCGAAATTCGTCAATGCCATTCCCGCACGATCAACTCCAGGACCGAGAGAGAAGATCTGACCATCGATTCGCAAATTTCGATCATGTAGATCAGTCGGAGCAACCTCAATCAGTTGATAGTCGGCAAACTGCTGCCGAGCAAGGTTTGACACAGCAGCAACACCGATAGCGCCGTATTGTATATTACCGGCAGTGGTAACGAGCCGAATTGAAATGGTGTTCTCGACTGAGGCCAAGAACAGCGCGAAGAAATCTGGCTTAAGATACCTATCAAAGTAGTGTAGACGTTGCTTGACCGCGAAGATTGCTTCTTTGATCCTCAAGTACGACGTGAATGGCGTATTAGCTTCAAACACAACAGGATCCCATGCAACCGGAATCCTGTCGATGTATTCGAAAAACTGCTGGCGAGCATTTGCGACTTCCTGCGCGACGCGTCCTTTAAGCTGGTTTGGGTCATTTTGGAAAGATTGGTCATTGATGACTCCCTTCAAAGCGCCCCAGCATCGCTCGGGAACATGCGAGATGTCCTGGAACTCTTGGCTAAAGAATATGTCGGGTGCAAATGTAGTGAACGCTTTAACTTGCTGACGCCAAGCACCGTCACCCGCCTGAACTTTTGCTATCGCGATCCGATACTCGTTTAGCAACGGTATTCGATTCGTTCTGGCGAGTTCTTCGAGCGGTTGTATGAGGATGCCGAATTCGTAGATCAGCTGGCTTTTTTGAAATGCCTTAAGGTTTTTCATGAGTGACTCATACCAATAGTCATATGGGTGGTGCCCTAACACCTAAACTCAGCGGTTTTGCCGCAGGGCAAAATCCGCTGAAGTGCATGGTTATAAGTCTTTATTTTTTTGAGCATATGTATACACGTATATTGCTCATTATTTCAACGTTTTTGTCTATATTAAATCCAGCTTTTTCAATCATTCCTGACATAATCCAGTTCCATGTACTAAATTCTTCTCTCATGTGTATTATTATTTCATCTGCCATTTGTTTGCCTACGGCATCATGCATCGCTTTTATCCAATTGTTTATAATATTTGTGTGTTCAGGTGGCTTAAAATCAAAGACTACGTCGCAAATGAAAAGCTTTCCGTCTTCTTTAAGAAAAGAATAGAAATTAGCAAGAGCTATTTGCTTCCAGAAATCAGGGAGATGATGAAGACAGACATTTACAATAATAGCATCAAGTTTTTCGCCGGTATGTTTATATGAGACTAAGCCAGATTGTATAGGATATATGTTTAAGATTTTCTGTTCATCGATTTTTTTATTTAAAATTATCAGCATAGCTGGAGAAGAATCTACAGCGTAAACATGCTTGCAAAGCTTAGATAAATGCACTGAAAGCCCGCCTGTTCCACAGCCTATATCAAGAATTGCAGAGTCTTTTGACAAATTGAGGTCACTTGAGATTTTTTGTGCTTCTTTTTCAAAGTTTCTGAACTTTTCATGTTCTTTATCATATTGATTAACAAGAGTTTGATCAAAGTAATCAACGCCCACAGATTTAGATTCATTAAATATCCATTCTGGATTATTCATTATTATTCCTTTTTATATTTCTTATAACACCAACATCAGCGGGAGCCGGATTTATCGGCGATCCGCTGCATGTACTTGTTGGGCCCTTTTCTGATTGATTTGCTTCTGACTGAGTATTCTATTTGGGGTTCATGCACGGCAGGGTAGGTGTCCATCCACGATAGATCTTTGCCAATCACAAGCTCCTCCATCGACGCATGGTGGGTATTGGTCATTGGTACGAGGCGCATTTGAAATCCATGATCACGAGCCATTTTTTTGACTTCATCGGCGTTATCATATGTCATGAGAAAATCACCTTTCAGCGATTTGCACGTCTTGAACAGCATTTGGTGGTCAAGATCATAATGATTGTACAGCCTCTTCCCTGCTTTTTTCCCTCCAGCAGTATAGGGTGGATCTATAAAAAAAACGGAGTCATCGTTGTTATCATATTCCTTCATTACCTTTAAGCCATCATCGTGCCGGAAGTCTATCTTACCGACGATGTTGCCTATGTTCAAAAGGCGCTTGGCAATGGTTCCGGGGTACCACCGTGAACGAATGCCCTTTCCATTTTCTCCGTATTTAAGGAGCCCTGCTCCTTCTGCAAGAATCCCTCCGTGAAAAGTTCGGTTTTTTAAAATGGTCTGGAAAGCCCGTTCCTTTTGTGAATGCGGAATCTTATTGATTTCATTTACGACGGCATCTTTTGTCAAATCAAAGGCGATAATGCGTTCCGCGAGCCATGCGGCATTTCCTTGGGTGATAGATTCCCAGACTGCGGCAATCTCATCGTCAAGTTCAGACATTACAACGCGTTGAACCAAATTCTCAAAAAGGGCAGTAAGGCTGATAATTCCACCACCTGCAAAAGGCTCAATAAGGATTCTTGGTTTCTGGCACATGCTTTCAATCCAACCTCTGAATGTCGGCACAAACCAAGTTTTTCCCCCGGGATAACGAAAGGGACTGCGTTGAGGAACAGATGACACGTTCACCGCTTTCGGCGCTTCCACGCTCTCGGCTAACTCAGGAAATAGCAATGACTGTCTTTGTATAGTCATATCAGAATGGCTTCTCAATCGTATTGTTTACCGGTGGAGCCACGATTTGATCATCGAGTTTTCCTTGGAGTAGTTTTATAAAGTCGTCAATTCTTCCAGGCGATGGTTGTGTAATCGAGATAAGGGCAGGCTCAAACTGGGTGAAGACCTCATCTACTTTCTTCAGCGAATACCGACTGGATTTATTACTTTTTTCTTCAATCAGTTCCAGATCGTAGATAAACCATGCAATGTCCGCTTTTGATTTCGATACTGTTTTTAAGCTGGGAAGTGTGTTGAAGAAACTCTTATTTAACGCAACGGCCATCTTCTTCTGCCAGGCATGAAGAATACCTCCTTTAAAAAGTAGCTGCGGAGCAAGTCTTTTCCGAGACGACGAAAGATAGTCGGGACGAGGGTAATTTGGCTCTTTAGACCAATCCATAGGAAACCGACTCTCGGGGTCTTCCATGAAGTGTTTAAATGGCTCTCGGACATTGCCCGATATATAGACAGCTTGGATTTCAAGGGAGCCGAAATCGTAAACCCTCCCTTTATCATCATAGGCGACAAGCACAACATCGATGTTCCCGGCTGATTTTCCTAGGGAGTCGTTTAAGCGGACCTCTGTGAGAGAACTCCATGTTGTGTCATCTTTAAAAAAGAATGAGGCAGCATCGTCCGTTATGATCCAATCCTCTCGGAATCTGATTGGGCAGGTAATTACTGGTTTACTTTCATGATAAATACTGCAAACCCCCAAGGGGTCTTTTGCCTTGTCCTTGGTACAATTCGGAACTTTGTTATTGAAGGGGCAGAGCCTGTGGGAACGGTACCTATTGGCTTTTTCCGTGTGATCGGTTGTTAAATGGCCAAATATCTCTGCCAACGGGTGTTCTGTGTTTGCCACGTTTAAATCCCCCTTAGTGGATTCACATTATATTCTTGTTGTAATTATAGATAAACTGGGCATATTTTGCATCTAAATTCTTGAGAGGAACGAATACTTGGTGTCAGCAATATTCGAAATGCTTCTATTCCTTTTATTTAACTTTTCTTCTTACTTTATCTGCATAATCTCATTAACAGTATCTGTCACTGTTTTTTCTGAAACGTCTATTTTTATTGTATTTAATTTATCATATAAATGAATACGTTCGATACTTCTTTCAAGAACATCATTACTGCGTAATTGATTATCTATATCTTTCTGTATTCTTTCTCGTAAAGCTTTTTCTTTACACAATAATGAAATATTTATTATTATTAGATTCTGTATATCCAACTTTGAAAGTATTGAATCTATTATTCCCTGTTCATGTAAAACCCAGCAGAATATTATATTTTCATATACTGAACAGTGAATGAAATTGTTCAACACGTAACAGATATTATCCATTACCATTACTTTGGTTTCATCATTTACAACAAATGGATTCATATCCCAGCACCAGTCACCATCAAGAAAAACGCTTTTATGTAATCTGTTTTTTAATTCCTTACTTACTGTTGTTTTCCCGACTCCTATCGTTCCGCCGATGATATATATTTTTTTCATATTTACTTAAATTTCTATTTCAATCTCTTTATCAAATGATATTTCTTTTGTCCTTCAGGTATATTCGTTACAACACCTGTTACTTTGTAATGAAGCTTTTTACAGAATTTAGGTGCCTGAAAACTCATTGTATATATTTGTGAATATTTGCATCCTCTGTTTTTAGCCTGCCGTTCTGCTTCTGTTAGTAGTTTTTTTCCTATTCCCTTGTGTCCGTATCTTTCATCAACCCATAAAATACTTATATACAGCCATCCCCAGTAAGTTCCGCCGAGCAGACCTCCGATTATTTCATGTTTATCATTATATTCTACAATATTCAAAAGCTCATGATTATCTGGTCCTACTATTTTATTATTGTATTCTTCAAGTGATTTATTTATAAAATCTATCTCATCTTTACTTGGATTTGATTCATTTTTTCTCCAGCGCAGTTCTGCGGCGTCCAACCAACGGCAACATCACCCGGAGCGTAGCGATCGGGTGTATGTGTTTGTTATAGAAAAATTATTCTTTTTTTGGTGCTGACGGCCACAAGGTAGCCTCATATTCTTTACTGAAGAGAGGTGCATTTGCCGTGATATACTCTAAAACTTCATTTCCCAGGTTTTTAATGCCATGTTTGAAATCTGAAGGAATAAATATTGCGTCACCTGCTTTTACTTCCTGGCTCTCATTTTCAATAAACATGAGGCCTTTGCCTTTGATAATGTAATAGCATTGCTCTGGCTCATGATTATGAATTGGCTGTTCTGAACCAATTGGAATTTCTGATATTTGCAAAGATAGATTTTTAGATGCTGTATTGTTAGGGCTTATCAGCATCCACGATGACAATATTTTGAGGTCTCCAGTATTGAAGGAATTATTCCTATTGAAGATTTTCATAATTACCTCATGAGGATTTGATTTGTAATTATTTCACCTATAACGCGGCCATCACCGGCGGGAATGGAACGCAGCGGAATTCCCGTCCGAGTGCATGGCGTTGTTCTGTGCCGGTCTACATTTTATTAGCGATGACTGCAAATTCGTTCGAGTTTCGCTCATATTGGGCCCCCGCAACGTCGGAATAAAAGCCTTTAACAGAAAAGCCTGCCTCTATAAACTCACTCTCAAGGCCCTCGGGTGTAAAATATTGCAGCCAGTTGTACATCTCTCTGGTACGATCTGACTCAATGATTGTGTACTTGTCCAGCACAACCTTTTCTTGCTCGTATTTGAAGGTATTTAGAAAACCATAGTACTTGTTTGGTGACCAGAATCCGTTGAGCTGGTTCACCTCATAAGCCGAAGCCTCCCCCCTTTGTTCAAATGCCGATAGGGAATACACATCAAGTAGGACCGAACCGCTCGGTTTTAAAATATGATGGAATTTGCGCAGAAGCACTTTTCTTTGTGTTGGGCTGAGGGCGCAGAAATCGCACATAATCATCAGCACAAGGTCGAACAATTCTTCTGTTTTAAATTCTAGGTAATTCTGATTAACATAGTTTACTTTCAACTGACCGCGGGCGGCAACTTCCTTTGCATACTCAATGGACCTTTTCGAGAAATCGATGCCAGTTACATGCGCACCGCGTTTCGCCAGACGTGCCGCATACAATCCAGGGCCGCAGCCAAAATCAGCTATCTTGGTGTTCATGCCGATGTTGAACTCCGATGCGATCCATTCCACCGATCGATTGATAAATTCTGCATTTCGCGAAGAAACATCGATAGCCTCGTTAAGGTGGAACGAGAGCATCTGCTTTGATGTATGTTCATCGGTCCATAGTTCGCTTGCAGTGTAAAATTGGAACGGGTTTGGCCGTTCGTTAATCTTCTCCAAATCTTTAAACATTTTCTCCTATGCACAGAACAGGGAGCTGAGCGTCGGCACGACCCTGCTGCACACCGAAGGTGTGGTTATGTAGGATGAGTGACGGCGTTCCAGCGTCTTTGTTAGGCGGGCCGCTGATAGCGGTCCGCCGTGTCCGTAAGGACAACAAAGCGATGCAGCGCAGCTCAGCTCCCTGTTGAGGCGGATGAGGAACCGAGCGAGTCAGCGAACAATGTGAGCAGCGAGGTCTCCGAAAGCGTGGAGGAGCGCCTATCTGTTTTGTTGCCTTTTTCATGCTTTTATCAGTCTTTTCTTCTTTCTTCATAGGGCGCGACTCAAGCGGTCCGCCTCAACGCTATCATCAGCCGCCGAGGTACGAGGTCGGCTGCATGCCATTGTTGGGCAATATATTAAACAAGCCGTTTTATCATCTGCATGCAAGGGAGTGTCTCACCGCACGGTAGTTCATGAATAAACTCACCCAGCGATGTGAAACCCATATGCTCATAGAACGAAACTGCATTGAGGGTTGATTTAAGGCTCATGTTCAGGTGACCCCGATTCCTGATCATATTTTCTGCAAGGCCCATCAAACGACGACCTAATCCTTTTTGCACCGCCCATGGAGCTATGTACAACGCATACACTTCTCCGATCTCTTCATTGACTATGAGCAAACCGGATACTGGTCCTCTTGCATCCTCTGCCACGTAGAATTCAAAGCTCTCTATTCCCTGAATATAGCGCTCGGCAGATATCGCTTGTGTCCAAGCGTCAATTTGTGAGGGCGTATACGTATTAGAGCAAAGCTCCCTGATTGAAGAAACATGTGCTTGATAAATCATCGTAACATCATTCTTTGTTGCTTTCCGAATCATAAAGTTCTATTCATTCGCCCAACACTGTGATGAGCCGCGACTGCAAGGAGTCGGCTCCATCAACTTGTTCTGTGGCTCTCCGTCATCATTGGCCATTTCAAGGGAACAATGTCCCTGTCACTGCGAGTTCGCAAAGCTTTGTCTTGATGAGGGTAACCAATGCATCCGTTTGTCTGAGCCCAAAAAGATCATTTCCGGTCATCACCACCATGCGTCGATGGTCCCGTAGAGAACCAGCTACAATCTCATGCGCAGCAGTCCTGTCCGTAGCATTCCCAGTTATGCCGTTAACCGCTACAAAGATTCCGAAGTCAAGTCCCCTGTTTTGCAGTTTTCTATCAAACCACGCTACTTCCGAGCTACCTATGGCGGACGACCAGTTTTTCGCCTCTATGAGGATAATGTTCGGCAGGAAATCAAGAGAACCGGCCGAGCGATCATTCCACAACGCAATGTCTATTTCCTCCGACTCAAATGTGTTGAGTTGATCCCGGTGCGTTATCGCGATGCCCGGAATCTTTCCAAAGACATAACAAAGCAGATCCTCAAGAGATCGGCCTTTTTCCGCAGCAGAGCCGGCATTCTGCATAACCGAGAGATATTGTCTCACTTTTGCATCCGATAAGGGGGCCATTATTTCTCCCCGCTATGAACCTGTTGGTTTCGCAGTTCTCTTATGGCGTCCGCGAAAGACTTGACCCGTAGACGCTGGATGAGATCGGGCAACGTCACTGCGAGGACTCCACCAACCAACGGCACCGCCGATAGCGCACTTGCCAACAGTGTGTTTACGACCAGAAGCGCAAGACGTGCGCCGCTTTTCTCTCGGTAGCGCTCGACCCGCTCAAGGGCTGCAATTAGCTGCTGTCTTGATTGAATCTTGGACTTCACTTCAACAAGGAGGGGATTGCCTACAAGCGGTTCCAGGGCATCGGACCAGACTGCTATGTCAGCGCCCACGTTCGGTTGTGGGCTTTCGCTGACAGCTTCTACGCCAGCCGCACGCAATAGGTCGGCCACTAGGCTTTCCAGTTCCCTCCCGGTTAGTCGATCGCCCCTTCTTTCGATAGTAGACAAGAACTTGTCAGCATCACTTCCGAGTGGCTTGCCCTCTTGGCCAGGCTTCCGCGGTCGTGAGACACGTTTTTCAACCCGGCTTAGAAACTGGTCGAGCGCAAATCCCAAAGCCTCTTTGTTATCAGGATCTGCGCGCAAATAGAAGCTACCAGCGAGATCGCTAGGAAGATGACCATATTTCGGTGATACCAGCAATAGGAACGGTTTCTTTAGAGCATACGCTAGGCCAATCTCGAAGAAAACGTTGGGCGATGCATTCTCCGGCACAACGGCTATGATCAAATCAGCTTCTTTAATTGCCTGTTCAATGCTTCCTGACAATGAGGCAGTAGTCAGCGGGATATCGTATGCCGTAAAGGGAATTATTTGTCTCTTTGACAGCTCATCCTTGAGAGACTCAAGACTCTGATTAGCTGGGGCCGTAATGAACGCGTGCGTTCTCGCCACATTTGATTTACTCATAGGCATTCCTCAAACATAAAAGACAGGGGTATCACTGTTTCCATTTCCGCATTTCCACAGAACAATCAATATACGAAGTTCGTATTTCTTAAATTCTACTCCCAAGTATTTCAAATGACAATAAAAAAACACAATGAAATCAAATAGTCTTGTTGAAATATTGTCATAATTAATAGGTAATACGACAAAAAGGGAAGTTCGTTTTTTTATGGTGCCGTTGCATCAGCACCGCTTGAAAGTCCTGAATGTATGACTTCCCATGTGAAAGGTGGTCCAGATGAATGAGCCTGCAAACGATCGATTACAGGAAGCCGATACTTGCTGCTACCTATGGGGCTTGTATGGGGCATCGTAAATATGTAAATCTGCCGGAAGGCGAGGCTGGTCTGGCATGGATTTTGACCTCTTTCGGGGTTCGCGAAAAAGAGAGGTATATGAAATAATAAGTTTAGTATTGTGCTATTTTAAAGGAATCGGCCCTAGAGGGTTGAAAAATAAGGAACGGGGCTTAGGGGTATACGGAATGCGAAAAAATGCAGAATATTATTATATGGGGAGGGGTCTCAATGTGCATACACGGGGAAATACGGGGATGGTTCTAAAGGGTTGATGGGTAATGGTTTACGGGTGATACAAGGGTACAAGGGGGGGGTTAGATGAAGGCTGAAGGACGGCCCTGAATGCTCGTCCATCCATTCGTTGGGCGGTTCTAGCTGCAATTTGCACATGCCCGATCTCCTTAAAGCCCATAGGCCTATTCGACGACGTTGAAAGAAAACCCCATATTGTTAAGGACATCTGCCATAAGCTTTTCTGCAGATGCTATGAACCTTCCCATCACTTGAACTGTCTCCTGCAAGATTTTTTCATAGCGCTGTTTGAGGTTTTCGTCGGGTTCGTTGGGAACTGGCTCTAACAGATAGTTGATCACAGCTTCATCTGCCAGCCCGAAGTACATATCACCGCCGGCCTTACCCACGCCGGACGCAAACTTGTATTCAGACATCTGAAACTCCTTCAAAGCCTCTTTTGCCACCGTCACATCGAAATGAAACACGAACTTATTTCTCATTCTATGAAGCACCAACTTCCTGAAGGATCTGACAGTCTTGTCTTTGAGCAGCACCCCAAACCCGCTGTTGAAAGAATCAAGGTTTTTCAAGTCTTTGCCCAGTTTCTCCACGGTATGAAATCCTTCGTACAACACCGAACCAAGATACAGAAATGAGTTGATGATGGACCTAGCTCTGACAGGGCCGGAAAGCGCGTATGAATCCACGGTGGTCTTGTGAAAGAAACGCAACGCGTTGAGGACTCGTGCTAAGGATAACAACTCCAGGAACTTCTCATCTGTTCTTAGAAGTTCAAATTGGTCTTTGGAACAGGTAATGTCGTAAACAAAGTTTTCCATAAGAAGACGCCGCACAATCGTTTATGTTTTACACCCAACAATTAATATACGAAATTCTTATTTTTTGAATTCTACTCCGAAGTTTCACAATTCACAACAAAAAAGTGTTGTGATTTCGTATGATATTCTTGTAATATGTTCGCTATTAGTAGATAATACCACAAAAAAAGAAGGTCGTTTTTTATGGGAACAGTGTCCGATCACCGATTGAAAGACGTATTGCCTGAATTTCAGCGTTTTCTCCTGGGAAGAGACCTCGCGCTTGAAAAATATGTTCCATTCTATGCGCTTCGGGTAAGCCAGTTTCTTGCTTTTGCGAACAGGCATACCGAAAATGATCTGCAAGCCCTGATTCATGAGTTTCTTGAACGTCTGAAGATGAAGGAAAATGTTAACGATGGACTGGTAAGACAAGCCCAGGATGCTATCCAGCTTTACCTGTATCACTATAAGGATGGGATCCGCTTCAGAGAGGTTCGTTTCGGAAAAGCAAACGAGGCAGCCTTATCCTCGGCAATAAATGTCCTGGCCGACATGAAGCGCCTCATCAGGGTGAGGCACTATTCATATAGCACAGAGCAAACTTACCTTGACTGGGCAAGGCGGTTTCTTGACTATATGTCCATGGATAAAAAGACGAATGTTGCTGAGTACGATGGGGCCGATGTAAAAAGCTTCCTCAGCCATCTTGCTCTCAGACATAAAGTTGCGTCATCAACGCAGAATCAGGCGTTCAATGCTATCCTTTTTCTTTTCCGTGAGGTATTAAAGCAGGAGGTGAAGGATCTTGCGGGGACGATACGCGCGAAACGCGGCGTAAGACTACCTGTTGTACTCACTGTTGATGAGGTGAAGGCTCTGTTTTCTCATCTTTCCGACAGAGGCCTTTTGATCGGGCAACTGCTTTACGGGTCAGGATTAAGGCTCATGGAGTGCGCACGGCTCCGGGTTAAAGACGTCGACTTCGATGGAAATCTGGTGTATGTGAGAAGTGGCAAAGGCGACAATGACCGGACGACGATCTTGCCGCAGTCAGTAAGGGAAGGGTTGAGGAGCCATCTGGCTCGGGTAAAGCTAATACACAAAAAAGACCTCACAGAAGGACACGGAGAGGTTCACCTTCCTGATGCACTATCCAGAAAATATCCAAATGTAGGCAAGGAGTGGGCTTGGCAATATATCTTTCCAGCCCAAAATCTTTCTGTTGACCCAAGGAGCGGCAAAATTCGAAGACATCACATCAGCGATAAGGCGATTCAGTCTGCAATTGGAAAGGCAATCAGGGCTGCAGGGATTGCTAAGCATGCCACTGTGCATACTCTAAGGCATACTTTTGCTACCCACCTTTTAATGAACGGTGTTAATATCAGGGAGGTTCAAGATCTCCTGGGACACAAGAATGTGGAGACCACCATGATATACACACATGTGCTCCGCGATATGAGCAATACGCCGAAAAGCCCCCTGGATGTGATTTTTGCGAGTGCTAAGGACGATGCTGCGCCGGACCAGACCAGTAATTGACTCAAAATCGAGGGAGAAGCACCATACGCCCGAGGATTTCGTTACATTTGATTAAATATTCTTTTTGCGATAAAGTTTTAGCGTAATTGCCATGATTTT
>JAEAME010002189.1_pt1 | contig 11821 bp, 9 predicted proteins | sample 8958731 | NCBI WGS metagenome assembly JAEAME01 (sample SAMN16933194, study PRJNA681113) | bioreactor sludge metagenome | isolation source: anerobic bioreactor sludge (Control) | place: India:Bengaluru | collected 2018-10-24 | reverse complement strand
TCCATGCCCGTCTACGCCGCCTCGCTACAAACCTTCATGAATAATCCGGGTTAAGGCAGCGGCATTTTGAATATATCCGGAAGGGTGAAGGGAAATGTTTCCCGGGAACGGCCGGCGGTCAGCTTTTCCGGGATAGACTGCACAAGTTCCTCTGCAGTCCACGTTCCATCCTTTTTGATCACCTTCTCTATCGGTTGAGGTTCGACGAAGATGCCGACATGTCCGTGGAAGACCTCGAAGATGCAGCCGTTGATATGGTCGGCGGCTTCGCTCACCAGATATGTTGCCAGGGCTGCCACGTCCTCCGGTTGATTGGCTTCGTACAGCGGATTTTTCACTCCGGGACCCGGTCCTCTCCAGACCGCGATCGGGCGAAGGATGTTGCACGTAGTTCGGAATTTCGCCATTTCACGGGCTACCGTCCGCGCAAATCCGACAATGCCTTCCTTCACCGTTGAGTAGGATGCCTGGCCGGGGAATCCGAAGCCTATGTGCGACGAGGTACAGAGAATCCGCCCGTAATTCTGTTGTTTCATATAGGCCGTCGCCGTGCGCGTGCAATACATCATGCCGTACAGGTGTGTCTTTACCGTGAGGTCCCAGTCCTCAGTTTTAATTGCGTCAATATCCTGGTGCCGGATAATTCCCGCGTTGTTCACGAGAATGTCGATGCGCCCGAATGAATCGATGGCTTGCTGGATGATGGATCTTGCCCCCTCCTCAACTGCCACGCTCGCGTAGTTCGGAACCGCAGTGCCTCCGGCTTTGCGGATTTTTTCAACAACTGCATCCGCTTCGGCATGGGAAGCTCCGTGACCGTCGTGGGAGGTGCCCAGGTCATTGACGACCACGCTCGCTCCCTGCGCCGCAAAGGCCACTGCATGCGCCCGTCCCAGCCCGTTGCCCGCTCCTGTTATAACAGCCACTCTTCCCCTCAGCATATCTCCCATGATTTTCTCCTGAAAGTATCAGTTTTTGGCTTTCGTCAACCGATTCTCCACAGGTTATGCCTGTTCTCTCTAAAATTCGGCGTCGGTATCGGAATCGGCTTTATACACAGCGACATATATTCATGCGCACTGATCGTTTCTCGGGATGACAGACAAAAGCATTGGTCATTGGTTAATGGTGATTTGTTATTTAATAAATGACAAATCACCAATCACAAATGGCAAATTCTTTCTTTTTGGCGTCGGGCACTATGCGCAATTATTTGTGACGCCGTGTATAGATCATGAAACCAATGGGCGCGAGCTATCATCGGCCCCGATTCCGACCCCGGCCCCGATACTCGAAGGTATCCCCTATTTAGTTTCTGTCGCGAAACCCGTTCCCAGCCCCGAAGGGGGCGGGGCAGCAAAGCCCAGGGCGCAAGCCCTGGGTTCGAAGAAGAGGTTTCAGGAGCCCTGAAGGGGCGAGACAGATAATCAATAGTTTGAACAACTTGCGCCGCCCTTACAGGGCTTGTCTAATTTCCTGTCCCTGCCCCCAGGGTTTCACCCTGGGCATTGTTGCTGCGTCCCTTCGGGGCTGAAAAGTGTGTTTCGCGACAGAAACTATTTAACGCGCAGCGTAACTCTCTGCAGATCTTCATCCCGCGAAGAATTGCCGACCATGATTTCAAAGTCGCCGGGCTCCACGACATATTTCATGTCGATATTGTAGAAAGCAAGATGTTCGGGCGTTATGTCGAATGTGACGGTCGCAGTCTGACCGGGCTCCAGGGTAAGCCGCCCGAATCCCTTCAGTTCTTTTACCGGTCGAGTGACGGAGCTTACCTTGTCGCGGATGTACATCTGCACGACTTCATCTCCGGTGATCGGCCCTGCGTTCGTGACATCCATTCTGACAGTTGTGGATTCGTTCTTGCGGATGACCGATCTATCCAGCCGTGGTTTGCCGAATTCGAAAGTCGTGTAGCTCAAACCGAAGCCGAATGCGTAGAGCGGGCTGATATCGCCAAAGAGATAGCCGCGCCGTGCCGCGGGTTTGTAATTGTAGAATGCCGGCAGATGCCCGACCGACCGCGGGATAGTGATAGGAAGCTTGCCGCCCGGATTGGTGTCTCCGAAAAGAGCTTCAGCTACGGCCTGTCCTGTTTCCTGGCCGAGGTACCAGCATTCGAAGATAGCCTGTGCTTTTTCCGTCAGATTGCGGATTGAGATCGGGCGGCCATTAAATAGAAACGCAATGATCGGCTTGCCGGTCGCCGCGATCGCATTGATAAGCTCGTCCTGAAGGCCGACAAGGTCGAGCGACGCGCGGTCGCCCATGTGATTGAGTCCCCAGGCTTCGCGAGACGTCTGCTCATTGCCGCCGATTGCGAGAACCACCACGTCGGCCCGCTTCGCCACCTCAACGGCTTCCTTGATGCCGAGGCGGTCCTCGTCGGGATTGCTTGGAATGACTTCATCCTGGTTCCAAGACCCGCCGATCGTTATTTTGCAGCCTTCGTGATATAGAACCTTGAGCGAACCGGCGCGATTCCGGATGCCTTCCAGGACCGTGCAGTAGTTTTTGGGCTGTCCGCTGTATCCGCCCAGTAATTGGCGGTGGGCGTTGGGGCCGATGACGGCGATCGTTTTGATTCTGTGGATATCCAGAGGTGCTATACCCCCTTCGTTTTTCAGAAGGGTGATCGTTTCCCGCGCGGCCTGCAGCGCCAGTTTCCGGTTAGCCTCGCATCCCACGATCCTTTCGGCGGCATCAGGATCGACGTAGGGATCTTCGAACAGTCCGAGCTTGAACTTCCACAACAGCATCGGCGCCACGAGATCATCGATGAGGGATTCTTTGAGAATGCCTTTCTTCACCAGTTCCACGAGGTTGGGATAGCAGTCCGGATCGGGCAGCTCGATATTGACACCGGCTTTCACGGCAAGGGCCGCTGCCTCCTTGCCGTCCGCAGCAAGATGGTTGCCGAAAAGCTCGGGACGCTCATTCAGTTCGCGGATGGCGAAATAGTCGGAAACGACAAATCCTTTAAAGCCCCATTCTTTCCGCAGAACATCGCGCAGCAGCCATTTATTGGCGTGCGAGGGGACGCCGTCGATTTCGTTGTAGGAGGCCATGACGCTGATGGCGCCGCCCTTCTGTATCGCCTGCTTGAATGTCGATAGAAAAACCTCGCGCAACAGACGTTCCGAGACGTTGACCGGAGCGCAATTGGTTCCGGATTCGGGCTGGCCATGAGCGGCGAAGTGCTTCAGCGTTGCGATAATGTGCTTCTTGTCGTTGAAAGAAGCGTCTCCCTGGAATCCCCGGACCGCCGCGATCCCCATGCAAGCGACCAGGTATGGGTCCTCACCGTAAGTTTCCTCGACGCGGCCCCATCTGGGTTCTCGCGCCACGTCGACCACAGGCGTCAGCGCCTGGTGAGTTCCACGGACGCGGGCTTCCTCGGCCGTCATCTCGAAGAGGCTGCGAACCAGTTCCGGATCAAAAGTGGCGCCCAGGCCGATCGGTTGCGGGAAGCTTGTCCCGTCGATAGCCGCGTGGCCGTGCAGACACTCTTCGTGAAAGATCACCGGTATTTTCAGCCGGCTGCTCTCTATAAAAAACTTCTGGATGGTGTTGGTCAGCTCCGCCATTTCTCTGGCGTTTTTGCCGCCGCCGGCGTCGCTCGGGCGGCCGACCTGTCCAAGGCCGAGGCGATGCTTGAAACTGGATTTCGCCTTTTGAGGATCGAAATTGCCCTTCTCATCGAGCATGGTGCTGCTCTTCTGCTGCCAGATGCACAACATCTGAGCGGCCTTTTCATTCAGCGTCATGCGTGACAACAGATCGCGTGTGCGGCGCTCCGGAGAATAGCCCGGATTCAAATATGCCGGCAGTTTTGTTTGCGCTCCTCCCTTTTTCTTCACGAGAACCTCCCATAATTTCAGTGACAGTCACCATAACTCCGAAATTTCCGGCTCGAAAGCCCGCATAATTATTGCATTAATTTCGGAGTTATGGTGACTGTCACTGAAATTGCCTATGGCGCTCGGCCAATTCGTCCTGGATCTGGATGTTGAGCTTCTTGCTGATTGGGTAATAGAGCAGGCAGATCACGATAAGGACGTAAAATATTGCGGGGAAAATGCTGATCGTCATTCTGATGCCCAGCAAAGCTTTGGCTGTCTGCTGCGCATTCGGAATGTAACCGTAGCCGGATAATAACCAGCCGGCCATAGCACCGCCCAAACTCAAGCCGGCTTTCAAGCTGAACATGATGGTGGCGTAAATGACGCCAGTGGTGCGGCGGCTTGTTTTCCATTCTGCATAATCCGCTACATCGGCGAACATGGCCCACAAAAGGGGAATTGCGGGAGCAAATGAAATGGCCCGAAGATATTCCAGGGCGAACGTCGCTCCAATGGAATCAGACGAAAGAAGCATGAACGAGGCCATGAAGATGCCCGCCAGCGAAAAACCCGCCAGCGCGATCGCTTTTTTGCCGAAACGGATAGCGAGGAAGGTTGCGCATAGCACACCGATAACCGTGACAAACTGAGTGGACATGCTGAACAGGCTGAATCCGACGTCGGCAACGTTTGTCTTGCGGGCGTCAACGAGCAGTCCAAAGGCGTTCAGTGTGCTGTGCCACAAACCGCTTCCGGCGGTATTGGTCAATCCCAGAGTCTGCAGCACTTCGAACATGCGGTCCTGATTCACATAGTGCTTGAAGTAATAAACCAGTGTGCCGCCGCGCATCGCCTCGACGATAAATTGGGCCAGCGTGACGGCGAACATGATGATCCACGGTTTGTTTTTAATCAGGTTACCGAAGTCTTCTTTCACGGACGTCTTCTGTTGGGGATCAGGCTGGATGCGTTCCCGGGTGGTGAGAAACGTCATAACAAAAAGGACAACGCATAGCACCGCCCACAAGCCGATCGTGGCCTGCCATCCCTTGGCATCGTTGCCCTGCCCAAATTTGGCCACGAGCGGCAATGTCAATCCCGCGACCATGAGCTGGGCGATCATCGCCGAAACAAAACGATACGATGATAGGCTCGTGCGTTCATTGATATTGCCGGTCATTACGCCCGTCATGGCTGAATACGGGGTGTTGTTGACGGAATACAGCGTCATCAGGAGGATGTTGGTTACACACGCATAAATCAATGTTCCGTTCTCTGAGAATCCGGGAGTTGTATAAGCCAGCACCATGACGATGCCCCAAGGCAAGGCGGACCATAGCACCCAGGGTCGGAATTTTCCCCAACGCGTATTCGTGCGGTCGGCCATTATGCCCATCATCGGATCGAAAAACGCGTCCCACAGCCGCCCCACCAAAAGAAGCGTGCCGGCTTTCCAGGCCACAATCCCCATAGTGTTTGTGTAAAAAAATAACTGAAACATAATCATCGTCTTGAAGACGAAATTGGCGCCTGCGTCACCCAGGCTGTAGCCTACCTTCTCCAAAACGGGAAGCTTTTGTGCGTCACTTGCCATCTTCAATTCCTTTCTTCACGCTGCGGCAGGTTTTTCATTTCCAGATGGATCGAACAGCCGGGTACACCCGGCGATAGGCTGCGTAACTGGCATTCATCTGCTTCACAACGTCAGGCTGCGGTGCGACGCGCTTTGCGACGCGAACCGCCTCGGCACAGGCGGCATCCACCGAACTCCACATTTTCGCGCCCACTCCCGCCAGTATGGCTGCGCCATATGCCGCACCCTCTTCCGTTTCCACTATTTCCACCTCGTGGCCGTATACGTCAGCCTGGATCTGACGCCACAGCGAAGACCTGGCGCCGCCGCCGCCCAACCGGATGTTTTTCACCGGCACGCCCATCTCCGCGAAGAGTGTAAACGAATCGCGCAAGCTGAATGCGACGCCTTCAAGGATGGAGCGGACGATGTGTTCGCGCGAATGAGACGCAGTCAAGCCGATGAGGGCTCCGCGCGCATTGGGATCAAGGTAGGGCGTGCGCTCGCCCATCAGATAGGGAGCCCACAAGAGGCCGTCCGAACCGGGCGGAATTTGTGCGGCAGCAGAGGTCAGGCGATCGTAAGGATCGCGGCCGTCATCCGTTCCTGCCCCGAAACGGTCGCGGAACCATCGCAGAGAAAGGCCGGCCGCTTGCGTGACGCCCATGACATGCCACCGTCCGGGTATGGCATGGCAGAAGGTGTGGAACCTACCCTGAGGATCGAGTGCGGGCCTATCCGTCGCGGCAAAGACTACTCCCGAAGTCCCAATGGTTGCGCTTACGGCGCCGGGAGCAACGATGCCCATGCCCGTTGCGCCCGCTGCCTGGTCACCCGCACCGGCAACGACCGGCGTTCCCGCCTTCAATCCTGTTGCGGCCGCACCCGCTTCACAAACAGCTCCGCAGACGTCCGGCGATTCGTACAGCTTTGGAAGTATTGAAGCATCGATCTCCGCCGCTTCCAGCACCTCGCGGGACCAGCGCCGGTTGGCAACGTCGAGAAGCAGCGTGCCGGAAGCGTCTGCCATATCGATCGCCCGGCCGCCGGTCAAGCGGAAGCGCACATAGTCCTTGGGCAGCATCACCGAGCGGACGCGGCGCCAGTTCTCGGGCTCGTTTTCGCGAACCCACAAAAATTTGGTCAGAGTAAAATTCGGCAATGCCGGATTACAGACAAGCCGGATCAAGCGCTCCGCTCCCGTCTTACGGGTAAAGTCCCGGCACTGTTTTTCCGTGCGGACATCGCACCAGATCAATGCAGGGCGCACGACGAGGTCTGCAGCATCCAGCATCACGGCGCCGTGCATCTGGCCGGAGAATCCGACGCAGGCGACGTCTTCGCCCTTCAGATTTGCGGCCGCGAGCGCTTTGCGCACCGAGATTCCGCAGGCGCGCCACCAGTCTTCGGGCTTCTGCTCCGCCCACCCGATCCGGGGCGAGGCGAATGGTTCGTGCTCCTCTGTGGCGGAAGCCACCACACGTCCCCTCTCATCGATCAGGAGTGCGCGCGTGCCGCCTGTCCCAACGTCTATGCCGAGAACAACCATGGTTATCTCTCTTTAAAGGCTGGCGATCTGCCTCCAGAAACTGCGGAAAGATCGGCGGGAGGGCATCAGTAAGATTCATGTCCCCGAACGCTGCTTCCCCCTGCTGCCGGAATCGAGGGAATTCCCCCAAAAAGCCTGTATGTTAACGGGGTGCTATAGTACCACGCGTTCATCTGTTTGCAATCAATGCATTTCACCGTCGTCCGGTGTTTTTATGTCAAAGCCAAAAAAAAGAATTTTTATCCCTGAATTCGCGTTCCAACTTCATCTTATTGGCGGAGGATGCCGATCTGTATCTCAGTCTTTCGGGACCTCCGTCCGGGAAGGCAAACGGTGACTATTGGCGAGGGGAACATGGCCGGATTGAGCAGGGCAAATAAGTCAGAACGCAGAACGTCCCGTGAAGGCATTGAGCCCTCATGCCAGGCCTATTCGGGGAACGGCTGATCTTTGGGTGTTGAGCGCACAGGGAGCCTGATACACTGCAGATGCCGCGCGCCCGCGTTACTGCTGGATCAATTCCAGGTCGATCACAATCCGCACCTCATCCCCGACGACAACGCCGCCCTGGTCCAGAGAGCGGTTCCATTTAATTCCGAAGTCCTGGCGGTTCAGTTTCGTGGTCGCTTGCGCACCGATTCGGCTTTCATTCCTCATTCCCTTGACAACCGGAGTGGCTTCAACGTCCAGTACTACCGGCCTGGTCACGCCTCTCATGGTGAGGTCGCCGGCTAATTTGAATTTGTTGCCCTGTGCATCCTGAACCTGTTTTGATTTGAACGTGATCGTCGGATGAGCGGCGGCATCAAAGAAATCCGCGCTACGCAGGTGTTCGTCACGCTTGGGTTCACGCGTGTTTATGGAAGAGACCTCGATTGTCGCCTCCGCCTTAAGCGTTGAATAGTTCTTTCCGTCGAATGTGGCTCTGCCGGACATTTTTACAAACTCGCCACGCACGTTGGAAATCATCAGATGCTTCACCTGAAACTGTACTGACGAATGACTGGAATCAATGGTCCATACAGACTGCGCCCAGGCAGGCAGGGCGGCAATTATGGCAATAACTGCAACCATCAAAGGAATCCGTTTCATGGCAATCCCCCTTTTGTCTATCGTGATCTGTTGAATGCTCTCCAGTATCAGCCGCGGTGTTCATCCACGTGGATGCATAGCTGCCGGCTTTGTGTCAAATTTAAGATTGCCATAGCGGCGCCCCGATGACTATTCTCGAAAGCAAAAAATCGGAAACAGGAATGATTGGTCAGGAACAGGATTACCATTGCCGCATATCTTCTGTCTCCTGTATTCTTAAATCTGACTCATGGACTCCAAGATACTTTTGGGAATCAGTTCCTGTTTGCTGGGCAATCCCGTTCGATACGACGGAGGACATAAGCTCGACCGCTTTCTCAAGGAGACGCTGGGAAGATATGTGAAATATGTTCCCGTCTGCCCTGAGGTTGAATGCGGGATGCCTGTTCCCAGGGAATCGATGCGGCTGGAGGGAAATCCCCAATCCCCCCGGCTGATTACGACGCGCACCAAAATCGACAAGACAAACCAAATGTCCGAATGGGCGAAGCGGCGGGTTGAGGAACTCGATAAAGAAGCACTTATGGGTTTCATCTTCAAGAGCGACTCTCCCAGCAGTGGCATGGAGCGGGTCAAGGTCTATAACGCGAGCGGCATGTCTGCCAGGAACGGCATCGGCATGTTTGCCCGGACGTTTATGGAGCATTTTCCCCTGCTTCCCGTCGAAGAGGAAGGGCGGCTCCATGATCCCGTGCTCCGTGAAAATTTTATCGAACGCGTTTTCGCACTCGCCCGATGGAGAGAAGTCGTTGGAAGGAAAGCGAGCCGGGGAGATCTGGTCGAATTTCACTCAAAGCATAAATTTCTGATTCTCTCGCATAGCACAAAACACTACCAGGATATGGGCCGGCTGGTTGCGCGCCTGAAAGACATGCCTTTGCTGCATATTTTCGACGAGTATCAAAAGCGGTTGATGGAAGCCTTAAAACTCAGGGCAACGCCGAAGAAGAACGCAAACGTCCTGATGCATATGGCCGGGTATTTTAAAGATCAGCTTTCCGCCGGCGAAAAGGCGGAATTAAATGAAGTCATTGACATGTATCGAAAGGCGATGATCCCGCTGGTAGTCCCCGTTACGCTCCTGAAACACTATGTACGCAAGTACGATCAGCCGTATCTGAAGGACCAGTATTACTTGAATCCTCACCCTCTCGAACTGCAACTGCGCAACCACGTGTAGGTCTCGAACGCGCGAATACCGGGCGTTACTGCACCGTGGTTCCCGTGGAGGGCTTGCCTCCCCCTGTCTGCTTGTCCCGCTGTGCCTGAAGTGCGTGGATAAGGCCTTCGACAATCTGCGTAGGTATGGCGATCACGGCCTTCACGGGAGCAGGCAAAGTTCCGGTTTTCTGCATCTTCAAGGCTTCTTCCTCGCTCTGAGGACCGATGACGTCACAGAAAGTCAGCGTGCAGTCGACCGGGGAGACGCTGACCTGAACGTAGTTGGCATAAATTCTCGGAGAGGTCATGGTGTGGTCTGCGATGATTTGTACGGGTCTTTCTTCGTTTGGCATTGTGCCTCCGGAAAAATGATGGCGTTCCTTTACATGCATATGAAAGCCGTCTTTTAACGGCAAGGGAAATGATCCTATTTGACGCGCTCGATGTCGGCTCCCAGAAGGGCCAATTTTTCCTCGATTCGATAGTAGCCGCGGTCGAGATGATACACACGGTCTATCAATGTTTCGCCCCGGGCGACCAGTCCGGCGAGGATAAGGGAAGCGCTGGCCCTCAGGTCGGACGCCAGCACCCGGGCGCCCGTCAAGGGGCGTCCCCCTCTGACCACGGCCTGCCGCCCATCGATGGTGATATCGGCTCCCATGCGAATCATCTCCTGTGCGTGGAGGAAGCGGTTTTCAAAGATGGTCTCCGTTATGACGGCGCTGCCGTCCCCCTGTGTCATCAGGGCCATGTACTGGGCTTGCATATCGGTCGGGAAAGCGGGATACGGATAGGTGGTAACGTTTTTGGAAATGATCGGATTCCGGCCACGCACCCGGAAGCTTTTAGAACCGATCACGACTTCGGCTCCCGTCTGGTTCAGCTGTGTTAAAACCGACGTCAATTGCCGAGGTTCGCAATTACAGATCTCGACGTCGCCTCGGGTGATGGCGGAGGCGATGGCGAACGTTCCGGCCTCAATCCTGTCCGGGATGATGCGGTGCCTGCATCCGCGCAATCTCCGCACTCCGCGGATCCGTATCGTTCGCGTGCCGTCGCCCTCGATCTGTGCGCCCATGCTGCGCAGGAGATCGGCCAGGTTTGTCACTTCCGGTTCGCATGCGGCATTGTCCAGGACAGTCTCACCGTCGGCCAGAGTCGCGGCCATCATAAGGTTTTCGGTTCCTGTGACGGTGACAGTTTCCATCAGGATATAGGCTCCGTGGAGACCTTCTGTGTAAGCTTCGATATATCCATGAACGACGTCGCACCTGGCCCCCATCCGCTCCAGTCCCATGAGGTGCAGGTTCACCGGGCGAGCACCGATGGCACAGCCTCCCGGCAGGGAAACGCGCGCCTTCCTAAACCTGCCGACGAGCGGCCCAAGGACGAGGATGGACGCTCTCATGGTTTTCACCAATTCATAGGGAGCCTCATGCGAGCGCAACTCGGCTGCCTTAATTGTGGCCGTTCCATCCTGTCGAACCTCCGCATCCGCTCCTATTTCCTGAAGCAGGGCGCGGGTCGTCAATATATCCCGGACATAGGGGATATTCTCCAGTTGGATTGCATCTGCAGTCAAAAGCGAAGCCGCCATCGCGGGCAGCGCCGCGTTCTTGGCGCCGCTGATTTCAACTCTTCCGGCCAGGGGTTTTCCGCCTGTTATTCGTATCTTATCCATTAACTCTCCCCGAATCTTTATGCCCGATCAGGCAACGGGGAATTCCCTGCAAGTCATTCAAAACCGCCTGAAGGGAAAGCCCCTCTTCTTCGATTAATTGTCCGATCTGCCGCGCCTGCCCAGCGCCCACTTCGAGCAGCAGATATCCTCCGGCCGCAAGACGGGCTGCGGCTCCCGGAACCAGGCGGCTGTAAACTTCCAGCCCGGATGCGCCCCCGAATAATGCTTCGCGAGGCTCGTGGTTTTTAACTTCGCCGGCCAGACTATCATACTCGTCGAGTGCGATATAAGGAGGATTGCAGAAAATGAATTCGAGGCAAGGCTTTTGGGGGAAGCATTCCAGCAGATCGGATTGTACAAATCGTATGCGATGATCCACGCCATGTCTCTTTGCGTTCTCCTGCGCAATCATCAATGCTGCCGCGGAAAAGTCGATCGCCCAACCTTTGGCCGACGGGGCGTTCAGCGCCACCGACACGGCGATGCACCCTGAACCGGTACCGATGTCCGCAAAGCGCACATCCGGGGATGTACAACTCCTGATCAGGTCAACCGCTTGCTCAACCATGATTTCTGTTTCAGGGCGCGGGATCAGGACCGCCGGAGTGACTTTGAAGGATAGCCCGTAAAACTCCTGCTCCCCCGTAATGTACTGCAGAGGTTCTCCATTAGCGCGTCGGTGTGTCAGGCGGCGCAAAAGGTCCCACGATTCATCGTCCATTTCGTGTTCCGGGCGGCTCAAGAGCCGAACCCTGTTCCATCCGAGCACGAATCCGAGCAGCAGATCGGCCGTGAGTGCAGGCGCGTCGATATGCGCCCGCTTCAATTCCTCCAATGCCCAGGCTCGAACGCTACGAACGGTCTGCATATACTCCAGCTACTCCAGGTATCAGTTTCCAACCGGATATCTCGGTATTGCT
>JAEAME010002188.1_pt1 | contig 11824 bp, 6 predicted proteins | sample 8958731 | NCBI WGS metagenome assembly JAEAME01 (sample SAMN16933194, study PRJNA681113) | bioreactor sludge metagenome | isolation source: anerobic bioreactor sludge (Control) | place: India:Bengaluru | collected 2018-10-24 | reverse complement strand
ACCATCCCGAAGACGAATCCGCCCGTCGCCCAGCCCAGGATGAAGATGGCCGTCGCCCAGCCCACGAGCCGGCTGACCTGGGGCGCTCCCGTCTGGAGACCCAGTAGATCCGCGATCGCCGGACCCTTGGCCAAGTTGAAGATCCACTGGTCCATGGTGTCGAAGGCCCAACCTAGCGAGGCGACGATGAGCACCAGCCAGTGGTAACCCGTGAGCCCCTTGAACCAGGGGAGTGACACGTTCGCGTTCTCCGACTTCATCCAGCCAGCCCCGTCCTCGGCGTTCCGCTATCCCGTGGTAAGAGCCCTCTCGATGCCCCCACGCTTCCCTCCCAGATGGCCGAAGCCCTTCGCCGGGATGGCCCGCGGCCGAATGTCGTTGGCTGCATACGCGGTGCTCCGTAGCCGCGCCCGACTCCGGTGAACACGATCTGGCCATTCGCGACACCTAACTGCAGCCGGCAACACCGAATCCGCTAAGGGCGACACCTGAGGGGAACTAATACGCGACTTGAGCTACTATTTGGCTGTGGGTTCTCACCCTGAGATACTGACAGTCCCCCCAATGGCCAACCACTGTCGTGAGAACCCACACCCTCCCCTCTCCCTCTAGCAGCCCGGTCTGTCTGCCCGTCTGGCGCCGGCCTCCGCGCGTTTGGTCAGGCCACGAATCGGGGTATCATCAGGGGTGCTGTGCTCAGATTCTTACTCTGGCTGCGACCGCAGCCGGCCGGAGGTGGCCCATGGACTGGCGTAAGGCTCTCTTCGTAGCCCCGATAGCTGCGGTCCTCATAGGTACAGTGGCCGGTATCACCGTGGTGGACCGTGACCTGCGGGCCGCTGCCACGGCACCCGTCGCCGGCGGGACGGTCCATGCCCAAGCGGCCGGCGGTCTGGGGATGGTACTCCCACCCGCGGCCGACCAGGCCACCCCTCCGCAGCCGACCGATCCCGAGGAACTCGCCCTCCCAGCCATCGCCGCAGGGCGTGGCCAGAGCCAGGCTCCGCTGGTCGAGAGCTTGGCGCGCGATCCGAACGCCCTACTCGACGTCATGCGCATGGTACGTCAAGATCCGACCTTGCGCGCCGAGGCCCTGGATCGCGTCCGTCGGAGCGGCCTCGGCGGCAGCCTCGCCGGAGGCATGACCGACGAGGTCCTGACTCGTGCCCTCGACTCTCTCCTATCGAACCCCGACCGCTTGCGTGGCATCCTAGGCCAGATCGGTGGCTCGCCCGAGTTGCTCCAGGGCATGCTCGGGCAGATGGGGATGCCCGACGTGAGCGGCGACCAGATCCAGTTCCTCCTGCGGCGTCTGGCACAGGAACCGGACCTGCTCGCGCGGCTCGCTGCCGGGGATGCGGGCGCGGTGGAGGGTCTCTCCGATGAGCTCGCTGGCCTCATGGCGGGAGGCGAGATCGACGTGCAATCGCTCCTGAATGGCCTGGGCCAGGGCCGACCCCTGCCGCCTGCTGGCGCCACAGATCCGCTGTTGGGGCTGGGCGCCCTGGGCGTCTCCGGCGCTGGCGCGCTGAGTCAGCCCCTGCTGGGGACCGAGATGCTGGGAACCGGCGCGTCGCTGTCCCTGCTGTCTGATATGCTCGCGGGCTTCGGTGGCGCCGACACGGCACAATTGCAGAACGCCCTGCGGGCCGGTGATATCAGCGGCATCCTCGGCCTCTTCCGCTCTCTCTACGGCCCCACCGGATCACTGTCAGGGAACCCCGACCTTGGCGGCGGAATCATCAGCTCCTACACCGACCTCCTGGACGCTCTGATGGGCCTGGAGTAGGCTATCGGTCGGCCTATAGCGAGGCCTCGGGAGGCGTTCGAGTCGGCACACATGTCTAGGGTTCCGGAGACCTCTGAGCCTGATCGCGGCCCACTGGAGGCCAGCAAGGCCCTGATCCCCCAACGGCCTCTGTGGCAGCGCGCCGTGGTCTTCGCGCTCAAGCTCGCCGTGAGCCTGGCACTCCTCGCCTTCCTCGCCCTCCAATTCAAGAACAGCTGGGAGCGGGTGCGCGCCGAGGAGATTGAGGTCACCATCCGGTGGCCTCTGATGGCCCTCTCCATCCTCGCTCAAGCCGCTGGCTACTACGCCCTCGGGCTGGGCTGGTACCGAGGCTTCGTCGCCCTTGGGGGCGGGCGGGTGCCCTGGTATACCGCCGTCTACTTCTTCGCCTGGACCAACCTCGTGCGCTATGTACCGGGCCCCGTTGGCAAAGCCCTCCTGCCTGTAGCCCGCTCTGCGGCCTTCAAGCCTCGGGGGGTCCCCGCCTCGGTCACCATTGCGAGCATGGCCCTTGAGTGCATCTGCACCGTGCTGCTCGGTCTCGTGATCTTCGCCGTGACCATCCCCTTCCAGGCGATGGCCGATCCGCGACTGCGGACCTACTCCTGGGTGTGCCTGATCGCCCTTCCGCTGCTCGCCGCCCTGCATCCCGCCGTCTTCCAGTGGCTCGTGCGACAGATGGGCCGCGTCCTGCGTGAGGATGTGGGCGAGTGCCAGATCAGCTTCCGCGATCAGGTCTCGGTTCTCGGATGGTGGGTGATTGCCTGGGTCTTCATGGCCGGCAGCTTCTACCCGTACGTGGCTGCCGTCGCGGGCACCCCGCTCTCTCAGGCGCCCCTCATCGCCGCCAGCTACGCCTTCGCTTGGGTCCTGTCGATGATCCTCTTGATCATGCCTGCGGGCTTGGGCATTCGGGAGGGCGTCCTGGTACTGCTGCTGACCGGACCCGTGGGGCCGCTGGCAGGCATCCTCTCCGTAGCGAGCCGGCTGTGGACCCTCGCCGCCGAGGGCGTCGGCCTCCTTGCCGCCTTCTTGCTCTACATCGGGCTGCGCGGCCGAGACGAGGCAACCGATGATAGGGTGGGCGAGGGCGACTCTACGGCGTAGCGCCTCTCGCACGGAACTCGGCGATCCCAACACCGTACGGTGGGAGTGTCATTCCGGTCACACGGTGACCGCCCCGAGCCTCCTCCACAGCCAAGTCCACTCGTTCGATGCCCTTGCCATCCGCTGTGAGCCGGTAGAGGGCCCCGGTGCTGTTCGCGGCGAGACCCGTCATGGTGAGCTCCACCTCCGCTGGCTGGTTCTCTCTGTTCACCATGAGGACCATGCGGCGGTCGTTGAGCATCCCCGCTAGGGTACGCATCGTCCCGGTTCGGGCGCTCGACCGCACCCCCAGCACCTCTGTGCCGCGCGGCATGTGCTCCTGGAACAGCCGCGCCGTCCAGTAGACGGGGCCCGCGGACCCATCTTCGTGGATCATCCCCCAACTCTCGCCCGAGAGCCGCGAGAGGAGCGTCACGTCGACGACGCTGCCCGAGGAGACGAAGTATGACGCGAGCCACGAGGCGGCGAAGCTGGTCGACGCGCGCGGGTCCATGCACCGGCCGTCGGCTGACCGCACCTTGTTCAGATTGCACTCTGAGACGAAGAGCAGGCCGGACTCGTAGAGGTCGGCTACCCGTAGGAGCTCCAGGATTCGGGTCGGCGCAACGGCGTCGTTCACCCCATAGGTCAGGCCTGAGTCGGCTGCCGCCAGGAGGTCCTCATTGCTCACGGAGGCCCCTGCGGCGCCATAGAAGTGCCAGGATAGGAAGTCCAGTTGGCCCTTGGTGCCGCGCAGCACCCGGTCCATTGGCTGCTGCTCCGAGGCGAAGAGAGCCATCCCGCCCAGCCGGATCTCGCTGTCGACCGCCCGCATGGCCTTCGCCGCGGAGTTGTACATCTGGGTGGCACGGCCGTAGTCCTGATCGGTGAGGAAGATCGGCTCAGTCAGCAGTTCCCAGTAGCGGATGGGGTTCGCAACGCGCTTACCGTCGGGACCGAAGTTGTGGCGGCGGACCAGCGACGACGCGAAGTCGGCGAACCGCTGCGAGGACACCTCGCCCCCAATCGGGGCGTCTACGCAGACCATGGCGCCCCGGTCCTTGGCTACCCGACGCACCGCCGCGATGAGCGGATCGATGCGGGCATGCACCGCGGCGGCGCCCGAGGCTTCCGCAGGCGTCTCCACCACGAGCCGAACGATCGGGTCTATGGCTCGCACCAGGCTCTGCACCTGGGGGCGCTCCAGGAGGTCCACGTCGGCGGGAGTGACGTTCATGCCGAGATAGGCGCGGAAGTAGAGGGGCGTCTCTCGGGTCTGGAAGGCGGTGCTCAGGCTGACCTCATAGGCATCCTGGGGCACTACATCGATGACCCCGACCCCCGGATCGGGGTCCTTGGGCTCCTCGGTGCCCGGATCAGGATCGGCGGGCGTCTCGATGACCGACGTCCCACCGGCGCCGGGGAGGATCCGCAGTTCGTCGATGCGCAGCACGCAGCCGCGCCACGTGCCCCGCTTCTCAAACCCTAGGCCCGTGACCGATGAGAGGGACTCCCATGCATTCCCGCCCTCGGCGTTGGCGAAGGATGCGAGGGGGGCCTCCACCACGACCCATCCCTCGCTCGGGATCTCCACCGTCGCCGTGTACCGGTCACCGTCCTCGGTCGTCAGCACCAAATCCAGGGACAGGGTACCGAGGTACGAGTTAGCGAGGAAGCGAAGGGACCGCGCCCCCGCGGCAGCCCATCTGGAGCCATCGACGGCCATATGGGCTCCCGCCCACGCGTTGTCGCCATCGTTGAACATCACGTGCAGGGAGTGGTCGCCGCCTTCGTCTGGGGTCAGGCCTGAGAGGAAGACGTAGATGAGCGGGCGGCCGTTCTCGGGGTCCGCCTCACGGTTGGAGTCGCTGGTGACGAAGGCCTCGATCTGGCTCTCGTCCTCGAAGTCGGCGATCAGCAGAGCCTCGTTCGGGGGCCCCGCCGCGGCCTCGGGCGGCTCCTGCGCCAGGGCCGCTGCTCCAGCCAGTACCAGGAGTAGCCCGGTCCATCGCAACGCATGTCGCACCGATCGCTCAACCCCTAACCGTCCATGACCGAACGCCTCCCAGCGTTGGCCTCCACCCTCGGGCGGAGGGCGTCCGAGATACAAACCCTCTCGACGCGCCCAGGTTCGAACTGGCTGCCCCCTTGCTCACTGGCAACCAGGTCCCGATACTATCTGTTGCCCCGTTGCACGACCGTCTGGACAACGATGCAGGTCGAGCTAGCCCATGGGCGGCAACTCCACCGTGACTCGTTCCCCGCCGCGCAAGGCGCCGGCGCGAGCGCGGAGTTCCACTTGCACTGGTCCCCAGGCTCGCTCATAGCGCCCTTCTTCGTAGTCGTACCGCCTCGGCATCGCATCGAGGGCGATCCGAGCCCCGTAGGCTCCGTCCTCCGTCGGCTCGAGCCGGATCGCGGGCCCTCCCAGCGGCACAAGGCTCGCCTCCAGCGTGAGGCCGCTCGTATCGGCGCCACGGGCGGCCTGGGGCGAAGCCGCTATCACGAGGGCGTCTCCCTCCACCTGTGCCTCGAGATCCGTGTCGAGCCAGCGCGCCGCCGCCAGCCCATGGGCCAGGGCTTTGTGCGGCATGCCAGCGGCGAGAGCCTCCCACGCGCGGTCCAGGAGGGCGCCGCGTTCAGGGCTCACCTCTCCGAACTGCCCCGTCAGATCGGTCAGCCAGTTCTGAACCGCCGCCGGCGGCACATCCCGGTGGATGGCCACGAAGGCGGTCTGGTGGGGAGGGACCACGTCGTCCCCGAGGCGCCGGGCGCCGTCCAGTCGCCGCACGGTGAGCGGGTAGGCCGAGTCCAACGCCAAGCTCTCAGGATTGAGGAGGCTGAACCGCACGGGGGCATCGCCGATGTTCACGAGCGCGACAACCGCTCCCGCTCCATCGCTGAGCGGGAAAACCTCCAGCACCTCTTGGGCCGTGCCGGCACGCACGTACCGCGCCCTCATCTCCAGCGAACCGCCGATCTCCTGGCCTCCCTGGCTGAGGGGGCCGCCGCCCTCGGTGGGGACAGAGGTGCTCGACCACACGCCAAGCCGCAGGGGCGCGAGGTCGTCAGGCCCCTGGATGGTGAGCCGCAGGGGCTGGCCCAGCGGACAAGCCGCCTCCATCGCCACCTCATGCCACGCGTTGTCCTTGAGCGCCCTCGCCTCGACGGTAGACTCGCCGAGGGTTGCTCCTGCGGCATCCGTGACCAGCAGCCGGAGCGGCCCGCCCTGGTACTCCTGAGCGAAGGTCGGGACGGAGATTCCGACGACCCGTAGTCCCTCCTCAGTCGGCGTGAACACCTGTTCCACGGGCCCACCCGCGAGATCGAGGGGCCGGTCATGGCCCGCCATGAGGGCACTGGACGTCAACTCGCGAGTGATGGGTGCAAGCGCTTGCAGAGTGATCCTAAGGCCGTTCTCACTCCGGTTCGCGGCGGCATCGGCCAGGGCTCGCGCGCGCTCCGAGGTCGTCATGCCCTCCGAGAGTACCGACTGTACGCCCGGCCAAGTGGAGATGTCCGGCGCTTCTCGGCAGGCCTCATCCAGGATCCCGTTCCGCCCCGACGTGAGGATGGCGATGTCGGTATGGTCGAGCGCGGCGAGCCGCTCGCGGTCCGAGTGCTCCAGGATGGGGTTGTCGGCGCAGATGACCGCGTCCAGCCCCTCCCAGCTCATCTCCCCCGAAAGCGGAAGGTAGCCAAGACCCCGGGAAACCAGTTCCTCGTGCAGCGCCTGCCAGATCGGTGGATGCCCCTCCACTGCCCACGTCGGCCGGGACCGCAACACGCCGATGCGTGGCCTGATGGGCCAGCACCCGTCGAACTCCCGCTCGATCTGGTGCCACTCCTCGAAGATGGCGCGGAACTCGGCCTCCGCGGGCGTGCCCCGGACGCCCCACTCCCCATCGGGCAAGTCGCCGTACCACTGCACGAACCCGGCGTGCCAGCAACCGGTACCGATGGCCTCCCCGAAGTACCGCCTCGCCGCCTCGGGCGTATATGAGGTCCCGCCGCCGCGCGCCATGGGGTCCGTCTTGGCGTACGCCAGGCGCGGCGCGGCGAGGGGCTTGCCGTAGCCCATGACCGAGTACATCCACAGGAGGTTGTACCGCGCACCATCGTCGTCCCTCATGATCTGCCCGAGCTCGAAGCCATCGGTCGCTGCCGCCAGAGCCGCGGGATCCAGCCCCAGGCCGAAGTAGCTCCGGCCCTCGAAGAGGGTGCCGTGATTGCACGATAGCGCCAGCCGGCTGGGGTCGGCGGCCCTTACGCTCTGGTAGTGCCAGCCGAACCGCTCAGCCATCTCCTGGAAGCGGAAGAGGGCGAAGTCGACGGAGGCCGCGTTCCGCCCGAGCTCTCCGGGGGGCGTCACCTGGTCCCAGGAGGCGAAGCTCGTACCCCACGCATCGTTGAGTGCGGTGAGACTGCCGTGATAGCGCTCAGACAGCCACCCGCGCAGGTGATTCAGGGCGTACGGACTGTAGTCCGTGAGGCGCGCCCCGAGCAGATACGTGTAGTACAGAGATTCCCCTCCGAGTACCCAGTAGCGCAGCGTCTTCTCGGACGCAAGCGCTTGCACACTACTCTCAATGTGCACACTGGTGCCCTCGACGATCGCGGGGTGGGAGATGCCGAGCCAGGGGACCTGCCGATCGAACATCCCAGACAGGAAGGGCTGGCCGAACTGGTCGAGCATCGCCGCATCGGGGAACCGCTCGTAGAACCAGTCCGGGTAGTAGGGGAAGCCGCCGTTGTTCCAGTTGCCAACGTAGATCCCGATCTGCAGCCCCAGGTCCCGCCAAGCCTGGAGCAGGTCTCCGGTGAGCTCAAGGGCCATGTGGGGCGCGTACTCATCGTAGAGGGCGGCGATGGAACCGTCGGCGCGGCGTCCCAGGGCCTCGAGGTGAAGCGGCGCCATGGACTGACCATCCACCGTGGCGGCGGGGCGGTCGCCTGGTCGGGCCCAGACGCCTACGCGGCCAGGGCCGGAGCTGGCGAGCTCGACCTCGATCCGGTAGCTACCCGGATCGAAGTCGCCAGGCACGAAGGCCGGCTCATTGTCTCTCGGACGCTCGATGAAAGCGCTTGCTGTGGGGATCTCCTGGCCGTGTCGATAGGCCCGGAGGTAGACCGGCGCGCCCTCGGTCGCGTATGCGGGCAGGGCGAGGCCGAGGGCCGTGAAAGGCTCAGTGGTCGCGACCTCCTGGGCATAACGGGACGCGCCAATGAGGGCGCGGATGGGCGGGCCACCCATGCCCGAGGGAGAGGTGGGGTCGAGGGTGGGGATCCACATCCAGTTCGCGAGCCCCGAGTTTGCCCCGACTGCCGCCGCCTCACTCAGCTCCCGCAGGGGATCGAGGAAGGAGAACCCTACGAACTCGCCTGGGCGTACGCAGTCAGGCAGGTAGAGAGCGTCGAGAGTCGTCTCGGGTGCTGGCGGCGCCACGAGGGGGAGTTGGTGATCGGCCTGGCACAAGAGCAGAACGAGCGCTAGGGTCGGTAGGGCCACGTCGAGACCTCCTTCAGGACGTCGACCGGTCCTCCTCGTCGATCGATCCCGAGCCGCCGTAGTGGGCCGGTGCGAGGGCACGCCAGGGCAGGCCCTGCAGGACGACTCCCACGGCCAAGGCGATGAGTCCAGCAACGCCCAGGACCAAGGCAGTCATCAGCGAGGCATGGGCGGCCGCCTCGTCCACGGGGATGCGGATTTGACCAATCTCGTTCCCTGAGTCATCGTACTCGCTGTGCACGACATCGGGTGCGCCCGACTGAAGGGCCTCCCGTTGCTCCCACCAGTCGAGGGCTCGCGAGGCGCTGATCACGAGGAGGGCGCCGGCAACCAGGTAGGTGAGGCATCCGGCGAGGCGTCGGGCGGGAGGCATGGAAGCATCGCGCGCAGGCACGGGAACCACCCTCCCTTCAAGGGGCGGACAGGAGGCAGCTTCCCTTGGGACGGCGAAGTGCGCAGATGAAGGGAAGGCCAGCGTGAGGGGAATTCTACCACGTAGCCTGACTTGGTTCCTCCTCGCGCCCCTCCTGGCATCCTCCTCGCTTGCGGACTCCGTCCAGCTCGAATACCGCCCTGCGGAGGGGGCTGGCCCGCGCTACGCCGTGACCGTCTCCGCCCTGCTCGACTACCCCCTGGGCCGCAACGTGCCCGTGTCGGCCGACGTGCTCCTGGGATGCTCCCCCGCGCCACCGACGCCGGACGGCACCTACCCCTGCTTCCTGTTCATCCAAGAGGGCAGCTTCCGCGTACTCGGGGAGAGCTGGGACTTCTCGGATCAGGACATGAGTTGGGAGTGGGAGCTCACGCCCCAGCGGGAGATCGTGGCATCCTCGAGCGAGGCCACGGGGTTGCTCGCCTTGGTGGAGCTCTTCTTCCGCTTCGTCTACGTCGTGCGGCTCCCCCCCGATACCGTCGATGTCGGCGACACGTGGGCCACTCAGGTCGTGGAAGAGGCCGACGGCTCGTCGCTCTCACTCAGTGCGGCGCATCGGCTGGCCGGAGTCGAGCAGCCCGACGGCGGCCCGATAGTGGCGGTGATCGAGTCCTCGGTGGAGATGCCGGTCGACGTGAGTTTCGTGGGGAGCCGGTTCGCGGGCCCCTTCGAGGGCGAAGCCACGACACGGGTGGACATCGCGACGGGCGAGATCGAGGCGGTCGAGGTGCGGGGTACGGCGGCCCTGGCGAACCCCGGCGGCAGCCTCGACCTCAGTCTGCGCGAGATCAGTCTCACCATGGCGCGGTCGGGGGAGGTGACGCCCGTTGACGCCGCGGTGTGGCAGGAGCAGGCGGAACAGCGCAGGGGGCTTGGGGACAACTCCTTCGTCGACGCGATCCTCAATGCCAATGTGGGGAAGTACCTGGAGGACAACTGGAGGGTCTTCTTCCCCCGATTCGGTAACAACGCCGTGGATGGCACGATGCTGGGCGCGGGCGTGGTCGGACGGCTCGACCGCAACTACCTTTACGAGCTGGATGGCATGTACGGCACGGGATCCCGCCGAGGCCTGGCTGCCTTCAGCCTGACTCGGGGCTACCCCATACAGCCGAGGAACCAGCAGTTCCTGAGCTACAGCAACCTGGATGGGGGCGAGCGGCTCGAACTGGGAGTGACGCGCTACTCCGGTCGGCAGCTCGGCAGCACCGGCGTCGGACGGCTTAGGTGGGGGCTGTCGGGGACCTTCTCGGATCTGGTTCGCATGCCGCCGCACATCACTACGTGCGGCCGGGCCGCCTACGTTACGGCGTCCCTTACCCGCTTCCGGACGGGCGCATCGGCCGTCGGCTACCGCAGTCTGGACTGGGAGGGTGTTCTGGCCGCGACCTTCGGGGGGAGACGCCTCGGAGGACGGTACGACTTTAGCCGCTTCCACGGCACCCTCTACGGCTTCTACCACACCGACGCCGACCACACCTGGGCGGCTCGGCTCCAGGCGACGGCCTCCTTCGGCGAGGTGCCGGAGCAGTACCGCACGGCCCTCGTGAGCCGGGGCATTCTGCGCGGCTTTGCCCTGGGCGATGCACCCCTCGTGCGCCACTCGGTGGCCGGATCACTGGAGTACCGGTTCCGGATCGACACTCCCCCCTGGTTCGATCAACTCGGGCTGCAGGACTGGTGGGGCGCCGTCTTCGTGGATGCGGGAGTGGGGGCGGACAGCTACGAGGGGCTTCTGCGCTCCAGGATCTACGCCGATGTCGGGGTGACGGGCCGGGCTCGGGTCAAGTACCTGGGCATCCCCATGTACGTGTGGGGCTCGGTGGCTTGGCCCGTGTCGGGGCGCTCGGGTGGCCCACGAGTGACACTAGGCCTGGACTGGGCCTTCTAGGGCCACCGTCACCCGCTCGCGAGCACCTGGAGCAGTTCCCGACTCCAGTCCTCGGGATCGGCGTGGGGGATCAGGCAGCGGGCGCGCCGTCGGGCCTCGCACAGGTGGCCGAACTGATGGGTGGGCCACAACCAGAGGCCTCCGCGCACCTCCGCCATCTCGGACTCGGGCAGGCCAAGGGGGGTGAAGTCGGGCGCCGTGTCCGCGCATGCCCGCTCCAGGTGCAGGCACAACGCCGCCGCATCCTCGGCGACGAGGTCTTCCGACCCCGTGGGCCTCTGGAAGGCGATCGTTGCCACGCCCGCGTCGGAAAGAGGCGTGGCCACCACCACTCCCGGACCGAAGCCTCGCGAGCGGCAGACACCCATGCACCACGCGGCGGCGCGGAGCTTGCCCTCTTCCTCGTTGACGGTCACGCCGACCCGCAATCCATCCGCCTCGGCAAGCGAGGCCAGCAGGCTCACCGGCCCCCGCCGTGCCTCGCTGGCCAGCGCCTGCGCAAGCTCGGTCATGTCCACCCCCGCGCTCTCCGGGTCTCCGGCCCGGAGGCAGGGCTGACACATAAGAGAGAGAGCGGCTTGGGCCGGGAGGTCGGTGGGCAGGAGGGCAGAGACTAGCCGCTCAGCGTCGGCCCGCCCATCGAGGATGGCCTGAACCACGTGGTCGACAGTGGGATCGGTGTCGACCACCTCGATGGAAAGCCCCTCGATGCTTGATGCCAGCCGCAGGGTTCCACCCGGTGATGGCTCGACCTCTCGCAGGCTCCACAAGGGCAGACTGAACGGTTGGTGCCGGTCGGGCACCACGATGATGTGGGTGCTGTCGGCAATGAGAAGCCCTCGGTCGACCAGGGGAACGCGGCCTCGCTCGGACCAGGCCATCGTCGCCATGACGGCCCCAACCGAGCGTCGCCCCGGTAGGTGCAGCGCGGCCCCCAGCCGCTCTCGGCGCGCCGCAGCGATGCGCTTGAGCAGCCCGTTGGGGTCCTCGAGCCGCGAGAGGCGGACGGTATAGTCGGAGTCGAGGACTAAGGGGACGGTATCACCGACGGCCTCCGCCTCCCGGATAGTCAGGACGCTAATCAGCAGTGGCGCCCCGCGCTCCTGAACCACATCG
>JAEAME010002187.1_pt1 | contig 11824 bp, 11 predicted proteins | sample 8958731 | NCBI WGS metagenome assembly JAEAME01 (sample SAMN16933194, study PRJNA681113) | bioreactor sludge metagenome | isolation source: anerobic bioreactor sludge (Control) | place: India:Bengaluru | collected 2018-10-24 | reverse complement strand
TCCTGACCTTTTGACTGCCAGTCAAACGCTCTAGCCAACTGAGCTAAACCCCCGGAAAACTTAGCAAAAATAGAAAAAAATTGGAATAATTTAAACCTTAATTACCCGGAACTGCTAAGTTTTGTCTGTATTGTGCTATTTTGTAATTTTGCGCGTTATAAAAATGAGATTAGCAGAAGAAGCCGGATCTTAACATTTTGATAACTTTTTCTGTTATATAATAATTATAAATTGCTGGCCCGGGCAAGCGTAAGGATGAAGAGCGACTTAGTTAATATTAATGATTTTGATGATCTGGTCTTTGAGTTCCGAAACAAGGATTATGGGGCATACAAGCTGAGGAAAAAATATAATGGAGCCCTGCTTGCCGGACTGATAATTTCGGTTTTTATAGGAAGCTCTCTTGTACTTATCCCTTTCATTGGAAGAAAACCGGCTGATATGACAGTGTATGGAGGAAGCTCAAGATATGTATCTGTAAATATGGATGTACTGGAGCCTCCGCAAGAGGAATTTTATATTCCGGCTGAACCCCCTCCACGGGATCGCGGGGCAGTGGAGATCGAGGAATCAGTAAAATATTCGCCTCCTGAAATTGTAGATACAATAATGCCCTTTGAGCCAACAATGGCAACTATTGACCAGGCACTTGTTGAGCCCGTTGATACACAAATGGAATCTATGGGATCAGGCTTTGGTGACGATATCTTTGAGGGCGAAGGGGGTTCTGATTACGGAGAACCTCTGTTCATAGTTGAGACAATGCCTTCATTCAGGGGCGGTGATCTGAATAAATTCAGGCTTTGGGTACAGAATAAAATCAATTATCCGCAGGAAGCCATAGATAAAAAAATCGAAGGCAGGGTATTCCTTACTTTTATTATAGAGGCAGATGGCAGTGTAAGCAGCGTTACTGTTGTAAAAGGATTGGATCCTCTTATAGATAGCGTAGCAGTGAAAGCCATTCAGGAATCCCCGCGATGGAGCCCCGGGAGGCAGAGAGGCCAGCCGGTAAGAGTCAGGTATTCATTCCCGCTGAATTTTGCCATCTGATGGTTAATATTCAACAGCCGTGTGTTCATAACAGTTTATTTCTGTTTATGACTTTTTAATATATTAGGCCAAAAACAAAAGGACAACTTATGAAAAGAAATTTACTTCTGATTTTCGCGGTTTCAATAATTCTATCGGGATGCGGATCCTCAAAAAAACAACTTGAAAAAGGCAACTACGATAGCGCCATAGCTTCCGCTGTAAAACAGCTGCGAAAGGATGCTGATGATGAAAAACAGATCCAGATACTTCAAAGATCCTTTGTTATTGCTAACGAACAGGATAACGAAAGAATAAAATTCCTTAAGGTGGAAGGCAGGCCTCAGAACTGGGATGAGATTTATCAGATATATAAAAGGATGAGTGACAGGCAGTCACTTGTAAGAACCGTTATGCCCCTCAGCCTGGGAAATAAAACAGTCGAATTCCCCTATGTCGATTATATGACAGAGATGGTAGCAGCCAAACGAAAATCGGCTGATTATTATTTCGCCCATGGCAATGAACTGATGAAGAACAAGACAAAGGATTCATACAGGCAGGCATTTGCAGAATTTGTAAGAGCCAAGGATTATGTCGGCGATTACGAAGGTATAGATAACAGGATAATGGAAGCCCACGATCTGGGGATGAGCCGTGTATATGTTACACTTAACAATACAACACTGATCAATTTCCCGAAGGAATTCCAGGAGGAACTTCTTTCAGTTGATCTTCAGGCCCTCAATACCGAATGGGTGGAATTTTATACAGTCGATCTTGACAGGAACGTCCAGTATGACTACCAGATAAATGTAAATATAAGGAATATTGCAGTCAGTCCGGACCAGACAGCGCAGATCGATTCTGTAATAAAAAGGGATATTGAGGACGGATTCACATACCAGCTTGACGCTAAGGGTAATGTGATGAAGGATACAGCCGGCAATGACATCAGGATAAAAAAATACAAGACTCTCCAATGTGCTCTGATATCGACGCTTCAGACAAAATCATGTGCCATTGAGGGCGATATTGAAACTATACAGGAAAATCCCACCAAGCTGATTAAAAAGGATCCCATCGGGGCCCGTTCCACATTTGAAAACGTTTCTGCCAGGGCTGTGGGTGACATCGGGGCACTTAATTCAAGACAGCTTCAAAAAACAAAAACCCAGATCGTGCCATTCCCATCTGATATTGAAATGGTTATTAGATGCTCAGAATCCCTGAAGCAGGCTATCAGGGGGTCAATTCAGAGCAACAGAAGGTTGATTTTCTAGATGATTGAAACAGAGAAGCAGGCGGAGAGGGCGATACTGATCGGGATAAGTTACCCGGGGCAGAACGAACAGGAAACACAGGATTATATAGATGAACTCTCATTCCTTGCAGAGACTGCAGGTGCAATCCCTGTGAAAAGATTCATCCAGAAAGCCGATTTACAAAACCCACGGACTTTTGTCGGATCAGGAAAGATCTCTGAGATAGCTGCATACATTTCTGATAACATGATTGACATCGCGATTTTCGATGATGAGCTCTCCGGAAGTCAGATCAGGAATATCGAAAAGATACTTAATTGCAGGGTCCTCGACCGTACAAACCTCATCCTTGATATATTTGCTAAAAGAGCAAGAACGTCTTATGCACGCACCCAGGTAGAACTGGCTCAATATCAGTATCTTCTTCCAAGACTGGCCGGTATGTGGACCCACCTTGAAAGGCAGAGAGGCGGTATAGGATTGAGGGGCCCGGGTGAGAAAGAGATAGAAACTGACAGGCGGATAATAAGAGACAGGATTTCCCTTCTTAAAGAACAGTTGAAGAAGATCGATATCCAGATGTCTGTCCAGCGCAAGAACCGCGGAAAAATGGTCCGGGTAAGCCTTGTAGGATATACAAATGTCGGAAAGTCTACAATAATGAACTTATTGAGTAAATCAGATGTGTTTGCAGAGAATAAGCTTTTCGCAACACTTGACACGACTGTCCGTAAAGTAGTTATCGAAAACCTGCCTTTTCTTCTGTCCGATACAGTCGGTTTCATAAGAAAGCTGCCGCATGATCTTGTTGAATCTTTCAAATCAACACTCGATGAAGTAAGAGAGGCTGACATTCTGATGCATATTGTAGATATTTCTCACCCCGGGTTTGAAGACCAGCTAAGAATAGTGAATGAAACCCTGCGTGATCTTAAAGCATCTGAAAAACAACAAATAATCGTTTTCAATAAGATCGATGCCTTCTCTTTTATAGCAAAGGAAGAAGATGACCTGACTCCCCTCAAAAAAGAGAATTATTCACTTGACGATCTTAAGAAGACATGGATGGCCAACGACAAGAATCACCCGGTAGTTTTTATATCGGCTTTAACGAGGGAGAATATTGAAGAGCTTCGCAGGATCCTCTACCAGATTGTAAAAAAGATACACATTACAAGGTATCCGTACAATGATTTTCTGTTCGGCGATCCTGCGATTTATGAAAGCCTGTAGCTCTTCCGGCCCTGCTTAGCTGTTAACAGAGCTTATTGGCCACCATATATTCTGCTATCTGGATAGCGTTTGTTGCTGCGCCCTTGCGGATATTATCAGAAACGATCCACAGATTAAGGCATTTTTCCCTTGAAAGATCCCTTCTGATTCTTCCAACGAAAACCTCATCCCTGTTATGGGATAATATCGGCATTGGATATTTGTTTTCAGACGGGTTGTCATAGATCACTACACCCGGGAAATTTCTCATCAGGGATATCGCATCATTGAGATCATATTCTTTTTCGAACTCCACGTTCACTGCTTCCGAATGGCCTCCGACAACGGGTATCCTGACAACTGTTGCTGTCACCATTATTGACTGATCCTCGAGGATTTTCCTTGTCTCATCAATCAGCTTCTGTTCTTCTGAAGTGTAAGTGTCAGGCTGGAAGCTTCCGCCATGAGGAAAACAATTCATATCAATCGGATGTGCATAGGCCATTTCTCCTTTGATGCCTTTTCTCTCATTTTCCATCTGGGCGACAGCTTTTACCCCTGTTCCTGTTACAGACTGATAGGTTGCCGCAACTATCCTTTTTATTTTATATTTCCTGTGAAGCGGTGCAAGGGCCATCACCATCTGGATTGTTGAACAGTTGGGATTGGCTATAAGCTTCACGCCTTTTGTTATGACATGACTGTTAATTTCAGGCACTACGAGCGGAACGTCCTTATCCATTCTCCAGGCTGAGGAATTATCAATTACAATAATACCATTTTCAGCAAAAACAGGCGCCCACTCTTTTGAAGTTGTTGCCCCGGCCGAGAAAATAGCAAATACCGGTTTAGCTTTGACAGCATCCATAACTGAAACAACCTTAACAGGCTTTCCTTTAAATATCAGTTCTTTTCCAACTGATTTCTCTGATGCTGCAGGAATAATCTCAGTAAGGGGAAAATTTCTTTCTTCAAGGAGTTTCATCATTGTACGGCCAACCATTCCGGTTGCTCCAACCACTGCTGTCTTCATAATTTAAATGTTTGAAAATTTAAAAGTTAATTACTAATTTTACTTAATATAAAACGGCCAAAATTAACTTTTTTTTTAATCTGTCCCGCTGCATGAAAAAAGTTATTTTACTGGTAATGTTTTTGCCATTGCAGGCATTCAGCCAGATTGTTATTAAATACCCATTGCAGAATAAGCCTCAGGCTCCTGCCGAGGAACTGATTAACAGCACCGGTGCAATGTGCGGCGATGTTATCATTTCTGAAATTATGCCAGACCCTGATCCTCCTGTCAGTCTGCCTCAGAGGGAATATATCGAGATCCATAACCGCTCAGGCTCTTACATAGGCCTTGAAAAATGGCACCTTTGTTCAGGAGATAATTGTATTACATTTCCGCGGGTTGAGATAAAGCCCGGTGAATATATTATCCTTTGTTCACAGACTGATACTATTAAGTTCAGGGATTATGGCAGGGTTATCGGCTTTAAATCATTCCCTTCGCTTCCCGGAGAAAAAGGAGTGGTTTTTATTAACGACGATAAGGGGAAGTTCATCCACGGGATTGAATATACATCAGACTGGTATGGCGACAGGCTTAAGGAAGACGGGGGATGGTCCCTTGAGATTATGGATACAGATTATCCTTTCTATACAGTAAATAACTGGAAAGCTTCTGATTCAGGGACAGGTGGTACACCAGGCAGGAAAAATTCAGTATCAGGTACAAATCCGGATCAGACTTTTTATGGCATAGAAAATGTCTTTCCGTCAGACAGTTTGAAAGTGGGGATCTTATTCTCTGAGAGCCTCCCTTTTTTGCCTGAAAAACAGGGATCTGTCTCGATCGGCAGGATGGAAATTGCAGATATATCAGTTACCGATCCGCTTTATCGCTGTTTTGATATCAGACTGGCTGAGCCTCTTGAAAAAGGGGCAATTTATTCATTTGTTATTTCAGGGGATCTGACAGATTTTGCAGGGAACCAGGCAATAAAGGGATCATTCCGGTTCGGGCTGCCGGAAAATGCAGGCAGAAAAGATGTAGTCTTTAATGAATTGTTATTTAATCCGTTACCTGATTGTTGCGATTTTTTTGAACTGGCAAATACTTCGGAAAAGATTATTGACGCATCGCAGCTGTTTACAGCATCGATAAACCCTGAGACAGGAGACACCTCGGGTATCAAATGTATTTCGCAGGAAAGCAGATGTATTCTTCCGGGATCGATATATGCCGTCACCACGAATCCGGAAATTGTTGCATCTGCATATCTTTCTGCTGACAGTGAACACATCCACAAAGCATCTTCCCTGTCGTCAATGCCGGATGATAAAGGACATTTACTCCTTCTGGGCAGGAAGATGAATGTCTTGGATGAAGTAATTTATTCTGAAAAGATGCATTATTCTCTTATCTCAGATAATGAGGGGATCTCGCTTGAAAAGATCCGGCCCGAAATGCCTTCAGAGGAAAGCCGGAGCTGGCATTCAGCTTCAGAAAGCTCAGGCTGGGGAACTCCCGGGGCAGTAAATTCAATATGGGGACCGGCAAGCGGCTCCGGCGATCAGATAATACTTTCTTCCCGAAGGATATCGCCTGATAATGACGGCAATGAGGATATCCTGCTTATAGATTTCAATTTTACGGATCCCGGCAATATTATATCAGCTTCAATTTTTAACGAAACAGGCAGTCTTGTTGTAAAGCTGGCAGAAAACTATCTTTCAGGTGCTGAAGCTACTCTGGCCTGGGATGGAATTGATGAAAACGGATCGCTTGTGCAAACCGGTATTTACATAATCCTTGTAAATATTTATAACGATAAAGGCAAGATCAGATCCTTTAAAAAAGCATGCACTGTGATAAGGTGAATGGCCTGCTATCAGATTGCTGCCCGGACTGTTTTATTTAGAGTGATGATATCAGATCAGTCATAATAATTGTCATCTTCTCTTCTGCCCTGGCAGCTTCCTCGAGTACAGACTTATGAGTTGTATAGCCTATTTTTCCTTCAACACCAAGATCTGTTATTATGCTGACGGCAAAGCAGGGGAGATTCATATGTCTTGCTACAATTACTTCAGGAGTAGTTGACATTCCTACCGCATCACCACCGATTATCCTGAAATATTTGTATTCGGCCGGGGTTTCAAAGGTGGGTCCTGTAGTGCCCACGTAGGTGCCTTTATGTACCTTGATATTGTTTTCTTCGGCAATTAAAAAAGCTCTTTTAATGAGATATTTGTCGTAAGCCTCACTCATATCAGGGAATCGTGCTCCTATGCGGTCATCGTTAGGGCCAATGAGGGGATTGGGTAGCAGGTTGATATGATCGGTAATTATCATTATATCGCCGATCTCAAAAGCAGGGTTTAATCCTCCTGCAGCATTCGATAGAAAAAGACATTTTATTCCAAGGTATTTCAGGACTCTGATGGGTAATGCGATGCGTTCGGTCCCATAACCTTCATAGAAATGAAAGCGTCCTTTCATTGCAACGATTTTCTTTTTACCGAATTCGCCGAATATCAGTTTACCTTCATGGCCTTCAACAGTTGAAACAGGAAAGTTAGGAATATCCCTGTAATCCAATTCTTTAAGCACTTTTATCTTGGATGTCAGTCCTCCAAGGCCTGTACCCAGAATAATACCAGCATCGGGCTCAGGAATGCCTTTTCCTTTCAGAAACTCTGTTGTTTCTTTTATTTTTTCTAACATAGTTAATTATCAGGTTATCAAAATCTTCTTTGTCATTGTTCGGAAAATCAATCCCTACGGGAATATAATATAATAATGATCTCAAAGGTTCTGCAATATTAGTAAATCCCCTTAACCTTACAGCATCTTTCTCTGTCGTGAAAACAAACTTTGAAGTGCTTTTGAGTTTTTTAAGGGCACCAGCTATCTTTTCTATATCATCTGAAGTAAAAGAGTGATGATCTTCAAATTGCAGGTGTTCTGTTTCACGGAAACCTGCTTTAATGAATTCGAGCAGGGGATAAGGATTGGCAATCCCGGTTACCAGTAGTATTCCGCAATCAATCTTTCTTTTGGGATTATATAGTAAGGGATGATTTTTTTCGATATTGAATACAGGAACAGGATTAAAATACTTTATTGATGTGAAATAGAGGTTCTGGAAAGGAGCTTTCCGGATCTCCTTTGCCAGGATGCGTTTCTGCATCGGAGAAATTTTTTCAGGAGATTTGGTGATTATTATTATATCAGTCCTGTGTGCATTATGGACCGGTTCGCGAAGGTTACCGTAGGGAAGAAGGTGATCCCGGGTCATAAGTCTGTTATAATCTGTAAGCAGTATTGAGAATCCGGGGGTAAGGCTTCTATGCTGATATCCGTCATCCAGAATAATTACTCCCGTTTCAGGTTTTAATTCCAGTATCCTTCGCGCTCCGCGCACCCTGTTACTGTCGACGGCAACAGCTATATCCGGAAACTTCCCTGATATTTGCCAGGGCTCATCACCGAGGTCATTAACTGTTTTTGTTGCATCTGCCAGTATAAATCCTGAAGATTTTCTTTTGTACCCTCTGCTTAGAACTGCAACATTGAATTTCCCCCTTAGAAGTCCGGCAAGATATTCCGTATGTGGCGTTTTCCCTGTACCTCCGGCGGTTATATTGCCAACACAGATAACAGGGATCTTAAATTCAACAGATTTAATGATTTTTGCATTATAAAGGAAGTTCCTTATATCTGTTACCAGACCATAAAGGAGAGATAAGGGATAAAGAAATATACTCCTTTTTTTCAGCATCAATTAATGGATCTCAATGAAATAGGGTAATCGGGCCTGTATCCCTGTCAGATCACGTATCTCGAGCAGTTCACGATAGAATCCGAAAGTTTCACCGATTTCCTTCTTTAGAATATTCATTTTTACATCGCCACTCATCTGTTTCAGCAGCATTGTGTACGGATCCTCTGCTACCGGCAATTCCCTTATAGAATAGGTTTCTGTTTCTGCCAGTTCTGCCGCCCCTTTAATTGCGTCATTCAATCCACCTATCTCATCGACAAGTCCTATTTTCAGACAGCTTGTTCCGCTCCAGACACGACCCTGGCCAATGCTGTCAACCGATTCAAAATTCATATCCCTTCCTGAAGCGACTTTGGTTACGAAATCGGAATAAATCTTCTCAATATTTTTTTGCATAACCTCTTTTTCATAAACATTCATGGGACGGTATATTGACGGGAAATCAGAATTTTCGTTCGTTTTTACTGTTTCAGTGTTGATCCCGATTTTCTGCTCAAGCAGTTTCCCGGCATTGGGTATAAGTCCGAAAACGCCGATTGAACCTGATATAGTTGTGGGGTTGGCATAAATTTTTGTGCCGGGGCAGGCAATGTAATAACCACCGGAGGCAGCATAGTTGCCCATTGAAATAACGACCGGTTTTACTTTAGCTGCAAGTTCAAGTTCTCTCCAGATTATGTCTGAGGCAATTGCATTTCCTCCGGGTGAATTAACCCTCAGAACAATAGCTTTTACTGTTGAATCCAATCTCTCCTTTCTGATAATTTCCGAGTAATTGTTCCCTCCTATATTGCCTGTGTTGCCTTTTCCCATTACAATTGATCCTGAAGCATAGATAACTGATATCCTTGATTTAACTGTAAGGACCTTTTTTGGATCAGGCACTTTTGTATATTTTGACATTGATACGAAGTTGATCTTATCATCAGTTGTGAGACCTGATAAGACTTTCAGGGTATCATCAAGCGCATCGCGGTAAATTAATCCGTCGACCAATCCTGCGTCAAGAGCTTCAGTTGAGACAGTACCTGTAAGATTATCGGCGAGTTCATTAATACGGGATTCTGTCAGGCCTCTTGACTCAGCCATCATTTTAACAGTATGGTTCCAGATTGAGCCAACATAGTCCTTTATCTGTTCTTTATTTTCATCACTCAGTTTGTCAAGCATAAAAGGCTCAACAGCTCCCTTGAATTTTCCGTGCCTTATTACCTGGACCTCCATTCCGATTTTCTCAAGGGCTTTCTTATAGAACATAACTTCTCCCATCAATCCCTTGAAATCGACAGTCGAGGCGGGATTAATAAAGATCCTGTCAGCGGCAGTGGAAAGATAATATCCCTGTTGCTCGAGCGCATAATCAGAATATGCGATAACGAATTTACCGCTCTCTCTGAACTTCCTGAGACCATTCCTGATCTCTTCCATTGTGGCCCAGCCTGAAGGCATTATTCCATTATCAATCAGTACTCCTTTTATTTTTGGATCTGATGCAGCCTTGTCGAGGTTTTTAAGGATCTCATTTAACCCGGTTACTGGTGAGATTGTCATATTAGTTATATCAATGCCCGCAAATGGGTTAGGATCGCTTCTGTCGGGGATCTGCACATTTGTTTTCAGGACGAGCACTGAATTTTCACTTATTGTTACTTTTTTGTCACCGGAAGCAACAATTGCGCTCAGACTGCCCAACATTATAAGAAAAAATAAAATTGAAGCCAGAATAATTCCTGTAATTGTTGCCAGGGTGTAGATAAGAAAGTTCTTCATAGCGGAAATAGTTTATTACATGGATGTTAAAAATAATAAAACACAGCGAAGATATAATTTGTTAATTGATTTAATACATTTGATATGCTTCAAAATTTTTAGAATGCGGAAAGTATACCTTGGCATAGGCACAAATTTAGGTAACAGGGAAAACAACCTCAGGGAAGCCCTGGATATGATCGAAGTGCATGCTGGCAAAGTCAGGAATACCTCTTCCATATATGAAACTGAGCCCTGGGGTTTTCAGAGTGACAACAGGTTTCTTAACATTGTTGCAGAGGTTTCAACAAGGTTAAGCCCGTCCGGATTGCTTGGGCGGCTTTTAATGATAGAATCGCTTATAGGAAGGGTAAGGGAAGGGAAAGGATATAAGTCAAGGATAATTGATCTTGATATTCTTTTTTACGGAGATGAGATAATGGAAACGAAAGCGCTCACAATTCCGCATCCGGCACTTCATAAAAGAAGATTCGTTCTTGTTCCCTTATGTGAGATTGCCCCGGATCTCGTTCATCCTTTGCTGGGGGAAACGGTTTCTCAACTGCTTGCCGATCTGAACGATAGTGCTGAAGTCACAAGAATCGGAAAGCTCATAAGATAGTATCCTCAACTTCCGGGCAAAAGCCGCCTGGGATCATAGCAGTCCGTTATCAGCAAAACTATAGTAGTCCTTATCGGCAATTATTATGTGGTCAAGCAGCTGTATATCCATAAGTATTCCGGCTTCTTTTATCTTCTGTGTTATTTTTGAGTCAGAGTCACTTGGATTAAGGTTACCTGAAGGATGATTGTGGCATACAATTATTCCTGAAGCAAGGTATTCTATTGCTTTTTTCATAACTATCCTGACATCGGTGACTGTTCCGCTGAGGCCCCCCTGGCTGAGCTTCATCCTGTTTATTACTTTATTTGATCTGTTAAGGAACAGTATCCAGAACTCTTCGTGGGCGAGGTCGGAGAGAATGGGCCCGAAAATATCAGCAACGTCTTTTGAGCATTTTATCTGGGTAACATCTTCAACTTCTGCGAGTTTTCTTCGTCTGCCGAGTTCAAGGGCGGCAGCTATTGTAACAGCTCTTGCAGGTCCTATGCCATTCAGTTTCTCAAGGTCGGCAATTGAAAGCTTGCCCAGGTTGTTCAGATTATTGTTCACCAGGCCAAGAAGTTCACGGCCAAGGTCGAGAGCCGATTTCTGTTTTGTTCCAGAATTGATAAGGATAGCCAGCAATTCAGCATCGCTCAGTGTTGAAGTACCCTTCCGGATAAGTTTTTCCCTGGGTCTGTCCTCAGCAGCCCAGTCAGTAATTTTTAGAGACATGCAGCGAAAATTTAATATTCCGCATGCAAGATAATAAAAAAGGGTGCTTTAAAGGCACCCCTCTAAGATAATTCTTTGATCTTTATTTCAGGCTGTTGGCATGTTTGACAACAGATGATTTAAGATTTGAAGCTTTGTTTTTATGAATAATATTCTTCTTGGCAAGCTTGTCAAGCATGGCATTAAGTTTTGGAACCATTTCATCCGCCTCTTTTTTCGTTGAGGTAGAGCGAAAACTCTTGAGAGCATTACGCATTGTTTTTGCATAATATTTGTTCCTGTCAGTCTTTCCGACTGTCTGTCTGATCCTTTTTTCCGATGATTTGTGGTATGCCATTTTTAATAATTTTCTAAAAAATTTGTAGTCCATAGGGGAATCGAACCCCTGTTACCAGGATGAAAACCTGACGTCCTAACCACTAGACGAATGGACC
>JAEAME010002186.1_pt1 | contig 11826 bp, 12 predicted proteins | sample 8958731 | NCBI WGS metagenome assembly JAEAME01 (sample SAMN16933194, study PRJNA681113) | bioreactor sludge metagenome | isolation source: anerobic bioreactor sludge (Control) | place: India:Bengaluru | collected 2018-10-24 | reverse complement strand
AATTACTTTTAAAACATCTTCAGCTTTTTCTTTTACAACACCAAAAACTACCTTTCCTTCATTTCCAATTTCTAAAGGATCAATTCCTAGCATATCACATGCAGAGCGAACTCCAATTGATACAGGTATATCTTGTTCATAAAGAATTATACCAGTTTTTGATTTTTCACTAAATTCATTTACTGTATTTGAAAGACCTCCACGTGTTGGATCTTTCGCAGAAACAATACCACCAACACTCAGAACCTTTTCCATTAAACCATTAACTGGTGCTACATCAGATTTAATATTAGTTTCAAAGCCATAACCCTCACGAGAACTAATAATGGCAACTCCATGTTCTGCGATATTACCAGAAATAATAATTACATCACCATTATTAATATTTGAATCAAGAAGCCAACGACTATTAAATTTTCTATATCTTTTTACTTCATCAATGTTTTTATCTAGAAGTTTATGCCTTTTGCCTATACCACTTGTATTTATCATAAAATCCTGAATCGCACCTTTTTCAACAACTTTTGTATCACCAGTAACAATTGGTACACCTGCTTTTTCAGAAGTAATGCTCATACTTTTAACAATTGTATCAAAAATATTTAAATCAAGTCCTTCCTCTATTATAAAACCAGCAGAAAGAGCAATTGGTTTTGCACCCATAACAGATATATCATTAATTGTTCCTGCAACTGCTAGACTTCCAAGGTCTCCACCTGGAAAAATAATTGGTTTTACTGTATGTGAATCTGTAGTAAATACTATATCTTCAATTACTGCAGAATCATCAAGCATCAAAAGAGTAACTTCTCCCTTTTGAGTCTTTTTCCCAAAATATTTCAAAATATTTTGTTTGATGAATTTATCCATTTGTTCTCCACCAGCACCTTGTGCTAGTCTGATTTTATCTGACATATAATCTTATCATGCGATACATAAGTTTTATTTATAATCTATGGTTCTCACATATAATGTTCATAGCAATTATCTCCCAGCTTTTTGGCTATTCACCAAACATTCATGATATTATAATCGCAACAGTAAGTTTTGCATTTGGTTTTATTCTCTTACCGCAATTAAGAGATGTTAGTAAAAGAAAAATAAGTCTGAATTTATATACTTCAAGTCTTACAACTATAGGTCTTATAATCCTTACGATAAACTTTTTTGTAATGAGATTTTGGATAAGCTTCGCAGCAGATTTTTTTAGCTCAATAATCTGGAGTTCATTATTTATATTATCATATAGAAACATTAAGAAAAAATAATTCTTAATTAATAAAACGATTTAAAAGCAACCTATTAACATGATGATTCCCTTTTTCTTTAATTAATTCTAGTTTAGTAATCAAAGCATGATCAAGTGCATTTTTACAATCACAATCACGTTTATACTTTATTGCAGGAACGAGCCTTTTTATAATATCAGCTGTATTTTTTTCATTTTTCTTAAGATTTTCAACTACATTAGCAACACTTACATCTTTTTCTCCTTCATACCAACAATCATAATCTGTAACATTAAGTATACCACATAAACACATCTCTGCTTCACGAGCAAGTTTTGCCTCGGGCGCAAGAGTCATACCAATCACATCAACATTCCAACTACGATAGAGATTAGATTCAGCACGCGTTGAAAACTGAGGACCTTCCATACATATATAGGTTCCACGATGCACATCAACTTTTTGCATTTTTATTACATCATAAGCTAGATTAGATAATTTTTTACAAAAAGGATCTGCAAATCCAACATGAACTGTAATTCCTTCGTCAAAAAAAGTTGTATCACGTTTAAAACTTCTATCAATCAATTGATCGGCTATTACAAAATCACATGGTTTTATATTTTTTTTAAGACTTCCAACAGCAGCAATTGATATTAAATATTCTACACCACATTGTTTCAATGCAAAAACATTAGCACGATAATTCACTTTATGTGGTGGATATATATGTCCTTTACCATGACGTGATAAAAAAGCTACATCAACACCTTGTATTTTTCCTATAGTTATTTTATCAGAAGTTTTTCCAAAAGGAGTATTTATCTCTATTTCTTCCGAGTTTTTTATAATACCTATATTGTATATTCCACTACCACCAATTATGCCAATTTTAACTGTCATAGTTTTGACTGAATAGAAATAACTAAAAAAGCTTTTTGCTTTACCAGTTAAAGGTAAGAAAAATGGATCAGAGTAAAAAAATATTTTTTATGACTCAATCAATAAAATCAAAAATTAGAACAGTTCCACATTGGCCAAAAAAAGGAATTATGTTCCGTGATATAACAACACTTCTAAAAGATGGTAAAGGTTTTAAAGAAACTATTGACTTATTATATGAACGTTATAAAGATAAAAAAATAGATAAAGTGGTTGGCATTGAAAGTCGTGGTTTTATATTTGGTGCCCCTCTTGCATATTTATTAGAAACAGGTTTCGTTCCTGTTCGTAAACCTGGTAAACTTCCTGCAGAATGCGAAAGTGAAGAATACATTCTTGAGTATGGAAAAGATAAAATCGAGATACATAAAGATGCAATAAATAAAGGTGATAGAGTACTTATTGTCGATGATCTTATTGCAACAGCAGGAACTGCTAGTGCTGCAAGAAATCTTGTTAAAAAATTAGGAGGAAAAATTGTAGAATGCGCCTTTATTGTTGAACTAGTTGACCTAAAGGGACGTGATAAACTAAAGGGTGAAAATATTTATTCAGTTGTAGAGTTTGAAGGAGAATAAAAATTTGATATATGATGTAATAATAATTGGTGCCGGGCCTGCTGGTTTGTTTGCCGCCTATGAATTATCAACTAATTCATCATATAAAGTTTTAATTGTAGATAAAGGAAAAGACATTAAAGATAGAATTTGTCCATCTATGAAAGAGATGAGACGATGTCTAAAATGTAAACCATGTAATATTTTATGTGGACTAGGTGGTGCCGGTGGTCTTTCCGATGGAAAACTTAATTTAAAATCTGATATTGGTGGTAATCTAGAAGAATTTGTAACACAAAGTGAAGCGGATAATTTGATTGAAAAAATTGATAAACTATTTTTAGCACATGGGGCGTCGATGAAATTATATGGTAAAGAATCTGTTTTTTTAGAAAAAAAAGCAGCAACATTCGGCATAGAATTTATTCCTATACCTCAACGTCATGTCGGTTCAGATATTCTCCCAAATGTCATTACTTCTATCAAGAATTTTCTTGAAAGTAAAGGTGTTATTTTTAAATTAAATACAGAAGTTAAACAGATTAAAAAAAATGGTATATACACCCTTGCTCTTAATAATGGAAGTGAAATCCAGTCTCATTTTATTATTGTTGCAACAGGTCGTGCTGGTTCTGATTGGTTTAAATCTGAAGCAGATAGACTCAAAATGAAAACTCGTTTTGCACCGTTAGATATAGGAGTTCGTATTGAAATCCCTGCGGTTGTGATGGAAAATATAATTGAATATGCATGGGATCCTAAGTTTCATATAAATACAAAAAAATATGATGATTTTGTAAGAACTTTTTGTACTTGCCCAAATGGTTTTGTTGTAACAGAAGACTACGGAGAATATATTTGCGTCAACGGTCATAGTAGTAACAATGAAAAATCAGATAATACTAATTTTGCATTATTAACAAAAATAGAGCTTACCGAACCTGTAGAAAATACCACAGCGTATGGCATATCTATTGCAAAACTAGCTTCAACTATCGGTGGTCGTATGCCTATAATTCAACGACTTGAGGATTTAAAAAGTGGACATCGTTCAACCAAATCAAGAATTGAAAAATCCTTTGTAAAACCAACTCTAAAAAATGCAACTCCTGGCGATATATCTATGGCTTTACCTCATAGAATTGTTGAAAATATAATTGAAGGAATTGAACAACTAGATAAGGTAATACCAGGTGTTAATAGCGATTCCACACTATTATATGCACCTGAAATTAAATTTTATTCTATGCGATTTATTGTAAATAAAAATCTTGAAACTAATTTACCTAATTGTTTTGTAGCCGGTGACGGCGCTGGCTTATCCCGTGGTATAGTTACAAGTGCGGCGACAGGTATTATCGCAGCTCATGGAATTATAAAAAAAACAAGTATCTAAGGAGTTACTGAATGGATTTTTTAGTTATGTGTATTGGTAATCCAAAAGGTGGTGATGATGCAGTTGGACCATATATTGCTAAAAAACTAGAAGATCCAAATATAGATGTTATTGACTGTGGTACAACTCCCGAAAATTATACAAGTATAATAAAACAAAAAAAACCTAAAAAATTAATTATTATAGACGCAGCAGATATGGGACTGAAACCTGGAGAAATACGTATCGTACCAAAGGATAAAATTGGAGTTATGACTATAAGTACTCATGGAATCCCCATATCTATATTAATTAATTATCTTGAAAAATACGTAAAAGATGTAATTTTAATAGGTATACAACCACAAAATATGTCTGGAGAAATAACTTCAAAAATAGAAAAAAAAGCAAATACTCTCATCAAAATTATTAAGGAAAAAAAAATTAGTAAATTATTAACCTTAAATTAATATTTTATTACAAACAAGTTAGATAAAGTATAAATTTATGCATCAAAGTATTAATAAGAATAATCTAATTTTACAATAAAAATATTAAAAAGTAAATAATAATAAAAAAATATAGGAAAGACTTGTACAACAATACTTTATAAGCTCTGAAAACACAATTAAAAATTATGTTCATCGTGGGACAAGTAAACAATCAAGAAGAATTAAAAGAAATTACTTTTATTGCAAAACTTTTCGTTGTAGGACAGAGAGCACGAGAACTTGCTAATGAAACAAAAAAAAATAAATAATAATAATATCTAAATTTTATTCTTTTTTTTATTTCAATAAACTTTATTAGGCTGCTTATTCTGCTTATTGTTTAAAAAAAATAGTGGGTGATTTAACTGGTTACTTTAACCTTTTATGGTGGCGTAGAGGAAATAGGTGGAAACAAAATACTTATAGAAGATAAAGATACAAAGATTTTTTTAGATTTTGGGATGAGTTTTGGCCGTCGTAGTAAATTTTTTGAAGAATTTCTTAACCCAAGAACTGCAAATGGAATAGGAGATTTTCTAACAATGAAACTTATACCTGATATCCCCGCAGTTTATCGTGATGATCTAATGGAACATTTTGGAAGAAAACCACAAAACCCTAATGTTCAAGCTGTGATATTATCACATGCTCATGCGGATCACGCAAATTATATATCATTTCTACATAAAGACATACCAATATATTGTGGACAAACATGCAAATATATTCTAGACGCTGTAGACGAGGAAAGTCAAAGGACTATTGAAAATGAAGTTTTAAAATATAAAAAAAGGCCTGCTTTTAAAAAAAATTACAAAGATCCACCTATTCATAGAAAATTCAATACATTTAGAACGGGGGATAAAATAAAAATTGATAATATTGAAATAGAGCCAATTCATGTAGATCATAGTGTTCCTGGAGCATATGGTTTTATAATTCATACATCAGAGGGCGCCCTTATTTACACAGGCGACTTAAGATCTCATGGTACGCACTCAAAAATGACACAAGATTTTATAAAAAAAGCTGCTCAAGAAAAACCTGTAGCAATGATTACTGAAGGAACTAGAATTAACACAGGTCAAACCGGTGAATCAGAAAAAAAAGTCTATGAAAAGTCAAAAAGTTATCTTAAAAATAATAAATATTTTTCAATTGTAGACTTTAATTTTAAAGATATTGATCGTTTTACAACCTTTTACAATATTTCAAAAATTCTAGGTAAAAAATTAGTAATTAGTTTTAAACATGCTTGTTTCTTAGAGCGTTATCATAAAGACCCGAAAATTAAATCACCAGATAGTAAAGATGAAAATATCCTTATTTTAAAACCTAAACGTCTTACGGGAACATATTGTGATGAGGACTATACAGATGAATATATTAAAAGTCGTTTAAATTACAAAAATATTATAACGCCTGAAGAAATTAGTAAAAAACCTAAAAATTATGTGATAGTCCTAAATTTTTGGTATTTCAATCAACTTATTGATTTAAAACCAGAAGGTGGAGTATATATTCATTCTCTATCAGAACCTTTTAACGAAGAAATGGAAATTTCTAATGAGCGAATGGTTAATTGGATTAAATTTTTTAATATGAAATTTGTTCAATCTCATTGTTCGGGTCACATTAATGGTGCAGATCTAAAGAACTTAATTGAGACTGTTAAAGCAAAAAAGCTATTTCCAATCCATACAGAAAAACCAAAGTTATTTAGTAAAATTAATCTAAATACTCATATTGTAAAAGAAGGGCAAACCTACAAAATTTAATTTTATTTTTAATAAAATTATTAGGAAAAATGTTTAAAGGTTAACCTTATAAATGTTTTTAATAAGATTCCTTTTATAAATGGAGGAAATGATATAAAATGACTGATTTACTCGACTATTCTAATAAAAAAGATGAACAAACTTTGATTAAAACAGATATAGGAAAACGAAAAAAAGAACAATTCATTGAAAATTTTAGGGAAGGAGACGTTATTAATGATTTTTTTGCTGTTAAAATTAAAAATCCTCCACGGCCATATAAGCGTGGTACATGGTTCGGTCTTGTAGCAACTGATAAAACTGGTGAAATCAATGTAAAATATTGGGGTGGAGACAACAAAGAACGTGTTAAAAGACTCTATGATAGCTTTAAAACAGGTGACGTTGTTCAAATTCGTCTTGGAAATGTGGAAATCTATGAAGATAAACCTCAGATTAGTATAAATGAATCAAGTGGAGGAATTCGAAGATGTGGAACCAACGAATATGATGTATCAGATTTCATTCCTTCACTGGATAATAAAAAAATACAAGAATTATTTGAAGTTATTAAAAAATATATCAACAATATTGAAAACACACAACTTAAAAACCTCCTTGATATATTTTTTAAAAATGCATCTTTTGTAAAGGAATTTTGTAGTAGCCCTAGTGCTATGACGCATCATCATAGTTATGTTGGTGGAAATCTCGAGCATACTGTTGGTGTTCTTAGACTTTGTATTAATATTTGTGAGATGTATCCAGGAATAAACAAAGATTTGGTTATATGCGGCGCTATTTTACATGATGTTGGTAAATTAAAGGAATATCAAATTACTGCATCAATCGATAAAACAGAAATAGGAAATTTCATTGGTCATATTGTAATAGGTGATCGTTGGATTCGAGAAAAAATAAAAGATATAAGAAATAACGGAGAAGATTTTGATGAAGAAATGGAAAACAAGATTTGCCATATAATTCTAAGTCATCATGGAAAATATGAATATGGTAGCCCACGTATGCCAAAAACTGTTGAAGCAATGGTCGTCCATGCTGCTGATATGATGGATTCACAAGTAAAAAACTTTATTCAAAACATTGAAGAAGGACGTAAGAATAGTGAAGATAACTGGAGTTTTATATGGGATTCAGATTTAGGTATGAAGAGACCTATGTATCTTGGAAATGAGGAGTGAAAAAATGAAGAAAGATATAGTTGATATTCTTTGTTGTCCAATTTGCAAAAAAGATCTCATATTAAAAATTGAAAAAGAAGAAAAAAATGAAATTATTAAAGGATTTTTTACATGTAAAAATTGCAATAAAGTCTACACAATATCTGAAGGGATTCCTAATTTATTACCTTAAAAATAAATATTTTTATTTTTCAAGAAATTTTTTAATGTCTTCTAAAATATTTTTTGATTCTACTAAATCTGGTATATATTTTTTAAAACGTGGTGCACGTCTATCAAGTATTATTGCAATACCTCTATCTTTTTCATCACGTATCAATCGACCAATAGATTGCAGAAGTTTTCTAGCAGTTGGGGCCTCAACAGTGTACTCCCATCCTTTCCTAAATTTAATTTCATAATAATGCTGAAGACCACGTTGACGTGCAGTTGGTTTTGGATAAGGAATTCCAATAATTAACGCAATTTCAAGTTGTTCTGCAGGGAAATCCATACCTTCACTAATACGTCCACCCATAACGCTAAATAAAGTAGCACCCTCATTATCCCCATTACTATATTCCTTAAAATCAGATACTAAGTCCATTAATGCAGATTGCGACATCTTTTGCTCTTCAAAAAAAACAGATCTATTAATTTTATTTATATCATCATTGCCCCTAAACATATTCATAACATTAAAACTTGGGAAAAAAACCATAGTATTTTTTGGAAAACTATTACAAACACTGGTAACATGATTTATCATACGATTAACCATGCCATCATCTTTTATTATATCCTCATATTTTGTAGATACATCATCAGCAAAAAGAATACGTCTATTTTCCTTTGGAAATGATGATGGAAAGGATACAAGTTCTGTTTTTTCAGATAAACCAAGAGAATCTCTATATTCTTCTAAAGGTTCAAGAGTCCCACTCATATGAACAGTTGAATGAAAACTATTTATAATATCAGTTCCAATACTAGGATCAAGACAATATGCTTCAACACAGGGGTTATTTCCACCTCCCGAATCTACTATTAGCTTTACATATTGTTCTATATCTAAACTCATCCAGAAATCTAAAAAAGAACCAAGACTATGAAGAAAAGAACGTGGTAATTTACCTTCTTTCTGCCGATATTCCTGTATTTTTTCACCATATGCAGTAAGATCACCTATTATATCATGAAGATTTTTACTAGTTATTTTTAGACGACTAATTATTTCTGTTTCAAATTCATGACTTGGTATAAAAGCATCTGAATTTTTTACTAAACCTGTTCTTATACCACTTTCAAGTATTGCATAAACATAGGTATCACGAAGATCAGAAGCTATGCTTTCGAGCATTTTACAAAAACCAGAGACTGTAACTCTTCCATCGAGCATGGAAGGATCACCATATTTTTCCGCTTCTAAACTACAGCTTTTCAACATAAATAAACTAAGTTGTGATGAATATAAATCACGGATATAATCAGGTAGATTATGGGCTTCATCTACAATTAGTATTATATCATTCTCAGGAACTCCTAACGCATCTAAGAGCATATTACGAATCATTAAATCAAAAACATAAACATAAGGAACTATCACCAAGTTGCTTTCTTTTATTATAACTTTATTTATTTCATATGGACAAATACATTGTTTTTCGCAATATTCAATAAATTCTTCTGCAGTTGGAAGGTTTTTTTTAAACCATTTCTTTGTTTTATCTGTTTTTTCTTTATCAAGTAAACATCGATAATAACTACAACCTTCAGATACGTTATTTTTTACTTTCTTTTTTTCATTACTACAAAAACGAGATAATTCTTCTGATGTTCCCTTTGAAAGTTCACTATTATTTCTCGCAAGTAAGCACATATTTGCCCGTCCTTGCATACCAACTCCTGAAAGATTATCTTTTAGATTCGAAGTTTTTCTCCTAATCGAGCGAAGCTCAAGAATTACTTGCCTTTGTTGTGCATTAGTACGAGTAGTATAAATGATTTTTTTCCCATTATCTAATGCATATTCAAGTACCGCAGATAGAACAGATATTGTTTTACCTGAACCTGTCCCTGATTCAAAAACTAGGTGTTGCCTATCAGCTAGTGTTCTTTTGATTGTTTGCATTATCGCTATTTGGTTTTTTCGTGGTTTATATGGAAAAAGATGCATTTTTTACTGTTTTGGTATACTTAATTAGAATAAAAAGACTTATTAGGACATTATTTAAACTATTATTTTTTAATGTATTAAATTATGTTTTTAAATCCATTTAACGAAATAACAAATAAACTTAAAACTAAAATTCCTATTGATCTGATAACATATCTGCCTAATAAATGGGAGAAAAACGGAGACATTTTAATAATTTTATTACCTGAATTACTTAATAATTATAAAAAAATTATTGGAGAAGTTTATGCTAATGTTTTAGGATGTAAATCAGTTTTAAATGATATCGGAGGGATATCTGGAGAACTTAGAGAACCTAATATGCAGATTATTTATGGTTTAAAAAACACAGTTACTATTCATAAAGAAAATGGTGTCAAATTTAAACTAGATCCTCAAAAAGTTATGTTTTCTTCAGGAAATATGTATGAACGTATTCGCATGGCAAATATTTCAAAAAACAATGAGGTACTTGTTGATCTTTTTGCAGGGATTGGCTATTTTTCACTACCAATTGCAGTTCATAGCAAACCCAAAAAGATTTATGCATGCGAGAAAAATCCTATTTCTTATGATTTCCTATGCAAAAATATTTCCTTAAATAATGTTAACTCAATTATTGAACCATTATTTGGAGATAATAGAATAGTAGCACCAATTGATGTTGCTGATAGAGTATTAATGGGTTATTTTGGTCAAACTATCGATTTTTTACCTATTGCTTTTAGATGCCTTAGAAATAATTGCGGCATAATACATTTTCATGATAAATTTCCTGATGAAGATGTACCTAATTCAACTGTAGGACATATTAATGATGTAGCTAGAAAATTTAAGCTAAATGTTAATTTATTTAGATACATTAAAATAAAATCTTTTGCACCTGGTATTAGTCATTATGTATTTGATTTAGAGATTGATAAAAATGAGTAAAATTAAACTATATGTTTATCACGCAAATGAGGATGACCCAAAGAAATGTACAGCAAAGAAACTTTTTAGATTTGGTTTTGTAAAACTTGAGACTAATATCAACAGAACGCCAAGAAACACTATATTGTTAAATCCTTTTTCAAAGAAAAGTTTATCTCCAGAGGATAAAAAAATTGCTTTAAAAAATGGTATTCTTGCTGTTGATTGCTCTTGGGAAAAAGTTGAAAATAATTTTAATTATTTAGAAAAAAGAAATAATTCAAGAGCACTCCCTTTTGTTGTTGCTGCAAATTCTGTAAATTATGGTAAACCTTTTAAACTTTCAACTTTAGAAGCATTTGCATCCGCATTATATATTTTTAATGATGTTGAAACCGCTGAAAAGATACTTAATTTATATAAGTGGGGACCCAATTTTCTTGTTTTAAACAAAGAACCATTAGAGGAATATAGAAAAGCAGAGAATAGTAATCAAGTTATTGATATCATGAAGAAATATGTTTAATTTAAAATTGATTACTTAAAGAATAAAAGTATTTTTTTTATTTATAATTTGTTAGTATGAAGAGATTTAAATAATATGTAATCCTTCATACAAATAAATACGGTTGAAAAAATATGAAAAAAAACCTTGACACATTTTTCATGCCAAAAACAATCGCAGTAGTAGGTGCAAGTAAAGACTCAAGAAAAATAGGCCACGCAGCACTTAAAAACATATTAATTTCTGATTACCAATGTAAAATATATCCTATAAATCCAAAAGAAGAATCAATACTTGGATTAAAATGCTATAAAAAAGTAACAGACATCAAGGACAACATAGATTTAGTACTTATTTCTGTACCAGCCGCAATTGTTCCAAATATTTTAAAAGATTGTAAAGAAAAAAATGTGAAAAATGTAATAATAATCTCTTCAGGCTTTAGCGAAATAGGTAATCACGATTTAGAAAATGAACTAAAAACTATAATAAAAGAATCAAAAATGAGGGTGTTAGGACCAAATGTTATGGGTTTTAAAAATGCATCAATAAGCCTTGATGCAAGTTTTGTTTATGGAAATCCTCGAAAAGGAAGCATAGCATTAATTAGTCAGAGCGGAGCCCTCGGAATTGGAATGATCTATCTTGCAAACAACGAATATATGGGTGTATCAAAAATAGTAGGTGTTGGAAATAAAATT
>JAEAME010002183.1_pt1 | contig 11849 bp, 11 predicted proteins | sample 8958731 | NCBI WGS metagenome assembly JAEAME01 (sample SAMN16933194, study PRJNA681113) | bioreactor sludge metagenome | isolation source: anerobic bioreactor sludge (Control) | place: India:Bengaluru | collected 2018-10-24 | reverse complement strand
CTCAAATACAGAAAATACATCATGGTGTATTTTTACAATTCTATTCATTTTGCCTTTTTTGGCAAATCATATATTGCAGGAAATCAAAGAAAATGCTCCTTGTATGAATTGGTTCAAATCATGGTTAAAGATAAAAAAAGAAAGAAAGTACGAAAGAATCAGAATATCTTTTTCGTATTTGTTCAGAATTAAAATTGATAACAAATACTTATTAGTTAAAAATGCTCATGGAACAAACCTATTTCAACCAGTTGGTGGTGTATATAAATATGAAGACAGTGCTCAAAAAAAGCTGAATAAATTAGGCGCAATTGAAGATAGTGGAGAAGTAATCAGAATAAATTCTACAACGAAACATGATTTTAGGTTAAGAGTCGAAACAAAAAAACTTCCGAAATTTGTATTGTGGTTTCAAAAAGGAAAACAGCGTGAAACAGTTTGTGATCTTAGTAGAGAGTTTTCAGAAGAATTGATAGAAAGCCATATACTTCCCAAAGATATCTTTACCCAAATCCAATACACATATATTGGACAACATATAAGCGATATATCTCTTGCAAAGTTCAATAGAAATGTATACGAATTATTTATTGCTGATATAGTTGAGATCAATCTCTCGCAAGAACAACATAATACTGTTAAAGATTTACAATCTCATGAATCAACCGATTATTATTTTGCTACTGAGCAAATGATATTAAACAATAAAACGCAGTGCGGTCCTGATAATAATATAATTGATATTGCCGATCATTCATTTAAAATTCTTGAGGTAACTGAAGATGATCTTTATAAACGGAAACATAGAAAGTATATTGTATCTGTCCATACATAATTTTATGTAATGATGCTTATATGTTTGATACAAACAACCAGCGATATGCAATGCTATTGTATTATAGAAGCTAGGCAAACAAAATAATCACAATTGATTGTTCGTGTCTATTTATATAGTTGAAAATGATTGAACTAAAATATTATGGAGTACGCAAACAACTAATTGCAAAATTATGCTTGCTACGAAATGTAAACAACTGTATAATTGCTGTGAAATAGACTTTGGTAGTAGATTGAATTTTAAATTAAATAAGCATTATAGCAATAATGCGTAAATGCAATCGCTTATAATGAATTATAAGTGTAAATTATTGTGTAATAATGAGATTGCTAGTCATTTGCCCTTACCAGTTCAACTAAAACTACTTGGAAGATAAAATTAAACTAAAGGAGTAAAGTCATATTATGAAAGACCAAATGAAATCTTATACTATTCTAATTTCTCACGCTTCTGATGTTAAAAAAGAATTGGACAGTATAGAGAAATCCATTAAACGGTTTAACGATTTATTTTCCGAGTTTCTGAAAGTGACATTAATAACTTGCAAATGGGAAGATAATATGTGCCCTGTGAACGCATACACACGCCCGCAAGAAGGCGTAAATGAGCAGCTTGTAAATTCGAGCGATATGTGTATTGCAATATTTAGAACACGATTTGGCTCTCCGAGAGGTGGTATGAATAAAGCTAGAGGACCATATGGTTCTGGAACCGAAGAAGAAATTGCTTTAATTTCTGAACAGGGAAAACCTGTATTAGTTTATTTTCTTGATGAAGAATGTATAAATATGAAAAGCCTGGACATGGAACAATATGAGAAGTTAAAAAAATTTAAAGAAAGTTATGAAACAAAGTACATGTATTCATTATATAACGACGAAGAAGATACATACAAAACAGAGTCGGATTTAGAATATCAAGTTTTTAATCATCTTTGTAATTATTTTATAAAAGATAAAGAATATATTAAATCAAACATTAATGATGCTTTATACCTTAATCTTATAGGAAGTTTTTCAAAGGATAACCCTAATGACAAAGAAGTGTTGAAACGTTTTTTGCAATATAGTGATGACCAGTTTTTAGCGTTAATTGATCGAATAGAAATGGATATTAACAGTAAAAATGATAAATCTATGTACCGAAAAAATAATAATGATATCACTATAACTAATAGGATTCATTTTTGGAGACAAAATGGATGTAGATACAACGATAAAACCATATTTGAGAGGTTTCTGGAATTGGCACAGCAAGTGCTTTTTAATACAAATATCTATTCTCTATGTCTTGTAAAAGGTATATGCGAAACACTTGCGTTGATGCAAAATCAATCTGATGTATTCTGCAATATAAAATCAAAAAACAGAATAATCAATATTGCTAACAATGCTGTTTATTTATTGTTCTTTGACTATAACAGTGAAGATAAATGTATGGCAACGTTTGAGCATTGGATTGGAAATCGTCATACAGATAATTTGCTAAGCATATTAGCTGAAGCTGCGCCAGAAATTTTTTTGAAAGCTGTAGATACAGCAAATAAATACAGCAACTTCAAGTACGACATTCAATTGCTTAGGGCTATGGAGAGGCTTGCTTGGGATAATAGGTATCTCGTTCATGTATGTGCAACTTTGAATGATTTATCTAATCATGATTCGGTAGGAATTATTGGAAATGTTGATTCGCCTATTCACTCTATTAAAACAATCTTGACATGTGTATTTGTTTTTGATGATGAAATGCAAAAAATAAGGGATGAGAAACAAATTACAGCTATTAACTACATAAAAACACATAATCCCGATTCTGCAGTTTCTATTTTAAAAGATTTGGTGTTTAAAAATGGTTTTATGTATATTACAACAGATAGAAATGGTAAGACAGTGCCGTCTACGTTTCCTGAATTTTCTAAATTGGAAATTCAATATAAATATCCCAATTACAATCGAACTAAAAACGCATATATAGAATTGGTTTTAGATTTTTCCAAAGAAAATTTTATTTGTCTTAAAATGTTGATAGATAATTTAGATAATTGCTCTGAGCCGCTTATATACAAGATTTTAGAATTATTGGATAATGATTTAGTTGTTAATCTTGAAGATTACAAACAATATGAAATATGGGGTTTATTAAAGTCATTTATCGCCAAGAATAGATATTTTATAAACACAGAATGGGCAAAATGCGACGAGTGTATAAGAAAGATAGAAGATAATTTAACCAAAATCACACCGCAAAATAAGCTTTATAGAGCGGCATGGTATTTCTTAAATCATGATATCACTGAAGGACCCTGGAAGGAATCTAACTATGATTATAAAGCAGAGGAAAAAGTCCGTTTAGGATTGCGTGTTCAACAGCTTAATGAATTAATAGAAACCGATTGTTTGGCATCCGTGGTTGATTTATATGAATTTTGTAAAAAGGAGAAAGATTTTGACATTTATTCGTTTGCGTACACATTGTCTACACTGAACAATAAAGAACTTGATGAAATACTATTTGATAATTATTTACTTTCTAATGACGATTCGAAATTTATAAGTAGTTATATAGGAAATAGATTTGTCAACGAGGAACGCGCTCTTTGTTTTTTGGATAACTGCAAAAAATGGAGCCAAATGCAAATATGCACGTTTATGTCCTCATTATCTTTTAATATCAATGGCGAATATTTGACTGCATTAATCACAGAGGACAAATATATAAAATCATATTGGCAAAACATTAATGTGATAACATCAGATGAAAAAGTTCTCAAAACCTACTTATCAAATGATAGATATGAGTTGCTTTTGAGTTGTTTTCATTTTTATGAAAATGATATTGAAACATCATTAATCATCGAAGCTTTGACTAAGATCTTACAATCTGACGTTTTGTCGGTAAATTCATGGTCCGTATTATATCAGATAGAAAAAATTATGGATAATCAGAAGGTTAGCAGTAAAGTTAAAGAAGAACTTGAGTGGTTATATCTGAAGTTCTATAATCCTTATGGACAATCTTTTATGCCTAAACACTTATTTGATAAGCTTAATGGACAAAAGAATTATTTATACAAAATAATAAATGAAGCCTACAATTTATCATCACAGTTTAAGAAAGGACAAGCTGTATACTTATTATGGTTGTGGCACCCGGATTTTGGTAGCATATCGGATTTTCATCTATGGTATTAAAGAACTAAGCGATGATGTGTCGAAGTATTTTCAAAAATATCTCGGACGAAAGCTGTATAAACAACCCAGCGATTTACTAAAGGTTTTATCTAATAAACAAATATTATCTGTCTTAGATTCCTCTTCGATTATGTCTTCCGCCTTCAGCAATGTAGCTTGTGGTGTAGGTGATTTTGATGATTTGTGTCTTAATGTTCACGGAGAAGATTTTTATGAACAACTAGAAAAAGATGCACCTTTTTGGGAACAAAAAGCAGAAGAAGTAGATAAATTAGGATATTACAAGCTTGCCGCAGCATTTAGAGTGTTGGCTGATAGGATGAGTGAAAATCTTCTATTTGAGGATTAACTAAAATAGTAAATTTCATCTAATGTTTATAATAGGAAAGCAGATTATAGCCATTCTATGAAACTCGACTTATAGAATTTTCCGGGTGTAAATTGAAATCAGGAGGTGATTTGTTTTGAATAAAGAACCCATAAGGCATCATTATATTCCACAGTTTATTTTGAAAAATTTCTGCTTTGATAATAGATGCCATTTGTTCTACTATGATAAAATAACATCCAAAACATCTGTTAAGGATACAAAGGAAATATTCATGGGCAAGAACCTTTATCGTGATGAAAAAAACAACGCTGATAACCCAACAAAAATTGAGAGAGACTTAGCTATTTTTGAATGTGAGGTCTCACAAATAATCAATAACGGATTTCGTGATTTGAATGAGATAGTATTATCCTACGAAGAAAATGAAAAGCTCAAACTGTTTTTTGCACTTATGTGGTTTCGCTCAAAAAGCACATCAGAGCAACTAGGTCTAAAAGCATCGCAAGAATCGAAAAGGTTTTATTCTATATATCAGAAAGACGGCGACTTATCTGATTTATGGAAAAGAAATCTTGGATATATAGTGAACTGCAGATCATTGAGTGAGGTCCTGCAACACAATAGCATTGATGAACCTATCAAAATTTTTATGATGAGAGATGTATTTGACTTAACTGGGAAATACTTTATTATCGCAGAAAGAAAAGAAAATGAGCAATTTATTATAACCGACACTTATCCGACTGTAATTTATGGTAGTATTGGCAGAATACAAATGCATCTGTATTCTTTTTATCCTATATCACCTGATAGAATTATTTTCCTTGCCAGCAATGGAGTAGATAGTACTCCAAGAGATATTACTCATTTGCGTGACTGTGTTTTAAAAGCCCCCAAAATTAATAATAATGAAAACACCATTACACTTCGTGTTAAAAAGTTATATGATGAAGAGGTTAGATACATAAATTCTGTTTTAATTAAAGAAGCTCGTGAAGCCTGTGCATTTAAGAACAGAGGAACATATGGCCTTCCTGTTAAAGATAATATTGTATATATGGAATGAAGAAATTCCTGAACTTGAGCTCAAGACATAAAAATTCTCGAAAGAATGCAGTGTAGTAAAAGAGTATCTTATAGCGGATTCGAAAACACAAAATTAAGTGTTGTTGCAGAAGAAAACGGGTACTTATGTTAATACCTACAATAGGCGATTCATTAAGTTTCCATTTTGACGTAGTTTGTCCTGTCATACTATTTGCTATTTTAAGTATAAAAAAGACTCAATGACCATAAATCATTGAATCTTTTGAAGAAATCAAAATGTTATTTATACTCTGTCATAAATACATGAGACTGATGAGCTTCAATTAACTCATCACACATTGATACAATATCATCAATAGACAGCTCTGAAGAATCCCCTTGAAAAGCAGGATAAACAGTTGCTCGAAAAACTGTATGCTGAGCGTGAAGGTATCGTGTACAAGTCCGTTATAGCTCTAAAAAATGTAATTACCAACGGCTACCGCTTTACCGAGCTAAAAACGGTCACGCAGGCAATGATTATATGGTCACAAACAACACGGTTATTTCATTTTATAACGAGTGCATGTGTGGGAGGCCAGACGGTAAAATTACCGACTCCTGTACAACGGGTACAGTGTTTAAGGTTTACAAGGCGTGGTGCCTTGACAACAATAACGGCTATGCCAAGACCGCGAAGGTTTTCAGAAACGAACTTGCGGCGCATCTCGGCACAACATTTGAGGAAATGGCGGTACACCGTAACAACGGTACCTTTTATAAAGACTTCACTCTCAGCCTTGATACCCATTTTTCTGAAAGCTGCATATGATGTTCTCTATGCAACAGATGAGATTAATCGAGAGTCGTTTTGGAGATTGCTTGTGAAAGCAGAATAACAATAAAACAAAGTATTATAAAAAAATAAACGGAGCAATAATAAAAACCGCTCCAAATGTTTGGTTCATTGCTCAAAGTATTTTTTAAAAATGGAACGATTTTCTTTACTTTTAAAGAATAAAGTGCTAAAATTAAAAATGGATGAATAACACATTAAAAATTGGATATAATTATTTTAATAATGGAACGTTATTCGCCAATTATAAAGAAAATCATGCTTGAATTAAAAAGAGGTGAGATAAATGGATGTGTTTACTGAACTGGCAAAGTATCCGGTTTTTACAATCGATGACGTGAAGAAGCTTACAGATAATGAGAAGACTGCCTATTCCCAGTTGGACCGTTTAATGAAAAAAGAACATGTCAAAAAGGTAAGAAAAAATATCTATTCTGTTGTGAATCCAACAACAGGACAATTGGTGGCTACTCGTTATCAAATCGCCTGTGCTATAACTGATACTGCTTATATCTCTCATCATAGCGCTTTTGAATATTATGGGCTGGCAAATCAAGTATTTAATGAAGTTTATGTTTCATCAGACACAAGGTTCAATCACTTTGAATATGATTATGTTTCTTATAAATATATTGCTTCAAGAATTAAAGAAGGTGTAGTGGAAGCTAAAAACACTTCCGGAGTTAGAGTTTCTGACTTGGAAAGAACCGTTATCGACAGTGTAAGAGACTTCAATAAAATAGGTGGCTTTGAGGAACTTCTTAATTGTCTTGAAGGAATCCACTACCTAGATGAAAAAAAGATGAAGAGGTATCTTGATATGTACGATACCCAAGGCCTTTATCAACGGGTAGGATATCTCCTGGATCATTATAAGAATGGTATGCAGCTATCAATGGAGTTTATAGACTATTGCAAAAGCAAAATAGGGAAAAGCAGACGATACCTTGTAAGCGAAGCAAAAGAGAATAGCTATTATATCAGTGAATGGGAACTGATGGTGCCAGAAGGACTATTTGAAATAACAGGTCATGGAGGTGATTTGCTTGTCTAATTACGATATTATATATTTAGGGAAGAAAGCAGAGAAGTTAGGTTTTGTAAGAGATACATTAGAAAAGGTCACTAGGCTTGCAGACATTCTAGAGTATCTGAATACAAATCCAATTCTTAAAGATAGTCTTGGCTTAAAAGGTGGGACTGCAATTAATCTTACGATTTTCAGCTTGCCTCGTCTTTCTGTAGACATAGATTTGGACTAACTTATTACCAACAGTAGAGAAGAAATGCTTGAGAGTAGGCAAGTTATTAATAGTGCAATTGATCGATATATGTTATCGCAAGGGTATATGATTAATCCTAAGACAAAAAATCCTCATAGCTTGGACTCCTGGGTCTATGATTACATGGGGGCCAGTGCCAATAAAGATAATATCAAGATTGAAATCAACTACTCATTACGGTCCCACGTTCTCGAAGCGGAAGAAAGAGCAATTATCACTGAACATTTCTCAAGTGAATACAAGGTTAAGTCCCTAGCCCCAATTGAGATCTATGGTAGTAAAATGAATGCGCTATTAAGCAGAGCTGCGGCCAGGGATCTATATGATACTAGAAATATGATACACTATGGTCTCTTTGATGAATCAGAAGAGGAGATGTTAAAAAAGTGCGTTGTATTTTATGCAGCCATATCAGCCAGGGATAAAAATAGTATAAATAAGACTTTTGATACCACAGCTATTGACTTGATAACAAACCAAAAGATAAAAAGGGATCTGATTCCGGTAATCAAAAGAAAGGATGAGTTTGAACTAGAGCCCGCCAAGAAACTTGTCAAAGAGTACATCTCTGATTTGATGGTTTTAACGAATGAAGAGAAGGAATTCTTGGATAGGTTTGAAAGTGGAGAATACATACCTGAGTTACTCTTTGAAGATAAGGAGATTCTAGACCGTATCAAGAATCATCCAATGGCTTTATGGAAAACAAGAGAAATGAGATAATGATTCAACAAACCTAGAGAGAATCTAGCTTCGGAACTTAACCGAGGTTAGAGGAAATCTGAGAGGGTTATTTATTCTGCATATATAATGGAAAGAAACTTGTTCAGGAATAAAATTTGAGAGATCAAATTGCAGTTAGTTTATAGCTCATCACATTGTGGATGGCTTATTTTTTATGTCTTTTTATTATAGTTAGCCTTTCCTCATAGTGATTAAAGGCACTATGTTTTGTAGTTTAGGACCAAATTGGCTCAATAAGATGTACTGATTAGTTCTGAGTTATCCTTCACGCTGCCACAATGTCCATGTATAACTCATTCCTTTACCAACAATATCTTTCATCATCGGAAATACAGTGGGGATAAATCCGGATAGTATTTCTACCCATATAGTGTCAAGCTGCAAGTCTAGCAATTGCTGTGCCTTGTTAAAGTCAGCAACATCGATAAACTTATTGCCGTCAAGAACATAAGCGATATTTTCAGCCATTCGCGACCATTTAATATGATTTGGACTTCAAATGATGCCGATGTTTCTATACGAATACTCATAAATCCATATTCTTCGTGGTCATAATAAAAATACAGATGCTTGCAGCGAGAGCTGTTTTTACTGATAGTCGGATACCCGGCATTTTTGTTATAGATTGCTTTGAATGTCTGGCAATTTTCCAGGCATGTACCCATGCACCAATAAATCCTGATTCTATATTCAACTTCTTCTGTTGCTCATGAGCCTATCTCTTCTTTTCGAATTTTATAGGTATTCAGATAATCTACACCTTTTTCAATTTCATGTCTGGAATATTCTTCTGCATATTGAACAATAGATGTTGAAGCATTTGTCACATGCTTGCATTCTTGATGCATAAGTTATTGGCAACAAAATACCCTTGAAAACTATTTAATGAGAATTGTGCATATACATTAAAATAGTTCATTGATAAAAAGAAGGGTGATGATATAATCGCTTTATAGAGTGTAACATCAAGAGAAGGGCAAAAATGCACTTTAATAAATATACTCTTAAGCAAATATCGCTTTTAGAATTTGCTCATTTCTTTTCAACAGATAGATAAGTTATAGGATAAAAAGAGTAGAAGAAATGATGGCTTATATGATGAACACTATTTAAGTCGTATGTTTAAGAGATATACGGGGTGCAGCGTTCAAGAATATAAGCTATATGTAACGACATAATTCAAAGCAATAAACATATAGCGCCTGCTATCATCCGATATATGTTTATTACAACTATTTAAGACGTTACATATAATACATAAAATAAACAAAATATAAAGGAGAATATTAAATGGCAAAAGCAGCAGTATTTAAAGGACCAAATGTACCGTTCGAGATTAAGGAGTATAAGATCACAACTCCCCCAAAAGGATATGCAAGAATTTCGTTAATAGCAAGCGGAGTATGTGGTACAGACCTTCACATACATAAGGGGAAACTTGGTATTGAGCCACCTAAGATAATTGGTCATGAGTTCGTTGGGAGAGTAGAAGAGTTATCAAGTGAAGATATCAAAGAATATGATATTTATGTAGGCGATAATGTTATTGTGAATATAGCAAGCCCTTGTGGTGAATGCTTACTATGCAAAACCGATGATGATGCAAACTGTATCAATATGGGTGTAACTAATGGGGGAAATCCTGAAAACAGCCCACATTTCTGGGGTGGTTTTGCTGAAGTTAACTACTCACCAGTAAAAAATCTTATTAAAGTTCCAAAGCAACTAAGTCCTAAGACTGTTAGTGTATTTGCTTGTGCAGGTTCTACAGCAATTCATGCGTTTAACTTAGGAAAACGTGCAAATGTTGATATGAATAATATGAATGTAGCTGTAGTTCAAGGATTAGGTCCTGTTGGTATGTTTGCGGTAGGGTATCTAGCGGCAATCGGTATTAAACATGTGATTGCGATAACAGGTAAAGAAAATATAAAAAGAGAAAGTATTGCGAAAAGTTTTGGTGTGAGTAAAGTGTTTTCACTCGACATGAACACAATAGAGGATGTTATAGCTTATATAAAAAGTGTAAATGATGGAATTGAAGCTGATTTAGTGTTTGAAGCAAGTGGAAATGTAAATGCAGTTCCTCAGGGAATACAAATGCTTAGAAACAGAGGGGTGTACTTAGTACCAGGTCAGTATTCTAGCAGTGGCGGAGTTAAAATGAATCCAGAATTAATCACTTTTAAAGCAATTCATATTATAGGTTCATCCCAGTATTCGGTTTCTGATGTATTAAGTTACTTAAAGTTCTTAGAAGAAAACGAAAGACTTTATCCTGTTATTGACTCTATGATAACTGAATACCCTATAAGCAAAATAAATGAGGCATTTGATGACATAAAAGCAGCAAGGAACATAAAAACCATTTTAGTAGGTGAATAAATATGAGTGCGCCAAGCAAGTCTGGTAGTTCTTGTCGGTGTAAGTCCGGATTAGGTAATGACTGGTAACCGGCCTAACACCTATACCACATGACTTACTGCATATGGGAGTTATCAGATAAGGGACTCCAAAAGAAGCAATGGCTTATAGCCTCAGAATAAACCACCCGTTTGACGGGTGGTAATGCTTTTATATATGTCAACTGTCTTTATTCATGGTTATGTGTTCTACTGTTATTAATATAGTTTCGATAAGAAGTACCATAATATTTTTTAAACATGCGCGATAAATAATGTGGATCGGTAATACCTAATAACTCTCCTGCTTGAAATAGAGTAATATTCTGATGAATAGTCAAGAGTTCCATAACTTTGCTCATTTTTGATTTGTTTATATAGTTAATTAGAGTTTGCCCCGTTGTATTTTTGAAGACGGTACTAATATATCCAGTACTAATATCAAGCTCCTCTGCTATTTGTTTGATAGTAATTTTTTTATTCAAATTCTCTGCAATATATTTTTTGGCTTGCTTTATATATAATAGATTTCCTGGACTGTAATTAACTGAGCTCTCTTGTAAAACTTTTTTGTAACAAAACTCTGTACATAGATATAGCACTGAAAATAGTGTACTCATGCAAGTAAGTTGACGTAGACTTTTACTTGATACATGAAAATCTTGAGTTAGTTGAATTAACAAGCCTTTATATTTTGTAGAATCGTCATTAGGTGGGATATATTCAGGAAGAATAACTTCAAGACAATCATCGAAGGAGTGCATAGAGGAGTCTAAATCTTTAAAACGTTCTAATACTTCTTGTTCAGTAATATTTCTGATTGTATAATCACAAACAAATCCTAGGGTTACATGTTGATGAGTCTTTTTACACTCTTGGTAAAATGTATCTTTAGGCTTTGAAATAACAACGGAATTTTCGGGAATTGTATGAGTGTTCTTGTCCTCGTCGGTTCGAATAAGCTCGCCTTTTTCAATGAAGCTAATTTCGAAATGGTGATAATCAGATGATCTGAGATATCCGTAATTTGAATTTTCGAAGTTATGGGCGAAGATAATACTAGGAATCGACAGTATTTTAACTAAATTATAGTCCATAATTGCTCCTTTCGGTAACTGTGACTTAGGTATATTATAACAGTATATTTTTGCAAGAACAAACTTCCTTGGGTCAATTAT
>JAEAME010002185.1_pt1 | contig 11857 bp, 9 predicted proteins | sample 8958731 | NCBI WGS metagenome assembly JAEAME01 (sample SAMN16933194, study PRJNA681113) | bioreactor sludge metagenome | isolation source: anerobic bioreactor sludge (Control) | place: India:Bengaluru | collected 2018-10-24 | reverse complement strand
TTTTCCCGATCCGGCCTCCCTTGACCATGTTCTCCAGGTTGACGATGCAGATATAGAGAAGGGTGCGCTCCCTGACTGCAGCGATGCGGGGCAATGCTTCTGCCACTGCTAATCCTTCAGCGGCGCATTTTGCGGCCTCCAGTACCTGGAAAGCGGCTGCCCGGGCGCAAAACTTCGAATCGATGACGGTCACCTTGCCGTGAGCAAGTTTAGTTGCCTGGTGAGCGGAATTCACGGTTCCGCTCAATGTTTCCGTCACATGGATCGACAAAACTTCGCTGCCGTCAGCTGTCAATTCATTATATTTATCCAAAAAAGTCCCCATGGCCGGCTGGGATGATTTCGGCAATTCCTTGCTGTTCATCATTTTGTCGAGAAACTCGGGTTTGGTTATGGTGATGCCGTCGTAATACAGTACGTTATCGATCATGGATGAAAGCGGGATCACTGTGATTCCGTATTTGTCAATTTCTCCTGCGGACAATTCCGTCGTGGAATCGGTCACAATTTTGAAGTTTGGCATATTGATTCTCCTTAAGTACAGTCGTGTTTTCTCTAAGAATAGCAGATTTGAGCTGAAAAGTAACGTGCTTATCTTTTTGATTTGTGAGCATATCCTTCCTTTCGGGATGTTTTTTTGTTTAAAATAGATTATGCTATAATGGATTAGTTGCAAAAGAAAGTAGGTTACAGACATATGGATGGAATATTACCTTTATGGAAAGAACGCGGCATGACGAGTCATGACTGTGTATTCAAACTGAGAAAAATACTGAAAACAAAAAAAGTGGGGCATACCGGCACTTTGGATCCGGAAGTCGATGGCGTGTTGCCGATCTGCATCGGCAAGGCCACGAAAGTCGTCGAGTTTTTGACGGATACGGATAAGGCGTACGAAGGTGAAATCACGATCGGAGTCGCGACAACGACCGAGGACAGCCAAGGCGAAACGATTGCGAAGGCGGCGGTCGATCAAGCGTTGTCCTCGGATACGATCGATGCAGCTATGAAAGCCATGATAGGCGAAAGCATCCAAGTTCCGCCGATGTATTCCGCAGTCAAGGTGAACGGGAAAAGACTTTATGAATATGCCCGCAAAGGGTTGTCCGTCGAAAGGCCGCAAAGAACCATTCAGGTCATGCGATTTGAACGGATTTCTGAGCCCGTCTATCACGCGGGGGACCAAACGATGTCCTGGCGTTTTCGGGTCACCTGCGGAAAAGGGACCTACGTCAGGACTTTGGCCGTGGATCTGGGCGCGGCATTGGGCTACCCAGCGTACATGTCAAGCCTGACGCGCACGATGAGCGGATCCTTCACCAAAGAGGACTGCCTGACCCTGCAGCAAGTCGCCGAAGCAATGGCGAATGGCGAAATCGATGGCCACCTGAAGCCAATCGAGTCAGTATTCGCAACGTATCAGCAGATTGCGCTTGATGATGAACTCTGGGATAAGGTCAAAAATGGTGCGGTTCTGCCGAAAGAGGGCCCCTTCAAAGAAATGGACGCCCCTTTCCTCTTCACCTACCAGCACAGAGTTGTAGCGATGTACGAACCGCATCCGACCAAACCCGGTTCGATCAAACCAAAAAAAATGTTTCTATCTTAATCAACAAGGAGTTGCTGAGGCAATGGAAATCATCCATATCCATCATCCCTATGATAAAAATCAAATACCTGACGAACAGGTAGTTTTGGCGCTGGGATATTTTGACGGCGTCCATAGAGGGCATCAAGAAGTGATCAAAAGAGCGAAGGAGGTTGCCGACCAAAAGCAGCTGAAACTTGCGGTCATGAGATTCAACCATCACCCGAGCATCGTTTTTCAAAAGATGAACCCCGACACCATGCAATATTTGTCTACCGTCAAACGCAAAGCCGAAATTTTCGAGAGTCTGGGTGTCGATTATTTCTTCGTCATTGCTTTCACATCTGCCTTCGCCTCCTTAAGGCCGCAGGACTTTGTCGACCAGTACATCAGCGGCCTGCATGCTGCGGCTGTCGTGGCCGGTTTCGATTACACCTATGGGCCAAGGGAAATAGCGGACATGAAGCAATTGGTGAATTATGCCAAGGACCGCTTCGAAGTCATAGAAGTCGAGGAGTTGAAGAATGCAGCCGAAAAAATCAGCTCCACGCACATCCGGGAAGCTTTAGCCGAAGGCAATATGGAAAAAGCGAATGCGTATCTGGGTTATGTTTATCAGATTGAAGGCACCGTCATTCACGGCGATGCGCGAGGCAGGCTGCTGGGTTTTCCGACCGCCAATATCCAGACAGAAAAGCATACACGATTGCCAAGGAACGGCGTCTACATCGTGAGCATCAAAGTGAACGGAACGTGGTATCGCGGCACAGCCTCGATCGGGCACAATATCACGTTCGAAGCCGATCGCGACAAGACGGTGGAGGTTTACATTCTGGACTTCAACAAAATGATCTACGGCGAGGACGTAATCGTCAGGTGGCACCATTTTATCCGCAGTGAAATCAAATTTTCGGGTGTCGAACAGCTGATTGCCCAACTGAAAAAAGATGAAGCGGAAACGATCGCTTACTTTCAGGATCACCGATTGAATGAGGTGAGCATCTAGATGACTGCGGCTTATTTGCACATCCCTTTCTGCGAACATATCTGCTTCTATTGCGATTTCAATAAAGTATTCCTAGAGGGCCAACCGGTCGATGAATACGTCGAGGCGTTGCTAAAGGAAATGCGGTTGTCGAAGCAGCTCCATCCAAATGAAGAAATCAGCACCTTCTATATCGGTGGCGGCACACCGACAACGCTGAACGAACGCCAATTGGACAAACTCTTGAGCGGGATCCGCAGCACCTATTCCTTGCCGAAGGGCGCCGAATTCACGATGGAAGCCAATCCGGAAAGTGTTTCGCTTGATAAACTGAAGATCATGCATGATTATGGGGTCAACCGTTTGAGCATGGGGGTGCAATCTTTCAATAATGACATCCTGAAAAAAATCGGCCGCATCCATACTGCCGAGCAAGTCTACACATCCGTAGCCGATGCCCGCAAAGCCGGATTCGAAAATATGACGATTGACCTGATCTTTCGGTTGCCGAACCAAACGATGGCCGATTTTGAAGACAGTCTGAAAAAGGCTTTGGAGCTGGATCTGCCGCATTATTCGATCTATGCCTTGATCCTCGAGAACAAGACCGTGTTCTACAACCTGATGCGCCAAGGGAAGTTGCCCTTGCCTTCCGAAGACACTGAAGCCGACATGTACGCCGTGGCTATCGAGACGATGGCAAAAAGCGGCAGGAACCAATACGAAATCTCAAACTTTGCGCTGCCTGGCTATGAGTCCAGGCATAATCTCACCTATTGGAAAAATGAGGCTTATTTCGGCTTCGGGGCAGGGGCGCACGGCTACATTGACGGAATCCGTTACCACAATCATGGCCCGATCCAGCATTATCTGGCCCCCTTGCGCGACGATCAGTTGCCGATCATCCGTCAGCAGACTTTATCAAAGAATGAAAAGATGGAGGAAGAGATGATGCTGGGCTTGCGCACAATGGCGGGCGTCAGCCAACAGCACTTCGCCGATAAATTTCAGACGTCACTGTTGGACCAGTACGAGGAAGTGATTTCGGATCTGATTGCGGCAGGCCTACTCCTGATTGATGGGGATAGGGTGCGTTTGACTCAAAAGGGCATTTTCCTCGGAAATGAAGTGTTCCGCGCGTTCCTGATGTGATATTGTCCGTGGCCGGACGCCTGCCTGCATTGTTCTGAAAAATGAATGTAATCCGTTGACAAAGCCTGTTGCCCGTGATAAATTTATTTATGGTTAGCACTCATTGTGGTCAAGTGCTAAAGTGAGGTGAAAATCTTGTTAACGGAAAGACAGTTACTAATTTTGGATTTAATCGTCAGGCATTACATCGAATTTGAGGAGCCGATCGGATCGAAGACGCTCCTTAAGGAATCTTCTTTGGCCTTCAGTTCCGCAACGATCCGCAATGAAATGATGCGGATCGAAGAGCTGGGGTTCCTGGAAAAAATGCATTCTTCATCGGGCAGGATACCGTCGATCCAAGGTTATCGCTACTATGTCGATCAGATTTTAGGCAAAGAAAGCGAAGAAGTGGCTGAAGATGTCAAGCAGGCAATCAAGCACGGTTTCCGGAATCCTTTTCGGGAAGTGCAGCAGGTCGTGGAAAAATCAGCAGAAATGCTATCCTATCTGACGAATTATACGGCTCTGGCGATCGGCCCCGAGACGAAGGATAGCCGTTTGACCGGTTTCCGGCTGGTTGCGCTCAACGAAAGCCAAGTGATGGCCATCTTGGTCACAGACAAAGGCTACGTCGAGAATCAGATTTTCCCGGTTTCGCCGGGGTTCTCTACTGCTGAGATGGAAAAAATCGTCAACATCTTCAATCAGGAATTGGTCGGACGGACGCTGCAGGAAGTGTTCATCAAGCTGCAAACGGACATCCCGCTGATCATCCGGAAGTACGTCGACGCAAAAATCGATTTCACCGCCATCTTCAATGACATCGTCACGAAGTTGGAGCATGACCGCTTCCACGTCGGAGGCAGCATGAACCTGCTGAACCACTTGGATGCGACGATGGACAAACAGAAGATGAAGGCCATCCTGAGCATGCTGAATGGGTCTCCGGATATCCACGCACTTTTTTCCAGCCTGCACGACGGAGTCGGCGTGAAAATCGGCACGGAATTGAACAACGAACTGTTGCACAACTTTAGCCTGATCACGGCAACTTATGACACCGCCGGCAACGGGAAGGGTCTGATCGCATTACTGGGGCCGACCAACATGCCTTATCAAAAAATGATCAGCATCATGAATTTCATGCGTTATGAACTTTCTGATAACTTGAATGATCTAAACAAATAAGCACGACAAAGGAGATTTTGAAGTGGACAATAATGATGAATTAGTTGAAAAGCGGGATCCGGAAGTCGAATCAGCAAACGAAGAGGTTGCTGAGGAAACAATGACGGAAGTAAGCGAAGTCGACGCCTTGAAAGCTACTCTGGCGGAAACGGAAGATCGTTTGTTGCGTCTGCAGGCAGAACTTGCCAACATCCAGAAGCGCAATACGAAAGAAAGACAGGATGCGGCGAAATACCGTTCCCAGTCACTGGCGCAAGAGCTGTTGCCGGTAATGGACAGCTTGGAAAGAGCTTTGGAGATTGAAGTGGAAGACGAAAAATCCCTGAACCTGAAAAAAGGTTTGGAGATGGTCATGAACCTCTTCAAGGAAGCTTTCGCCAAAGAGGGAGTCACTGCAATCGACCCGATCGGTCAGCCTTTCGATCCGAATTTCCATCAATCGATCCAACTGCAGCCAGCTGGTGAAGGCCAAGAGCCTGACACGGTTGTGGCGGTAGTTCAAAAAGGGTACGCATTGAAGGAACGCGTCTTGAGACCCGCAATGGTCATCGTTGCACAATAATTTCACTGATAAACATTAAAATTTCAAATAGAGGGGAATACAATCATGAGCAAAATTATCGGTATTGACTTAGGAACAACAAACTCAGCTGTTGCAGTATTAGAAGGCGGAGAAGCAAAAATCATCCCAAATCCGGAAGGTAACCGCACAACACCATCAGTCGTCTCCTTCAAGAACGGCGAAATCCAAGTGGGTGAAGTTGCGAAACGCCAAGCCGTGACCAATCCGAACACAATCAGCTCGATCAAACGTCACATGGGCGTCGCTGGCTACAAAGTCGAAGTGGAAGGCAAAAGCTACACTCCGCAAGAAATTTCAGCGATGATCCTGCAATATCTGAAAGGGTATGCTGAAGATTATTTAGGCGAAAAAGTCGACAAAGCGGTCATTACCGTTCCAGCTTACTTCAACGATGCACAGCGTCAAGCCACCAAAGATGCCGGTAAAATTGCCGGTCTGGAAGTGGAACGTATCGTCAACGAGCCGACTGCTGCAGCTTTGGCATATGGTTTGGACAAAACCGAAAAAGACGAAAAAATCCTTGTATTCGACTTGGGCGGCGGTACATTCGACGTTTCCATCCTTGAATTGGGCGACGGCGTATTCGACGTATTGAGTACTGCCGGCGACAACAAGTTGGGCGGAGATGACTTTGACAACAAGATCATCGACTACTTGGTAGCAGAATTCAAAAAAGAGAACGGAATCGACCTTTCCAACGATAAAATGGCCAAACAGCGTCTGAAGGATGCTGCTGAGAAAGCCAAAAAAGATCTTTCCGGTGTAACTTCGACTCAAATCAGCCTGCCGTTCATCACAGCCGGCGAAGCTGGTCCATTGCACGTGGAATTGACGCTGACCCGCGCGAAATTCGACGAAATCACTTACGATTTGGTTGAACGCACGAAAGGCCCTGTCCGCCAAGCGTTGAAGGATGCTGGTCTGTCGACTTCCGAAATCGATGAAATCATCCTGGTCGGCGGTTCAACACGTATCCCTGCTGTCATTGAAGCAGTCCGTAAAGAAGCCGGCAAAGAACCAAACAAATCCGTTAATCCGGATGAAGTAGTGGCGATGGGTGCTGCCATTCAAGGCGGCGTCATCTCCGGTGACGTAAAAGACATCGTATTGTTGGACGTAACACCATTGTCATTAGGTATCGAAACAATGGGTGGCGTGTTCACTAAATTGATCGACCGCAATACAACTATCCCGACAAGCAAATCACAAGTCTTCTCGACTGCAGCAGACAACCAACCAGCTGTTGATGTGCACGTCCTGCAAGGGGAGCGTCCGATGGCAGCCGACAACAAAACACTGGGTCGTTTCCAATTGACGGATATCCCAGCCGCACCACGCGGTGTTCCTCAAATCGAAGTCACTTTCGACATCGACAAAAACGGTATCGTCAACGTCCGTGCGAAAGACCTGGGCACTCAAAAAGAACAAACGATCACGATCAAATCTTCTTCCGGTTTGACAGACGAAGAAATCGAAAAAATGGTGAAAGATGCTGAAGCAAATGCTGAAGCGGATAAATTGCGCAAAGAAGAAGTTGAATTGCGCAATGAAGTGGATCAATTGATCTTCCAGACTGACAAAACATTGAAAGAGCTTGACGGCAAAGTCGATGCTGATGAAGTGAAGAAAGCGGAAGAAGCCAGAGACGAACTGAAAGCAGCAGTCGAAGCAAATGATTTGGAACAAATGAAAACGAAGCGTGACGCTTTGAACGAGCTTGTCCAAAACTTGACTGTCAAACTTTATGAGCAAGCTGCCCAAGCGCAACAACAAGCAGGCGCGCATGACACAGCAACTGATGATGGTGTCGTTGATGCCGATTTTGAAGAAGTAGACGACAAATAGTCAACTCTAAGGAGAGGAAGCCAACGCTTAACAGCATTGGCTTCTCTCACTGTTTAGAGCTGAAATGTTCTGATGAGGCCAAGCAATGGAGGCGAAACAATGGCGAAAAGAGATTATTACGATGTCTTGGGTGTGTCCAAGGACGCGACTGATGATGAAATAAAAAAAGCTTACCGGAAACTTTCCAAAAAATTTCACCCGGATATCAATAAAGAGGCTGGCGCTGAAGAAAAATTCAAGGAACTTGCTGAAGCGTACGAAGTCTTGAGCGATGGCAACAAACGGGCTGCTTACGATCAGTATGGCCATGCCAGCACCGATCCCAACTTCGGCGCCGGCGGTGGCTTTGGGGGCGGCTTCGGCGGCTTCTCCGGCGGTTTTGAAGATATCTTCGATTCCTTCTTCGGAGGCGGCGGCCGCAGCCGGAACCCGAACGCCCCCCGTCAAGGTGCGGATCTGCAATACCGTATCCACCTTACTTTCGAGGAGGCCATCTTCGGGAAAAAAGAAACGATCCGCTACAAACGCGATGAAGAATGCAAAACCTGCAGCGGCTCAGGCGCAAAACCGGGCACACAGCCGAAAACCTGTTCAAAATGTCATGGGTCCGGAGCTGTCGGGGTCGAAAGGAATACACCCTTCGGCCGCGTGATGACGCAAGCTGTCTGTGACGTCTGCGGCGGTACCGGCAAGGAGATCACGGATAAATGCACGACTTGCCGCGGTCAAGGGCATGTCGAAACCGATCATTCTGTTGCCGTCACGATCCCTCCAGGAGTCGACGATGGCCAACAGATGCGACTGAGCGGCCAAGGGGAAGTCGGCAGCAACGGTGGCCCATACGGCGATCTTTATGTGGTTTTCCAGGTGGAGCCGAGCGATATTTTCGATCGCGAAGGAACGGAAATTTACTATACACTGCCGATCAGCTTTGCCCAGGCGGCTTTGGGTGATGAAATCGAAGTGCCGACTGTTCACGGCAAGGTCAAGTTGAAGATTCCTGCCGGGACGCAAACGGGTACGAATTTCCGCTTGAAAGGAAAAGGGGCTCCTCGCTTGCGCGGAACAGGGAATGGCGATCAGCACGTCAAAGTGACAGTCGTCACACCGAAAAACCTGAACGAGAAGCAAAGGGAAGCAATCCGCGCTTTCGCAACGGCAGGCGGCGATACGCTTGTGGAGGATGAAGCCAATTTCTTTGATAAAGTCAAGGATGCCTTCAAAAACAAAAAATAAATCAGTTGAACGGACCGGTGCAGGAAATCTAACTAAGCACCGGTTCCTTTTTTTTGTCCATATACTATTCTGTTAGATTATTTGTAACAAACATGAGGCTGAGCGGCACTTTTTTTATAGAAAACTAATAAATATTCGCTAATTCCCTGTTGTAAGGGGTTACATTTCTGGGGAATAAGATTATAATGGTAGTATCAAATAAAAGAGGTGACGTAAATGGCTACTAGAGAATCGTTCAAAAGATCCGAATTAAAGAAGTCCAATCCATTGCTTACGAAATTCCGGACAACGGTCGAAACAGCTTTTTATGGCAACAACATGCAGGAAGTCACAGACATGACGGAAGCCTATGAACTCGCATTGAACGCTGCAGGGGTGATCGTGACCGATCTGCCAGTACTCCATACAAAAGAATTGGGGTTGCCCAACGATGCCAAGGTACTGGTCGAAAACGGCGGGAGGATCATCGGCCGCACTGCCCGCGCCAAACGGATCATCGGAGAGAACAAGGAAGAGGATGAACTTCTCGAAGGCATCATCATGGATGTCATCTACAAAAACCGACTGCGCCATTATTATAAAACGACAGGGTATGTAGGCCTTGATAAAGATTTCATCATCAAGGCGCATATCGCCTTTCCGGAAGGGAACGAAAACAACCTCTACTCCTGGCTGCTGAATTTCCAGTGGGACAGCCCGGAATACAAAGAGATGTACGCTAATTCGAAGCTGTATGATGAAGGCGATATCTACATCTATACGGATCCCGATTGGCGACATCCGGATTATCCGCTTGGAGTGGCTGTCTTCGAGCCCGATAAGAATGTAGCCTGCATCCTGGGGATGCAGTATTTCGGCGAATTCAAAAAAGGCACACTGACGCTTGCATGGGGGACCGGCCATCGGAATGGTTACGTAGCCTGCCACGGCGGCCAAAAGCATTTCCGCCTGCACGATGGCGGTTCCTATGTCGCTTCCTTCTTTGGGCTTTCGGGATCGGGCAAATCGACCTTGACCCATTCGAAGCATGATGATAAATACGAAATCAAAGTATTGCATGACGATGCTTTTCTGATCGACTTGACGGATGGTTCCTCCATTGCCTTGGAGCCTTCCTACTTCGACAAAACCCAGGATTATCCCGCCGACCATCCCGAACAGGATTATTTCGTGACAGTCCAGAATGTGGGGGTCACGAAAGATGTAGACGGTAAGGTCGTGCTGGTGACCGAGGATATCCGCAACGGAAACGGGCGAACCGTGAAATCCCGGTACGCCACTCCGAACCGTGTGGATAAATTCGAAGAGCCGATCAATGCAGTATATTGGATCATGAAGGACGATGCTTTGCCGCCTTTGGTGAAAGTGGATGAAGCGGTCTTGGCTGCGACGTTCGGCACGACGTTGGCCACGAAACGCACGACCGCGGAAACGCTGAAGAAAGGCGAGTCGACCGATAAGCTGGTCATCGAACCATTCGCAAATCCTTTCCGGGTCTATCCACTGGTCGAGGATTACGCCGGCTTCAAGGAACTGTTGGCGCATGAAACAGTGGACTGCTACATCATCAACACCGGATTTTTCATGGGCAAAAAAATACCGAAAGAAATCTCCTTAGGCGTTATCGAGAGTGTCGTCGAAGGGACAGCGGAGTTCGTGCCGTTCGGGAATGTGCCGCATCTCAGTTATCTGCCGGTCGAGGGATTCAATCCCGAACTGGATGACACAGATTACACTGAATTGGTGAAAAAACGGATCCAACTGCGGAAAGATTTCTTGGATGAATTCAATGCCGCCCATCCGAACGTTCCGTTGCCGGATGAGGCCATCCAATCATTGCAAAACATCATTGACGCTCTCTGAGCATCAGCAAAAAAGGAATCCGCTGGCTAACCAACGGATTCCTTTTTTCGGCTACAGCCTCACCAGAGGCGAGATACACCCGGCAATCTGAGTAGGCATCTTGTCATAAATGCTTTAGATTGGTATAATTTTCAAGTGAACGAATGGACGTTAGAGAAAGCGAGCAACGAAAATGAACTTAGAAGAGATGAAGCAACGACAAAAAAAGATACGGAATTTTTCCATCATTGCCCATATTGACCACGGGAAATCCACATTGGCGGACAGGATCCTCCAAAAGACCGATACCGTAGCGGATCGCGATATGCAGGAACAACTGCTGGATTCCATGGACCTCGAAAGAGAACGGGGCATCACCATAAAACTGAATGCCGTCGAATTGACCTACAAGGCTGACGATGGCGAAGAATACATTTTCCACTTGATCGACACGCCAGGGCACGTCGACTTTACGTATGAAGTTTCCCGCAGCTTGGCTGCCTGTGAAGGTGCCATCCTGGTTGTGGATGCCGCTCAAGGAGTCGAGGCGCAGACCCTTGCCAATGTCTATTTGGCTTTGGACAACAACTTGGAAATCGTGCCCGTCATCAACAAAATCGATCTTCCGGCAGCTGATCCTGAGCGCGTCAGGGAAGAAGTCGAGGATGTCATCGGCATCGATGCCAGTGAAGCGGTTCTTGCGAGTGCGAAAATCGGCTTGGGTATCCCTGAGTTGCTGGAGCAGATCGTAGAAAAAATCCCGGCTCCTGAAGGCGATCTGGAAGCACCGCTGCAGGCATTGATCTTCGACTCGGTCTATGATCCTTACCGCGGCGTCGTCTTGAACGTGCGGATCAAAAACGGCGTTGTGCGCCCTGGGGACAAGATCAAATTGATGGCGACAGGCAAAGAGTATGAGGTCATCGAAGTGGGGATCTTCTCACCGAAACCGATCAAACGCGACTATTTGATGGTCGGCGATGTCGGCTATTTGACGGCCGGCATCAAAACGATCCAGGACACGCAAGTAGGGGACACCATCACCTTGGCCAATAACCCCGCCAGCGAACCGCTGGCCGGTTACCGCAAAATGAATCCAATGGTTTACTGCGGCATCTATCCAGTGGATGCCTCGGACTTCAACGACTTGCGCGAGGCTTTGGAAAAACTGCAATTGAACGATGCATCCTTGCAGTTCGAAGCGGAATCTTCGCAAGCGCTCGGTTTCGGTTTCCGTACTGGGTTCCTCGGCATGCTGCATATGGACGTCATCCAGGAGCGGATCGAACGCGAATTCGATTTGGATATCATCACGACAGCCCCATCGGTCATCTATCACGTCCACAAAACCGACGGCGAAGTCCTGGAGATCGATAATCCATCGGAAATGCCGGATGCCACGACGATCGACAGCATCGAAGAACCTTATGTCAAAGCGAGCATCATGGTGCCGAAT
>JAEAME010002181.1_pt1 | contig 11863 bp, 16 predicted proteins | sample 8958731 | NCBI WGS metagenome assembly JAEAME01 (sample SAMN16933194, study PRJNA681113) | bioreactor sludge metagenome | isolation source: anerobic bioreactor sludge (Control) | place: India:Bengaluru | collected 2018-10-24 | reverse complement strand
ATACGGATGAAATCCGTATTGATCCCGTATTTATCCCGTAATGATGCTGGGAGCCAACCGACAACTTATCGCGGAAAAAGACCCAAACGCTCTTGAAACTATAATTTCCTTGACTTGCGGAACAATGAGTGGAAGCTTGGGCCCGAGACATAATTGGAGTTTGAATATGAAACTGAAATTTTATGGCCACTCCGCCTTTTCGCTGGTAAATGACGCGGGACAGAAGGTCTTGATCGACCCCTATCTGGACCACAATCCCCAGTCGCCCGTCAAATCCGACGCGGTGGAAGCGGACTTCATCATCCCCACCCACGCTCACGGCGACCATCTGGGCGATGCTGTCAAGATCGCCAAACGTTGCGGTTCAACCTTCATCTGCGTGGCGGAACTGGCTGGTTACCTTTCCTCGGCAGGGTTCCAGGCTCACGCGATGCAGATCGGCGGCAGCCACGCTTTTCCCTTTGGAAGGGTGAAACTCACTCCGGCCTGGCACGGAAGCCTGACCCCGGATGGCCGTTACGCCGGGCCCGCGGCCGGGGTGCTGGTCTGGATGGACGGAGTTTGCGTCTATCACGCCGGGGATACCGGCCTCTTCTACGATATGAAGCTGATCGCAGAGATGAACAAGGTGGATTGTTTTTTGGTGCCCATCGGTGACAATTTCACCATGGGATGTGAGGACGCGCTGAAAGCGGTGGAATTCGTGAACCCCCGGTTGGTGGTCCCCATGCACTACAACACCTGGCCGGTGATCGCGGCGGACCCGGAGATCTTTGCCGCCGGGGTCCGGGCCCTGGGAAAAGAATGCCTGGTACTGAAACCTGGGGAGGAGATCCAGGTCTGAAGCTTTCTTCATCCCTCAGCCGTGAACCCGCCATATGGAACTGAGATGTTTGGTTGCGTGCCTGCTCGCTTGAATTATCTGTGAGAAGGGGTTACTGTGTCAAGGGTATGTAAGAAAAGGAGAAAAGATGCCCAAGAATAGAGTTTTCGATGAAAATCTGGCGGATTACGAGGAGTGGTTCGTGGTCAATGAATGGGTTTACAGGTCCGAACTGAAAGCCTTGTCCAGGGTTGTTCCCGGCTCTGGACAGAATATTGAGATCGGCATCGGCAGCGGCCTTTTTGCGAAACCGCTGGGAATAAAAGAGGGTGTCGACCCCTCCCGGAAAATGAGGGAAAAGGCCAGGGAACGAGGACTAGAGGTTATCGATGCCGTTGCAGAAGATCTCCCCTACCCCGATTCCAGCCGCGATCTTGCACTTCTGGTTACCACGATCTGCTTTGTTGACGACATCACCAAAACCTTCAGTGAAGCGCACCGGGTTTTGAAACAAGGCGGCCACATCGTTATCGGGTTTGTGGATAAAAACAGCCAGGTGGGCAGGACGTATCTGAAACATCAGCATGAAAGTGTGTTTTACCGTGACGCCATATTCTTTGGCACGGATGAAGTGTATGAGTTGCTCCGCGAGGCGGGATTCAGGGTTGTGGAAACATGGCAAACGATATTTGGCGCCCTCAATGAGGTCCGGGAGATCCAGAAAGTGGTTCCGGGCCATGGAAAGGGCAGTTTTGTGGTCATCAATGCCATAAAGGAGTAAATCAATGAAGATCACCATCTGTTACGACAACACCGCGCTTGACAAGAGCCTGATCCCAGACTGGGGATTTGCTTGCCTGGTCGAATTTGAAGGCCGCAAGATCCTCTTCGACACAGGCGGCAACGGCAGGATCCTGCTGGAAAATCTGAACAGGCTTGGGATCGATCCCAAGGCTTTTGACGACATCTTCATTTCCCACCCGGATTTTGATCATATCGGCGGACTATCCCACTTGCTGAACCTGAATTCCAGCGCTGTTGTCCACAATCCGGTTTCTTTCAGGGGCGTCAGATACCACAATCAAATCCATCATTATGAAACCGCGGCCCAGATCTACCACAACATGTTCACCACTGGTGAACTGGCTCAGAGGGAGCAATCACTGGCGATAAGAACAGCCAGGGGGGTAATAGTGATAATTGGTTGCGGCCATCCGGGGCTGGAACTGATACTGGACTCAGTTTCGGGCTTGGGCAAATCTCTGTTCCCCCCAGACGGATTCGGCAAGATATACGCTGTGGTGGGCGGTTTGCACGAATTTGCCGAAGTCAGGGTTTTGGATGATGTTACAAAAGTATGTCCCACTCATTGCACGAGAAACATCGCAGAAATCCAAAAGACCTATCCGGAAAAGTACATTCCTGGTGGAGTGGGCCAGGTTTTGGAGTTTTAACCGAGGCAGGCGAACCGGGCGAAGCTTGGGCACGCCGCTTGGCTGGATCAATTCTTCAGCGCTTTCATCGCGGCAGCATAATCAGGTTCGTGGGTGATGTCATCCACCAATTCGCGGTAGGCTATTTTCCCCTCCGCGTCGATGATTATCACCGCCCGGGCCAGCAATCCGGCCATCGGCCCGTCGATCATTTCCAGACCGTAGCTCCTGCCGAAATCCCGGTTCAGAATTGCAGGCTGGCTATTCAAGGGGCTTTACTTCCACCAGGACATAAGTTCCCTTATACAAAGGGCCAAGATTCATGTTCAGCGCGTACAGGCCCAGATCTGCCGCATAAACAAGGTTCATGCGTGAGACCCCAGCCACAGCCTGATATTCGTTACAGGACCACTCCCAGTAAAACTCACAATCCAACTCCTGTTTAATCAGTCCTGTGTTCACCGGCAGACTATTGATGGCTTCAAAAGCCAACATCTCCCTGGGCGTGACAGGTATCAACTTCATCTGATCCACAAGGTAGCGGTATTCACTGTTCGTGCTTTCATCCCGAAGCAAATCGAGATACCAGCGAAAAGCGTCGAGATCTTTGGGTACCGATCCCATTTGCCAGCGCTTCCGGAGGCAAACCAAGCCCCCCATTATCAGGTCGCGTTGCTCAGAGAAGATCAGGTTCACGGTCCTGTATTCATCTTCTTCGATGGCACCCAGATAGACCTCTTCGCCAATTTTAATGAAACAGTTACACTCCTGGCGCGGTTTCACTTTTCCATATTGCTCGCTGAAAGAATAGTAGGCTTGGGCCTCCAGAGGCCCCCTGAACACGCTCTCCAAGGCCATTAATAGAATGCTGTCCCCTTGATAAGGGTATATTTCTCCGATCATTTGTTCGTTGCCGTTGGTTACAGTGGCAGTGAAAGATTTTCCCACTGTCATGGAAAAAGTAGCTTTATAGCAATAATCCTGTATGGCAGTCAGAGCTGCATATCTGTAAGAACACCCAGAACGGAGAGGAAACCATTCCACAGAATCCCGTGGGCTTGGCGCCGATGTCAATAGACGTTCCAGGAGTTGATTCGAGCTTGTGGAATCCAGGAAATGATTCGCTTCCAACAAACCAGGAGCCATAACAGAAGCCGAGATGGCCAGAAACACACTCCAGCACAGAGCAGTGATTCGCTTACTCAATTTTACCTCCAAAAACCTCCCTGCCGGACGCACCAATCCGGTCGGAGAAGAACTACTTCTTCAGCGATTTCATCGCTGCAGCATAATCAGGTTCGTGGGTGATGTCATTCACCAATTCGCGGTAGGCTATTTTCCCCTCCGCGTCGATTATTATCACCGCCCGGGCCAGCAATCCGGCCATCGGCCCGTCGATCATTTCCAGACCGTAGCTCCTGCCGAAATCCCGGTTCCGCAGTTCGGAGAGGGTGATCACTCTGTCGATGCCCTCGGCGCCGCAAAAGCGGCCCAGGGCGAAAGGCAGGTCGCGCGACACGCAGAGGATCGCGGCATTCTTCACCTTTGCCGCCTCGGAGTTGAAGGTGCGCACGCTCATGGCGCAAACGGCGGTGTCAACGCTGGGGAAAACGTTCAGCAGGATCTTCCGGCCCGCAAAGTCTGCCAGGGTTTTATCGGAAAGGTCGTTGGCGGTGAGCAGGAAAGCTTTGGCCTTCGCGCCCAGCCGGGGCAGTGGGCCCGATGTATTTACAGGGTTTCCTTTCAGTTTGGTCTTGGCCATGATCATATCCTTTGTTTTATAATCTTATGCAAACATTATAAGGGCTGACGGGCATGAGGCAAATTGAAAAAATCCCGGTTTTCCGCCGGTTGAGGGGCGGAATTCCGGGATTCGCTGTTCAAGCTGGGATCAGAAGAAAAAGAGTTTCACGAAGATCGCGATCAGCAGGGCGGAATTGATCGCCGTCCAAATCACGAACCGGGTTTTGAAAGCTTTGATCTCCTCCCGGTTGATCAGGGCCTTCTTTTCCACCTTGACGATGAGGTTTTCTATGGTTGACAGTTTTTCTTCTGATTCGTTGAATTTCTTGATGTTGTTGTTGTGGGAAAAGTCCCGTTTGAAGTGGTTGAATATCTCCATGGCCACAGGAATGAAAGCGGGCAACAGTCTTTTAAAGTTCGATCCGGCCATGCGCAAACTCCTTGTTAAAACTTGTAGCCAAGGTTCCCGTAGAGGGTTCCGGGCAAAACGGCGTGCGTGGAATAGGCAATGTCAAGCTCGATGCCTTTCACATTCAGGCCGATGCCAGCGTTCCAGGTGGCGGGATTGGAATGGACGCCAAACCTCACGGCCAGGGGTTCGAAGAGGCGAACTTCCACGCCACCCATGAATTCGGTTTCCTTGGCGAAGTCCTTTTTCACCTCGAGAGTGGTTATCACGTTTTCATAGGGGATGTAGGATATGCCGAGGGCCAGTTTGCTGGGCAGGGTGTTCTGGTTGGTGTCGCCCATCACAGCCTGGTTGAGGTTGCTCACGCTGAAGCCCAGCTTGGTGCGGCCATGCAGCAAGGCGGTGGCGCCAAAATCCAGACCAATGGCGTCATCGGTTTCTTCATCGATGAATTGGAGGCGATGGTAGTTCACACTATAACCCACGCTGATCTGGGAATGGATGTCATTCTGGAGGTCGAAGGCGTGTCCGGCGGTCCAGATCTGTTCGCTCATCAGGTTTTCCTCTTCGAAAGCCACATCGAACAGCCTGGCGCCAAAGGCCAGGGTTCCCAGTTTTTTGGGCAGCTGAACTCCCAGCGCCGCAGTTTTGTATTCCGAAAAGGGCTGGCCGTAGAGCTGGCTGAAGCCCACCTGGGCCTCCAGTTTCACGTTGGCCAGTCCGGCCGGGTTGAAATACAGGGCGTTCACGTCATCAGCCACGCCGGTGTAGGCTCCGCCCATGCCGCGAGCCCGGGCCGAGGGAATGTAATCGTCAAACACAGCCATTAACAGGGCGGCCTGGACCAGGATGAGGGTGAGAATAATAATCTTTTTCATGCTTCTTTCTCCCAGGGCTTATTTGAGTGCGGATTTGATGACCATTGGCTGTACCGTCGTTTCCTTGAGACCGGTGCTGCGTTCGATCACTTCCAGATGGCAGTAGTAAAGGCCGATGGGCAGGCGGTTCATCATGTAGTCGCGGCCGTCCCACTGGAAACTCTCGATGCCGAGGGCGTTGCTGATATTGGTGTTCACCGGGGTATTCACCAGGCGTCCCTGGGCGTCGTAGATCCGCACGATCGCCTTCACGTTGATTCCCGCGGACGAGGTTTTGCAGCCGTACTCGATGGTCAGTTTCTCGTTCAGCTCGGGGTTGAAGATGTTGCGGGCATTGTTCGGATTGGTGATGTTCAGCCAGGCGATGCTTGTGCGGATGGGGACCAGCAGTTTGCCGCTGTTGATGGATTGGATCGGCGTGGTGTCATAGGAGAACGAAAGCAGTTCGATCAGCGATTCCCCGTAACTGGTGGGAGTCAGGTTCAGCTTGAACAGCACCTGGTCATCGGCGCTGGAGGTGATCGGTTCTTGGGATTGATAGACCACATAGAGCGAATCACCGGCTGTCGAGATCCAGTATTCCGGTTCAAAGCCGGTCATGGTTTCAGCGATTTCCAAGCTGTTGAACTGCACCTTGTCTGGGTCGAGACGAATGTAAGCGGCGTAGGAAGCCACCCCCCACTCTGGTTTGATGCGGGATGTGAGGATATTCACCTCCACCGGGGTATCGATCTCGGCATTGGTGGTCTGCACCCTCACCGTGGCGTTGGAAACATTGTCCACCTGCACCAAGTCGGTCATCTCGCGCGGATTGATGCCGAAATAGCTGAAGGAATAATCCACCACGCCCTGGATCCTGGCCCAGTTTTGCCCCACGCTCATCTGCGGCCAGGAAAAACCGCTGCGGGGGAAACACTGGTCGTCGATCTGGCAGGCGCCGCTGCCGTCGTTCACGTAAAATTCGCCATAGTTGTTCGGAGTGGCGGTGATGTTCACATTCTCCACCTTCACGAACACGCTTTCCCACTGCTCCGCGGCAGAGCCGGTGAGGCTGCCTGTGGTCACCAAGGTTGGCAGAGGCAGCGGATTGCCCTGGCTGATCACCTGAAAACCTGTGGTGGGGGACATTTCGGTGAATTCATAGTATTCGGTGATGGTTCCCGTGACCTGGACCAAATCGCCGCGCTGGGGGGCATATTGGTTCGTGAAGATCAAAAGCCCGCTCCAGGGGCCTCCCTCAGGGTCCGAGATCACGAAGCCCTTGTTGGTGGTGCTGGTGCCGGTATAGAATATTTCGGCCACCACTATGCCTTCGACCGTAACCACGCTGCCCGCGTAGGGCGAAGCGCCGCTGGCCTGTGTGGTGTACTGGACGTCGTAGCAGCTCAGCACGTCAGCGAACATCAGTCCGGAGATGGCCAGCGCCAAAACGCATAGCAAAACATATCTCATCTATAGCTCCTTGTCTGGTAAATTTATTTCCGGGGTGGTTAGCGGCTCCGCTGAAGGGGCCTTCTTTCCGCTAATGAAGATCACATCTATGATCAAGAGGCACATGCCGATGAAGATGGCGCTGTCCGCGATATTGAACACGGGAAAGCGCTCCATGCCCTTGATCAGGTCGGGAATGTCAAAATTGAGAAAATCTGTCACCGCGCCAAAGATGGGACGGTCGATGAGGTTGTTGCCGATGGCGCCGCCCAGCACCAAACCGAAGGCCGTCACCTGGATCTTGTGGGTGGCGCGGCTGAGCAACCAGATGATGAAGATCACGGCCAGCACGGAGGTGCCGATGAAAAAAGCCCTGTTCCACATCGGATTGGGCAGCGAGAGACTGAAAGCCGCCCCTGTGTTTTCCAGATGGCCGATCTGCAGAAATTCGCCCCACAGCTTCTCGCCCACGGTTATCCATTCGCCCTTGGGGATGTTGACGCGCACCAAGAATTTGCTCACCTGATCCAGGATGATCACGGCGACCATGATGATAAAGGCTGGATATCTCTTTGGCCTTTGCATGCTCTATTTCTTTTGCCGCCGCTTTTTGTCTTCCATCTTGGCCATGCAGTCAATGCAGTATTTGGCGTAGGGGATTATCTCCAGCCTGGTTTCCTTGATGTTTTCGCCGCACATTTCGCAGACCCCATAGTTGCCTTCATAGATCTTGCGCAGGGCGTCGTTGAGCAGGCGGATCTTGTCCCGCTCCTGCTCCATCATCATCACGGTCTGTTCCATCAGGTTCGTGTCCGAGCCTTGGTCCGCTTGGTGATAGGCGTAGGAAGAGAGGTCGCCGCTGCTTTCGCGGGCCCCGATGCTTTGGTCTTTGTTTATGTCTTCGACGTAGGCAACGCTTTCCCTAAGTTCTTTCTGGATCAGTTCCTCGAACTTCTTAAGCTTCTTTTCTGACAATGGTTTAGCCGCCATCGGTCACTCCTGTGCATCTTGCATTTAAATCGATTTATCCTCATATCTGACCAAGCCTCTTGTGTCAACAAAAATATCCCCACGGTCAAACCAGGCCACTGACAAACTCGGTGATGAGGGTGACCAGCTGGTCGGAGGCCAGGTCCGCGTTGGCCCGGATCTCTGCCTGTGAATGGGCCTCGTCGTGGAAGAGGTTGCTGTAGTTGGTTACCACGGAAAAGGCCAAAACCTTCATCCCGGCGTGCCTCGCGGCGATCACTTCCGGAACGGTGGACATGCCCACCAGGTCCGCGCCCCAATTGGCAAAGGCAGCGCATTCAGCCCGGGATTCCAAACTGGGGCCGCTTACGGCGATGTAAACCCCTCGATGGATCTTGATGCCCCGGAGCCGGGCGATCTCTTCGCAAAGGTCTCCATACTGAGGATCGTAGGGCTGGTTCAGGCTGGGGAAACGTTCTCCCAGTTCCTCGTCATTTTCGCCAACGAGCGGATTAGCGCCCATGTTGTTGATGTGGTCGCTCAGCATCACGATCGAGCCCGGGACAAGCTCTTCGCGCAGGCTGCCGGAAGCGTTGGTAACGATCAGGGTATTTATTCCCAGACTGGCCAGCACCCGGGTGGGAAAGACCACCGCGGACATCGGATGGCCCTCATAAAAATGGAACCGGCCCTGCAGATACAGAATCTTTTTGCCGCCCAACGCTCCCAGGATCAGGTTTCCCTTGTGAGACGGAGCGGTGCTGTTGGCGAAGCCTGGGATCTCGCTGTAGGGCAGTTTGGTTTCGATCCTGCCGCGCTCGGCCAGGCCGTTCAACCCGGTACCCAGGATCACAGCCACTTTCGGGACCTCGGGCAGACGCTGTTTCAGCCATTCCGCCGTTTGCCGGTAAGCCGCGTTCATGAGAGTTGATTATCCTCTATCTGGGGTTTGGCGTTGGGGTTGATCTCTTCCTTTATCTGCTTGAAATCGGAGTCCAACAGCTGTTCCTGCGGCGTGCTCAGCAGGGGGTCTTTTTCGACGCGTTCCTGAAAGGCGTTGAGTTCGCTTTTGAACTGCATCAGAAATTGGCGCTTCTGCTCTTTGAGCTGGATGTATTGTTGTTCCAGCATGCCCAGATACTGCTTGGCTTCCTGGATGGCGCGCTTGGCTTTCAGCTCTGCTTCGTGGATGATGTTTTCCGCTTCCTTGCGGGCGTTGGAGATGATATCAGCCTTGGTCTTCTCGGCAAACACCAAAGTGCGGCTGATTAGCTCTTCCCGCCGCTTCAGCTCTTCCACCGCGCTCCCGGCCTGAACCGCTTCCTGCCTCACTTCCAGCTGCATCATCTCGCGGCGCTGCAATTCCTTTTCCTGTCGAGTTTGATACTCTTCCAGTTCCGAGGCCAGCGCTTCCAAAAATTCCTTTACTTCCTTTTTGCTGTAGCCGAACATGGAGCTGCCAAACTCCTGATGGCGTATGTCTGTGGGGTATAGGGACACTTTTCCTCCCGAAATATTCAGTGAACTCGGTTTAACAGACTGATGGCGAATTGGATCAGGATGATCGCCACCACAGGTGATAGATCCATGCCCATGCGCGGCATTATCCTGCGGATGGGTCCCAGCACAGGCTCGGTGATCCTCACCAGAAAGAGGTAGATCCGGTTGCGGTAATCCTGCACGAACCAGCTCATCAGAGCTCGGACGAAGATCAGCACCGAATAGAGCTCCAACAGGGCCCTCAGCACGTCGATCAACCGCTGGGGGATGTTCAATCCAGCACCTCGTGGCAATTGCGGCAGCGGGCCTCGTAGGCCTCGGTGCTGCCCACCAGGATCTGCTCGCCTTTGTGAATGGTGCGTTGGGTGCGGTTGGCCGGATTGCCGCATTTCACGCAGATGGCCAGGTTTTTGGTCACATACTCCGCCACCGCCATCAGTTGCGGCATGCTGCCGAAAGGCTGGCCTTTGTAATCCTGGTCCAGCCCGGCCACGATCACCCGATAGCCTTTGTCCGCCAGATCGTTGCAAACATCAACGATCGACGCGTCAAAAAACTGGGCCTCGTCGATGGCCACTATCTTCACCCCCTCTTTCAGATACGCGTAGATCTCCTCCGGCTTGGAAATGGGCACTGATGGAGCCTGCATCTGGGAGTGGGAGACGATGTTGTTGGCGTCGTAGCGGTCATCGATGGCAGGCTTGAACACCAGCAGCGGTTGGCGCGCGTACTCAGCCCGGCGGATACGGCGGATCAGCTCCTCCGTTTTGCCGCTGAACATGCTGCCGCAGATCACTTCGATCCAGCCTGTCTTCTGATTTATGATGTTCACGCTGACTCCTTGACAATAAACTAAAAGCCCAAACTTGCCGGCGCCCCGATTTTGTCAATCTCTAAAGTGCCGGCTTCAGCCCATGGAGGTGATGCGCGACGATTCCCGCGGCCACAGCTACATTCAAAGATTCCATTCCCGCTTCCATCTCGATCCGCAAGGTTCTGGACGCCAATGCCTTTAGCTTGTCACCTATTCCCCGTGCCTCAGATCCGAATGCTATCACAGCAGCCTTGTCGGGTGTCGGGGTGAAATCCCCCAAAGCCTCGCCGGAAGATGCATCCGTAAGGATCAGGTCTGCCCCGATCTCTCCCAGTTGGCTGGCTTCCAAAACCCGGAAGGGTACCTTGAAAACGCTGCCCAGAGAAGCCCGGACCACCTTGGGCGAAGACACTTCCACGCAATCCGGCGACAGCAGCAATGTTTCCAATCCAAAGGAAACCGCTATTCTGAAAATGGTGCCCAGATTGCCCGGATCGCTGATCCCATCCAGGTAAAAGGCCAATCCAAACTCCACTTTACGTTCCCGCGGCAGTTCAAACAGCGCCGCCACCCCCTGGGGATGTTCGCTGTCGCAGATCTTTGCCCATTCCCAGGAACGGGCGAAGTAGGCCGGGACATCATCCCAGACCACTTCCGCGCCCTCTTCCAGATACTGTTCCAGCGGCTTGATGCCCCAGTCCCGCAATTGAACCAGCGTTCGCAGCCCTTCCACCACCAGCCTGCCTTCGCGCAAACGCTGCTTTTTCTGCTTCAGTTTGCTCAGTTCCCCCGCCCGTTTTTTGCTCAGTTCCGCCAGTTTAGGCTCCAATTTTCCAATCTCCTGATTTCCAGTTATCTACGCAGTTATCCACAAAAGCTGTGGATTATCCACATTTTGCATTCTGCTGTCCCGCAGCATCTTATCCGACTGTGGCGCTTCTTCCACAAACTTATCCACATCTTGTCCACAAAATCCACAAGACCGCTTCGACTATGGAATTGCGAGTTTTTGCAGGCATGATAGTTTACCAACATTTAAGCTGAGGATAAAGATTCCGCGCCCCAATCTGCGGAATTCCGGCTCCGCGGAGAGCAGCCAGCTGCCCTCGCCGGCTTCCGGCTGGACAAAACTTTTGCTTAACACCATCTGGCCTCGGGAGTTGTAAAGCTTCAGCTCCACCGTGCCCGTGCTTTCTTCCGGCAGATACCACCTTGCGGAGGCCAGAGACCTGTTCCACACAGGATTGGGCGCCACCAGCAATTCCAGATCCGGCTCCTCATAATCATAAACCACCACCAGGGAATCGGAGATCGCGCCCCAGGGATTGACGGCTTCGATCTCCAGCCAGCCGGGACCGCTGATGGGAACATGGACATAGAAGTATTCATCCTCGAAACTGGGTTTCACAAAGATGGCTTCGCTGCCCTCCACCCAGGGCCGGTGTTTCACAATGTACCACAGCGAATCGGGATAGACCGGCTGTTTCAGTTCCAGCCGCAGGTTCGCCAACACCATGCCTTGGCTCGCCAGCTCCGGCGCGGGCGGTTTTCCGTGCGGACCGTAGGTCCGGTGCAGCATCTGGAACCAGCGGTATTGCGCGAATTCCAGCTGGGCGTAGCGGGTCCACCAAACGTCGTAGTACTGCTGGTTAACGGGGAACCAGAGTGCCGCGGAACCCACCTCGTGCGGGATGTTCAGGCTGCCCGAGTTCACCACGCAGGCCTCCCATTTCGTCTTCAGAGGCCCCAAACCGGGTTCCCACCATTCCCCCCAGGCGTCGTACATCCGGTTCAAAAGTTCGCCTGTGTCGATGTCGTTGTAGCCGGTGTTCATCTCCCAGCAGAGTTGGCGGACAGGCAGCA
>JAEAME010002178.1_pt1 | contig 11875 bp, 10 predicted proteins | sample 8958731 | NCBI WGS metagenome assembly JAEAME01 (sample SAMN16933194, study PRJNA681113) | bioreactor sludge metagenome | isolation source: anerobic bioreactor sludge (Control) | place: India:Bengaluru | collected 2018-10-24 | reverse complement strand
TTTGAGTCAATAAAATTTATTTGGGACTACTTAATATAACTATTATAAATATTATCGACTATTATAAGCTAAAGGATATTGCCAGACGATAAACAATTGCTGCTGTTCCATATGACATTATAAGCATCAGCAGGAACGACATGAGAGACCATTTTACGCCGCCCATCTCCTGTTTCATCACAGTCATGGTCGGCGCGCAAGGGATGAAGAGCATGAGAATAATCAGAAAAGAGAGCGCTGACGGATGATTCACTGTTTGAGAGAGAACCGTCATGAGACCCTGATCTCCCGCGTTATAAATAACGCCGAGTGTCGCAACTGAATTTTCTTTCGCAATAATGCTCGAAAAAAGGGCAATCATTAATTTCCAGTCCAGTCCTATTGGTTTACCGATGGGTTCAAGAATACGACCTATTTTAGCGAGCATGCTTTCTTCGATATTTCCACCGGGAACATTGGACATAATCCATAACACAATAGAGAATATAAAAATAACGGTACCGGCTTTCTTGATAAAAGCAAATGTTCTTGACCAGATGATAAGCCAGATTGTCTTGATATCCGGTTTGTGATAAAGGGGCAATTCCATGATAAAAGGCACCGGTTCGTCCCTGAAAAAATATTTGCTGATAACAATTCCGGCAACACCAAGCATAACGATATTCAATGCGACAAGAACCCATGAAAAAAATATGGCTTGGTGAGCGAATATCGCGGCGGTTACAAAAGTGAGTACCGCAAGCCTTCCGGTACACGGCACAAAAGGTATAAGAAAAATTGTTAAAAAACGAGCTCTTTTCGATTCTATGATCCTTGTGCCTATAACAGAAGGGACATTACATCCGAACCCGAGACACATGGGTATAAAACTTTTTCCATGAAGGCCTATAATGTGCATGAACCTGTCCATAACAAAAGCAGCCCTTGCCATATATCCGATATTTTCAAGGAATGTCATGGAAAAGAAAAATAACATAAGGATAGGGATAAAAGTCAGGACAGATCCGACACCACCTATGATGCCATTAACAAGAATACCACGTACCCACCAGGGTTCGCTGGAAAGCGCTTTGTTTACCCAGTTGCCCAGGGAGTTCATCACCATCTCCAGCAAATTTTGAAGTGGCGATCCCACAACAAACGTCAGAAGAAAAACCAGCGCCAGGATACCCAGCAGGATGGGGATTCCGCTTACGGGACGGGTAAGAATATGATCGATCCTGTCGGTCATGAGTACCTGACCCCTTTTGAACCGGGAAACAACAGCCCGCGTTGTTTCTTCTATCCAGTCATATCTTCCGCCGAGAACAGCTCTGAGAGCATCTTCGTGTTTGATGAGAAGAGATTGTATTTCTTTCCATACATCATCAGGAATAATCCCTTTCATGGCATCCATCACTTCAGTGTCACCTTCCATAAGTTTGATTGCAATCCATTCTTTCGTATATGGCATAGGAACATGTTGTTCTAAAAGCTCTTCAAGATGGTTATAAATATCCTGGTGATCAGAAGAAACACGGGGCATCTTCGGGTGATAACCTGAGGAGTCTTTCGAAAGATGAATAATTTCAGAAATCAGTTCACGGATGCCTTTATTTTTTGAGGCAACCATTTCAATGACGGGAAGCCCCAGTGATTTTCGAAGAGCATCCACATCGATACGCTTTCCCTGCGCCTCTCCAACGTCAAGCATATTGACACCAACAATTACGGGTATATTTAAAAGAAGCAACTCGGTGAGGAGGTACAAGCTCCGCTCCAGAGCTGAAGCATTTACTATAAGCGCTATAATGTCAGGACGTTCATGGATAATAAAATCCCGTGTTACTCTTTCTTCTTCCGAAAACGCGCTCAAGCTGTATGTGCCGGGCAAGTCAACAAGTTTGATTTCAATCCCGTCAGTAGTGTATGTACCTTCTTTTATTTCTACTGTTTTTCCCGGCCAGTTACCTGTATGCTGTGAAAGGCCTGTGAGAAGATTAAATATCGTTGATTTTCCAACATTAGGTTGGCCGGCAAGAGCAACAAAAATACTCTCTTCGGCTGTTTTAATCGTCTGTACATCCTCAGCGTGTTTTTTTACAATGAATACCTTGTCGGCCTGGCCCTTACCAAGCGCTAATCTCGTGTCTGTGGCAAGGACGATAACTCGTCCGCCGCTATTTCTGAGGACCCGTATCTTCGTTCCTGTAATAATGCCCATTCCGGCAAGCCGGTTAACAAATCCTTGACCGCCTGATAGAATGTATACAAATCCCTCTTCCCCTTCCTCAAGGGTTGAAAGAGGATATACATCACCATTCATAGTAATGTTTTCTCTCTTAATGTCTGGCATAAGTTGTTTATACTATGCATATTGGCCAATGTCAACGGAGTGTAAAGTGATTGCATTTAGAAAGAAGGGTGTGAATTTTGGAATCACGATAGCGATTAACGTTTTAAAAGTCGCAGTCCGGCTTCACACGCATCTTTTAATGCGCTTGGATGATTATGTATCTCACCCTTTTTGTCAATATTCAGGTAACTTAATGTTTCATGCTCGGGCACGCTTATTGTCCGAAAAAACGCGGTAGCCGTAGCACCCGCGCATTGAACGCCAATATCTTTTTGCATTCCGCCAACAAGAAGTAAGAGCCCTTTTCTGCCATAATGACCTGAGGGAATGGTTTTCTTAAGAAGATATTTTTCACACCAGAAGGACTGACAGCGGTCAATCATAATTTTTGCCTGTGCTGAAAGACCGAAGAAAAAAATTGGAGAAGCGAGAATAATTCTGTCGGCATTACGGATGGCAGTATAGATATCATCCATGTCATCATTGAGAACACAAATACCCGTTTCATCACAGCCACCGCAATTCTGGCACGCTCTTATATTCATGTTATTCAAGGTAAACAGGATAATTTCATTCCTATCGCTTAATGTCTTTAGGGTTTCCCCGAGGAGTATTTCTGTATTGCCCTCCTGTCTTGGACTTCCCTTAAACACAACTACTTTCATAGCGGCTCCGCTTCCTTTGAATTATAAGCGTTTAGCGCGGCAATTTACTGATTACGATGCGCTTAACACTTTTTTATATAACAAATGATTATTCAACTTTATAAAATGCTGTTTTTTTCGCATTACAAACAGGATAGGTATCTGACAGTAATCAACGTTCTCGTTATTGCCGAGTTTGTCTAATACCTCTTCAAAATTACTTTCAGTTTTTGACATAAAACTTTCTAGTTTATTTCATTTGAATTTTGTTCTAAAATTTCCCGTCATATTCTTTCATGCTGAGAGCAAACCGTTTACCGAATTCATAACATTCTTTTTCATCTTCTGTTGATGGTTTATAGATCACCTGCACACCAGGTTCAACTGTTTGAAGATTCATCTGCTTAAATTTTTCATAGGCTTCTTTTACCGCTCCCCCACCCCATCCAAAACTGCCGAATGCACCCATAATCCTTTCTTTCGGCCGCAATCCGGCAAGGTGATAAAGAAACTCCGCGATAGAAGGGAACATGATATTATTCATAGTTGGCACACCGATCAGGCAACCCCGGGCTTTCCAAAATTCTTTTATCGCGAAACTCATTGGTGTTGAGCGCAGTTTAATGACGGTGCAGTCTGCGCCCGCGTCCTGAATTCCCCGGATAATTGGAACAATCATAAGCTCTGTGCTGTGCCACATGGTATCGTATATGATTACCACACTACTCTTTGCTTTGCTGTTTGCCATATCGAGATACATCTGAATGATTTTACCTGGGTCCTTTCTCCAGATAATGCCATGATCAGGGGCAATCATATCGATTTCCAGACCGAGTTTAACAATATCATCAATTTTTGTTTTAATCAGTTTGCCGAAAGGCATTAAAATATTCGCGTAATAATCGATAATGGCATCATCCAGCTCAAACTGTGAATGAGAGGAAAGAAAATCATCGTCAAATCTTTCAGCAGAAGCAAGGTGCTGCCCGAAGGCATCCTGTGAAAAAAGGAGTTTCGCCTCCTTAACATATGTCATTATAGAATCCGGCCAATGCAGCATAGGTGTTTCCAGAAACAACAGGTTATATTTCCCGGTATTCAGCGTATCGCCGTTTTTCACGATTTTAACGTTCCACTTCGTGGTATCGTGATAACGATCAAGTCCTTTTTTTCCACGCTCTGAAATATATATCGTGGCGTCAGGCATATATTGCATGACGCTTGCGAGGCCGCTGGCGTGATCAGGCTCTATATGATTTATTACGACGTTTTTTACATGAGAAGGGTCCGTAACGTTTTTAATATTCTTTAAAGTCACCAAATCATAATTATGTTTCACGGTATCAATAAGGGTTACTTCTTTGTCGTTAATTAAGTAGTTATTGTACGTCGTCCCGTTCTGGGTAACATAACCGTGAAAATCCCTAACACTCCAGTCAATCGCTCCGACCCAGTAAATATCAGGTTTTATTTGTATTGTTTCCATAAAGCCCCTCCATGAAGGATTTCTTTGTGACTATACGCGTGTCATTAAAATACAGCCGAAAATAGAAAAAAACAAGTAATCAATCGGTTCTTTTTTATAACACACTCTTTTTCAATTGCATACCGGTATATGTTGACGATTTGGCGGCAAAAATGATATTGATAGAGCCATTATGTATTCAACCCGGATTTATTATCAAGATACAGACGCCGGCGGGATTGTCTATTTCGCCAATTATTTAAAATTTTTTGAAAAATCATGGTTTGAATATCTGATGTCCATCGGTATATCAATCCCTGAATGGGAGTCGAAAGGGACATACATGATTATAAAAAACGTGTCTCTTGACCTCATGGAACCCCTCAGATACGGCGATTCTGTTATCGTGAAAAGCGATATTATCATGGTAAAGAATGCATATTTCGTGATGTCACATGCGGTATTAAAGGACAACAGGCCCACTACCACATGCGAAACAAAAATGGTCTGCATAGATAATGAAGGGAAACCAAAAAGAATGCCGGAAGACTTCAGAAATAAATTGCTCCAGAACATAAAAAAAGGGTAACAGACATACTACCTGTTACCCGCCTGATTTAGCTTTTTTCTCTAGTTAAGAGGCTTTTCCCCGCAGTGCTTCCCAGCTTTTCAACATCTGAATGCCCATATATAATTGAAAATCATCGTCTTCAATGGTCTTCATATTGAAATCTTCCAGTTTTTTAACCGGTTTTTCCACTTCGTCTTTTCCGTTTTTTGCGTTTATAAGATCTTTTTCTTTTAACGGGACAACTTTGCTGTCTTTCGATCTTACCATATTATTCTCGACGGTAATATCAGGCGCGACACCGTCGCCCTGAATTGATCTCCCTTTTGGCGTATAATACTTTGCCGTAGTAAGCCTTACCGCTGAGCCATCAGCAAGAGGGAATATGGTCTGCACAGACCCTTTTCCGAATGATTTTGTTCCCACAATAATAGCTCTTTTATAATCCTGTAGCGCTCCGGCAACAATTTCAGATGCGCTGGCACTCCCTTCATTGATCAACACCACCAGAGGGTTTAAATAGTCGCCGCTTTTCTTCTGTGCGAAAAATTTCATCTTATTTTCGTCCGCTTTCTTTTTTTCTCCTCTTCCATCGATCGATACAATAACTCCGTCGCTCAAAAATCTGTCTGATACTTCAACCGCCTGTTCAAGCAAGCCTCCCGGATCATTTCTCAGGTCCAGCACCATACCTTTCAGTTCCTTGTCTTTATTGGCTTTTTGCAGTTCTTTAAAAGCGTTGTCCAGGTCACGGGCGGTTTTTTCCTGAAACTGAACGATCCTGATATATCCGTAGTCTTCATCGAGCATCTTAAATTTTACGCTTTTCACCTGTATGATGTCTCTCACGATACTGTATTCTTTCATGCCCGGTGTCCCTTCCCTGGCTATGGTTAGGTTTACCGGCTTGCCTTTCTGCCCCCGTATCATTTTGACAACATCCACGAGATTCATATTTTTTGTCGGTTTTCCGTCAATCCTCACGATAAGATCTCCTGCTTTTATTCCTTGTTTGAAGGCCGGAGTATCTTCGATAGGGGTTATTACAACAGGAAACCCGTCTTTTATGCTTATCTCTATCCCGATTCCGCCAAACTCGCCTTTCGTATCAGTCTGCATCTCTTTATACATATCAGGCGGCAAAAAAGACGAGTGCGGGTCCAGAGATTCGAGTATGCCCTTGATCGCGGAGTAGACAATCTCTTTATCATTTACTTCATCAACATAATTCTTTTTAACAAGATCGATAACGTCGGAAAACGTCTTTAAATATTCATATATATCTTTATCATTGGAACTGACTGTCGCTCTTTTTCCATAAGCGCCAAGGAAAAATCCGAGTAAAAAAATTATAACAAAAAAAAGACTGACCAATACCTTTATTTTCTTCTCCATACTTCCTCCTCAACTGATAATACTACAAACCCATTAAACTTTCAATCGATTCATCGTTATGATATCATGTGCCATGGAAACCGTTTTTGTTGCCATGAGCGGGGGTTTTGACAGCTCTTTTGCGGCATATATTCTGAAGAAGAACGGATACAACGTTGTCGGTGTTACATTCCAATTACTGCCTGACTCAGTCGTAGACAAACAAAATGCAAAAAATTGCTGTTCAGTCGATAAAATAGCAATGGCGAGAGAAATAGCGAGCTATCTTTCAATCCCTCACTACGTCATGGACCTGCGGAAAGACTTTACCCGTTATGTAATTGAGCCGTTCATCGACGAATACAATACAGGCAAGACCCCGAATCCCTGTATTTTCTGCAATAAGTTTATCAAATTTTCCGCCTTCGCCAGAAACGCTTTTTCAATGGGGGCTGACAAAATAGCAACAGGTCACTATGCGAGAGTGGAAGAAGAAAATGGTGTCTATTACCTTAAAAAGGGTATCGATAAAACAAAGGACCAGTCCTACTTCCTCTATGCTGTTCAACCGAATATTTTGAAGCGGACACTTTTCCCTCTTGGAGAATACAAGAAAAGTGAGCTGAAAGAAATCGCGAAAAAAATATCCTGGAACATACACAGCATAAAAGAAAGCCAGGATATCTGCTTTGTTCCCGGAAACAACTACAAAAAATTTCTGTCACCTCACATTGCGCCGAAAAAAGGACCCATACATCATGTCAACGGAGCCTTTCTTGGATATCACGAAGGCCTTCACCTTTATACTATCGGTCAAAGAAAAGGCATCAGCATACCCTATAAAGAGGCCCTCTATGTTATAAATACCATACCTGAAGAGAACATACTCATAGTCGGCGGTAAAAAAGAACTCAAGCAAAAGACGCTTATTGCCTCTAAAATCAATTTTTTCTCCAGCATATCAAATAACGTGAGTGGGAGGGTGCGATACCGCCAGAAAGAGGAACCCTGCAGTTATATAATCAAAGAAAACACCGTGAGAGTTGATTTCATACATCCTATTTCGTCGGTAACTCCAGGCCAGTCTGTTGTTTTATATCACGGTGATACTGTTGTCGGTGGCGGCATTATACAAAAAACGTATTGACAGTTAACACAGGCTTCATATTATAATTTTCATGCAAAGGGGGTGTGGAAAATGCCGATTTATATCATGCTGAGCAAATTAACAAATGAAGGCAGAAAAACTATTAAAGACAATCCCGGACGAATTAAAGAAGTTGACAAGGAAATAGAAAAGATGGGCGCGAAAGTCCTCGCCCAATATGCCACGCTGGGCATGTTCGATTTTATTAATATTCTTGAAGCGCCTGACAATGAAACTATTGCCCGTGTTTCCACGGAACTTGGCGCGCGAGGGACTATTGAAATCATGACCCTCTGCGCTATCCCCATCTTTGAATTTGTTGAAAAGATGGGGTAAAATTCTACTTTATGTTGAGAAATACCAGCCGGTTATTATGATCTAAATCTTCTGAAAATTGATTTCGCGATAAGCATGCTGGCTATCTGATTTGCTCCTTCATAAATCTGTGTAGCCTTTGCGTCACGCATCATCCTTTCAAGAGGGTAGTCCTTTGTGTATCCATAACTTCCCAGTATCTGCACGGCATCAGTGGTCACTTTCATCGCCGCGTTGGCAGAATAAACCTTTGCTATGGCTGATGCCCTGTCGGCTGCTATGGCACGCATTTTGTCTCTTTCGTGTACCTTGGACTCATCGAGAAGGCGAGCGGCATTATATACGAGTGCACGAGCCGCCTCCACCTCAATCGTCATCTCGCCGATCATTAATTGTATGCCTTCGTGATCGGCAAGTTTTTGACCGAATTGCACCCTGTTCCACGCGTATTCCGCGGCAAAGTCAAAGGCGGCCTGGGCAATACCTAACGCTTGTGCTCCAACCGCGGGCCTTGAAAGATTGAGTGTAGCCATAGCAACGCTCCAGCCCTGTCCTTCTTCAGCAAGAAGATTGTCTTTTGTCAGTTTGACATTATCGAAGGTGACTTCTGTAAGATCAGAGCCAATCATACCCATTTTCTCTTCGTTTTTACCAATGATTACCCCGGGATAGTCCCTCTCAACAAAGAAAGCTGTGATTCCTTTGTGTCTCAGGGTTGGATCGCTCGTAGCGAATACCGAGTATATCTGGGCGCTCGCGCCGTTGGTAATCATGGATTTTCTGCCGTTGAGATAATAATTATCCCCATCTTTGGTGAATGTGGTCGTCATCCGGGCAGGATCAGAACCCGCTTCCGGTTCGGTCAGACAGAACGCCGCCAGGTGGCTTTTGGCTGGTTCAGTAATCTTTCTGAAAACATATTCCTTCTGTGCGTCATTGGCGGCAATCATTACCGGCATCAGTCCCACGTTATGAGCAAGACATATTAATGATGCTGAACCTGACGCTTTTGCAAATTCTTCAATAACAAGGCAAAGAGAAGTTATGTCGCCATCAAGACCGCCAAATTGCTCAGGGAGCATCAGGTAAAGAAATCCCTGTTGTTTATATATATCCACGATATCCCAGGGGAACTCGCCTGTCGCGTCAATTTCTTTTGCTCTTGAAGCTATCTTTTCTTTTGCTATTTTCTCAGCGATTTTTTGGATCATAGCGTGTTTATCTGAAAGATTAAGCATTCAATAAACCTCCGTTGCTTTTAGTTGACAAAACAGCATTATATCTAACATACTTTTACTGTAAATCAAACAGAAAAGGAGACCTTATGTCAAAGGTATACTTCACAGACCTAAGAACAACGCCAAAAAGGAACCTTTTTAATAAAATAGAGGATCTGCTGAACCGCGTTAAACTCGATACAAAAATAAAGAAAAATGAAATCGTTGCCGTAAAACTCCATTTTGGTGAATACGGAAACACCGCTTATTTACGACCCGTATTTTTAAGAACGATCGTCGGCAAAATAAAGGCACTTGAAGCAAAACCTTTTCTTACGGACACAAATACTCTTTATACCGGCACACGCAGTGATGCTGTCAATCATCTCACAACAGCCGTGAAAAACGGTTTTAACTATGCCTGTGTTGAATGTCCTCTCATTATTGCCGACGGTCTGCGGGGATCAAGTGAAGCAAAAATTGCTGTCAAAGGGGAAGCGCTGAAAGAAACAAGCATAGCTAGAGAAATTGCCGAAGCAGATGCTATAGTTGTCGTGACACATTTCAAAGCCCATGAATTAACCGGTTTCGGAGGTACCTTAAAAAATATCGGCATGGGTTGCGCCACGAGAAAAGGCAAGCTTGTACAGCACAGTTCTTTAGCGCCACAAGTTAATATAGAAACATGCAAAGGATGCAAAATTTGTTTTGATTCATGCCCAGCTGAAGCTATTTCTCTTGTAGAGAAAAAAGCCTCTATTAATGAAAAGAAATGCATAGGGTGCGGTGAATGCCTTCTTATATGTCCCTTTAATGCCATTGAAACAAAATGGGATGCGACTCCGGATCTTTTCCAGAAAAAGATGGTGGAATACGCTTTGGGGGCTTTGAAAGGTAAAGAGAAAAAAGCGGTTTATCTCAATTTTGTCTTACAGGTAAGCCCTGCCTGTGATTGTTATCCCAGTAATGACGCTCCTATTGTCCGTGATATCGGCATACTTGCGTCTGATGATCCCGTATCAATAGATGCCGCGTCATGCGACCTTGTCAATAATGAGGAATCCATGCCCGATACAAAAATTAAGCATCATCTGGGAAAAGGTGATGATAAATGGCACGCTCTCTTTCCAGCGATAGACTGGAATATCCAGCTTAGTCATGCTGAGAAGCTCGGCTTAGGAGAACGCCATTACACTCTTGTAAAGATTTAGTACTAATAAACATTTTCCCGTTTCCACCTCTAAAGTCTTATCAATCCATTACGATCGTACCATAGTCTTTGTCAAATAGTTATCATGCAAAGAAGAATCATTCGTATAAATAACAGCTTTGACCGTGTGTGAACCAACCGGGAGGATCGGAAAATTTCTTGGATTTAAATAGTTGCAACTTCTCAGGTAGTCGTCTTCAACACCGGCATCAATATGGCATGAATTGGCATTATTAAACCAGGTTGGAACATTATCAATATAAATTACCATATTAATATAACCTGATTCCCAATTACCATTGTAAGATGTTGTCGTATTAGCAATATATGGTATCACATGATAGTATGCATCGTCGGATGCTGAAGCGCCGTAGCCGGAGCTTGTTTCCCCAAAAAATTTTATATCTGTCACGGCGATATTAAGATCATTCTCTCTAATTGCAAGACTATATTCTTCGTGCATATTGTTATTGGTGTTTTGTTCATAATCGGGGTATTGCGGAATAATTTCGAATTTAAACCGGCTACTGTGCTTCATACGCTCTGTGAGAATAGGTTGATTATCCAGCTTAGTACAGGAATATTTGTTTTGGTGAATAAGACCGCCGAAAGGCCCCTTTGTCTCTATTAATTTGCCGTCAATATAAAATTTATACGACCAGGGAGTTGCGTAACATGGGCCTTTGTTGCCCACCACTATTCCAATACGCTTCAAAGGGTCAAAACAAAAACGTGATGCATAAAGGTCCTGTCGAGCACGCAACATGCCTTTTTTATTGCGGCCCGTTTTATCAACTTCAGGCTGAGCCGGTTCAGTAATAATCTCAGCATGTATTTCATAATCTCCCTTACCCCAGTTACATATGTTCGGATCAGCACCTGGTACGTTTCTGTCAAGCCCGTTTGCCGCGCACGTCATTTTATTCACAGTTTTTGGCCATGTATATTCTTTAGTCAGAACGTTATCCCTGCGAAGTCGAATTTTCGCGTCAAATGACATAGCGGAGGGACCTAAATTACGGACTATCGCTGCCACCCGGCCGTCATTATTATCAATAAGAAGGTCTGTAACCCTGAGGTTCACTCCAGGCCCATAGACCGGAGGCGAATCAGTAACCCCCACATTGAAATTAACGGTTTTCTTATTATTATTTTCATTCGCCTCACTGATTTTGTTTGTTGTATCGAGCACACAGCCGAGTTGATGAGTACCTTCTTTATTGAGAGTGTAAGGCACACACGCTATATGAGACTCTCCGGCAGACAATGCACCGGCATCATACGTGATAATGCTGGCCCCATCGACATAAAAAGCGTATTTCCACATTAATGTCCATGAGGAACCAGGCATGTCTTTACCTGCATTCGCATATTCACAGCAAAGGTCAACCTTATCTCCAATTACTGAATACCCCGGGAGTGGAGTGTTTTGATAAGGTTTTGAGATAAACGCCCTATTTACCTGCAGGTCCGGCAGATTGACAGGAGGAGGCAGAGGAGGTTTTGATGTCGTGGCCCCCGGGACCTGCCTTGGTGTCTGCTCGATCTTTTTTTGCGGTAAAGGGCTTATGTTTGTTGCGGTATTTGTTTATATTTTGGC
>JAEAME010002176.1_pt1 | contig 11881 bp, 10 predicted proteins | sample 8958731 | NCBI WGS metagenome assembly JAEAME01 (sample SAMN16933194, study PRJNA681113) | bioreactor sludge metagenome | isolation source: anerobic bioreactor sludge (Control) | place: India:Bengaluru | collected 2018-10-24 | reverse complement strand
TCCCGTTCCACATAGTGTCGTAGATGACCGATATCTGGTTCTCCTGATAGTCGTCCGCCCATTTGGCATATTTTTCGACTATCTGCATCGGGTTATCACGCCAGATCACTCCGTGGCTCGTTGCGATAATATCGATCTGAAGATTGAGGGAGAGCACCTCGGCAAGCTTCTTTCTCAGTATCGCGCTGAACGGCGTGATTATGTTGGCGTAGTATTTTATGCATTCGTTGAATAGCTCGCACTGGTCCACCAGGTCGTTGAAAAGCTTCTCTGTCGCGTAGTGCTGGCCGAATGCGTCGTTGCTGAAAAGTATATTGTCCTTGGTAAGGTATGCAGCCATGCTGTCCGGCCAGTGGAGCATCGACATCTCGACGAAGATAAGCTCCTTGCCGTTTCCGACATCCAGTTTATCGCCCGTCTTGACCACATGGAAGTCCCAGTCCTGATGGTATTGCCCCTTAAGTGACTTGACCGCATTTGCTGTGCAGTATATCGGTTTGCCGGGGATCAGCTTCATAAGTGCGGGAAGCGATCCACTGTGGTCTACTTCACCATGGTTCACAACGATATAGTCGATCTTGTTCAGGTCGATCTCCTTCTGCAGGTTCGCGACAAATTCTTCCGCGAAGGGCATCCAGACGGTATCAATAAGTACCGTCTTCTCTTCCTCTATTAGATAGGAATTGTAAGTCGAACCCTTATGTGTGGAATAATCGTCCCCATGGAATTTGAGGAGCTCCCAGTCGACCTTGCCTACCCATGAAACGTTGTTTTTTAACAGCTTTTTCAACCGTCATCACACCTTTCTGTCATTATGGAAAAGGAATAGCGTACCATCATATAACTGCCATACCAACTAAAATTAACAAATCATCAAATTCTTTGCATCAGTACAAAACACATATGGATATGTTTTTGTTTAAGTCGCTTTCTTTTTTTCTGATATTTTGATCCGGTGAACAAAAGACCATATCTGTCCGCTTTGCCGTTCTTCATTCTCCTGCTTGCAACATGGCTTAAAAAAGGAGGGAGAAAACATTATCTGCAATAATTAAGGAGTTTTAAATACCTTAATTATTTATACTTACTAGATACCAAACAATAATATCACATAGTCATATGTATAAATCAATAATATTAATTCTTTCTTATCTGATGAATTATTTTGACAGGTCCGACAAATCACGGTCCGCTTGCAGGCTTCAATGACCCTGCGTTAGTGAGAGGTCCGGACAACGAGACAGGCCCCTGAGCAACCTCAGGGGCCTGTGATCCGTTGGGATGACCAAATTAATGGCGGGCTCGGCCGGAGTCGAACCGGCGACCTACGGCTTAGGAGGCCGTCGCTCTATCCTACTGAGCTACGAGTCCGCACCGCAAAAGGTAGTCTATCATGGAACATCAGGTTAATGCAACTATCTCAGAGACAAAAACAGAGCGAATTCAGCTTTTTCGCTCAAATGATCCTAAGATGATCCCGAGATCAATGAAAAATCGGTCCATGATCTACAAACTCAGGGAGCTGAGATATCCGCCTAGCTCGTGGAGCCCGTCCTGCAAAAGCTTCGTGTCACCGAATCCATAACCAAGCCTGAAGCACTTTTTCTCTTCGAAACAGTCTCCGTGGCAGAGAAGGACCCCGGTCTTTTCGTATATGTCCGTACAAAGCTCCACTTCATCGATATCATAGTCGTAGTGGACAAGCATAGTCGTAGTGAAACTCTCACCATAAACTGAGAGGCGGGGCTGGTTCATGATCCAGTCCTCCGCGATCTTTTTGTTGGGCCTGACTATGGCACGGGCCCTTTCAAGCATTTTATCGCTGTTCTCAAGGGCTATGGCGGATATCAGCTCATCGAAGACCCCGTTGCAGATCGAATCGTATGACCGTCTGTTCTCAAGGATGTCATAGGCCTTTTTGTCGCGTGTGACAGCCCAGCCGACCCTTGTCCCTGCCATCGAGTAGATCTTGGACATGCTGCTTGTGGCGATCCCCTTCTCGTAAAGATCAACTATCGATGGCATGTATGCGTCCGCAAGTCCTCTGTATATTTCATCACAGAGGATGTATGATCCGTTCTTTTCGGCAACTGTAATAATTTCTCCCAGTTCATCAGCATCCATATAGGCACCGGTAGGGTTATTGGGGTTGGTCAGTGTTATCATTTTCGTTCTGCTGTCTGTAAGCGAGTCCATTTTTTTTGGATCGACCTTATAGCCCTCCTCCTTTTTCAGGCGAAGGGGACGGACTTCTATCCCTAGGGCTTCAGGGATGGAGTAGTGCTGCTGGTAGTTGGGCATCACCGCTACCACATTATCTCCCTTTTCAAGCATCCCGGTAAGCACGGCCGAGTTTGCCCCGGTACCTCCATGGAAGGTAAGCACCATACCCGGCTCCGCCATTTTATAGGTCGAAGCGGCCGCATCAAGAAAGCGGGGCAGGCCAAAGAAGGCTCCGTAATGTAGGTGGGTCTCGAAGAAGAATTTTGTAAGTTCATCCTTGTTCTCTCCGCTCAGTTCCGCGAGTTCATCCAGGGAGATAGCCTTTACGCAGCTTGCCCCAAGGTTGTACCTGCATTGAGCGTCACGGGGATTCAGCCATTTTTCAACTTTAAAATCTTTGATAGGCACAGCTCTTTCCTCCTTTTGCGTTTAAGAGACATTCCGATGCAAAGCAGTAAGGCATCTTTGAACTCTATTCTCAAAGCTGGATATCTATGCTTTTCTGCTCCCCTTTTTGGGAAACCGTCACCCTTACTTTCGCCTTTGCGGCAGCCCTGCTTTCAAGGTAAGAATCAACGCGGGCAATGTCAAAATTTTTGGTGTCGTATGTATCGATCATGACCAGAGAATCTCCCGGCAGGATCCCGGCATAGAATGCCGCGGTACCTTTTACAACATCTTTAATGAGAAGCCTGCCGCCTGGATCCCTGAAAAGCTCCTCAAGCTCAAGACCGAGATAACTTTTGGAAGGGGGGAGGGGCTGGGGTTCCTTATAGTATGCTCCTGACTCCTCGGAGACCGAATAGTCGGGAGCGGTCACCCTTACAGATATCTTTTTGCTCTCCTGCCGGATCGTGTATTCAAGCCTTATATTCTCTTCGAAACCGCTGACCTTAAGGACGGTGACCCCGCTTCTGTCATCGAGGAACGTCTTTTTGCCCTCTCCCTCCCATGACTTTACCAGCAGCTCAACTGTGCCGGGGACCCCTCTTTCAAAAATAAGATCTGCCGCGTGTTCCATCTCTTTTCTCGAACTTTCCTTCGCGTGCTCCCTTATTTCCCTGACCTTCTGCTCGTATGCGGCCTGCTGTTTGGCTGCCTCCGCCTGGTTGTTGGTGTTTCCCGCAGCGAGAGTGCCCAGGAGGACTGCCAGACCAGTCGCGTCCACCCAGACCTCGGTATGGCTCGAGCTGTAACTGTGATGTTCCGAATAGGCAAATGCAGTTCGGACAGGGGCGATCAATAAAATCAGAAAAAAAGCTGTGGACCTGACGTATTTTTTCATCTGCATCTTTTCCTCCCGATCTCTTTCGTATTATCTCGCTGTTTTGAACGTTTCCGCTGTATTATGGAACAAATCGAGGTTTTCGGGGATAGCGGATCTTGCTATGCCGACCATAACATGGCTGTTTTTGCCGTCAAAAAGCATCGTCTGGTATATAAGCTTCTTTTCTTCACCTGAAGTATATCCAACTATCTCTATCCCGTTCAGTCCGTCGATCATTACCTCTTTTTCAGATATGATGTCGACCTTTTCTCCCTTTTCTATCATCTGCAGTTTTTCCTTTGCAAAACCCGGCTGTTTATCCGGAGTTACAAAGGTGTTTGAGATGCGTGATACGACAAATAAAGAACCGTCCTCTTTTTTTGTGGGGAGGAAACCATCCTTTGTATATACGACCGCACCGTCAAGCAGGCCGGCAAGTTTAAGGGGCGTCCCGTGCACATCGATATTGCCCTGCGGGATCTCTGCAGGGGGAGAACTTTTTACACTTTCCCAGTATGCGCTCCTGATCGTTTTAAGTACAGCCTCTCCACGCAGCTGGTCTTTTGCAGGGTAAAGGCCGTTTATCATCCAGCACTCTTTGCCCCTGTCGACGACCAGAGTCCATTTGCCGACCATGCCGGATCCTTTTTTCTGAAATATCTTCATCAGCATCGCAGATGAGCCATTCCAGACAAACTCATTTTTCATCTTAAGTTCCATATTTGCCTTTTTCAGATTATCCTCGGTGAACTCTTCCAAAAGGGCAGCGTATGGAAGGCGTATGACAGATGACTCCAGTGAAACTTTTTTTGTTTTGTCCACACATCCTGCCTGTGATTCTACAAAAGTGCAGCCTTCAGGCAAAATAACATAGACCGGCATGGCAAATACAGATTTGTGCAGGGGACTCTTTTCCGTATTGATTTCTTTGGGACCGTCGGCAGCGGCATTGCCCGCGATAAAGAAGAAAAGCAAAAGGACGGGCAGGAGCTTCGCATTTTTTAGAAGAAGCTTCATCACTCAGTTACAGCATCGCCCGAATCCGGCAGACCACGGAAAATCTCCGCTGATCCGTCTTCATCCCCGGAAAGAGGCTCGCCCTCCTGCTCTCCGGTATCGGGCATGATCGGTCCGTCCTCGGTGATGCCCGGGATCTCCGGCAGACCAGGGGCGACCTTTTTCAGCAGATCCCTGAAAAACCCCTTGACCTTGCCTGAAGAGAGATTTTCGGCAAGTGCTTCAGCTCCCTGTATGGCGCTTTCGCTGCCTATCTCTCTCAATGCTTCGACTTCTTTCTCAGCGGCCCCGTAATCCTTTGCCCTGATGTAGAGAAGACCCAGCTTGTATCTTGCCTCCACATTGTCCGGCTCCAGCTTGACGAGCTTTTCATAATAGAGTGCAGCCGTCTCGTAATCCTCCATCCCAAGGCTGCTTTCCGCAATGCCCTTTACGACCCTGGATTCAGGCCTGAGACTGAATTTTTCGGCCTTCATGAAGAGCTCTGAAGCCCCGTAGTGATCACCGGAACGCAGAAGGGACTCCGCCTTTGTTATATTCCTCTCCCTCATTGCCGCAACGGCAAGGAGTGCCGTGGCAAAAAGCAGTATTATGACCAGCATAACAACGAAACCGGAAAATAAACCTCCTCTTTGTCTACTCATATCATATTCCTCCAATCGATCCAGATATATTCCGCACCGGTTCGCAGCAGGACCATGCCGCTGCCATGAACGTTCTCAGGAGAGATTCCTGCTCCAGTTATATTTTATCAGTTTCATCAGGCCGTCGGACCGTTCGATCAGATGTATGCCGCAAAAATCCATCGGATAGAAAAAAATGTCGTTCAGCTTAAATCCGAAATAATTACACATCAGCGTCCATATGACTCCTCCATGGGCAAAAAGCATTATGTTCCCGCACGGATTATCCCTGAGTATTTCATCAAATACAGGAACGGTACGTTTCTGAAGATCCTTAAAGCTCTCCCCTCCGGGAGGCCCCACCGAATCAAAAGAGACGCCCCTCTTTTCGTATATCTCGTTCCAGGTCGATCTTACCTCGTCGAAACTCCTGCCCTCCCAGTCTCCCAGATGTATCTCACGGAGCCCTCTCACGGGGCGTATCTCGCATGTCCGGCCGGCAAGGGCTATCTCCGCAGTCTCCCTCGCTCTCCTTAGGTCACTTGAGAAGACCATGTTCGCCTCAACGCCCCTCAGCACTTCGGCCAGCCTCTTTGCCATCATTACACCCTCCTCGGAAAGAGGATAGTCGGTGGATCCGTAATATAGTTTCCCTCCGTGGGGAAGATCAGGCTTGGCATGGCGGATCAGATATATTTTCTGCTTTTCTCCGTTATTCAAATGGCTGCAGCTCCTGACATAAATGATCAAGGTAAAATGGTGAAACTGTCAAAGACTTACATTATATTTTTATTTTATCCGCATAGTCTTGACCCTGCCTCGGCATAAACCCAGGCTCAGATGGTCTCTTCGTCGGAACTTTCCCATGGCGGAGAGACGATGCAAAGGAACTCCAGCTTGTGATCACATTCGTTCACCACATACTGTACTGCAGAGGGCGGAACAAGGACGGCTCTCCCCTTTTTCAGCTCTATCGGTCTTTCGTCAATAAAAAGAATCCCTCTCCCTGCTATTATCCAGTAAACTTCTGAAGACTTGACCAAACGGTGGGGAACCGTACGTCCCTTCGGAAGGACCACCGCATGGGAGAGGGAAAAACCGCAAAATGGCAGCCTTTCATTTCCCGGATGGAATATCTCCGCAAGGGAACATAGGTCACCGGCAGTGAAGTGTTCTGCGGTGTCCGCGTCTTTTAAAATGAAGGTACCATCCATTCGTATCCCCCCTTATATATGTCGCCGAACTTACATTCTGTTTATATTTTCACCGTGAACTTTTTAGTTCCTCGTTTTCGTATCAGGCATTATGTTGATTTCTTATGTACCTCTTGCGATGAATGGCGGCCTTCTTTATAAAAACATGGAGAAAGTTTTGTATGTTACATTATACAGAGAATTCGGATTTTTATGCCGTAATTTTGGGTCTGCACCTTGGCACAGCCCGGGAAATCAAAAGGCAGAGCCGCTCGGGCCCTGCCTTTTGAGGTGTCTTGCTGTACATGACGGTTAAATTTCCATTTTCGTATATCCCTTGGGGATCTTGAAGAGATTCTCGTCAACCTTGCTTCCGTACTCGATTATCTCCATAAGCGCCTCTGAAGTTTTCCAATATCTCCACTTGTTGGTCCCCTCATCAAAATAGTATATCTGCTCTTCTCCTTCGCTGACTTTGATCTTGTCATAATCGTATGTCCTGCCAGCGATCTTGTCTTTTCCGGAGGATACGACCAGCTTGGTTTTTTCAGCTTCAGACAGGTCCTTGTCGTCATTCAGCGTAGGGCCATCAAATGACTGATGAGGCATTTTCATGTACATCTTCTCTTCATGCATCAGGATCGTGGTGGTCTTTGCCGCGTTGTCCGTGATGGTGCTCATGTGACTCATGTCGCTCAATACATCTACGTACATAAAGTGGCCTTTGACAGCCATGGTGGTAGTATTCTCCTCACGCCCGTCGCCGGTCTCGACTGACGCTTTGAATTTAAGGAATATCGCATGCTTTGAAGGGTTCAGATCATCATGCCATATTTTCATAGCCCTTTCACCAGGTTTGTAGGCCGCTTCGGCCGACAACATACCGATAAGGGAAAAGGCGGCAGCTGCTGCAATAAAGCCGAGACTCTTAAAAAAAGTGTTTTTCCTAGCCATTAAAGATTCCTCCCGTATGTAGTAATTTGTTTGCCGGTAGTTCCGGAACGCTTTAGTAATACATATAATTTATCATATTATTGCACGAAAACAATATCGTTCCACAAAATCTGATCGATCTGTCTCTCCCTGACGCCGCCCCAAAAAAGGGGGAGCCGGAAGGCTCCCCCTTTGCTGCTTTTGTCCTTGTCCGAAAAACTATACTTCTCTTGGCTGTGCCTTGTAGTGTGTGTGGAGAAGGTGGTGCGACTTCTCTCCGAGGGGCTTGCCGAGCCAGTTCTCGTATAGTGCGACGATATCGGGGTTTTTGTGCGACTGGCGGATGGTCATCACTTCGTCGACCTTGTAGACTGCCGCAGTCCTCGCCGCCCTTACATCGGCGTTTACAGGCTGGGGCTGTCCGCCTCCGCCTATGCAGCCGCCTGGGCACGCCATGACTTCAATGAAGTGGTAGTCGGCTTCTCCGGCACGAACCTTGTCCATGAGGATCCTTGCATTTTTAAGGGTGTGAGCGACCGCAAGCTTGACTGTTACGTTCTGGCCGTTTACGGGAACATCGACAGTGGCTTCCTTGATGCCTTCCATCCCGCGCACAGGCATAAAGCTGACTCCCGGAAGGTCCTTGCCATCGTTCAGAACAGCGTAGACCGTGCGCAGAGCCGCTTCCATGACGCCGCCCGTGACTCCGAAGATAACAGCTGCTCCGGTCGACATGCCAAGAGGGCTGTCATACTCTTCTTCAGGAAGGTTCTTGAAATCGATCCCCGCATTCTTGATCATCCTTGCAAGTTCCCTGGTCGTGAGGACCGCGTCAACATCCGGGATCCCGGGGTTGCTCTGTAGCTGCGGCCTGACGCGCTCTGCCTTTTTAGCTGTACAGGGCATTACCGATACGCTGAATATCTTTTCGACAGGGATGCCCTGTGTTTCCGGCCAGTATGTCTTTGTAAGTGCCCCGAACATTCCCTGGGGCGATTTGGCTGAGGAAAGGTGCGGAAGGAGATCGGGATACTTCATCTCAATGAAGTTGATCCAACCCGGGGAGCAGGACGTGATCATCGGGAGCGTACCGCCGTTGACCACTCTGTCAAGGAACTCATGTCCTTCTTCCATTATCGTGAGGTCTGCACTGAAGTCCGTGTCGAATATTTTGTTGAAGCCCAGCCTGCGGAGCGCGGCTACCATCTTGCCGGTGACTATCTCCCCCGCAGGGAGGCCAAGCGCCTCTCCGAGGGCAACGCGCGTTGCGGGAGCAGTCTGTACGATGACATATTTGCCGGGATCCCCAAGGGCGTCAAAGACCTTCTCCGTATCATCCTTTTCGCAGATCGCGGCTGTCGGGCACACCGCGACACACTGGCCGCAGTATGTGCATGTGACCTGGTCCAGGCCGTAGCTGAATGCGGGCTCGACAAGAGTCTTGAATCCGCGGTTGACAAATGCGTAGACATCCAGCCCCTGATGCTCATGGCATGCCCTGATGCATCTGCCGCAAAGTATGCACTTGTTAGGTTCGCGTACTATACTGGGGTTGGACTCGTCCTTCACCGCATCGCGCTTTTCGCCTGTATAGGGTATTTCGCGGATGCCGAGGTCTGCCGCTATCGTCTGGAGCTCGCAGTTGTTGTTCTTTTGGCAGATAAGGCATTCCTGGGGGTGATTTGCCAGAAGCAGTTCTACAACAGTCTTCCTCGTCTCTCTTACCAAAGGCGTGTTCGTATGCACGACCATGCCGTCAGAGACAGGGTATACGCATGCCGCTCCAAGACCGCGGGCCCCTTCTATTTCTACAATACAGACCCTGCATGCGCCTTCCTTAGTCAGTTCCGAATGGTAGCAGAGCTGCGGGATGTGTATGCCGGCGACCTGGGCAGCCTCGATCACTGTATAGCTGCTCGGTACGGATACCGTCTTATTATCTATAGTTACCTTTACCAGTTCCATCTGTTCTCTCTCCTCTCAACCAGAATCAACCGCGGATGATCGCCTTGAACGGGCATTTTTCCATACAGGCTCCGCACTTGATGCACTTATCAGGATCGATCGTGTGCTTGCCTTTGGGTTCTCCGGATATCGCGTCTACGGGGCATACCTTTTTGCAAAGGCCGCAGCCGACACACTTATCGGTGATCTTGTATCCGATAAGGGCTGTGCAGACTCCCGCCGGACATTTCTTATCGTAAATGTGGGCCTCGTACTCGTCCCTGAAGTAGCGCAGCGTCGAAAGGATCGGGTTCGGCGCGGTCTGTCCGAGGGCGCAGAGGGCTCCTGCCTTGATAGATTTGGCAAGTCTCTCCAGCTTCTCTATGTCGCCGTCTTTTCCCTTACCTTCTGTAATGGCGGTAAGCATTTCGAGCATGCGTTTGGTGCCTTCGCGGCAGGGGGTGCATTTGCCGCAGGATTCGGACTGTGTGAAGTTGAGGAAGAACTTGGCGACGTCCACCATGCAGGTGTCCTCGTCCATAACGACGAGTCCGCCGGAGCCCATCATCGCTCCTGCAGCGATCAGTGAGTCATAGTCGATCGGCGTGTCAAGCAGTTTCTCCGGTATGCATCCGCCGGAGGGGCCGCCTATCTGTACGGCCTTGAATTTCTTGCCGCCCATGATGCCGCCGCCGATTTCAAAGATGATCTCGCGCATCGTGATACCCATCGGCACTTCGGCAAGTCCTGTGTTGTTGATCTTTCCTGTAAGGGCGAATACCTTCGTTCCCTTTGATTTCTCGGTCCCAAGCTTCGCGTACTCCTCGGCTCCGACCCTGAAGATGTAGGGAACATTTGCAAATGTCTCTACGTTGTTGATGTTTGAAGGCTTCTCCCAGAGTCCCTTTACAGCAGGGAAGGGAGGACGGGGGCGCGGCATTCCGCGTCTGCCCTCGATCGAAGCCATGAGAGCTGTCTCTTCACCGCAGACAAATGCTCCTGCTCCTTCCTTGATATGCAGCGTGAAGCTGAAATCGGTGCCGAGTATCTTCTCGCCGAGGAGTCCCGCCTCTTCAGCCTGTGCGATGGCCTTCTTCAGGCGTTTGATCGCAAGCGGGTACTCCGCGCGGCAATAGATGTAGCCCTCGTCAGCCCCTATCGCATAGGCGCAGATCGCCATACCCTCAAGGATCGCGTGGGGGTCGCCCTCCAGAAGGGAACGGTCCATGAATGCGCCGGGGTCGCCTTCGTCGGCGTTGCATATGACATACTTTTTGGGACCCGGAGACTTTGAGCAGAACATCCACTTCATTCCTGTGGGGAATCCGCCGCCGCCGCGTCCGCGAAGGCCGGTCTTTTTCATCTCTTCGACGACCTGTTCCGGTGTCATGGTGAGGATCGCTTTTGCAAGGCCTTCATATCCGTCGGCTCCGATGTATTCTTCGATCGAATCGGGGTTGATGTGTCCGCAGTTTCTGAGGACGAGACGGTGCTGTTTTTTGTAGAATGCGATTTCGTCGTAGCTCGGGACCTTCTCAGCCGTGAGCGGTTCCTTGAAGAGGAGACGCGAGACGATCCTTCCCTTGAGAATGTGTTCTTCAACTATCTCGGCAACATCTTCGGGCTTTACTCTTGTATAGAAGGTGCCTTCCGGATAAATGATCACAAGGGGACCGCCCTCACAGAATCCGTGACACCCTGTTTCAACGAGACTTACTTCTTCGCGCAGTTTTTTTGCCTTAAGTTCTTCATCAAATTTGGCAAGCACATCCTTAGCTCCGGATGCGGTGCAGCCTGTACCGGTACAGATCAATATATGAGCTCTGACAAGAGCCATCGTAAACTCCTCCCCCAGATCCTATTCTTTATTAGGGATCTTAGCCACGACAAGATCCTCAACGATATTTCCGTTTACAAGGTGCTCAGCGATGATGCGGGGAACGTCTGTAGGATATACGGGCCCGTATGTGACTCTGTCTTCACCGGGCCGGACTATATCCATCAGGGGTTCCTTCTGGCACATCCCGATGCATCCGGTCTGAAGGACAGAGACATTGTTAAGATTGCGCTTCGCAAGTTCTTCAAGGACCGCGGTCATAACTTCGCGTGCGCCCGCGGCAATGCCGCAGGTCCCCATCCCTATGATGACCTGGGTGTCGTTGCTTTTGCGGGCTTTTGTCTGAAGCTGTGATTCCGCTTTTATTTTCCTGAGATCTTCAAGGCTTTTTATTGACATCGATATTCCCTGCCTTCCTTACTTATTGTGGTACTTATCGATCATCGGCCCTACCGCTTCGGCGGTCAGCCGTCCGTGCGTGTCGTCATTGATCATGAGGCACGGCGCAAGCCCGCATGCCCCGATGCATGCGACAGTCTCAAGCGTGAATTCAAGGTCGGGGGTAGTTACCTGGCCGTCATTAAGGCCGAGCTTTTCCCTGATCGCATTGAGGACTGCCTTTGCTCCTCGGACGTGGCATGCCGTTCCCTGACAGGACCTGATTATGTTCTTTCCTCGGGGCTCCAGGTGGAACTGGGCGTAGAATGTCACTACGCCAAATATCTGGCTGATGGGAACGTTGATCTCCTTGCTGATCTTGATCAGGACATCTTTCGGGAGGTACCCGAAAATCTCCTGAGCCTGCTGCAGCACCGGTATCACGCTGCCCTTAGTGCCACGGTAC
>JAEAME010002175.1_pt1 | contig 11894 bp, 12 predicted proteins | sample 8958731 | NCBI WGS metagenome assembly JAEAME01 (sample SAMN16933194, study PRJNA681113) | bioreactor sludge metagenome | isolation source: anerobic bioreactor sludge (Control) | place: India:Bengaluru | collected 2018-10-24 | reverse complement strand
GTAAAAGTGGGCATCCGGGCGCCGCGCAACGTTTCCGTTCACCGTAACGAGGTTTACGAAGCCATCCGGCGTGAAAACATTGCGGCTGCCCAGTCGCAAATTCCCAAAACAGAAATTTTTAAAAAGCTTCTGCAATCCTAGCCGGATCCGCTCTGAAGAGCAAAGAACGATTCCCGGGACCGCCGATTGCGTATCCCGGGCATTCGATCACCAACCTGCGGCAAATCCTGGCCAAACTCCTGAAATTTGGAATTATGTGAAATGAATGTCGAACGGCTATTTGCGAAGGGAACTTCGATATTCTGCATTCTGCAGTCGACATTCTGAGATTCAAAAGCGCTTTTTAGAACCGGTTAAGTTTAATATGTATCGAGCAAGTATCCAATTCTACTGGGAGATCCACAGGCTCTGCAGAAGGATACCTGTTGCCCAGGCGCGCTTCCGGTCAGTAGCACGAATCGATAAATTTGGGGTAGTTATGCCGGGCGGGTTTCAGAACCTTCGCAAACCGGGCTCCTTTGCCCAATTCCATTAGACCATTCCTGATTTGGTCATGAATGGATTGGAGTCTTTGGGTGTGAATCCGGCAGAGCTCCTGCAGCAGGACAGCATGGGATTTGGCATAGGAGGCCATCTCGTCGGCTTTGTCTCGATCTGCAGGCTCGAGTTTCGGGCGGCATCGCGCCCAATCTTCCGACAACTCCTCTATTTTCGGGTTCATTCCCGTGATTTTTTCCAGGGTCTCTCGATGCTGAATTATGGAATTCACGAGGGTCTGGTTGTCTTCCGGATCGTTTGAATTCAGGATTCTTTTAAGGTCTTCCGCCAGGTTCACATAAAAAAGGGAAAGGTTGTGGAATTCTACGGCAAAATTCTTCATGGCGGCTATATTGAGACGTTCAGGGATTTTATGGGCAAAGCGGCTGCCGGCGCCAGCGTTCCAAGGATGGCGTTGTCCGGCATTTCGGGCAGCCCGGACACTTCGCGTTTTTCGCGGATCTGATCCGCGAGCGTTCTCCAGGCAGACTGAAGGTTCTGAAGCAGCGACTCGACTTCTTCCAGGATCCGGGGATTCCGCTCCGCATTAGCCATGAAAATGCGGGTTTTCATATAGTCGTAGAGCCGGTTCAGCGAGCGCGCGATATCGCCGCCTTTCTTCTGGTCGAGGCTGGACTGCAGTTCAGAGATTATGGAGATGCACTTGTTTACGGAGCGCGAACGGGCCTCGATGTTTTTGTTTTCGATATGTTCGCGCGCTTCCTGGAGCGAACAGATCGCCGCGTCATATAGGATTACAATTAGCTGCATGGGATTTGCCGTTCTAATCGCAACTTCCTGATACCGGTGCGCGAAAGCATGATTCTCCACTTTGGAAAACTCCTTATCTAAAACCTGGAACTAACTGCTGCCCGATAGTGATTGAATCTGACTCTGCAGAGAAGACTGTGTTACCGTCATTAGCCTCAAGGCCTGATCGGCAGCGTCATACTGCGCTGTCAGCCACTCTTCTCGCTTGGCGAGGCGCTCCTCATACTCGCTGATGCGGTCGTTCAAAGACTCAATGCTTTTCTTCAAGCTGTCGGTCGCGTTAACAATCGGGCCGGACAGGGAATCGGTAAGTCCATCCAACGCGCTGAAAAGACTCATCAGGACGCTTGCTCCCGCCACGCCCTCGGAGTCCGGCGCAACAGTAATGGTGCCGTAGTCGCCTGCGGCCGTTTGCGAGACGCTGACACTCAATCCTTCCTCCGGCTGTCCGCCGGCGCCGGTGAGCGTGAGCCCGGCTCCCTCGGCAGCATGGCCGTTGATCGTTCCGGCTATGTCCGTCCCGGTGACTATCACCGGCGTCGTCCCGAATCCGGTAGTTCCCATCATATCCTCTCTGTCTGAAAAAACAGTGAAGCTCTGAGCGCTGCCGTAGCCGTCCGATACGATCTGTATTTTGCCGGTTCCGTCGTCCGTGGCGCCTGCAGCTATCCCCTGGGCGATCAGGGCGCTGTTGATCTTGGATAGAACGGTCGAGAGGGAATCGTTTTGAAGCAGCGCAACGACTGCTGTTCCAACGCCGTCTGTTACCGTCAGCGTCTCATCGTAAAGCAAACCCGTTATGGATTGGTTCGCGGTGACCGAGGCTTTCTGGGCAAGAGCCGAAACCCGTATGGCATAGGTTCCCGCCTGTGTGGCGGAGGTTTTTCCGGCGTAGCCGACGCGGCTGTCGGTTGTTGTAGCGCTGCCGGCAGGCGTTCCATTGCCGAGAAAGAGGGCTGCAACGGCGGCGGCATTGTTTTCAAAAGCTTCCCGAAACTCGGTTTCATTGAGGGTCAGGCTTCCATCGCGGTTGAATTCGAGTCCGGCCTGACTGGCCACGGCTATACCGGTATACTGGTTCTTAACGGACTGCGTCAAAGGTCTTTGAAGCATGCCCTGCACGCGTCGCAGGGTGCTGTCTCCGGCAAGAATACCGGACTGTCCGCTTTCCGCATTATAGGTAAACTGCCCATTGATAAAACTGTTCACGGCATTATAGGCCGTGACAAACTCGTTGAGCGCCTCCACGGTGGCATCGGTGTCCCTTACGGCCCGAAGGGTAACCGGAGCTGAAACCGTATCCTTTAGCGTGAAGGTAACGCCGTTGATCACATCCGAAATCGTGTTTGAGCTTTTGATAATGCTGACGCCGTTAACGGCAAACTGGGCGTCTGATGCGGCCTGAGTCTGCTGGAATTCAGGATCCTGTCCGCCGGAAAGGGACGCATTCGCTGTAAAAGAGCCGGCCGTACCAGTGTCGTTGGCCGCTATCATCAGTCTGTACGGGGTTGACGAACCGTCGTTGATAATCGTGGCGGTTACCGCTGCGCCTGAGTTGTTGATGGCGTCGCGCACACCGCTCAGAGTCGAGTTGGTGCTGTTGATAGTCAGGATTACAGGATCGCCGGTTCCCACTGTGATAGTGATGGTGCCGGTACCCAGGGACGTAGCGGTCGTGTCGGCAAACGCAGCCGATACCATCGCCTGGGCCTGCGCGAGGCTGCCGACGGTGATCGAGTAGGAGCCTCCAGCCGCCGTGCTGGTAGCCGTCGCGGAAATAGCGTCCTCATTCGAAGAGGCTATGCTGTGCTTGGCAAACAGGCTTTTTGCAAGTCTGTCGGAAAAGGAATAGGGCTGTGCGAGCGGAGATTCGGCGCTGCCATACAGGAGCGTATTCAGCTTGTCGGATAAGGCTGAAAGCTTTGTATTCAGGCTCTGATAGGCGCTGACTTTGCTTTCGAGCGCGCTGACCTTGCTCTCGAGCGTGCGAACGGGAGCCCGCTCTACATACATGAGGTTCTCGACAATGGTGCTCACATCAATCGAGCTGCTGAAAAGGTTGACGGAGTAGTTGGACGAGCTCATGGCTTGTTACAGAACCTTTCGGATATGGAAGATTTTGGCGAAGAAGCGATTTAGATGGCGTTCCCGGGCATTGAAAGACATAAAGCACCCCGTCCCCCGTGGCTATGCCGGGGACGCTTTATATATCGGCACACATTGCATTGCAGGATAGGGATTTCTTCAATATTTGCGGCCTGAAGGGGCGAACGAAGCGGAAGCCAAAAAACAGAAATCCCGGTGATGGGGGGCACAATAAAAGGAAAGGCGCGTCCCTCCTTTGAACGCGCCTTTCTCCAACATCAGGTTTGATGCTTTTACTTCAACAGGCTGAGAACATTCTGGCTGCCGGCATTGGCCTGTGCTAAAGCCGCCATACCGGACTGAGCCAGGATCTGCTGCTTGGTCAGGTTCGAGATTTCTTCCGCCATGTTGGCGTCGCGGATTGTGGATTCCGCGGACTGCGTGTTCTGGACCTGGGTTTGCAGCACCGCGACCGCCGACTGCAACCGGTTCATTCCGGCGCCGATCGTGCCGCGCATTTCTGCCACGGAGTTCAGTGCGGCCTGGATGTCCGCCAATGCACCGGCGGCGTCGGCAACCAGGTCTACCGCGGTCAGGTCTGTTCCGTCCAAGGCAGCTGCCGTGAAGGAATCGATCGTCACATCGATTGTGCTGGATGATGTCATATCGCCGACGAATACGCTCAGGGCTCCATCGCCACCGAGACCGGCGGCGGTGAAGAGGTAAGCTCCGTTAAAATTGGTCTGCGAGGCGATGCGGTCTATTTCGGCAGTTATTGATGTAAATTCCGCCTGCAGCGAAGCTTTACCAGCTGCATCCACGGTTTCCGTTGCAGCCTCTTCGGCCAGCGTAACACCGCGAGTCAGGAGATTGGTGACTTCCTGCAGGGCGCCGTCCGCGATCTGGGCGACTCCAATGCCGTCGTTCGCGTTGCGGATGGACTGATTCAGGGCGTAGACGTTGGCGCGCAGGCTGTCTGCAATCTGCAGGCCGGCCGCGTCGTCGGCTCCGCTGTTGATGCGTTTGCCGGACGACAAACGCGCCAGCGTTCTGGCGAGGTTTACATTGTTGAGATTCAGCTGATTCTGAGCATTCAAACCGGAAATGTTGTTAAGAACACTAAAAGAACCCATTTGGAATTCCTCCTTGAATTCACGTGAATTTTAATCGACACCAGATTGAGGCTCTGGCCGCCTAGGCGAAGGGAGTCGCCTGGCTCTGTTGCTAAGCTCTCGTTTCCTGCTGCATATCGTCAGAAGGAAAATGGATATTAGAAAAAAAGGCGAAATCCTTTTATGCCGAAATATGTGTCCACAGGCCGGACGCAGAGGCCACTCCGCGTTGCTCCGCAAAGTCGGAATGCACCGGATGCGGGAAAAAGCGGGCTCCCCCCTTTTACATAGAGCCCGCCTTTTTTGTCCGCTATGACATTGAGCTCTGGATTGGGCAGCGGCTGCGTGTGCCGTAACAGTGGCAAAACGTTTTCCGGAGGCAGTTCGGATGATGGCTCGAGCCGGTTCAGAATCGGCTGTATTTACGCATTGGATTTTCGGTGATGCCGGTATGGTCCCGAGGGTACTGCAAGAGCCCATGCTGAATTCCTCCGTGAATTCGTTGGGTTAAGGATGATATCCGGAGGCTTTTTCCCGGGCTTCCTTGCCCTCACCGCTACCTTCGGAAATCATTTTTGCCGGCCGCTGCGGCGACCGGTCCTCTCATTCCTTCCGGGCTTTCGTATCGTCGAATCGCCATCGGAGGATTAGCGGAAAATTTCGGATGACGGAACAGATCTGGCCTTCAAGTTGCTTATATTGGAATCGGGCGCGTTTCCGTATTGCGGGAGTCGACGGAGGGGGCATGACAAAGATCCTTATTGACGGCAGGGAGATTGAGCCCGCAATAGGCTTTTCCTCTATCGGCGAGATACTGAACTATGTCGATGAAGCGCACCTTGCCGGGAATTCCGCTGTCAGTCAAATCCGCATTAATGGACACCCATTCGTGCCGAACGGCTTTTCGGAAGAAGTGCAGCAAGGCATGGCACACGAGATCGAGAGGATGAACAGCGTCGAAATATCCACTGGGAATGTCGTTGACGTCGCACGCGCCTCCGTCTGCGCGGCTTTCGAATTCCTCAATCGTTCTGAAGCCATAATGCTTTCATTAACAAAGAGTTGCCGCCATGATATATCGCCGGCACCGCTTACAGACTTGAGGCAATTGTATGAGGGATTTTGCCTGCTGGATCTGTTGCTGGATAAGCTGAAAGCCGACTATGCGGTTCCGCTTGAAGATACCCCGGTTGGGAAGGGATTTGAATTGGAGCATCGCCGGAATTTTATTGCCGCGCTGAGACGATTTAAGGAATCGCGGGAAAAGGGCGACCTTGTCCGGATGGTGGACCTGCTGGAACAGGAAATGCATTCTTTTGTGCCGTATTGCAGAAAGATGCTCCTTGCGGTTGATCGGGCGGCGGGATGGATCCGTTAGCCGGTCAAGAGTCCGTCAGAGGAAGGCGTCGAGTGCCAATCCCATGACGGCGGTGTCACGCTTGAATTGAGATTTTTCCAGGATGAAAGAAACAGACATACTTATCGGCCAGAAAGTAATAGGTTCTGCATCCCAGGTTTTCGTCATAGCGGAAATCGGCACAAATCACGGCGGTAACGCGGCTCAAGCCGAAAAAATGATCGATGCGGCCGCGGCGTCCGGAGCGGACGCCGTTAAATTCACCAGTTACCGTACCGACCGTCTGATGATACCCCCTCGGGATCGCCATCTGAGGAAACAGGACGGTTCGGAATCCACGTATCAAATTTTGCGCCGCTGCGAACTGAGCTGGGAGGATCAGGAGAAGCTCAAAAGGCAAGCGGACCGGCGTGGTATTCTGTTTCTATCCACCCCCTTTGACGAAGAAAGCGCGGATTTCCTGGATTCTCTCGACGTGCCGCTCTTCAAGGTTGCCTCTTCAGACATAACCCACATACCGCTGCTTCGTCACATCGCATCCAAGGGAAAACCCGTTTTTCTTTCGACAGGCATGTCCTTTTTAAGCGAAGTGTCCGATGCCGTCTGGACGTTGAGGTCCGCGGGCGCCAAGGAAATTCTACTTATGCATTGCGTTTCGGCCAATCCTGCGCTGCCGAAATATATGAACCTGAGAACGCTGCAGACCATGCAGTCCTATTTTGAGCTGCCGGTGGGTCTTTCTGACCACAGCGAGGGGATTCTTCTGGCGCCTGTTGCTGTAGCCCTGGGAGCAGTTGCCATAGAAAAACACTTTACTCTCGACAAGAATGCCTCCGGACCCGAGCACAGGGCAAGCATGGACCCGGAAGATCTGAGAACAATGATTCGGCACTTGAGGAATATTGAATCCTGCCTTGGGGACGGCAGAAAACGGCCATCCGACGTAGAGGAGGAAAGCCGTCTTTTCGGCCGGCGCAGCGTGGTCGCTGCGGTTGACATCCGCGCGCAGGAGAAAATTGCGCCGTGGATGATTGCTTTTAAAAGACCCGGAAGCGGTCTTGAGCCGCGACACGCCGAGAAAATAATCGGCATGAAGGCCAGACGGAATATCGGCAAAGACACGATACTGCAGTGGGAGGATTTGGCGCCCTCCGCCGGTTCGGGTGCATATGTCCAAAATCCCCAAACGGAGCGGGATGAAGAATCATTGCAGGAATCCGTATCCGGAAAGCGCCGTGCATGAACCATCGCGCTGGTCTCCGTGAAAGCGTTTGGGTGTTTGCGCTTATTGATATCCTCTCAGAAGCAGAATGTAAGGCATTTGCCGCATTCTGACGATATATCGCAAGGATGCTTTTGTCCGGGAACGAGCATGATAATACTTACTAAGATCAACAAAGCTCCGATTGCGGTGAATTCCGATCTTATCCAGTATATCGAGGAGACGCCGGATACCGTCATCACTCTGACGAACAATGATAAGGTTGTAGTCCACGAAAGCATGTCGGAAATAATCCATAAGGTGGTTCAGTACCGCCGCCAGGTAAATAGTCTTATAGAAGCCGAGTATGAGCGACAACGCGGGAACATCTAAGAAATCCTCGATGGATATCGCATCCGTTATCGGTTTAACGCTTGCCGTCTTTGCGATCCTTGGCGGTCAGGCGCTGGAGGGCGGGAATGTCGGTTCAATTCTTCAGCCGACGGCAGCCCTCATCGTGCTGGGCGGGACATTTGGAGCCTGTCTTTTGCAGTTCCCCCTGTCAGTTACCATAGCGAGCTTCAAGTCCATCATGAAGGCGTTCTTGGAGCCCAAAACCAATAACGGCGCGGTGATTCAAGAAATCATCCGTTTGGCCAATAAGGCGAGAAAAGAGGGTGTAATCTCGCTGGAATCGGACGCACAGCAAATTACGGATCCTTTTCTGAAAAAAGCGCTGACGATGGCCATGGACGGGGTTGAGCCGAAGGTCCTTCGTGAGACCATGGAACTCGAGATTTCGAACCTGGAGGAAGAAAGCGAAGAACCGATCAAATTCTGGCAGGCTGCGGGCGGTTATTCTCCAACCATTGGAATTCTGGGAGCAGTGCTCGGCCTGATTCATGTGATGGAGAACCTGTCGGATCCGAGCAAGCTTGGAAGCGGCATTGCGGTGGCATTTGTCGCTACCGTTTACGGAGTTGGACTCGCCAACCTCGTGTATCTGCCCATTTCGGGCAAGCTCAAGATTAAATCGAGATCGCACCTGATCGCCAAAGAAATAATGCTGGTTGGTGTCATCTCGATTCTCGAGGGAGAAAATCCGCGGCTCATCGACGACAAATTGAGAAGCTACCTCAGCCGCAAAGAGCAGGAAGAGCAGACTGAAAGCAATACGGCGAAACAGCGAAAGGCCGCATAAGGGATTCCGGTGGCAAGATGATTCGGAAAAAAGTCAAACACGAAGAGGAAGGCAGTTCGGATCGTTGGCTTGTATCCTATGCAGACTTCATTACGCTGCTATTTGCTTTTTTCACAACGCTGTATGCCATCTCCACTGTGGATGTGCAGAAGGGGGAAAAACTGGTCAGATCCATGCAGGCCGAATTTGACAGCGGCATTTTCAGTTCGGGAAACAGAAACCTGTCGCTTAGCCAGGGAGCGGGAGGCGCATCTTCAAGTTCGCGCGAATTCCTGGAGAGCGTTACAGCCGGCAGTGACCTTAACCTGAAAATGCCGGCTTTCAAGGGAGGTATGGGCTCGAAGACCGGCGCTGCCCGGAAAACCGTCCTAAACGGAAAAGGGGATCTCGAGCAATTCAAGAAGCAGCTCGAGAGCATGCTGGGCGTCAGAATCTCCAAGGGTTTAGTGCGGGTGCACTTGGATCCGCGGGGATTGATCGTCAGTCTTGGCGAAAGGGGATTGTTCGATTCCGGTTCGGATCAGATCCGGCCTGACGGGAAGGTGTTGCTCGACGAGGTGGCGACAAGCATGGTGTCCGTTGGAAATTACATCCGAGTGGAAGGTCATACGGACAATGTCCCGATCAACAATACCAGGTTCCCCTCCAACTGGGAACTATCGACCGCAAGAGCGACCGTGGTTGTCAGCTACCTTATCCAGACATACAGGCTGAGTCCCGAAATGCTTGCAGCCGCAGGCTATTCAGAATACAGGCCCGTTGTGCCCAACGATACCGATGAAAATAAGGCCCGCAATCGCCGCGTGGATATCATCATACTGAATCCCTCCGCAACCGCGACCGAACCCGGCTAAATAAGGAACCAGGCCATACTCTGAAGGGAATTATCAAGCGTACAATTTCGAATGCCGTAATTGCGTCAGCGTTGCCACACGTAGGCGCCGAATTCCTTGCGGTTCTTGAAGCCCAGACGCCGGTACCACTCGAACGCGCGAAGGTTCTTTTGAGTTACCGTGAGGCTTACGGAGCGGAAACCGAGCGCCTTCAGCTGAACAAGCGCCCGGTTCATCAACGTGTTGCCCAGTCTCTTTCCCTGATACGAAGGATGAACCGCGATTTGCGGGATGATGGATGCTTCCGTGGAAATGCGGCAGCAAAAGACAAAGCCGCACGGCACACCCTGCCAATCCAATGCGGCAAAAGACGCCTCAGGCATAAAAACGCCGCACCCGGGATTTTCAACCAGGCTTCGCAGATAGCTTTCGCATCCTGTTCTCGTGCGATAGTCCTCGCATATCTCCGCATCGATCTGGTTCTCATAGCTGAGGAGAGTCATCTCCGCAGTCCTGGCGAGAAAGCTCGAGTCCCAGGGCACGATTCTCAAAGCAACGGGCAATTCCGGTTTTTTCCTGTGGGCGCCCAAATCCAGATCGAGGTAATACCGTACGAGGTGGGCGAATCCATTTCTTGTGAAAGGAATTGCCAGGTTAAGGCCGTGAAAGGGCATGATCTGCGCTTCCACGCGCCGAATGTTATGGGTGTCTTTCAGACAGGAAATGGAGAGATCCAGCAGTTCATCGACGGCCTCCTGAGCCCGGACAGAATGGAGGGCGTACAGCGCCCCGACTATCCCTTTTGACCCATTCACGAGAAAATACGCATACGCAGCGGCTTCACCGTCGACGACTGCCACATACCCCGGCAAAAGCTTCTGCCTGGCGAACGACAACAGGATTCTTTGGATGGGCGTATAGTCCCAGTCCAGATCGGACATCCACATCCTGGCCTCGTCTTCCATGAGCGGGAGAAGAAGCGTTTCGTCCAGGCAGCTTATAGGGATATAGTTGAGGTCGGGCATAGAACGTCGAAGCAATCCTGGCAATTATGCGATCGGTTGACAAAATCGTGGATGGCAATCCAGGCTTTTGCCGGTATGCTCAGAAAAGCACTCACAATCCGCGGATCGAATTGGGTTCCGGAGCAAAAACGGATTTCCTCCAAAGCCGCGTCAAAAGACACGGCCTTGCGGTACGGCCGGTCACTGGTCATGGCATCGAGGGTGTCGACGACGGCAAAAATTCTGGCGCCCAGGGGTATGTCGGAACCGGCTAATCCGTTGGGATATCCTTTGCCGTCCCACCGCTCCTGATGACAAAGCACGATTTCAGCGGCAGGAGAAAGAAATTCTATGTTTTGCAGTATGTTATACCCAATCTGAGGGTGCATTCGCATTTCAACCCATTCTTCCTCACTCAGCTTCCCGGGCTTGAGAAGAATGGAATCTCTCACGCCTATTTTCCCGACATCATGCAGCAACGCGCCGCGTCCCGTCTGTATCAAATCGTCGTGCCTGAGACCCAGGGCCTCGGCCAGCGTTAGGGTATACTCCCGGACCCGCTGCGAATGCGCTTGAGTTTCATGTTCGCGTGCGTCCAGCGCGGTGACCAGGGCTTCCAAGGTTATTTTGTAGCTTTCCTCCACATCGCACAATGCCTCATTCAGCTCGCGTGTGCGTTCCCGGACTTTCCGTTCCAGTTCTTCTCTATAAAAGCGGTTCTCTATCAGCAGTCGGCGGCGTTCGAGAGCCCTGTCCGCCGCACGGCGAATGGATGTCAGATCAAAGGGTTTGGTGATGAAGTCAAAGGCTCCCAGCCGCAATGAATCCACGGCTGTGCCGATGTCCATCAGGCCCGTGATCATGATGAAAGCGGTTTCGGGATTTTCCTCCCTGGCCACGCGCAGAAATTCCAGCCCGGACATGCCGGGCATCATAACATCGCTGATCACCAGGGAAAAATCCTGGTCTTTCATCCTGTGAAGGGCATCCACGGCACTGGGAGAGGCGACGCACCTGTTGCCCTCCTGCTCGAAGTGGCTGAGCAGAATGGCGCGGACATGCGGTTCGTCATCGACCACCAGAATCTTCTCGTCCGTGTATTGTCGCATTATGCCTTCGCCCGAAATGAACCGGCGCCCAGGACTCGATCCTGTTTGACGGCGATTTCTCGAAGAATCTGGCAATGCTGGACGCTCATCAATGTCTGAATCGCACCTAAATCCCGGTTTCTATGAATGTCCGCGGGGCATTCGGTTTTTTGGGACATCAAAACCCTGCCGTTGCTGAATACCTGGGTGACAATATGGGCTGCCGGAAATCCCACATACTCGGTCTGAATATGCAGCCGCTTTCCCAGGAAGTCCAGGTTATCGTTCAATCCCGTGACGGTGCCCTTCAATCCGACGGTGCTTTTGTCCGGTTGTTCGCTCAACTGCTCCCTGCCTCGTCTTTTGGCAGCCTGGGCATACTCCCAGACTATTTCCTCTATCGACGACTGCGGACAAGATCTTTACCATCGGGAACTTCACCCGCTCTGCCGGTGAAGCGGCAAAAGTCTGACAAATGCCTGATTGTGCCTTTCTGCATGCTCTGATGGCGATCAGAGAGGATAGTGCCGCGAAATATCGAATAGCGAATGCAGAACCGCATTTCGCAATTCTGCATTCGTTATTCGATATTCTGCGGTTCAAGAAGCCGCTCAGACATTATTGTGTGCGAATTGATCGCGATCAGACCTGAATGGCGCTTAGATAGCGACATCATTTCCTCTAATCAAAAGATGCAGAGGAGCC
>JAEAME010002169.1_pt1 | contig 11919 bp, 19 predicted proteins | sample 8958731 | NCBI WGS metagenome assembly JAEAME01 (sample SAMN16933194, study PRJNA681113) | bioreactor sludge metagenome | isolation source: anerobic bioreactor sludge (Control) | place: India:Bengaluru | collected 2018-10-24 | reverse complement strand
TTGTCTGTGATCGCACGACACCGGATGCCGGTCTTTTTGATCTCGCATATCCATTTCGGGTCATTGTCAAGCCGTGAGAAGTAGTCGCTGTCCGGTGCGATGCGATTAGGTTTGCATGGAAACAGGTATTTCATTCTGGTTCCTCCTCTTTGTCTTTTCTGAATAAAACGATACCCGCAACAATAAGAGCGCAGAAGCAAGCTACAACAAACCATAGCGGTATCAGGATAATCATCCAATTCCAAGCCAAACCGTTTAACTTCAAATAGATAAGCAATCCTTGCGTGATTGATAAAATCCCTATTCCCCAAAACCTGTGAAATTTATCCATGTTCATTTTCATAGGTTATCCTCCTCTATCAAGGCAGCTTCAAAAGCCTCTTGCATAAAGTGTTCTTTGGTTGTCTCACGGTAAACATGGATTTTGCTTACGATAGGACACCCGCCAAAAAAATCATAGCCTGTGATCTTGTTTCCTACTTTGATTGGCTCGGCGTCGTCGTCGCAATACCAGTCTCTAAGCCATTTGGTAAGTATGCGCCTTGCCTGTTCCTCGGTGTTCGCTCGTACCAGCTTCTTGTGGGTATATTCCTGATCTCCGTTGTACTCGGTAAATTCACATTCAAATAGTTTTTTCTCTTTCTTCATGCTCCAGCTCCTTATTTCGTTTTGATGCTCGGTTTATACTGCCTGATTATCCCTGCAAGCTGTTGCCGTACCCTGTCCAGTGCCGTGTAAAATTCCTCGGTATAGCGCCGGGTAGGTTCAAGCCACCGCTCCACTTCAAAAAATTGCGAGAATCTTTCCGCTCCCACTGAAGCAATCAGGTCTTTCAGCGAGTTTTCAGAAACGTCTTTTACTTTGATAACCATGCGCTGATCGATATAATTGCCGTAGTCTTCTCCCAGTATGTTTTCGAGAGTGCCCTTGTTGTCCAATGGTGTCTTTGAGTATTTCGCAAGCCACGTGAGAGTGAGATACATGCCGTTTGTGTCCGGGATTTTGACAGACGAGTTGTAGCCCTTGGCCTTGATAATCTCGGCTCTGAGTGGTTCCACTGTCTCGGTCACTTCTGAAGCGAGTACGTCAAGCTCGCTTTCCAGTGAGTCAAGCTGTTCCTTAATTTCTCTGATGCGAGTCGCTTTTTCCTGAAGTTCCTTGTCCGGGGTTGCCAATACGGGCACTTTAGAAGCGGTTGCCTTTGGCTTCTCGGTTGTGGCTCCCGCCAATACGTCGTTGATGTCAAATGCCTGTTGTTTCTCTTTCTTCAATGCCGTTACTGTTGCCATAATGTGTTACCTCCTATTAGTTTTTTTATGCGGTCTCGCCATGCCGTAGCACTGTCCGCTAATTCCTGTTGTTTTTGGGAATAAAAAAGGCGGGTCTTTTTAACCCGCCTTATGCAATTCTGACGTGATGCAGTTAATTCATGTATGCTTGTTCCTGTGTAATAAAGGCCATTGCACCTTTAAACCTTTCAACTGCTTCCTCTCCTAAAACAGAGAAAGATTTCCTGATAAAAAATTCTCCGTCCTTCCTGTTCATTTGTGAGGCCATTAAAGAAAGCATGGTCATTTGTACGTCGGTTATGTCCACTAATGCCCCGGCTAAATCTCTGATTTCTTTTACCTGTGAAAGTTTCGATATTGCTTCACGTAGTTCGTTCTGGAATTTCTCTAACAATTTTTTTCTTGCTTCGTCATTACTCATTTTTGTTCCTCCTTTGGTATGTAATTTTAAAAGCATGATGCTTTAATTCGGGCGGTAGAGATGCAAAGTCATATTCTATTCCGTCCCGGTAGGCTCTGGCCTTGATGCAACAACCTTGATTGATGCCCATGCAGTCGGGGTCAATTTCGGCCAAGATGCAAGAGGTATGGTCTTCGTATACCAATAAAGCCGGGCACAAGATGCCATGTTTCGGTATCCTGTAAAGCTGTTGTGCCGTGATGCAATTTTCAGATAAGCAACAAAACCCACATTGGCAGCACTTATGTGGAAAGCGCATTTTTTAATACCTCCCTTTTATAGTTTTCTATGATTAATCTTTTGTGTTTTTTACAGCGGTAGACCTTCTCGCCGTTCTTGATGCCAATGAGTCGGGCGGTCTCAAGGTCTTTTATGATCTTGTTACATAGAATACAGCGTGTCATGGTCTCGGTCTCCTTATCCTTCGATTAATTCATTCAGGCCTATAATCGTTATAGTTCGGGTGCTTCTCGTAGTTGTAAGTTTTGTTAAATCTTCTTCCGTGAATATCCCGGCGTTATCGGCGCTTAAATACCAGTGACCATCATCACTAAAAAATTCCCCGGTTTCGTCGTTTATAACTAAATACAGATCTTTAATTTTCATCTGATTGGTCTCCCCTTCTGGCCGGGGTGTTATCCCCGGCCAATGGTTTATTTGGTGTTACATGGCAAATCGCATTTGTCGTTCGTCGGTCTTCAATTCCCGCTTTTGTGTCGTGGCGGTCTCGCTGTCAATTCTCAGTTTTCGTATTGTCTCGTCGGCGTCAACGTCGATTTCCCGGCCTATTGTCCTAAGTTCGCTCATGGCCTTGTTAGCTATGCTGTCACGTAATAACCTGTCTTTGCGTAGGTCTTCAGGCATAACGTAATAAAGCATTTCTTGAATACGGCTTTTAACGTTTGTTATGGCCGGGTCTTCCTCAAAATTCAGGGCGTCGATAACGGTCAATACTTCCTGTACATTACCGATTAAGGAATCTCTGAAGACTGCGCCGGGTTTGGAGAGTCTCTCTACCATTCTGGCCATTGGGTAATATATCTTTTCCCATAAGGCTTTTATGGCTTCGTTCTTCTGGCGGTCGGTTTCCCGTGAGAGTTCCGCTTTCAGGCTTTCCACTTCTTCAAGGTTCAAATTTACCCGGAAGTCACTGCTTGACGGTACGGGGTAGTATTTGACGTTAAAGTCAAATTTGCCCCGTATGCGGTATGGCGCCGGGTAGTCGTCCGGGTTAAACATTCCGTTAAGGCGCTGTCTGGCTTCCTCAATTAATGACGGGTAAACGGTCTCAAACCTATCAACGGTCTCATTCCAGAGGTCTTCATATTCTTTCATTTTTGCCTTGTAGGTCTGCAACATGGCAACAGGTAAAAGTCTGTCTCCGTTGTCACTCCATGGGAGTGTTACGCTATAATGGTATGCTCTCGCTTCGTTAATTACTCCTTGATAGGTTCTTACGGCGTCTCTTGCAATGCACTGCTTGACGTATTCCCCGGCGTCGTGGGCGTTGTGGGTGTCTTCGATTTCCTTTGAGATTTTTTTGTCTTTGATTTTTGCTGTCCATGCTGACGTGTTGAAGCGTACAATTACGGCTTTTTCTTGTAACATGGTATTTCCTCCTTATTTAGTTTTTTAGAGTAATACCCGGTCTATGATCTGGCCGGGTTTCGGCGTTTAGCGCCTCATCAGTTACCCGCAGTAATTTGTATTTATAGCTCCATTCAATTCGAGGTTTTCTTCATACCATTCCGCCTTCTGTTGAAAGTCGGTGCATTCTCCAAGGGTGTCTTTTAAGAATTTCGTTGCGTCGGCACAGGATTGCCCTTTAAAGCCGTTTGCTTCAATGAGGGTCTCCCCGGTCTTCAATCTGAATTTCATTGTAATTGTCTTCATGGTTAATATTCTCCTATATTGATTGTGAGTGTTAGTTCTTCTGTCTCGGTGTTGTATCCTTCAATCACTGAATAACCTTGTTTGTAGGCTTCCGCTTTGGCTTTTTCCAGTCCGTAGTATGCTGTTACCTTGTTTAGTTCTTCCATGTTTCCCCATCGTCCGCCATAGTTGTCTATGGCAATTTCGCCGTTTTCCTTGATTACAGCGGGAAAGCGCCAATTTGGTAAGTAAATCGCTGTTCCGGTTTCCTGTGTCTGGTACAGTCTGAAGGTGCCCTTTTCGGTTTTAAGTCCTAATCTCTCACAGGCGGTCTTCAGGGCGTCAAGGTCTTTTATCTCGGTTTTAATGTTCATTGTATGGCTCATGCTTGTACCTTCCTTTCCCGGTTAAAAAATTCCTCTACCGTCGGCCGGGGTTCCGGGGTGTTGGCCGGGCGGGCGTTTGCAAGTGCCCACTGGCGTGCCGTGTCAATAATCTCTTGGTTCTGGTAATAGATCGGGTGAATGTTCTGGTATGCTTCCTCAATTCCTTCGTATAGGCTGGCAATTACCATTTTCTCTATTTCGGCTCCCGTCCAGTTTTCAAGGTTCAAATCTTCGAGGTTTCCGCTTACCAGATCAGTCTTGTAGTATTTCTCGGTCATATACTTTATAATCTGTTTTCTCTCGGTCTTCGTCGGGAGGTCCAGAAAAAAGACATCGTCAAACCTTCGTATGAAAGCTCCTTGTGATACGGCTAACAGTTCGTTTATATCGTTACAGGTGGCAACGAAATAAACGGGTTCTTTGAGTTCCTGCATTTCTTGAAGGAACATACCGAAAACCGCTGAACCCGTTCCGCCGTCGGTCTTTGAACTGCTTTGGACTCCGCCGAAAAGTTTTTCTATTTCGTCCATCCAAACCACGCAAGGTGATATAGCTTTGACGGTCTTCCAAAAGTCTTTGGTCTTTTTCTCGCTCTCTCCGACTATTCCACCTTTGAAGTTATCCGGGCTAGTCTTGATTAATGGGTAGCCTAATACTCCCGCTATTACTTTACTTGATAGGCTTTTCCCGGTTCCCGGTGCTCCAACAAGTAAAATCCCCTTTGGATTAGGTAAGGCCGGGTTGTCAAATCCCGCTTTCCTTTTCTCAATGTAATTCTTCAGGCGCTCCATACCCTGTAAGGCGTCGGCGGGTTCGGGCGGGTAGATTTCCATTAAACCCTGCTTTTTGATAGTCTGAAGTTTTTCATCCTCAAGGAATTTTCCTGATATCTCGCCTTTTTCAACGAGGCTCCGGGCAACGGCATTCTCAAATTCAATGGCCGTTAGGCCTTTCCCTTTTTCAATAATGGCCGGGTTCACGTCGGCGATTATGGCCGTAGGGTTTCCCCTCTTCAAGCTGTCAATTAATCCTTGCGCTATGGCTTTGAGTTCGTCGGTGTCGGGCAGTTTCCAGTCAAAAACGGTAATAAGTTTTGACAGTTCGGGCGGTATCGTCAATAAAGGCGATATAATAACAAGGTGTCTTCCGCTTGATTTCATGGCCGGTAGTGTGTTCTTGATTGTTCTTATTATGTCTGGCGATTTTAAAAAGAAGTGAAAGTCTGGCAAAAATATCACGCTATTGGCTGGGAGTGTCATAATTCCTTTGATTGCTTCGGCCGGGTTCGGCAGCCGTACGGTTTGACTGGTCGAAAATTCCTTTAAACCTGTGACGATATCCCATGAATAACACGCATAGTCCCCGCTTTCGGCGTAAAGGGTCTTGATTGCCCTTTCTTCCTCGTCGGTTTGTAGCCATAAGGCCGGGTAACCTGCCTTAAGGTAACTCTGAAAGTCTGTTGTTTTTTTCTCTTTCTTCATAGTCTAAGTCTCCTTGTGTGATTTTTGTATACGGTCTTGCATGGTTATATATCCGTAAAAGGTTTTTAATGGTTCCCCGTTTTTCATAAAATAGCAGTTTTCTCCGCATGCCCTTCCATAATTGCCCTTTGAAAGTTTTATATACTCGTTATAAATCTTTTCCGCTTCCTTTTTACTGTTGCCTTGATATACCGTTCCAATATTACTTACAACAATTTCGTACTTCTTCATGTTTCAATTCTCCTTGTGTTGTGTCGTGTATGCGGTCTCGCCATACTGTAAAGTACTGTCCGCTGTTTCCTGTTGGCCGGGTGTGTTCCCGGCCGGGTGTTTATTTCTCCTTGATTGTTTGTTTTATTTTTTATTTTTTCTCCTTAGTCTTTAGTCTTTCGTAAAGTTCGTCCACTGTTGGCCGGGGTAGCTTTATCAGGCGTTCCGGTTTAATCTCTGGCTTTTCAAATCTCTTTACCTTTATTGGTTGGGTTCCTTGAAGTGTGAACAGTCCAGCGGTGTTAAAAAGTTCGTCGTTTAGCATGGCTGTGTTTCCTCCCCTTCGTGTTCCCTTCCGTAGCATCCGCAATTCATTTCTTCCGGGTGTCCACATCTAACGTATTTTCCATCCTTTACCCATGCTTGATTTTCATAATCATACCCGTCAATCAGTCTTCTTGTAAGTCCTAAGTCTTCGTAATAATCCCTTGAAAGTCTCATGTTTTTTTTCTCCTTTCGGACACAAAAAAAAGACAAGGTTTTTCTGCCTTGCCTTTCCTTCGTGCCCTTTATTTAGTTTTTGGTGCTTGGTTTTAAATTGTGGTTAAGTATAGCATTTTGACAACCAGTCTTGTCAATCGGGTTTTTTCTTCCTGTCAATGTACGCAAATAAAGCTGTAAAGGCTTCCGGGGTAAATCGGTAATGAGGTGCTAAATATTTTCCAAAGTCATTAGTTGATTTAATCCATGTATCAAGTCTTTGTAATATCTCAATTCTCGTATAGTCTTTTATTCTATTCAATAGCTGTCTTTTTCTTATTCTCAGTGTCGGCAGGTTCTTTAACAGTTTGTCAAGCTGTATGTAATAGTAGACTGTCTTTCCCTTCCATGCCTTATGAGTTCCTTTGGCTTCCATAATATCTTTCATGTATGCCAATATGACGGCATCCTTTACGTCCAGTCCATACATAATAAGTCCATTTTGCCAAACACCAGCTATTATGAGTTTCTTCATGTCTTGGCCGATTATACCATAATCAGCTTACCCTGTGCAATAAATTGCTGACTATATTCTTTCTAGGAATATATAAAGTAAACTTAATTCAAAACCATATATCTAAAAAAAATAATTGGTTCTATCCTACAAGGGTTCTAATACTCTATAAATACAGGGTTGGCCTATCCCTACAAGGTAAAACCAATATTCTATAAATACCCGTTAATACTGCCAATAATAAGTTACTGCAAGATTAAGACAATGGTGAGGAGCTGGCTTTAATGTATCAATGCGTCGGCGGGGCGTGCTAATTCGACAATATTGTCGAGTCTGCCTGAAGTGGTCGGCTTCGCTCTGTTGTATAATCCGTAGTTATCTGAATTTATTCATTTTTCCCGTCAAAAAAGCATTCTTTTTCCTTCCCTCCCCCTTCCTCCCTCTTAAATCCAGACCCCCCCTGCCCCCTCCTCTGAAGGCCACCCCTCGCGTAACGAGGTACCGGTTACACTTATTTTTTCAGGAAAAAAGGGCATTTTTTTCAGGACCCAAAAAAGATTATATGACACAGCTTGTGACGCTTGTGAATCTAAAAAAAATACCTGCTTTCCAATATTAAGGAATAATTACGGTTTTTGAGTTTTTCAATATTATGTTAACTTTTTTCCGCCCAAAATAAGGCATTTTAGTGGATTATGCAACACTTTTAAAAGATTATATAACAGCTAAACGACAATGTGTAAATCCTGATATAATAATATTAATAACTTACACATAAAAATTCACAATATTCACACTATTCACAGAATTCACCGTCGTTCACACTCGTTCACACTGCAGTCATAACTACTCAATGTATTGAATATCGATATAGCCTTTATAGATATTAATTAGGTATATAAACCATCAAAACCCCGCGTTCACACTCGTTCACACTCGGTCACATTCGATTAAAAGATTTTAATAATTCAGTGTTATATAATCTTTTTTTGAGTAATATAATAATTTTATTATAATGCTTGACTCTCGGCATACAGTTCTTTAATGTGGAAGTATGGACGAGAGAACAAAAGAAATCTTAAGCGGTCTGATCTACCATGGCCGCGGGAAGTTTAGTCCTCAGAGGGACGAGGTTGTTTTAAAGAAAGCGGTGGACGGCCTCATACAGGCGGGGTGGACCACGTGCTCTATAGATATTTGTTCAAGCGCCGCATTCTGAACATCTCTCCGGAGCCCAGTCCTTCCTGTTGAGTTTTTATTGTTCACTTCCGGGAACTCCGGAATAGCTGCTAAAGAGTAAGAAATTCCATGCGGATATCTGCAATGCCATTTTGTTGTTGCAATTGTGCGGCAATTGGGCGAAAATTGCTCGTGTAACAAGATATATCCGTGTTAGGTTAGATTTGGGAGGAGTTGTGGAAGAGGCTTTAGTCGAACCGGAATTGCTTGCATGGGCGAGAGAAAGCGCCGGAATTAGCAGAGATCAGGCAGCCGGCAAATTAAAGATACATCCCGATAAGCTTCTTGAATGGGAAGAAGGTGAAAAACGGCCGTCTATTAGCCAATTAAGGAAGATGGCGGCTCTATACAAGAGACCGATAGCGGTTTTCTATTTGAGTGAAGCGCCAAAGAGCTTCGCGCCCCTGAGAGATTTTAGACGAGTTCCTGGGCCTTTGGAGAGTAGGGATAATAGCCATATTAACCATGAGATCCGAAGAGCAGAATACAGACGTGAAGTCGCATTAGACCTTCATGAAGACTTGGATATAGTTGTCCCGGAATTCAAGTATCAGGCATCGCTCAGTGAGGATCCAGAAGAGGTAGGAGAAACGCTCCGGGAAATTATCGGGGTATCGCTTGAGGAGCAGACCCAGTGGACGGATGATTATCGGGCGTTGTCTGCCTGGAAGACGGCGGTTGAAAAACTCGGAGTATTGGTTTTCCAGGTATCTAAGATCCCGGTGGAAGACATGCGGGCCTTCTCGATTGGGCAGTTTCCTTTACCAGCGATCGTTCTCAATGCAAAGGACTTGCCCAAGCCGAGGATTTTTTCTCTCCTGCATGAAATGTCTCACCTAATGCTTCGCATTCCAGGTGTTTGTGACATGAGCGATGATTATCATATAGCGCGGGATGAACAGAGGATTGAGGTTTTCTGCAATCACGTTGCGGGGGCGACATTACTTCCAAGGGCGCTGTTTCTCCAGGACAAGCTGGTAGACAGTCATCAAGGCTATTACTGGCAAGACAATGACCTGGCGGCCCTGGCAAAAACATATAACACAAGCAGGGAAGTTGTTCTCCGACGTTTGCTGGTCCTGGGCAAGACTACACCCGATTTCTATCAGAAACGAAGAAAAATGTTTTTGAGGGAATACGAGACTATCAGGCGAAGCAAGAAAGCCGGGATAGTTCTTCCGCACGTCAAAGCAATAAGCAATTGCGGATTGACATTCGTTCGACTGGTATTGGATGGCTATACCCGAGAGAAGATTACTTCGAGTGATCTCTCGGAATTTCTCGACATACGCCTGAAGCATCTAAACAAAATTCAGGAAGAATCAGCGCACAAGGCTCAAATATGGGGAGTGTAGGTGAAGTATAGCATCGATACGAGTGCCATTCTCGATGGCTGGAACAGATATTATCCTCCGGACGTAGTACCAGGCCTCTGGGACAAAATAGAAGAATTGATCCATCACGGAGACTTGATAGCGTCTGAGGAAGTCTTGAGAGAACTCTCTGTAAAAGACGACGGAGCTCATAAATGGGCAAAAAAGCAGAACGGACTTTTCATACCCACTGATGCAACAGTCCAGATGGAAGTAAAAAGTATTCTTAAGACACACCAGAGGCTGATCGATACCAGAAAAAATCGTTCCGGTGCGGACCCGTTTGTTATCGCAGTTGCAAAGATACATAGCTGCAAACTCGTCACCGGAGAAAAACAAAGCAACAATTCTCAAAAACCCCATATTCCGGATGTATGTAATGACATGGCGATTGCCTGCATAGATCTTCTACATCTTTGCAGGGAGCAGAAATGGTCTTTTAAATGAGTATGATCCTTTCTAAAAGGAAGCATTGAGAAATACACAGGGCTCGCCATGTTCGTTCGGGACTATGAAGAGACACTCAGGAATGCTTTCTCCCAGCTGAATAGAAGTTCAAAAAAGGTACTTGCTGACGGTCACTCATGTGACCATATAATCAGTGTAAATTCAAGGTTATATGTTAATGGCAAAGAATGGTCTTTGTGTTTTCTATCCGTGCCAGCATAATCGCTTGCAAAGACTATCTCCTTCTTCTCCTCCGGGTACCTTCAGTCAAACCATACCCTGCAAAAATGACTGACCCGGAGGACTATAATCATTTTTTAGAAAACTGTCGAAATGAAAGAACCCGCCGCTTCAGTCTTTGGGGGAGGATGACGTGACAATAATGTCGCGAAACGGCGGGTATTGTAGGGAGTTTAAAAGAATATGATGCAACTCCAAACAGACAGTAATGTATATATATACATTACTAGAATACTTTAATCAAATAATTCAAATATTGTTATGTCAGAGATGCTACTGGATTGCAGAGTCACATGTTACAGATTAGTTGATGTTTTGTAAGAACACTTATCGCCTCGGTAGTAATTCTGGGTCAGGATAGCCGGATCATCTCCTTCAGTCAGGTAGAGATTCTCCGTAAAGAACAGGGGCAATCCGAAATTCACCTGAAGCACATCGGACAGATCAATATCTGCCACAACGGATTCGATCCTCTGTTTCAGGGTAGTCGGTTTCGTGTTGGTGATTTCTTCGAAGAGAGCGACAAAGGTTTTCTGCTCTGCTTTCTTTTTTGTAACTTTTCTGTACAGGTCCCTGTCGGTGTAATGAATGTAAAAGCTTAAGGGTTTGCCATTGTGGTACCTGATCTTTTTTACGCGCAATACCCTGCGTCCCGGGGGAAGAGAAAACATGCGCCGGACATGATTCGGAGCGTCAACGACCTTTATGTCAAGGACTTTTTGTTCAAGGGGAAGGTTCTCGACAGACCTGACAAGGCGTCTGAAATCACCACTCAATTCAAGCACAACGAGGTCCCGTTCACAGTGCTGTACAATCGTTCCGATTCCCCTTTTTCGCCGGAGCAGTCCATCACGACTGAGCATCTCAAAGGCTTTCCGAATGGTGATACGGCTGACATTGAACTCTTCTTCAAATTCCGGTGAGGGCGGCATGAGACTGCCTTCTGTATACTCGTCCGTCATGATCCGCCGTCTTAAGGTCTCGGCGACCTGCACGTAATAGGGTATCCGTGTACTATTTACGTTCATCTTAAGTATCTCTTCACAGAGGACCAATCCGGTGTGTACCGAGACCTGGTTGCGTTCTCCCATGCTTTATCTAACAACTCCTGGGTACGCCGCCGGTCAGTGTTTCTGATCCTGCGTATGATCACAACGCCGATCAAAAAAGCAGAGAATATACTGCACAATCATATGAGCACGATTGCCATGATACACCAGGGGCAGGAGCCTTCGGGCTGCCGCTCTTTTTTATTTTGACTTTCCTTTTATCGGCAAACCCTTATTTCTTAACTCATCGGTCTTTTTCTTGGAACAATCCATGCATAGAAACATAGCCACATTTTTATTTTTGTCATATCCAGGTGCCCGAACAAGTCGGTATAAGATATCTGCGTGAGCCCCGCAATTATCACATCTGCCTGCCTTTACTTGCCATACTTCAAACCAGTGAGATTTAAAGATCGCCCTATCGATCCAGAAGAAAATTAATGAGCCTACCAAATTACCTATGCCGGCAGCTATCCATGAATTTGTTATGCCATAGAGTGCCAAGGCCCATATTACCGGGGCAAGAGTAAACGTGGATAACTGCCAGCGGGCCATGTAGAGTAAAAGTTGTTTCATTTTATGTTTCTCCTATGTAAGGACTTTATAGATTTCAAGCTATGCACTGCGTCATAGTGCTCGTTAATTTCACCTCCGAGTTAAGCGCCGGACATTAACGGGGGATGACATACAATATTGCACATTCATCGCACATGCAATTACTATGTAATGACAGCGGGACATGTGTGAGCCGTCTCGACGATTACCGGTCATACAATGACCTGGTTGCGTTCTCCCATGCTTTATCTAACAACTCCTGGGTGCGCCGCCGGTCAGTGTTTCTGATCCTGCGTATGATCACAACGCCGATCAAAAAAGCAG
>JAEAME010002168.1_pt1 | contig 11919 bp, 13 predicted proteins | sample 8958731 | NCBI WGS metagenome assembly JAEAME01 (sample SAMN16933194, study PRJNA681113) | bioreactor sludge metagenome | isolation source: anerobic bioreactor sludge (Control) | place: India:Bengaluru | collected 2018-10-24 | reverse complement strand
AAAAAGCGAAAAGCCCGAACCTTTTAAACTGGTATCGGGCTTCTCATTTAAAAAATATCTTTTATCTCGGGAAGGTGCCTCCCTTATATTCGGGTTTGTCTGTCATGACGAGGAGCGCCTTTTCCTCATTGGCATCTAATATCATAAATCTTGGTGCATCAGGAGTGCAGGGAGTCCACAGATCGCTTTCCTTGCCGTTCGGATCGCCATACTTGGCAAAATTTGTCCAGAAATCAACCATCCTGAGACTCAGCTCCTCGTCACCGGCCGTGAACGGTCTCCAACTATGTCTGAAGGCATGGAATACATACCACAGATCAGAAGAGTGGAAGGCACCGCTTGTATCACCCGGTAACTGGCGTGCAAACAGATAAGCATAAGCAGGCTTATCGCCTTGTTCGGAACGCAGCAGACAGAAATCGGTTACGGGTTTAGTCATATCGTTCATGTCGTTGGCAGTAAAACCTATCATATAGGGGACATCTGCAATCTGACCGGCACGTGCAACATCCGAGAATGTACCTGTTGAAAGGTAATTATCTATAACAGGGCTCCACATAACCCGCTTCTTTGTTGCAGCTGTATAATCAGCCGACATCTGGCGCAGTTCATCAAATGAAAGAGCACGCATTTCTGCAAGGGTAGTCTTATTAAAATAAATCATCATCTTCTCATTGGCAACCTGGGCTGTATCAAGCAGGGTACCCGGCCTGGAGGAGTCTGTAAGACCACCGCCGCTCATTATAACTGCCTTGCTTATAAGACCTTTTGACAATGGCGATGCACACAAAGCCTGAACGCTTCCGGCTCCGGCACTCTGTCCAAAGATCATTATGTTGGCAGGATCACCGCCAAACTGTTCGATATTATTTTTGATCCATTTAAGAGCCGCAACCTGGTCCAGCAGACCATAATTGCCAGAAACACCATTGGGACTTTCAGCTGACAGAAGGGGATGCGAGAAAAATCCCATAGAGCCCAGCCGGTAGGTTACCTGAACCAGTATCACCCCGCGCGAAGCATAATCTTCACCACCGTCCATTTCCGGTTCAAAGCCAAAGCCTTCCCTATAGCCGCCACCATGTATCCACATTGCAACAGGGAGCTTTTTAGTCTTTTTGCCTGCTGCCGGAGTCCATACATTAAGGTAAAGACAATCCTCTGTAAAAGGCACGCTTCCGCTTGCACGCCATTCCCTTCCGTAGAAACTCTGGGGATCCCATGTAGTCTGTGAAGCAGCATCGCCATAAGTGTCAGCAGTCTTTACACCTTCCCAGGGAATAACGGGTTGAGGTTCCTTCCAGCGAAGGTCGCCAACAGGAGGTGCTGCAAAAGGGATGCCTTTATATGCAACAATACCCTCTGTGGCTGTCGGGACTCCAATTATCTGACCGCCTTCAATTGTAAGTACCGGATTCGAGTCAGAGCATGAGGCCAGGGCCAGGCTCATGACTATCAGAAAAAAGTAAACGGGTTTTTTCATTTTTGATCAAGTTTAAATTAATATAATTATTTTTCAGTGTGTAGTCAAGAATATCCACTTACACCAAGATCATATCTGCCCCTTAATTAACTCATAATCTGTATCAGCTATTCCTTTAACAGATTACATTCAATTACAAGGCTAATTAATGTTCTTTTTTTCAACCTTCCAGTCAGGATCTTTGGATAGTCCGCATGGCACACCAGTGAACAGTTTTCCGGCTTCATTGTCACCTTTAAGCTGCCACTTTAACCACCCTGTCGCAACTTTGGAGAATTCCCCGCCGTGAGGTCTGCTATATGTGCCTCCGTGGCCGACATCCATATTTGCAGCGAAGACCGGTACATGGTTGATCCTCTTGAAATCGTCCATCCCGTTCTGGTATGCAATATCCTTTTCTCCTCCCAGTATGTACAATACAGGGGTATGAAGCTTAAGCAGATGATCCTTTGCAAGAGCCGGCATACCGGCCATACCGCCTCCTGTACTGGGCAGTATCCCGCTGTTGCAGATAATTACTGTCGATACACGGGGATCAGGGGCGGTCTCGTATGCCTGCAGGCCCCCGCACGACATACCGCTTACCGCTATTTTATCTACAGCTATCTTATTATAGTACGGACTTGATTTATCGCTGTTCTGAGCTATAGCCCAGTCAATTGCATCTATAAGCTGTGACGAAGCCGACCTGCCCCTTCCTTTTTCTCCCTCGGCAGGCATGGGTCCGATTGCTATTACAAGAAATCCATAAGATGAAATTTCCGACAAAAAGTTAACATGTTCCCAGGGAGAATTTGCGCAGGCACCATTACCCCAGGCAATTATCGGAAGCTTGTTCGAACTGCCAAAGACTGTCAGGTCTTTTGGCCTGAATACAGTATGAGTCGGCAGGCTGCTCTCTGAAAGCATAACAGCAGTGTACGGACCTGTTCCGCCATCCTCCACCGTTCTTGAAAGCTGTTGTCCCGACGAGACAGGGACCTGAGTTGAACCGGAATTAATTAAAGTCAGACCGGCCAATGCCAAAAAAATAAATAAAAGTTGGATTTTTTTCATAATTTTTATAGCGCTTTCTTATTGTGAAAAAATTAAATTAATCTTTATATCTTTATTCACAAAAATATAAAAGATTTATTAGTGTAATATACACATTTAATTAATTCCAGGGTTCAAAATATACAAATTAACCTCTTAAAACCATGAATAAGCAGTTATTTAAAACGGTACTTTTCCTTGTAATATGTATCTGTATTACCGGGATGTCATGTTCGCGGGTCTCTGAAAAAACAGAGGACTTTACAGTCAGGATAACGGACAAGCCTATGACTTTCTGTAATCCAATCAACCTTAGCGTTGGATCAGAAAGGGCACGAAGGGCTGGTGAGCCTATTGTCACCCTTTACAAGGATGATTATTACCTCTTTGTAACAGGCGGAAGAGGATACTGGCATTCAGGCAATATGAGAGACTGGACATATGTTTCAGCTCCGGATTTCCCGGGAGGTGTCTTATCTGTAGTTGCAAAGGGAGAGACTTTGTATGCATGTTCAATGAATCAGAAAAACGTGTACAAATGCATTGGTGACCCTAAAGAAGGAAAATGGGAACAGACAGGCACTTTTGACAGCGACCGCTACGGAGATGCCAACATGTTTTTCGATGACGACGGCAGGCTCTATATGTACTATGGATGGTCCCAGATAATGCCGATCAAGGTTGTTGAGCTGGATCCGAATACATTCAAGGAAATAGGAGAATCAAAAGTCTGCTTCTTTGGCGACTATAAAGAACATGGCTTTGAGCGGAGAAGACCTGAAGACCTGATATTCCCATACTTCAATCACAGACCATATTTCCCTGAAGAATATCCCTGGATAGAAGGTCCCTGGGTACTTAAACATAACGGCAAATACTATCTGCAATATGCAGCAATCGGTCTTGAATTTCTGTCATATTCTCATGGAGTTTACGTGTCAGACAATCCGATGGGCCCGTTCGAATATTCTCAGCATAATCCTTTGACATTCAAAACAACAGGCTTCTCTCCGGGTGCAGGACATGGAAGTACTTTCAAAGACAAGAACGGGCAGTTTTGGACTATTTGCATGATCCCGTCGATGTATGGCGCCGGAAGAGGCGGCTCTGAAATGTCATTGTTCCCCACTGCTGTGGATGCTGATGCTGTTATGCACTCCAACACTGCTTTTGGCGATTACCCGCAGTATTATCCCGGTATTAAGCAAGATGCTGTTGACAATAACTTTACCGGGTGGCTGCTGCTGTCTCTGAAAAAATATGTCGAAGTATCTTCCACACTGGAAGGATACAGACCGGCTAATGCCGTAGATGAGGATTTTAAGACCCACTGGAGCGCTGCAACAGGAGACCCGGGAGAATATCTGACAGTAGATCTTGGAAAAGATTGTGATGTCTATGCCATACAGCTCAATTTTGATCAGCAGGATGCAAAGGTACAAATGGGCGGCGGCCCTGGTTTTGGCTTTGGCGGAAGCAGAGGACTTGACCGCTATCAGTCATACACTGTCCAGGTTTCAAACGATAATAAGAACTGGTCAATGGTCCTTGACAGAAGCAATAATGCCCAGGATTTAAGGCATGACTATTATGAGCTTCCTGAACCTGTAAATGCCAGGTATGTTAAAATAACAAATGTCTTCACTCACGATGAAGGAAAATTCTCTGTTAAGGATTTCCGTATCTTCGGTAATCCTGATGTCGCCAAATTCACAAAGGTTGCTGATGTAAAAGTTGTCCGCAGTGCTGAAGACCGCCGCGATGCAACACTTCTATGGACTGCTGTTCCCGGAGCCGATGGTTATGTCATCCGTTATGGCATTGAACCTGATAAACTCTATAACAATTATATGGTTTATGATGCAAATACTATTTCAATCCACAGTCTGAACAAGGAACCTGAATATTATTTTGAAGTCGAAGCATTTGACAGCGGAACGGATTTCTACAGGGAGAAAACAGAAGAAACAATGGGCAGGGGAGCAGAACTTGAGCTCCAAAAAGGAAGAAGAGGAATGGGATTTGGACAAGATGCAGGATCAACTGTAAGGATAATGACATTTGAAGGGGTGAATGAGTATGTTTTTGACAGTATTGCACCCGATTTTTATACGTTGAGACACACCTTTGGCCCTGTACTCTGGGCCGGAGAATTGACTGCTGCTGAACTTACTGGTTCTGGAACTGAGCCTACGTTGACTGCAACAGGCCTGACTGAGTTAGGTAAGGGCACAACAGTTCTGGGAATGATGAACCTTAAGGTCCTCCCCGGCAAGGATTTCGGTAAAATAGTTGTAACTTTCGATTACGATAAATAACAGGAATTATTTTTAATGAGTATCAGGATTAATACACAATATTTGATTGATTTATAAGCATTTTAAAAATTGTATTATTGATTCCTGATACTCATTTTATATTTATTCCATAATACCGTCAGTTTTACCTGAACAACAACGGAGCAAACTCATGAAGGCAGCGCCTCCATGTCTGGAACTCATGTCCGGTATTCGGTGATATGTAATATTGTGCTTTGATACCGGATTTGGTCAGAAGCTCCCGGAGCTCATTCTGACGGTTGATAAAAGCAGCCTCATCAGTACCTGCACCGGTCCATAACAGCTTTAGCCTCTGGTTAAATGAAGGACCCTGCTGGAGAGCATCTTTGAGCAGGTCAGAAAAATTTGTTGGCACACCGCTGAATATCCCAAGGTACGAGAAAGTATTGAGATTATTCAGACCGACGGTAAATGTCTGCATACCACCCATAGATAATCCTGCCATGGCACGATTACCGCGATCGGGGATAGTCCTGTAGAAAGCATCAATATCAGGTATAACCTCCTTTATCAGCATTTCTTCGAAAGCTGCCCATCTGGCATTTCCTGCAAGAGCCTGCCCTGACTGATCAGGCCGTGTGGCGAATCCGTTATTCATCACAACTATCATTGGCCGGGCCTTAGCTTCTGCAATAAGGTTATCGAGAATAAAATTAACTTTCCCCGAATGGGTCCATTCCACCTCATTCTCGCCAGCGCCATGCTGTAAATAGAGAACAGGATAACGGGTAGTACAATCCTTATCATAAGACGGCGGAGTATATACGAACATACGCCTGAATGAACCCGTAACCGCTGAATAGAACCAGTGCTCCCTTACATCGCCGTGAGGAACCTGTTTTGGATTGTAAAAATCCTCCCCTGGTGAAGGTACTTCCAGCACGGTTCGATATCCGTTCGAGTAAAATATGTCACTGCCCGGATCCTCAACTTCTGTCCCGTCTACAATAAACCAGTAAACCTGGTATCCCGGTTTCGGATTTGTCAATACAAAATTCCACAGACCTTTTGCATCTTTCTGCATATCGTAGTCGTCTGATCCCATATGCAGCTTTACCGATTGGGCAGTAGAAGGCGCTTTATACTGAAACCAGACCCTGCCGTCTTTATGGATCTTCGGGAATTGTGCAAGACGGTGAGTAGTTATTGTTTTCTCCCATTGGCCATCATCTGTAACTGTGAAATACCCTGACTGTTGATCCTGAGCAAAACAGTGAGCACCTGCTATCAGGGTGATTAATAGAATACTAATAATCGTGTGTTTCATTTTATGACCTCCTTAATTAATTTGTTTATTGACCTTGAAAAGATTTCCTTGTCCGATTAAAAATAATACAAAATATTTTATACTCATATTAATATGCAACATGGGATTTATATTCTGCATGAGGCAAATGTTCTTTAAGATAAAAAAGAGGATGCAGATAAAATGCACCCTCTGAACTCAAATAAATCACAAACATTATTTAAACAAACGTGGAGCGAAGTCATTAAGGGCCCGCCTCCATGTAAGCCATTCATGTGCTGTTCCCTGCGACTCATGGTAAACAATATGTTTTACTCCATGAGCTCTGAGGGCATCAACCTGTTCCTTCGGACCGCGTTCTTCGGTACCGGTGCTGATAAAAAGCAGGTTCATCTGTTTATCGAAAGAAGCTGCGTCCTTGAAAACTCCGTTAAAAGCTGTTTCAGGTGAAGGAGCTGCTCCTCCCCCGGGACCGCCCATTCCACCCATGAAGAATCCGCTGAAGGTACCCATCCAGGCAAATTTATCCATATTGTTGAAAACTGTTGTTGTAGTCTGCATTCCTCCTCTCGACAATCCGGCCATTGCCCTGTATTGCCTGTCCGTATTGGTACGGAATGTCTTATCAATGAAAGGAATTAGATCTTTTACAAATATGTCGGTTATATTACCTGAAGCTGTTCTGACATCAGAGTTAGTCTGGATATCTCCACTGGGCATCACCACTATCATCGGAACAGCTTTACCTGCGGCGATCAATCCATCCATGATATTTCCCATGCTTCCCTGTATCGACCACCCGTTCTCATCTTCTCCCCAACCGTGAACAAGGTAAAGGACCGGGTATTTCTTATTCGGATTACTTTCATATTCAGCCGGGACATAAACATTAATGTGTCGTTCCATACCATTAACCTCAGACCAGTACATAATGGAACGGATCTGCCCATGAGGGATATTTTTATTGAACCTGTAATAATCGCCTTCGGGGCCTTCAGGTATCTCTATGCCTGATGATTCCCAGTTACTCCCGAAAAAAGTTTTTGTCCCCCTGTCAGCAACAGCTACTCCGTTAATCGCTATTCCATAATAGTGAAATCCGACAACGAGAGGTTCAGTTGTGATCCACCAGACACCTTTATCGTCCTTTTTCATTTCCTTATTACCTCCCAGCTGAAGCTGGACAGAAGTTGCATCCGGAGCCACAACCCTGAAGATAGCTTGTCGTGTCTGCTGATTAACTGCAGGGTACTGCGATATGAATGTATTTGTCGAAGCAGGCTTGAATCCCGCCGGCAATGGCTCAATCTGTGGGGCACGCCCGGGCTGGGCTGAAACAATGCCACACATTAAAATAATTGTAAAAATTAAAATACCTTTTTTCATGGTTTTTGTTTTTTTGTAAGAGATCAAAGCTATAATTGTCGATTCCACGATTCATTAAAATTAAGAAAAATAATTGTTAAAAATAAACTTACCCCGGTAAATTTAAGCTCCGTTTTTCTTTCCGGGCTTCTTTCTTCCTGTAATGCTGTTTTTGTCATACAATTATTTGATTACGTGTTAAATGTCTGCAGTCAGACAGGCATTAGCCTTATAAAACAGATTTAAACTATATTTGTATATATCATAATTTCTGAATTCAGACAGGGCATACAACATTAAAGTGCAGATGCATAATATCTTTGATTAAGGTTTTTGATTTAACCGCAACAATGTTCATTACAAATGACTTATTGGATTATTTGTTTTTATTTACTAAATATCTGACCAACTTCTGACAGCTATGAACCGCAGGAACTTTTCGAGAAACGTACTTATGGCCGGGATCGCCATTCCTTCGTTGAACCTTAAAGCCAATCCTTATTCCGCTCAACCGGAATTCCAGGATCTTAAAAAAATGAAGCTCCCTGTAAGGGAATTTGACGTCGTGGTAGCCGGAGCAGGAACTGCCGGCGTTGTTGCAGCTATCGCTGCAGCCCGTCAGGGGGCAAAAACCGCTCTCATTGAGCTAAAAGGATATCCGGGGGGGACTGTTGTTGAGGGAGGAACCGCCCTTCACAGCTTTTTTAATCTGTGGAGAGCTTTCCCCGGTGTTGAAAAACGGCAGGTCGTGGTTGGCATCCCTCAGGAAATTATTGACAGATTGCTTCTTATAGGTGGCACTTCCGGTCATAATGAAATGACAACAAATTATGACTATGATTCTGTTTGTACCTCAATCGATACGGAACTGTACAAGCTTACAACTTTTGAGATGCTTGCCGAAGCAGGGGTTTTTACTTGCGTCAATACTATGGTGGCAGGTGCCCTGAGAAAAGGCTCTTCAGTTGAAGGTGTTATAACAGAAAGCCGTATGGGTCGTGAATTGTTCAAGGCCAAGTGCTTCGTGGATTGCACAGCATATGGTGATCTGTCCGCCGGTGCCGGAGCTTCATTCACTGAACTGAATGATTACTCAGTATGCAACAGTATGGGCATTGCCAATGTCAATATTGAGAAGCTTTATGAATACCTTAAAAGCATAAACACTTTAGGACAGTTAACTTTTGGCAGGCGCGACGGTAAGGACAACCAGGTGGTCCGTTTTGGCAGTGAAGGTTCGGCATTAACGGGTTCCGGATTGCCACCAGAGTATGTAGCAGAAATGAGAAAACTTGGCGCAGGCCTCATAACCACCACTGTACATGATAATTACCTGATGTTCATTAAAGTGAATTACCAGCTTCCCGTCAGTCCCACAAATCGCGACGAGGTTGCCAAAGCCGAACTTATAATAAGGCAGAACCAGCTGAAGACACTAAACCTGTTCAAAAAATACCTGCCCGGGTGTGAAAACGCATTTATTGCAAGAACGAGCCCTTCATTAAATATACGTCGCGGACGTACAATAACATGTGATTATGACATAGCATCAGAAGATGTCCTTCAGGGGAAACACTTCGATGATGATATTATGGTTTATGGATTTCATGATGAGGCCCCGAGACTTCAGGTGAAAAATGGCGGTACATACGGAGTACCGTATAAAGCACTCAGGGTAAAAGATATCGATAATCTGCTGGCAGCAGGCATGATGATCACTTCGAACCATCATGCACATATGTCAACAAGAAATACTGTATGTTGTATGGGACAGGGCCAGGCAGCAGGAACTGCTGCAGCTTTATGCGCTTTGAGGAAGACCGGTACCAGAAAACTGCCTTATGCCGATCTGAAAAATGCTTTGAAAAAAGATAATGTATATCTTGAAAGCTGATCGGTTTATCCTGGCCTGACGAAATCTTCAAAATCCTGATCCTTAATTCTTTTTCGTGCGGGCTATCACAAAATATAACAGAAACCCCAGTGAAATAGCTATCAGCTCAATTCCGAACTGGAGAAAGAAAGCCATTTCATCCGGTCTGCCATTCGCATTGTACCCGTTTCTGTTTGTCAATGCTATTACTAAAAGTCCCAGGCCTGCAAACAGGGTTACAAGGCCCCATTTAAGCGTGGGATAGCTGTTCACTTCCTGGTTCTTCGGAGGCTCAAGTATGCCGGCTTTGTCGATATGTCCTGCCTTAACTATCTTACGTTTCAGGAGGAAATCGGTAAAGACTTTTACAAGCATATAGATACCGGCGAAAACAACTGCTGCTATAAATACATCTTCCATAATAATATGATTAATTGTTAATACTGACAATGAGTCGCAGTTAATGCTGAAATGTTGCATAAATTGTATTTTTTTATCCGCTTGCAACTTTTTTTACCAAAAAAAGACTAATTACCGGGATGGATGATAAGACCCTTATAAAAAAGGTAAGCGAAGGTGATCTGCCTGCAGTGAGATACCTGGTTGAAAAATACAAGAACCTGGTATGGCATATTATCATTTCGATGGTGGGTCGTAACAGTGACAGTGAGGATCTTTTTCAGGAGGTTATTTACCGGATTTTCAAAGGGTGTAAACAATTCCGGGCAGATTCACGCCTGTCGACCTGGATTGGTTCGATAACCCATCATGTTTGCGTGGATCATATCCGTGAGAAAAAGAAGGAAACAGGACTAATTGACAATGAAGCCACTTTGCAGATGTTACAAAACTCTCCGGGTTATACAGTAAAGGATCAGACAGGAAGAGAAGATCTTAACAGAATAGTGCTGGAGACTATTTCAAAATTGCCGGGAGATTACAGGACAGTCATCACTTTGTATCATCTTGATGAATTATCCTACAAAGAAATTACCGAAATCACCGGTATGCCCGAAGGCACTGTAAAGAGCTATATCAGCCGGGGGAGGCAACTTCTGCGTGAGGAGCTGACTGTGCTTGTTCCGGATATTGCCGGGATACTTAATGACTGAATATTTTTAATGAAACCCTTTTAGGATGATACCTGAACAATACAAAGACAGAGACGTGGATGCAATCATCCGTAAAGCATTGCAAAACAATAACGATCTGATTATCCCTGATGATTTGGCTGAAAAGATTGTCAGGAAGCTTGAGAAAAGAATTCTTCTCAGGGAACTGATACTTGAGCTGCTCCTGAAGACAGGGCTGGTAATTGGCAGCCTTATCCTGCTTACAGTTGTCTTTTTGCTTCTTAAAGGCAGAGGGGTTCTTGGCTGGCTGAGTAGCAGGATTGTTGATCACTGGCAGATTATCGTCCCGCTTCTGGTAATTGTATTTTTTACAATAATCATCGACCAGATCGGGATTAAGTTCTTCGGAACAATCAACAAAAAAATCGTTTGAAAAGCTGAGAATATTCTTTGATTTTGCCTTCCCCAAATTTTCATTTTGGATCTTTTTTCCCGCAGATCGCGCTGATTGTCTCAGATCCTTATCAACAATTTGTGTATAAACGTCCGGCCTGTCTCTTCAACTTTTTAAGCTTTTTCACCTTCTTAAACCTTTTTCAGGGTCTTCTGCAGTTCCTGTATCTCATTCGACAGGTTACTGAGCAGGCGATGGTTCTGATCAGCAAACCTGGCTGCCACATACTGAATATAAAGTCCCATATTTTCTTCAACGCTTGTCAATCCTGTATCTCTCAGGAAATCATTCCTGAATTCGTTAAACCTGTTAACTGATCCGATGAAAGCCATGATATCTTATTATTAAGTTAGTAATTATAAACCGGGTGCAAGTTGCATGTTGCAAGGATATTATTTATACAAAGTAAAATAAATATTTTACATATTACCTGAGGAAGGAAGGGATTATCAGGATTGCGAATTAATCCTAAATTTGCTTCGGTTTTCTATCAGGATAGAAATGGATCTGAATTTTTGCAGTCTTAGCAGTGGCAGCAGCGGTAATTGTTATTATCTGGGTAATGAGTTTCATGGTATTCTTATCGATGCAGGCATTCCGGGAACTTCGGTTCGCAAGTTCCTGGAAAAAATGAACATTTCAATGAAAACGATCATGGGTATCCTGATAACCCATGAACATATAGACCACATAAGAGGCCTTGAGCTGCTTACAAGGAAGTTTTCCCTCCCTGTTTTTACAACTCATAAAATACGCTCAAGTATACTTCAATTTAAGAACCTGGCTCCGTCAGCTACAATAATTGAGATACCGCTTAAGAAAAAGTTCAATATTGCGGAGTTTGACATAGAAGCTTTCCCTGTTTGTCATGATGCCTCGGAGACAATCGGTTTTCAAATCTAAGCCGGGCAGAAAAAAATAACAATTGCTACCGATCTCGGGCATATATGCGAAAATGCAGCGCCATATATTAAGGCGGCCAACCTCCTTGTAATAGAATCAAACTATGATGAGCAAATGCTTGTTAATGGCCAATATCCATATTTCCTGA
>JAEAME010002167.1_pt1 | contig 11924 bp, 10 predicted proteins | sample 8958731 | NCBI WGS metagenome assembly JAEAME01 (sample SAMN16933194, study PRJNA681113) | bioreactor sludge metagenome | isolation source: anerobic bioreactor sludge (Control) | place: India:Bengaluru | collected 2018-10-24 | reverse complement strand
CAGTCCGATTGGCGCTCAGAATGACAGTCCGATTGGCGCTCAGAATGACAGTCCGATTGGCGCTCAGAATGACAGTCCGTTTGTCACTCAGAATGACAGGCTATAACTGAAACACCGTCTCAGCATTCTGTTCAACCACAATCGGCCTCACCTGACCCGCGCTGAGGTTGCCCAGCTGGCCAGTAAAGGCTTCCACTTCTTCATCCTTGAAGCGCACGGTTATCGTGACATCTTCCAAAAACTCCGTCTCCAACACCTGCCCCTTGTGCGCTTCCATCAACCTGACTGCCTGATCGTACAAGCGATAAGGCGCTGCGAACATGAGGGTCGTCGTCGGCAGAAGCACGGCAGGTTTCACCGCTTTCAGCACTTCCCGCACAGCATCGCCATAAGCTCTCACCAGCCCCCCGGTGCCCAGCTTGGTGCCGCCAAAGTAACGCGTCACCACCACCGAGACGTTCCCAAACCCGCTGCCCTGCAGGACCGCTAATGCTGGTCGACCTGCCGTGCCTGAGGGCTCACCGTCATCGCTGCAATGGGTGATGATGCTGTTGCCGTGTCCAATCACAAAGGCCGGAACGTTGTGCGATGCCGTCGGGTGTCTTTCGCGCACCCTGGCAAGATGAGCACGCGCCTCCTCAACGCTGCCTGCAGGCTCCAAATCGGCAATGAAACGTGAGTTCACCACAAATATTTCTGTCCAGACAGGTTCCAGAGGTATCAGGCGTTGTTTAATCGGATCTTCCATCTCAATTAGCACTATAATACTTCGATTATAGCTGTTAGATGAGGATATCCGTGAACCAAACTGTAATAATGCTTGCCATTCCATTGAATTTCATCAATTTCCTGCTTTTTGGCTACGATAAATATCAGGCCAGGCGCGTCGGCTGGCGCATCCCGGAAAAATCCCTGCTGGGATTAACCCTGCTCGGTGGTGGTATCGGTGGCCTGGCTGGGATGTTGCTGTTCAGGCATAAGACTCGCAAGAATATCTTTTGGGTAACGGCATTTATCGGGATTGGATTTCTGATTTATCTTAGCCTCTTTTTGCAAGCTTAAAATGATCTAACCATTACCTCTTCCAACTCATTAAACAAAAAGAGCACCTTTCAAAATCCTTCATGATCAAACCACAGAAAGTTTGTGAATTTTTCTGCAAACACATCACTTGTATGCTATATTTAATAAATTAGCGTAAAGTCCTGCCCTTGGAGAGGAAGGATAACTGTGGTTGACATTCAGAATATTTCTGAGATTCGTCCGTCAATTTCGGATGAGTTTTCGGTCGGCACTTTTGTGCCCCGAACGGAAGCCATACAACGTGCCTATACATGGGGGCAACAGGTGCACGCCGGGCAAGTTCGCCTTTCAGGTGAGCCTTATTTTGAGACGCATTGTGCCTGGGTTGCCGCTTTCGTTGACAAGCTGGTGCAAAAAGAATCCTGGACCATCGCCGCCCTGCTTCACGATACCATTGAAGACCAGGGCGAAACTTTCGATGAAATCAAAGGCCTTTTCCCAGGGTCTTTAGGCGAAGAAGTAGCACACATCATCGACGGGTTAACCAAAATGAGCAACCCGCGGGATGGATCGACACGCGAGATTGAAACCCTGCGAAAGATCGCCATGTTCCGTGATCCGGCAGTTTTCGTCGTGAAACTGGCAGATAAAAGTCACAACATGATGACCCTGCACTACCAATCCCCGGGTAAGCAGTGGCAGAAAGCCACAGAAGCGATCCGCGCTTACGGAAAACTCGCCGGCATTCTCAATTGTTACCGCTGGCGCCGCTGGATCGAAGATATGGCCTTTCCTTACGCCGAACCCGCCTCCTTCAACAAAGTCAAAGCCAAGATCGACGCAGACCCCCGCCTCAACATCAACTTCATCCGCTACTACCTTAACGAACTAGGCAACCTGATGGATGCCGAAGGCGTGGACGGCTCGGTCCGTTTCACAGTCAACGGGTATTGGCAAGCCTGGGATAAGCTGCAGCGCATGGCACGCAGCCACCGCACCTCGCTGGACGACTTCTCGGCTGTCAACGACATCGTCAGTTTCCGCATGCTGGTGCGAAATGATGACGAAACCGCCTGCTACAGGCTGCTCTCACGCGTCAATCGCTATTTCAGCCGTAATTTGGACCAGGATCGTTTTGATGATTACATCGCCTCCCCCCAAAATGGATACCGCGCCTTGCAAGTTACGGCTTATCTGCCGGGAACGGGCGCCGTTGAGGTCGCAATCGCGACTGAGAGCATGGAAGGTGAAAACACCTGGGGTGTCATCTATGCCATTAAGAACAATCGCGACATCAGCAGCTACAGACCGGTGCAGATCCTGACTCCCTTTGGCGGCACACGCTTTTTGCAGGAGGGAAGCTCCGTGCTGGATGGCGTCGCGGCAATCCAGGAGTTTTACCTCGACAAGATACACAAAGTCCTGGTCAACGGAGAAGAACGCCATCTTTATGACAAACTGAATCCCGGGGACGTGGTGGAAGTTCTGAGTGGTGGACCCCACAAGACACCCGAACCGGACTGGCTGAACCATTGCAACACCTCCACTGCCCGTTTGCTGCGAAATGTTTTGGCGAGAGTCAATCTAAAGGAAGCCAGCCGCCGTGGACGGGAACTGATCCACAACATCATCTCCGCGCGGGGCATCCTGGACCTGGATGACGTACGCGCTTTGGATTCAAACCGGATTGAAGCCCTGCTGGGGCTCTTAGCCTGCGCGAACCTGGACGATTTGTACGCAGCCATTGGCGGAGGCTCGATTTCCTCCGATGAATTCGAGAACGCGCTCGACCTTGTTGGCATCTCTCGCACCGCTCTGCGCTGGACTTCACTGCTTGTGGAAGGTCCTCAAACCACCAATCGCCCCGGCGGATTGGCCTACTTCGCTGGTCTTGTTTCAGACGTAGGAGGAAACATCCTGCGAACGGTCAGCTCTACCTCCAAAACTGGTGATTTTCGCCTGCGCATGATCCTGGGCGGCATTGAAGGGGAGCAGCGGCAAGTATTGATAGATAGTTTCAATAACAGCGAATTCCCGGTTACAAAAGTTGAGGTCGCCTGAGCAGGTCTCTCTTTTAATCCATTTTAAAACCCGTGTTAGAATCAGTCGGAAATCTAAACAAGACTTTGAAAGTTGGGTTTTTGAAAGGTCATTAATCCGTATGCAAAACAGAGAAACCAGAGCGTTCCTGACTTCCATCGGGCTCTCGCTGATCGCCTTCTTTTCACTCTTACTGCCAAACATGGCATCTGCTTCAAATATGCAACCGCAGGGAATTGGTCCCGGAGGAACTGGACCCACCCTGACGGACTTGGAGAACGCAAAAGTTCAAGCCTATTATTTTTATTCCACCAGCTGCAGCCACTGCCTGGATATTTTGCAGAATATCGTGCAGCCCTTGGAAGCTCAATATCCGGGCTTGATTGCCATCAGACTGGTTGAGTTGAGCGAAAGCGTCAATTATGAAGCGCTGATGAAAGCTGAAAAGGCTTTTGGCATTGGAGCCAGCGACCGGGGTTTGCCGGTTGTCTTAATTGGAAATGAGATGCTCAATGGTGAGGAACAAACGCGACAGCGCCTTGTGGAACTGGTTGAAGCCGGACTCGAAGGGGATGGGATTGAGCTTCCCGAAATACCCGGTGTGGATCCTGCCTCGCTGGTGCTTTCCCAGGTCCAACCCGAACCTGATTCTCCTTTGGTTTGCAGCCCTGAAAATCCGGAGAATTGTGAAATTGCCGCCCCAATCTATGCCGCCTATTATTACCAAACCGGCTGTAAAGAATGCGCCCGGGCTGAAACCGATATGGTTTATTTACAGTCCAAATACCCCCAACTGATCATTGAGGAATTTAATATTTTTGAAGAAGCCGCGTTGGCAGAATGGATGGCCAATCGCGTTGACGTGGATAAAAACTTCAATACGCCCGCGCTTGTCATTGGCGATTATGCCTGGATTGACGAAACAGAATTTACACCCGAATTGATTGAGCCTGTCTTACAGGAACTGAGCAAGACGGGTTCCCCTGCCTTTTGGGAAAATTGTAATCCTGAGGAATGCAATAATGCCCTGCTTGACCGTTTTGAAAGAATGGGCTGGCTGGCTGTTGTTCTGGCAGGCTTGGTGGATGGATTAAACCCCTGTGCCTTTGCCACCATCATTTTCTTCGTGTCTTACTTATCGCTGAGCGGCAAAAAAGGCAAAGAAATTTTGTTTACCGGCGCAAGCTTTACCCTGGGCGTTTTCATCGCGTATTTGGTGGTGGGGCTTGGTTTTTATAAGGTGCTGGACCTGATCTCAGGTTTTACTTCCGTTATCAGCAAAATTGTTTACATCTTTACGGCAGTCTTATGCCTCGTGCTGGCAGTCCTGAGCATCCGTGACTTTATCAAGGTGCGAAATGGCGACCTGAGCGATATGGCGTTGAAGCTTCCTGAACCACTGCGCAAACGCATCAATAAGACGGTGCGGGAGGGTCGCAAAGCCAGCAGCTACATTCTGGGTGCCTTTGTCACGGGGTTGTTGATCTCGCTGCTCGAACTTGCCTGCACAGGTCAAATATATCTTCCGGTAATCATCTCGATGAGCTCGGTCCCTGAGATGCGCGCGCAGGCACTGCTCTACCTGGTGCTTTACAACCTGATGTTCATCGTGCCCCTGGTTGTTGTTTTCATCCTGGCATTTTACGGCACAAGCTCCAAGCAATTCACCGATTTCCTGCGCAAGCACGCCGGAGCGGTAAAGATCGGCATGGCAATTGTCTTCATTTTGCTGGCAGCCTGGTTGGTCTTCTCGTTGTTGAAGTAGACAGATCAACATTTACCTGAATTAGAAAAGGACACCCATAAAAAGGGCGTCCTTTGTTTTATCGGATGTTCGTAGGAGCAAGGTTGTGGATCAGTTAATCGTAGGGCGAGCTTGAGGGCACCGCAAACTTTAGCTTAGACGCGCGTTAAGTACCCTCAATCCGCCAACAAATAGCCGATAGTGTGATGGCGGATTGGAAGCACTCCGAGATCCCTGCATGATGATGTCTGCAGTGCTTTCAATCGCGCCCTACGAAAATTTTTTTGGAGTATTAAAGGCAGATCGCCACGCTTCGCACGCGATAAGATAAACCTCACCCCTTCAAGCCGTGAGCGATCAAAAAAGAATTGTTCGCATATTAAAAATTGAATTTCTTTGCCACCCGCGCAAACGCAGAAACCATGTGGACATACAAACCGGACAGTTCACCACTGATGTTTGCCTCACGTGCAGCTGCACGCAGACTTTCTGCGTCATTAAACCAGGGCATGGTCATGCTGGCACGCCCCAACTCGCTCACGGCGTGCGCGTCACTGCCTGCCATCAACGCTTTTCCATGTTCGAGAGCAAAGGCATAAGCTTCTTTGTTGTATTCTTCCCGTCTGCAGCGGGCATTGAAGACTTCCAGCCCGTCGAGATAAGGCAAGATCTGATCCAACGTGCGATCTCTCCACCAGCTGCGGTGCGGATCAAAAGGATGCGGCAGGCTGATAAACGCGCCCTGCCCGTGCAAACGCCGCACAACTTCGACAGCTGACAAACCCTGCGGGATCTCCTCGGTCATGAAGTAACCCAGTATCTCTCCTTCAGGGGTCTCAATCTCCTCCGCCACAATCACCCGCTCAGGATCCATCTGATGCGCCTTAAGTGCGCCCTGAATGCTGCCGTGGTCGGTGATGGCGATTTTGTCGATACCGCGTTCATCGCAGGCTTCGAGCAAGGCTTCCAATTCCACCATACTGTCGGGGGAATATTCGGTGTGGCAGTGAAATTCTGCCCGTATTAAAGATTCGGTCATTCGTTATAAATCCTGGGAAGGCGATCTGCCAGACCGCAGACCACTTCATAATTGATGGTCGACCAACGTTTGGCAACTTCATCAACGCTCAAGGTTTCATCACCCTGCGAGCCAATAATCACAATTTCATCGCCCACTTTGGCCTCAGGCACACTGTCCAACTGTAGCATGCACTGGTCCATGCAAACCCTGCCGACTATATTCACTCGTTTACCACCAACCAGCACCTGCTGATTTTCAGCGCGGCGAAAACCATCACCATAACCGGTTGGCATTACTCCAATGCGTTCTTCTTTGCTGGTAACATAGGTGGAACCATAACTGATGCCCTGACCAGCCGGGAAGTTGTGCAGCGAGATGATGCGCGCCTTCCATGTCAGTGCGGGCTTAAAGCCCGTTGGCAGAGCCTCACCGCTCGGGGACATTCCAAAAAGAATATCTCCCGGACGGACGATGTCGTAATAAGATTGGGGGAAGTTGAGCACCGCGGCAGAGTTGGCAGCATGAACTTTTTCGGGTTTAATTCCCTTGCTTTCAAGATCTGCCAGGAGTCTTTCAAAAATGGCAAGCTGTTTGGGGGTAGAGTCTGAGTTGGGCTCATCCGCGCGAGCCAAATGCGTGAAAATACCGTCCACATTGATGCTAGTGCCTTTGAGACCCTCCAGGAAAGGAGCAACATGCTCCGGGTTCATCCCCAGGCGACCCATGCCGGTTTCAACCTTCAGGTGGGCATGCAGCGTGCCACCGTGGATATTGACATAATCGAGGTAATTTTGTGCCAGGTCAGGGTCAAAAAGTGCCACGGTGATATTGTGCTCAATGGCTTCGGGAACCTTGGCTGCGGGGGTAAAACCAAGCACCAACAGTTTGCAGGAAATGCCACCGCGCCTCAGAGCAAGAGCCTCTTCGATGCGCGCCACACCAATCCAGGTTGCACCGCCGGCAATTGCCGCCTGGGCGGCAGGGCGGGCACCATGACCGTAGCCATTGGCTTTGATGACCGCCATCACTTCCGCACCCGTCTTTTGGCGGATGAGAGCAGTGTTATTCTTGATGGCTTTGAGGTCGATCTCCAGCCAGGTTGAGTAAGTATTGATATCCACGAGGAAAAAGTATAACACTTCTGATGAAAATCATGAGAATCATTAACTCCTCGTCTGCGATTTCTCTTTTAAATCCTCAGACTCTATTGCGGATGGAGTGCACTTCACCCGTACCGGAGGGCTTTAGTCATCCCACTTGAGGTAATTATTTTGCTCATCAGTACAATTTAGTCATCCTGAATGAAGTGAAGGATCTTCCGTGTTGGATATCAAAAAGAAAATTCTTCGCAAAAGAGGCTCAGTATGACAGATACTAACTCAGAACAACAGTACATGTAGGGTTCCACAGCGTAATCCCGGAATGAAGAGATGCGGATGGAGTAAATACTGCTCGCATTCCTTCCAGCATCATGACCCAATCCGGACCCAAAGGCTTCAGTTCCTCCAATTTAAAAGAAAACATAGCAGTCTTTCGATCACCAATTTCTTGACACCACACTGATTAGTCTTAGAATTATCTACATGGTTATCAACTATCACAAAATCAATTCTATTTGTGCCTCTGCGAGCGGACTTGTTTGCATTGGCCGGATTGCGCCTGTTTATTGATTTATCCCACGATCAGATCAAAAACCACGGGCAATCCAACCCCGTGGTTTTTTTGTTAACCTGAAACTGAGCCAGATTTTTATTATCGAAAAATTGAAAGAGATTAAAAAATGACTGCACCTGACATTTATCCACTTGAAAACAACCCTGTCATCGAAGGGCTGGTCTTCCGCCATTTTGAGGGCGAGTCGGACTACCCAAAAATATTAACCATACTCACCAACCTGCATGCCGTCAAACAATATTCAGGTGAGACCACCATCGAAGGGCTGCGCGCGGAATACACCAATCTGAGCCACACAGACCCCCACGACGATTTGATATTCGCTGATGTCGACGGTGAGACGGTTGCTTACTCCAGGTTGTACTGGGAACGCGAGATTGCCACGAGCCAATACGCTTATGTCAACCTCTTCAAAGTCGACCCCGCCTGGCAGGGCAAAGGCATCGAACAAAGCCTGATCACCTGGGGAGAGGCTCGCGCCCGCCATTATGCCAACAGCCTGCCTGAAGGAAACAATGGCTTCGTGGTGACTTTATGCCGGGAAACTGATCGAGACCGTTTTGATATTCTCAAGGAATCGGGTTATACCATCGAACGCTATTACCACTCGATGAGCCGCTCACTCACTGAATTGCCAGAACGCCCCTTACCGGAGGGAATAAACGTTCGCCCGGTCTTGCCGAAACACATCCGCAAGATCTGGGACGCTTCAAACGAGGCCTTCAAAGACGAATACGGCGCTTCAGAGCCTACCGAGGAATGGTTCCAGAGCTATGTTGCAAATCCGAATTTTCAACCCATCCTCTGGCAGGTTGCCTGGGATGGCGACGAGGTGGTGGGGTCGGTGCAGAATTATGTTTCGCCGGAAGAAAACGAGTTGGAAAATCGCCGGCGTGGTTACACCGAGGCAATTTCCGTTCGAAGAGAATGGCGCGGTCGCGGAGTGGCCAGCGCTTTGATCTGCCGCTCGATGGCAATGTTCAAAGCCATGAATATGGATGAGGTCGCCCTGACCGCAGACACCCAAAACCCGACCGGGGCAATGCACCTTTATACCAACCTGGGCTACCGACCTTACATGACCCTGTTGGAATTGCATAAAAACCTGGACAATTATTCCAATCGGGAGGGCTAAGGCTTTCTGTACGGATGGGGCTTACTCCTCCCACATGGGTGGCCTTTGTGTGGCGGAATGCGCCTCTGTTGCGCACTTTGCCGCCTATTTGTTTCGAGGTTGTGCCGGAGTGAGCCCGCAAGAGGTATTTGATCTTCAGAGATTATGAGGCGGTCTCATTCCGGCCTACGAACTGGATTTTAGCCTACCCACCGCAACACAAGCAGATTTTTGGTGGGCTGTCTGATACGATGTCAGGACAGGGCAGGATGCCTTGACGCCAAACCACCCTACGCGGGTTTGGTTCTAAATACCATTACCTTACAGGCTCAATCCTAAATAGCTCTGTGCCTAATCTGGACATGGAGCAAAATAATAAAGGTACAATTGGGGGAGTTTTTTGAGAGGATGCCGAAGATGTTTGAGTGGACCATAAATGCCGAAGAAGACGCAGCCCGGGCTGGCGAGTTTCACACCCCGCACGGAGTGATTCAAACCCCCGTTTTTGCACCTGTCGGCACCCAGGCAACCGTCAAAGCCATCACACCCGCCCAACTCAAAGAGCTCGGCGCCACGCTCGTTCTTTCAAACACCTATCACCTTTTCCTCAGACCCGGCGATGAACTGGTGGCTGAGATAGGTGGTTTGCATCAGTTCATGCAGTGGCACAAACCCATGCTGACCGATTCGGGCGGTTTCCAGGTTTTTTCGCTCTCGAACACGCGCAAAATTGACCCCGATGGCGTAACTTTTAAATCCCACATCGACGGATCCATGAAACGTCTCACCCCCGAAAGCTCCATCGCGATCCAGGAAAACCTTGGCGCGGATATCATCATGGCCTTCGATGAATGCGCAAACCCCCTGGACCACGCTTACTCCAAAGAAGCCATGGATCGCACCCACATCTGGGCGCAACGCTGCCTGGACGCCAAGAAAAGAGATGACCAGGCGCTTTTCGGCATTGTGCAGGGCGGCATTTTTGAGGATCTGCGCACAGAATCGGCGCAAGTGATCAGCAGCATGGGCTTCCCCGGGCACGCCATTGGCGGGCTCTCAGTTGGCGAAGGCAAAGCCGACATGTACCGCACGATTGAGGTCGTCAATGCCGTATTGCCCAAGGACAAACCGCGCTACCTGATGGGCGTCGGCACCCCGGAGGACCTGATTGAGGGTGTTTTGCGGGGCATCGACATTTTCGACTGCGTCCTGCCCACCCGCCTGGCACGCCACAACACCGCCATGACCAAATTTGGGCGCCTGAATTTGATGAACGCTGCTTTTGCCAGGGACGAACGCCCGATTGACGCGGAGTGCCAGTGTTACACCTGCCGCACCTTCTCCCGGGCTTACCTGCGCCATCTGATCGTCGCCAAGGAAATGCTGGCAGCCACGCTGCTTTCGATCCACAATTTACACACCCTGCTGGAGTTGGCGCGTAACCTGCGCAAAGCCATCCTGGCCGGCAACCTGAACGCTTTTGCAGACGAGGCTTTGACCAAACTTGATATTGCCCGCATTCCGGAGGTTCATCCATGACATTCATCCAATCGCTGATTCTGGGAATCGTGCAAGGGCTGACGGAGTTCCTGCCGGTCAGTTCCTCGGCGCACCTGGTGCTGGTGCCCTTCATCCTCAACTGGACGCCCGACCCGACGAAGGCTTTTATCTTTGACGTGCTGGTACAGCTTGGCACTCTTGTGGCAGTGATCGCCTACTTTTGGAAAGATCTGCTGGCAATTTTCAAAGCTGTGATTGCCGGCATTCGCGATAAAAAGCCTTTCGAAGAAGCCAACTCACGTCTCGGCTGGTTTATCATTCTGGCAACCATCCCGGCAGGTTTGGGGGGATTGCTGCTGAAAAGCAAGGTGGAAGATGCCTTTGCAAACCCAATCATAACGGCAGTCTTGTTGTTCGTAACAGCAATCATGCTGAGCCTGGCAGAGATATTCACGCGTAAAGAGCGCAATCTCGAGAGCCTTACTCCTCTGGATGCCATTGTGATTGGATTCTTCCAGTTACTGGCGATTTTCCCGGGAATTTCCCGCTCCGGTGCGACCATCAGCGGCGGTTTGAGCCGTGGCATGAAGCGCGAGGCAGCCGCCAGGTTTGCCTTTTTGATGTCCATCCCGGTCATGCTGGCAGCCGGGCTGCTCTCCATCCTGGATTTATTGGAGATTCCTGATCTGGGCAGTTTCCTGCCCGTTTTGAGCATCGGGTTTATCGCGGCATTCGTGGTCGGATACCTGAGCATTCGCTGGCTCTTGAACTTCCTCAAGTCCCGCTCGCTGATTCCCTTCGCCGTCTACTGCGCCGTGGTCTCAGTGCTGACGATCTTTATCGCTTATTTCCGTTAAGCCTTTTTTAGCTGGCTTGCAAGAAAAAGCCCGGTTTCCTTGCGGATCAAAATACCGCCCAATTCATCAATGCGCGCCTGGAAGAACACGCGCATGGCTTCCCTCTGTTCAAGCGGAACGAGTTGCTGCACCCTGGGTAAGGAAAAGGCGTAATCCACCAGTGGTAATGCTTCCGTGACCCATAAATCGCCTGAATAGGGCTTTTTCTCGACCTGCTCAAACCACTGCTCCAGTTGTTCTGCACCGTTTTGCAGGTTAAACTTGAGCGACATGGTGTGCAAGCCGCCATATTCAGGCCAAAATTCTGTCAGTAAATCATCCAGATCCACCATGTAATTAGCCCCGTTAGTCGCTGCCATCATCGCCCCGCCTGGTTTGAGCACGCGCGTAACCTCCGCCAGTGTTTGGTCTATATCCGGCAAATGATAGAGCATATGGTTGGCCGTCACAAAATCGAAGCTATTGTCCTCAAATTCCAGGTTGGCGGCATCCATGCAAAGCAAAGTGAAGCGACTATTCCCCTTCAGCTCAATTGTAGCTTCTTCCAGCATGCCCTCTGAGAGGTCGGTCAGAACAATGCTGGCATCCGGGGCAAACCGGTGCTGATTTGTGCGCCATTGCACCGCATTCCCACACCCTAAAGCCAGCAGGTGTTTACCGCTCAGATCAGGAAGATGCCCAAAGATGAAGTCCTCCCAGACCTCAGTGCTGTTCGTGAAGCGCTTGTGGATCTGGATGCGCGCGTTCAGGTTATTGGCGCTGCCATACTGTACCTGGCGCAAATAATTCCGATCGGTACTGAATGAATCCGAATCCATCAGCTGTCTCAACGGGCAGCCAGTGCAGCTTGCATGCGCTTGACTGCTTCTTGCATATTTGCGCGTGTTGTGCCAAAGTTGAATCGCACAAAGTCGTGGCATTGAGGTCCAAAGGTAAGACCCTCGTTCAAAC
>JAEAME010002165.1_pt1 | contig 11925 bp, 6 predicted proteins | sample 8958731 | NCBI WGS metagenome assembly JAEAME01 (sample SAMN16933194, study PRJNA681113) | bioreactor sludge metagenome | isolation source: anerobic bioreactor sludge (Control) | place: India:Bengaluru | collected 2018-10-24 | reverse complement strand
TCCGATGGCCCGCAGGCGCGGATCCATCCGTCCCGCGGTTCGGAAGACGGGGGAGCCCCATGGAGCGAGCGAGAGAGAACGCGACTCACCGCAAGAGCTTCGTGACGCCGGAGCTGACGTGCTTCGGGCAGGAGTCACCGTCAGCGAGGAATGCATCCTCCGACCGCAGGAACCGTGCCAGCGTGCCCTTCGGCGGCTCTGTGGTCTCTACGGGCGGCAACGAGGCGCGTGTAGAGTAGCTCTGCTCACGGGCGGAGTCAGCCAAGGTGCTGTGCCCCGGGCGCCGAACCCTCCCCATGCCGTTTCTTGCTGCGGCATGGAGGTGGCGTTATGCGCGCATCCGCTCTCACCCTCGGTCTCTTGGTCTTTCTTCTGGCTGACAACGCGCTAGCGGCCGAGACCCTGTCGCTGCTCCCTGATGCGCTTGAGGGCTGGGATTCGTCTCGCGATTCCGCGAGACTTGCCCAAGAGTTCACCCATTACGACGTCACCGGGGCCGATGACCACTTCGCATGGGAGTTCGCTCTCCGCCATGGCGCCGTCCCCCGGGAATTCGATGCCATTGAGCTGCGCGTCCGCAACCGGGGCGCGGCCCTGAACCTGGCCCTCAAGCTACGGGACGCGAACGGCTCCGAGTGGAGCGTGCCGCCCGTGCCCCTCGAGGCTGGCTCGGACTGGCAGACGGTGCGATTCTCACGGGAGGATTGGGGCGTTGCGAGCTGGTCCACGGATCGTGACGGCCTCCTGGACTTCCCCGCGGCGCCCCTCGCCGTTATCGCCTTCGGCGTCTCGGCTGGCCACGAGTATGCCCTTGACATTGCGGGGATCGAGGCGGCGCTTCCAGACCGGCCCGTCCTGCGGCTGACTCGCCTTATGGCCCCTACCCGCGCGCGGCCCGAGCAGCGCGTCACCGTCTACTTCGAGGGGCAACTCTCCGGGCCCCCGCTGACCGACGGGGCGGAGGTCACGCTCGAGGACGACGCGGGCCACACTGTGGTGCTGCCCCTGGCGGCGCCACGCGGCGACGTTCCCGTGGGTGAGCGCTTCCGGGGGAGGGCGACGGGCGCGATTCCGAGGTACGCCTTCGCCGGAGACTACGCGGTCCATGTGAGGATCGGCGAGGCACGGGTCGTCCTGGACGGCCGGGATGCTGAAGGGGGGCTGGCGCGGGTGAGGATCGAGCAGAGAGACACGGTCGGGACAACGGCGACGGTCGATGATTATCAGGGCACGCCTACCTTGCACATCGACGGCCAGCCCTTGGCCGGCATGACGTACATGGCCTATGGGCCGAGTCTGGAGGTGTTCCGGGATTTCGCTGAGGAGGGCGTGCGGCTGTTCTCCTTCTCGGCTACGCCGACGGAGTCAGGCTATGGCCTGGCCCGCACCGCCTGGACGGCCCCCGACGCCTACGACTTCTCACAGATGGACGAGCGGGCGCTGATGGTGTTGGAGGCCTGCCCAGACGCCTACTTCTTCCCGCGCATCTACGTCCACGCGCCGCTGTGGTGGAGTGAGGCCCACCCCGATGACGTGGTCATCGAGGAGCTTGCGGACGGCACCCGTCAGGTGTTCATCCATAGCGGCGGGAAGCCGGCCCCCTCGTGGGCCTCCGAGCCGTGGCGCCGGGACACGATCCGGGGCATCGAGCGGCTCGTTCGCCACATCGAGGCCTCGCCGTACGCTGACCGAGTCCTCGGGTACCACATCGCTTCGGGCACCACCGAGGAGTGGATGATGTGGGGCGCCAACGAGGGCTCTTGGGTCGACTACTCCCCCGCTAACCTAGCCAAGTTCCGAGAGTGGCTCCGTGTCAAGTACGGCACCGATGAGGCGCTGCGGCGCGCGTGGCGCGATGGTTCGGTCTCGCTGGCGACGGCCGAGCTTCCGACGCGAGCAGAACGGGAGCGCTGCGATCTGGGCTATCTGAGGGATCCAGCGTCCGAAGGTCCGGTCATCGACTTCACCCTCTACAACTCCTGGATGGTGGCGGACAGCATCCGGACCCTGGCGGCAGCCACGAAGCGGATCGCCGGCGAGGAGCGGCTCGTTGGCGTCTTCTACGGTTACCTGCTCCAGCTCATCGCCGAGCCGCGCATGCAGAATGCGGGCCATCTCGCTCTCAACGAGGTGCTCGCCTGCCCGGACGTGGACTTCCTGACCAGCCCTACGAGCTACATGTTCCGCGACCCGGGCTCTGGCACGAGCCACTTCATGTCTCTCACGGGCAGTGTGCGCCACGCCGGGAAGCTATGGTTCGACGAGAACGACATCCGCACATCGCTGGCGCCTGGCGAGGTGGGTTCCTGGGGCAAGCAAGCCACCATCGAGGGGGACATCCTCCAGCAGAACCGCGAGCTGGGCAACGTGATCGCGAGCGGAGTGGCCCAGTGGTGGTTCGATGTGGGCCAGAACAGCTACGACGACCCCGTCCTCATGGCGCGAATAGGGGAGCTTCGGGAGGCGGCGGAGCGAGCTCTCGAGTACGACCGCGCGCCAGCTGATGAGGTCGCCTTCATCGTCGATGGGCCCTCCCTTGCCTATGCCGCGGTGGGGACGCCGCTCACCGCTTGGCTTCTTCGGGAGCAGATTCCCCAGGCCGCGCGCATGGGGGCTCCCATCGGTTGGTACACCCTCGATGACGTGGCGAAGCTGCCGCCCAAGCGGATGTACGTCTTCCTGAACGCCTTGGCGCCCAACGCCGCCCAGCGGGCCGCTATCGAGGCCTTGAGGAGCGATGGCCGTGTGCTCGTCTTCGTTGGTCCGGCGGGGGTGTACCGCGAGGGTGCGCTCGACCCCTCGGCCATGGGCGAGTTGGTCGGGATGGACATCGGCTGGTCGACGGAGCCGGCGGTGCTCCGCTGTGAGGCCGATGGGCTCTCCTACGGCACCGGTCCGGCCTTCGGGCCCGTCGCCTACCCGGACGATGGCGAGGCCGACGTTCTGGCACGGATGACGGACGGGAAAGCCGGCCTGGCGGTGCGAGACCACGGTGACTGGCTGAGCGTTCACTCGGCGGCCCCGGCCCTGCCGGCCGCCTTGCTTCGCCAGCTAGCTGAGAGGGCGGGCGTGCACTTCTACACGGAGGAGGCCGTCGTGTGGGCGTCACGGGGGCTGCTAAGCGTCAGTGTGGATCAGGGCGGCACACGGCTCGTCCAGCTCCCGAGGCCGGCAACGGTGGTGGATCTTGTGACGGGCGAGACCCTCGGGGTCGATGTGACCGAGTTGGCGCTCGACATCGCGGATCGGGATACCCGGATCCTAGGGCTTCGCTGATGCCTCAGATGGGGACTGCAAGACGTCGGCGATCCGGTCGGGGATGCTGAAGGAGAAGGTCGAGCCCTTCCCAGGCTCAGACTCGACCCAGATCCGCCCGCCATGGGCCTCCACGATACGGGCGCAGATGGCGAGCCCGATGCCGGTGCCCTCGGGATCTCCACCCGTTGCCGCCCGTTGGAACATCTGGAAGATGCGGGCGTGATCCTGGCGATCGATGCCGATGCCCTCGTCTCGCACGTGAATGACCCACTCGCCGGCGCCGCGCTCGCCCCTGACGTGGATCTGTGGCGGCTTCTCACCGCGGAACCGCATCGCGTTGCCCAGGAGGTTCTGGAGTACCAACCCAAGCTGGACAGGATCGAACTTGACGCGTTCGGGCAGATCCTCCCACGTCACCTGTGCCCCTGTCTCCTTCGCGAGTGAGCCTAGCGCGCCCAGCGCCGCGGCGAGCACTCTCTCCGCGTCCACCCACTCCGGCGCCCTCTGGCGGCCCGCTCGGGAGTACTCCAGCAGGTCCTGGATGAGCCGATCCATCCGCCGCACGCCATGCAGCGCTTCGCTGAGGTAGCGCCCGGCCCCCCCCTCCTGGGCCTCGGGGTAGCTGCTCCGCAGGAGGTGGAGGGAGTAGGAGACGGTTCGCAGGGGCTCTCGTAGGTCGTGGGAGGCGATGTAGGCGAACTGCTCCAGGTCGCGGTTCGTCTGCTGGAGCTCACCGATGGCTGAGGCCAGTTCCTGCTGGGTATGCGTCATGGCCGTGCGGTCCACGGCGACAGTCAGGACCCCTAGGTTCCCATCCCCAATGTCGACGCGTACCCGCGTCACATCGAGGATGCGCTCGACGCCCTGGCTATTCGTTGAGCGAACGAAGGGCTCCGAGACGGGTGTCCCCTGCTGCTGAACCTCATCACCACTGTCGAGGACCTCTGCTCCCAGCACCTCATCCACCCCCAACTCCCGCGGCGAACGCCCCTCGATCTCCTCCGGCGTTGTCCCGTGGAAGGCGGCCGCGGCCCGGTTCACCAGGAGGTAGCGACCATCGGCATCGCGCACCGATATCTGCACGGGGACGGAGTCGATGATCTGGCGGAGCCGCGCCGTCGCTACCCGGGCCGCCCGCTCGGCCTCCACGATGCTCGTGACATCCTGGACGAAGGCGAGGAGGGCCCGCTCTCCCCGCCAGCGCGTCGTCGTGGCCATGCCGCGCACCCACCGCGTGCGGCCCCCCCTCGGGCTGACGACGCGCAGATCGAAGGCCCCGTCCTCGCCCCTCCGGGTCCAGCCTCCCAGGAGCTCCCTCGCGTACGGGCGGTCTTCCGGGTGCACGAGCTCGATCACCGGTAGACCGACAGCCTGCCCCGACTCGAGACCGAGCGCGGACTCGCCCCACGGGTTCAGGTACTGGATGATGCCATCTTGGACGATGGCAATGGCCTGACCCGACTGCTCGACGACCTGCCGGTACTGCTCTTCGGACTGGCGCAGAACCTCTTCGGCGCGTTTCCGCTCGGTGATGTCGGTCCCGACCGTCAGGAGCAGCTCCCGCCCACCAATCTCGACCATATGGGCGGAGACGAGCAAGGAGGCCTCGGCGCCGTCTCGTGTCAGTACGTTCGTCTCGATCTGCGGCGGCGGGCCGGTTGTCCTTGCGCACTCGAGAAGCTGATGGCGAAGCGTGGGGTCGAGGGACACGCCGAGTTCCCAGGCATACCGGCCGACCATTGCCCCCTTCGGCAGACCCGCCATCTCCTCGAAGGCATGGTTCGCGTCGATGATCTCCGATGTCGCGGGGTCGCTCAGAACGAGGGCATTGGGGCTGGCCCGGAAGACTTCCTCGAATCGCTCCTGGGAGGCCCGCAGCTCCGCTTCGGCGCGGAGGCGTTCCGTGATATCGCGGCAGACGGCGAACATCGCGAGCTCGCCGCCCCAGGCGCCGTGGGTCACTCGCACTTCGATGGGCAGATCACACCCGGCGGCGCCCCGCGCGTGGAGCGTCGCCGTGGAGGTCAGGCCGGCTGCCATGTCGCCCACGAGCTCGGCGACGGTCCCCTCCTCCTGCGGGCGCACCCATAGGTCCGTTACGCCGCGGCCCCTCAGGTCGCTGGCTCCGCGCCCTAGCATGGTCGCCATCGCGGTATTGGCGCCGAGAACGTACCCGTTGTAGTCGAGGATCAGAAGCCCATCGCTGAGCGAGTCCAGCAGCCGGGCAAGGTCCCGTTGGCTATCGACGAGCATCGCCTCGGCCTTGCGGCGCTCCGTGACGTCCTGGATGATCCCAACGGCGTGGACAAGCCGTCCTGCGTCATCGCGCACCGCGGCAGCGGTGACCTCTCCCCACATCACGGAGCCATCGGCCCGAAGGTACCGCTTCGTGAATCGCGCCGTGTTCTCGCCTTCCTTCAGTTGTGCAAGGGGGGCCAGGGTCACATCGGCGTCCTCGGGGTGGGTGATCTCCGGAATGCGGCGTCCGATGAACTCCTCGGGCGCGCGGCCGAGCAGGGTCGCCAGAGTGTCGTTCACCCGGAGCAAGGTCCCGTCGGTGGCCATGACCAGCATGGCGATGCCGGGATTGTGAAAGATGGCGGAATAGTCACGCTCCGCCTCCCGGGCATCTGCCGCGTCAGCCTCAGACCGCTCGGGCTTCACTTTCGAGGCTCCGTCCCAGCGTATACCCTCACTCGGGCTTCAGGTACTCCATGAGTGCTCGCGACCTGCGGCGCGACGCCGTGAGCACAGTCGACTCGCTGTCGCCGAGCACCAGGTCGTATGAGCCGTCGCCGTTTGGGATCAGGTGGTTCACATAGTCGATGTTCACCAGCGCGCCGGGGCTGATGCGCACGAAGCCGGCGGCCGCGAGACGCTGCTCCATCTGGTCCACTGTGTAGTAGGTCGGGAAGTCCTGATCGGCCGTGTGCACGACCACTCGGTCCCCCTTGCGCACGAGATACACGACGGACTTGGGGTCGATGAGCCGGACCGTGCCCTCGTCGTAGTCCTTGATCGCCCACGGAATAGCCTGGATCGGCCTGCAGGTCATTCAGTCGGTTGGCTAGCGCGTTCACCTGTGTCCGCAGTGCCTCGATGTCCTGGTTGGGCTGGTGGTCGAGCAGCTGCTCGACCCGCTCGACGGCCCGAACGACTCGGCGGCCCAACTCCGTGGGGTCAGTGGGCTTGATGATGTAGTCCACGGCCTCCAACTCGAAGGCGCGGGCTGCCCACTCGCCGTGCCCCGTCACAAAGACGAACCGCGGCGGGGAACCCTCCTCCACCAGCGCCTCCGCCACCTCGATCCCCGTCATGTCAGGAAGCCTGACGTCGAGGAAGACAACGTCCACGCGAAGGGCGCGTATCCGCTCCAGAGCCTCGGCGCCCGTGCTCGCCGTTCCCACGACCTTTGCCTGCTCCGTCTGTCTCAGGGTCGTGCAGAGAAGCTCCGAGGTAGCGGCTTCATCCTCCGCTACGAAGGCATTCAGCACTGGTGCCATCCCCCCACGCTCTGGCGTGTCCTACACACGCCGAAGCAGCGAACCAGACTGCGCGCTACCGTAGTACTCCTACAACCTCTATTCAGACACCTGCTCGAGCAGAAGGTACTTGGTTGGATCTACGATGACCTCCGAGCCACGGAGACCGTCCTCCAGGGCCGTAACTATGACCCTCTGGTCCATGCGCAGGTTCAGATCACGGATCTGCCCATCCGGGGCTACCAGGCGCACCGGCAGGTCCGGTAGCACGAAGACGTCCTGCGGCTGCACCTGCTCCAGGATGAGCTCGCCTTCGCGCACCTCGGCCCGGATCTGGGGTAGCCCAGCCCGGAGGAGCCATTGCTCCTCGAACCATGTCAGGTTCTCCCCTGCTCCGTCGGACAAGGCCCGGAAGAACTCGTCGTAGGTGGGCCTGGCGCCTACGAGCGTAGAGAACGCGCTGGACCAAGCCTCGAAGAAGGCGTCCTCGCCCAGGTACTGCATGAGCATGTCGAGGACGACCGCCACCTTGGCGAAGGCGATGGTCCGATAGATGGGCGACTGGTACACCCGCGGAGAGGCTACGGGCACATCCTGGCCCAGAGCTCGAGATTGCACATAGGCCTGGGCCAACTCGGCCATACCGCCGCGGTAGGTCTCGTCTCCGGCCTGATCGCGCAGCCAGAGGAGGTCTAGGAAGGTGGCGACCCCCTCGGCCAACTCGTTCGGCAGTGCGACTGCGTACGCATTCCATTGGTGTGAGAGCTCATCCACGACGATGAGCGCGTTGAGGACCTCAGGATCGTTGACGCTCCGGCCGGCGAGGTCCAGATCACCGAAGTCGCCGAAGAAGCCGTCGGATACCAGGATCAGACCCGGCGTGCTCACCCCCATCTCTCGCTCCTCGGGGGTTACGTGGGCGAAGGCTACCCGCCCCCAGGGCAGGGGGCCCATCATGGCCTCGAAGGTCTCGCCCGCCTGAAGAGCTACCTCGAGGCGTTGATCCAGGAGCGCGTCCTCTCCTTCGTAGCCGTACCAGTCGATCTGCGTGCCGCCCGAGGTTGTCGCGGAACGCACCACATACCGCGCCGCAGCCCAAGCGAAGGGCAGCAGACGGGGTACCGAGAGGGTGTTCTCGAACCGATAGGTGACCGTGCCGTCCCCGCCGCCCTCCGCGCCGAGTGGCTCGCCGCCCGCCGCGACCACGTAGTCCTCGGGCACCGTTACGCTGAGGGTGACGGTGGCGTCGTTGCCCTCATCAACAGGGTAGTAGAGCACGTGGCTGGTGTAGGAGCTGTGCTCGCGCACCTGACCCATGACCGATATCTCTGCCACAGTCTGGTTGGGGATACTCTGGAAGTAGTCCTGGGCGCGGGCGGTGTAACGAAGGGTGACCGTGTCGCCCGGATCCAGGGCCTGCGGTAGAGTCACCTCGTGGTGCTGGGACGCGTTCGACCCGTCGGTGGTTACTGTCGCCAGGTCCGCGCCCTCGTGGGTGAAGCGGACGTCGGTCACCACCGAGGTCACGACCTTGACCGCGTCCACGCCCTCCTCGAGGGCCTCGATGGTGAGGTCATCCTCGACCGCCGCTGAACCTGCCCCTGGGTCGAGTCGGATGCGGACGTCGTGGTGGGCGATTCGCCAGGACGGGGCCGCGCGCGCGGGCCACTCAGCGCGCACCTCGTCGGGCGTGCTGAGGTCCGGGGCGATGGGCTCCGCTTCGGGAGCCATCTCGCCCTCGAACCGCACCGTGTCCGGCATCGCGCGGTACTCGGCCGCCTGATCCGGGTCCTCCCACATGGACTCCGGCGCGGCGACCTGGATGATCAGCAGGGCCGTGCCCCGCATCGCTCCCACCTCGAGAACCCGCAACCCCTGTGCGGAGTACTCCAGAGCGTGGGCAGGAAGGCCGGCTAGAGTCGCCGTCTCGTAGCGATGCTCGACGTAGTCAGGCCCGCCCAGGCCGGCTATGGTCGTACGGCGACTGTCCATCCCCTCGGGCGCCGCCGCGGAAGGCAGGCTCATGATGATGACCCGCTGGGTATGGTCGGGCGTGGTGTACATGCGCACCAAGGCCCGGCCCTGGCTCATGTCCTCGATCAGGTACTGGTCGAAGGGGTGCTCGAAGGATACCCCCGTCGGCTCGTCGACTACCCGCTCCGCGGAGCATGGTAACACGATGACGCCCAGCAGCAGCGGAATGATCCACCGGCTCATTCGATCGCCTCCTCGTGTCTCCCCGACGGATCTACGAAGGGGGCGTCACGGCCTGGATGACGGCCTCGGCCAGGGCGGCGAAGGCGTTCCGTGCCGCTTCCGGCGCGTCCTCGCCCACAACGGGCTTGCCCCGATCCGAAAGGGTGACCACCTCAGGTACCAGCGGGATGGCGCCGAGGTAGCGGACTTCCATCTCCTCGGCCATGCGCTGCGCGCCACCCGTGCTGAAGATGGGGGTCTCCTTGCCGCAGTGGGGGCACACGAAGCCGCTCATGTTCTCGACGACCCCCACGACAGGTAGCTCCAGGGCGTGGGCGAAGTTGATCGCCTTGCGGCAGTCGGAGAGGCTCGCCTCCTGGGGCGTGGACACGATGATGACGCCGTCGGCATCGTGCATGGCCTGGGCGACGGTGAGAGCCTCATCGCCCGTGCCGGGAGGGAGATCCGTGATCAGGTAGTCCAGGTCACCCCACTCGACATCGGCGACGAGCTGCTTCAGGGCGCTGGAGCGGAGCGGGCCGCGCCAGATGAGGGGCTCATCGGCGCTCCGGGTCAAGAACCCCATGGACATGACCCACAGGTTCTCGTCCGCTGGCACGGGGCCGATGCCGTTCGGCATGGCCACGGGCCGGGCGCCTACGACGCCCGTCATCAGCGGGATGGTGGGTCCGTGCAGGTCGGCATCGAGCAGCCCGACTTGGTTGCCCTTCCTTGCGAGCGACCACGCGAGGCTCGCCGACACGGTGCTCTTGCCAACGCCGCCCTTGCCGCTCATGACGAGGATCTGGTGCTTGATGTGGCTCAGCCGGTCATCGAGGCGCACCTGCTGCAGTTGGGCCTGCATCTGGGCCTCGGTCGCTGAGCACGTGCCGGCCGTTCCGCAACCGGAGCAGCCGCTGCCCTCATCGGGGTGGCGGGGCGTCGGGTCCATGTCTCTCATGGTCTAGCCTTCTTTCTATGTTAGGTACGTCTACATCCTATCCCTCAGGGCTCTCGGGCGCCAGGTAACAGGCCACGCCAGGCCGAACCCTCGGGTAACCGCCGATGAACTAGGAAGGCGAGGTCCGCCATGCCGATCGCGAAGGCACTCTTACTGAGCTTGGCCGTTGCCGCTGGGGTATCCGCCGCGCCCAACGCGGAGGTGCTTCAGGCCCCGAGCCGCTGTGTGGAGCGCGACACCGTGACCCTGGAGGTGGCGTACTCCGGAGTGGAGATTCCCGCCCGACTGCACTGCGAGATGAAGGGCGACTCTCCCGATGTCATCGGATCGCAGATCGTGGAGGTCGTTGGCGAGGGCGCCGAGGCCTTCCAGTTCGAGGTGCCAGGTCTCGAGCAGACCACCACAGTTCACTGGGCCGTCTGGCTCGGCGAGGACTGGCAGTCTCCTTTGGCGCCCATCAACTACTCCGAGACCATGCGCATTCTGAGCGCGAGTGAGGCAAGGAGGCTGGAAGAGATGGCGGCCGCGGTCGAGGACCAGCTTGCGGCGGCAGGGTACTCTTGGTCTGAGCGAGGCAATGTGGCGGTCTTCGTCGACGATCTGCCCGGCTTCGACAGGGCTCTGGCTGACACGTACGCCGCCGCCCTGGCCGAGCGCTTCTCCGTGACCCTGCTGGATGGCGAGGCGGTCAGCAACCCCTCCCTACTCACCCCCGCGCGCTTCGATCTCCTCGTCCTCGCGACCGCGAACAGCTTCCCGGCGTACGGCGCGGGCGCCATCGGGTCGTACGTCGAGGCGGGAGGTCATCTGCTGGTCCTCGGTGGGCCGGCTTTCGAGACGCCTCTCTGGCCTGTCGGTGGGCGTTGGATGACCCGCGACGACGTCCGCTCGGTCGTCGCTGAGTCGGCCGAGCGCCGGGTGTTCATGGACTTCTCGACCGGCGGCCTTGAATGGGAGCGGGCAAGCAATGACATGAGCACCGCCTCATCGGTGCAAGTGGTCGAACCCGGGCCCGAGGGCGACGGAGGGGCCCTGCTCCTCGATATCAAGGGTCTGAGCGGGTGGGACACCTTCGGCGCGCCAGAGTTCGCAGAGAGCCCCTTCGACGCCGATCACCCGGTCCTGACCTTCATGGCGAAGGGTGACGAGACCACTCGAGAACTCGTGGTGGAGATCCGCGACCGCGATGGCAGCCGGTGGATGACCTCGGTGAGTGTTACCCCCGAGTGGCGGCGTGTCGCCATTCTGCCTGGGGAGCTCAGCCTCTGGCACGATGGAAGCCCGCCCCAGTCCGCCGCGCGGTTCCGGCCCGAGCAGGCTCGACAGATCGTCATGGGCCTGGCCTTCACTCACTCGCCGGGCGTGGGGCCCGGCGACCACCAGATCTGGGTCGATGACCTGGCCGCCGCACGCCTGGACCCTTCCATGGCCGAACTCATCACCGACGCCCGGGTCGCCGATGTACCGTGGATCGAGGGCGTCTCTCCCGCCTACAAGATCTACCCCGTCCGTGGCGCAGCCCGAGTCGAGCCCGATCCGCGGCAGGCGCTCTGGCCCCAGGGGGCTCTCGAGCTTCCTGACGCCTGTGCCGCCATTCATCCGCGGCCCCAGGGCACCGGCTTCGGCAAGGATCGCCGGTGGCGCTTTGTGCCGCTCCTCCGCGCCCTTCGGGATGATGGCCGCTTGGCGGGCTTTCCCGCCGCCCTGGTCATCGACGGCCGCACGAACAGCTGCGCGATCTCGGTACCCATCCCTGACTCAGCGTACCTGGCCAGGCCGGAGCTCGTCGCCGCTCTGATGGGCGTCGTCGATCGGGTGATGGATGGATTGCTCCTGTGGGAGGGCGGCACGGAGTACTACGCTTATGAGCCGGGCGAGGAGATGACGGCGGGGGCGGTGGTCCTCAACCTCGGTGGCGAACCCGTGACCGTGCGGACCGAGCTGAGCTACTCAGCCCGGGGCCGGCAGACGAAGCTGGCCCGCACCGCGGAGGCGGCAGGTCCCATGAACCGCATCAGCGTGGTGCCA
>JAEAME010002164.1_pt1 | contig 11939 bp, 13 predicted proteins | sample 8958731 | NCBI WGS metagenome assembly JAEAME01 (sample SAMN16933194, study PRJNA681113) | bioreactor sludge metagenome | isolation source: anerobic bioreactor sludge (Control) | place: India:Bengaluru | collected 2018-10-24 | reverse complement strand
CAGTATACCGAATTTCTCAATTAAACGCAATATATTATGACGTTATATATAGATACTTATAGAATACCGATACCGGGAAAATTACTACAAAATTATACCAAGAGTGCTGCCCGGCAGGACGAAGCGCCATAACGGTGAATTGACTTACCGGTTAACTAAACTGGTACATCAGTAAACGAATAAAGAAGAGGACAACCCCCAAAATGTGGAACGTCCTCTTTTTTCCCCGCTACACATCCATTGTACTCATTTGGTACAAGACCCGTCAGGATCTGCTATAAACAGGCAAAATCCAATTAAAACGCTAAAGTAAAAGGCTATAATTATATTGTCGAACCCTGCCAATCAAGAGCTCGAAAAAATGATAGGTAGGAGGTTATGGCCATGTTAAAGCCGGAAGAGATAAGAAAATATAAATTATTCTCCGGCCTGGATGAAGAAGGACTGGCGGATATTGCCAAACTATGTACCAGAAAGACATACGAGCGCGGCGCCATTGTTTTCGGCCCGGAGACACCAACCTCAGAAGTATTCATCATCGAAGAAGGAGCGGACGTCCTGGTAATCGAAGTCCCGATCAGTAGCGAGGATAAACTAATAATCCACACCTTGAGTAAGGGAGAAGCATTCGGGTGGCTATCCATGGGAAAGCCTTATATCAAAACAGCAGTCGCAAGGTGTATCGACAGGATCACAGTGATCTGTGTCGAAGTAGAGCCATTAAAGCAACTACTTGAAGCCGATAAAAAAACTGGCTACCAAGTAATGAAAAACCTGGTGGAAATAATCAGTTCGCGGTTATCTTTCACCACCGTGGTCTTTCGCAATGAAATACGAAAACTGAAAAAGATAGCCTGAGACCTGGAAGCCAGCGGCACCATCAGCTGCCGCCGGCGGTATTACGGGAAGAAGGGCAATCACCCATTTTATTGTTTCCGGTTGAAGTATTTCATGATATCGAAACCGTTCAATGGACGGGCGAAGGCTCCCATCGGTGTTAAGTGCATATCACTGCTGCCATCCGGGCTGTCACCGATGCCAAAGAAGAAACCGGCATCGTGCATGATCCGGGGATTTAGGATAAAGGTTCCCTGGTTACCGTTACAGGCATCTTCAGTCCAACTCATCAAATAAGCATCATCACGCAGTTTGACGTAGAGACACGGAGAACTCCACATCCAACCGCCGGTATTTCGGCCCATTATAATCGTCCACGAATACGATTGCGGAGTGCTGTAAACATGGATAGACTGCATGAATTCTCCGTAAGTCCAGGAAAATGCCCGGCCAACCAAATCGGTGGTAAAACCATGACGCTTCACCGCCGGGGGCACAGGCCCGTCTTTAATCTCCAGAACACCGAAGATGGCCTGATGACCGACTTCCCAGGGTTTACGGCCATTGCCGAGCTGAGCATCGACACAGGTAGCCAGGGCACTAGAGAAATCAACGGCATGAGTAAGACAGCGCAGAGGATCACTACCGGTACAGATATGAGAGAACAATATGATATCTTTAGCCGGTTCATATCCCTGATAGATCTCAGAGTGCCAGGTTTTTGTACCTCCAGCGCGCCACTTCAAATGAGTTGAGTCGATAATCCGGTATTCCCAAACCGGGCCGTCATCATAACGGAGAGTGAACTGCTTACCGACCATATATTCGGTAACTTCCATAGTATGGAAACTTGACATGATGGACTGTCCCTGAAAAATCTGACGCTTAGTCCGGATAACTTTGTCAACTTCGGCTTTAGTATAGTCTTTGTGCATGAAGCGCGGACGGTAGGCAGGACGCACACCCTTGTTCTGAGGATTGATCTGTTTACGGTGGGCTTCACTGTATGGGATATCGGTACCATAATCAGTTAACGGCTCCAGGTTAGTAGACTGGCCGGTGATCTCCCCCTGCCCGGAGTACACGGCATAATCAAGGTTGTCATTTTTATCAAAGCCAAGGCGCATACCAATATGGTATACATTAAAAAAGTCGATTACTTCCAGGGTAAAGGTCCCGGAATATTCCTGTTCTACACGGGAATAAACGTAGAAGTGATCATCGATCTTGATGTAATCGGACGGAGCAGTAAGAGTAATGCCGCCCAGCGGGTCACTCAACTCGACAAAAGAAGACCAGACAACGGAAGGGAAGAAGTACAGCATCTCCACTCCATTATCGTTCTTCCAGTAACTACCCTTGCCTTCGATACGGTTAGTAAGGCTGTGGCGTTTTTCAGGAGGAGCAGCACCGGTATCCACATAGCCGAACATGAAATGACGCCATACCTCACGTTTGTCCGGGGCAAAACCGCAAAACCATAACTCAAAGGCCGTAACGAGGTTGGTCCGGGTATCATAAACGATGCCATAACCACGAACGGTATCCGGTATCAGGTGAGTGAAAAGAACAACCCCGCCGAGTTCTTTGGCCGAATAAGGCACCGTCACCACCTTGCGGCCGTCTTCTGAGAAGGTAAGTTTATCTTTCGAATTGAATGTGTATTCGAGTACCGGACCCTGGTCAAGAACAATCCTCAAAGATTTTCGGGAAAGAACAGGAGAATGAGGAGAGACACTGACAGCGGAGGGACAGGGCTTAAGTTTTGTCCATATCTGAGCAGTGGTGAGGGGGGTATACCGATTGTAGAAAGTAGACCTAAAATAATCCATCGGGGCTACTCCTATAATTTTATTACCTTAAACGTAAACACATTCAATGAGTAAGGAAAAAGCTGGATTTCTCGCCCCGGAAATAGTTTACCAACCAACTGGAGCGAGGTCTGTCACTTATCATATTGTCCTTCCGGGGTGATATCGTAACGGCCTTCGGGAACAAGGGTAACTTCCAGGAAGAAAACCGGTTTTGTCACCCGTTTAAATCTCAGGGGGCCGTGAATCAGGCCGGCGGGAATAGAAACCACAGTGGGCGAAGTAATGGTATATAGTTCACTTTCCTCACCCAGGGCAATCTCGATTTCAGCATCAAAATCGTTGATGTTTTTGGGGTCACCACCAACAAAGCACAAGATCTCACTCCCCTGATGGGTATGCGGATAAACATCCTCGTACGGTTCGGTCATATAATGAAAACCGAGGGTATGGTTAGTGTGTAGTTCGCCTTTATGAGCAAAAACCGAGAGATACTTATAACCGTCAGTATTGGCTCCATCTTCAGGGGGAACCATCATGATCGGGGCGGGTAAGATATGCCGGGCATATTTTTTCTCAATCATTTCTCAATCCTCTCCGATATTTTGTTATGTAAAATACTCTTACTTATCAGAAATGGATACCGGGAAAGCAGATGGGAGAATTATGGCGTATTCCGAAATAGAATGCAATCAAGGACAAAGAGGAAAGTGAATGCCAGTAAATTCGTTTATTCGTTGTGGTCTTTAAAATAGTTTTCATCGCATTGAACTTGTTTCAAGTGCATAATACAGCAAAAAGAAAACAGGAACTCACGTCTGATTCAAGTTGCGGGAAATTGATTTGTAAGATATGATTCCTAAAAAACAACCGGGTAATCTTGATTTTGACACTACCGAGGGGGTACCGAATGCAAACGAAAACCAATGAAATGTTAAAACTTTACCGGACCATGTTGACCATCCGCCGCTTCGAGGAAAGGGTATCCCGGGAATTTGCGAAAGGCAATATACTGGGATATGTCCATGTATATATCGGCCAGGAAGCAGTGGCTACTGGTGTCTGCAACAATCTGAAAATCAGCGACCGTATCGTCAGCAGCCACCGGGGGCACGGACACTCGATCGCTAAAGGGGCTGATATCAAACGGATGATGGCCGAGATATACGGGAAGAAGACCGGCTACTGTAAAGGAAAAGGCGGCTCAATGCATATTGCCGATTTTAAGATCGGGATGCTGGGGGCTAATGGTATCGTAGGAGCCGGCATGCCGATAGCGGTAGGAGCGGGGTTGGCCGCACAACTGGAGAAAAAAGGTGATGTGGCGGCGGTATTTTTCGGTGACGGCGCCTCACAAGAAGGTGAATTCCACGAGTCGATGAGCCTGGCTTCAATCTGGAAGCTACCACTAATTTTCGTGTGTGAGAACAACCTTTATGCTTCCAGCACCCCGGCAAGATATGCACTGCCGATACAAGATATCTACAAAAAGGCTGAATCCTATGGGATGCTGGGGGTGGTAGTGGACGGCAACGATGTGGCGGCGGTAAACGAAACCGCCAGGGAACTGGTGGAAAGGACGCGGAAGGGAGGCGGGCCGGTTTTACTGGAATGCAAGACCTACCGTTGGCATACACATTTTGAATTAACCTCATTTCCAGATCCACGCCCGAAAGAAGAACTGGAAAGCTGGATAAAACGATGCCCGATCGTCAAGATGGAAAACGTACTGAAGGAAAAGGGCATGGCTACGGAAAAAGACCTGCAGGACATCAACAAAAGCATCCTGGGAAAAATCGACGAAGCTGTGAAATATGCCGAAGAGAGTCCGTTCCCGGCACCTGAAGATGCCCTGGAAGACGTTTATTCCGGTTAATTAAGAAAAGACCAGAGGACAAGAAAATGAGAAAAATCAGCTATAACCAGGCAACCGAGGAAGCCTTACGGGAAGAATTCCGCAGAAATGACAGGTTAGTTCATATGGCCGAAGATATACCCCAGGATCTGTACGATGAATTCGGCGGCGACCGGGTGAGGATGACCCCGATATCCGAATCGGCTTTTGTGGGAGCAGCGATCGGGGTAGCCGGTTCGGGCTTCCGCGCGGTAGCGGATGTCAGGATGGCCACATTCGCCTTTTGTGCTTTCGACCAGTTCGTAAATCAGGCTGCCAAAATCACCTACATGTTCGGTGGACAGGCTAAATTCCCCATATTATACCGGCAGCGAAACGGCCTGGGCGTGTCAGCGGCAGCCCAACACTCCGTTAATCCTTATTCCATGTATATGAATGTAGCCGGTTTAAAAATCATTATTCCGGCTACGCCATATGATGCAAAAGGGCTGTTAAAAACCGCACTGCGGGACGACAATCCGGTGATATCGTTTGAACATATGAAACTGGGCATGGTAGAAGGAGAAGTACCAGAAGAAGAGTATACCATTCCCTTTGGTAAAGCGGCGGTGATGAGGAGGGGGAAAGACGTCACGGTAGTAGCCATCTCATATATGGTATATGAAGCTCTGGCAGCCGCAGAAGAAGCAGCGAAACAGGGAATTTCGGTAGAAGTGATCGACCCACGCACGCTGGTACCCATGGATAAGGAGACAATTAGAAATTCAACGGTAAAAACGGGGCGGTTGATAGTTGTCGACGAGGCTTGCCAGACATGTAGTGCAGCTTCGGAAATACTCTCAATAGTCGTTGAGGATGTTACTACTTTCAGGTCACTAAAAGCCCCTGTGAAAAGGGTTTGCGGGCTTGATGTTCCCGTACCATTCAGTGCACCAATGGAAAAATATGCAATTCCTGATAAAGACCGCATCGTAGAAGCAATCAAAGAAATCACAAAGTCCAAGAGATAGCAAAAAAAAGCAGCCTGTAAATTACAGGCTGCTTTTTTACACGGTTAAGCAAAAATCAATACTAATGTAAGTCGTTGATCGCCAGGATACTGGCAGGAAGGGTACGGCTAATGGTAATGGCAGCACCCTTGGTGGGGATGACCTGCAAGGTAAAAGTATCGTAAGCTTCGATCGTAGTCCCAGTCGGAACATCAACCGTGATGAGGAAAGCCTCGTCAGGATCAAGCATATCAAGTCCGCCGCGTTCCTTACCTAAAAGGCTCTTTGTCCATTCAACGTTCTGGACAAACAACTCGTTATCGCTGTAGTTAATGACCACGTTATTATTGTTGGCAGAAGTATCGGTCATATCAACCGCTTCATCTCCAAGTACAGAAGCCAGGGTGAATTGAATCTGGTCTACTACCTGGTCGCTGTTGTTATCGGTGACATAAAACGAACCGCGGACTTGCATAGAGGACTGGGCGTGATCGAGGCCGCTATACACGGTCTCCTTACCACGCTCAGCAGAAAAGATACCTGCCGACAGAACACTGTAGGCTAATACCGAAGCGACGGTCACGAAGGCGATAAGGATAATAGCTGTTTCAAGGCCGGTGATGCCTTGCTGACTTTTATGTAATTTGCCAAGCACTTTAACGAAAGATTTATTCATTTCTATCAACTCCTAATATTATCCACCGCATAGTTAAATGTATATTGGTTTCTATCGTTCGACTCACCAGAAATCAAGAAGACCAACCTTCGTAATTACCCTTAATTCACCTCCAGGCAGTAAGGCAAAAAGTGATTTATCACCATCCGAATGGTTTATTCCTACAGTTTTGCTTTACTGAGCCAAACGACTAAGCGGCAGCATGGAAAAAAGAACAAAGAAACAGCATGAATTTTACAGGGGATTCTCGTGGTATTAGTCTGTTTAAAATGTTCTTACTACCTGCAAATTACGCTTAATTCTTTCGACTTGCTTTTACTTATTGTAAACTCTATTTAGCTTGTGAATCCATCACTCAAAAGTCCCAGCCAGTTTGTACGATAGTCCCAAAAAAGTGACCCCAAAGACCCAAACAGACTAACCGCAGTACTAAAATAGAGAACCTCTATAGAAAAGGAGGCTGCCATCTCCGATGGCCTCCTTTTCTATAGAACTTATTTGTTAACGGTTCGATTACGGCTGACCGGGACGGCGGCGCATAGTTCGCAGGGCAAGAATAACACCACCACCAAGGATAATAGCACCAAAGATTGCACCAAACACCCACCAGGCCAGACCATTGCTTTCTTTACCGGTTACGACAGGTTCAGTAGTGGGAGGAACGGTAGTAGATCGAGCAGGCCGTTCTGCGATGGCGCAAGCACTCCGGTTTTTCCTGAAAAAACACAATAGGTACATCTGGCCTGACATTTTGTCGGCAATACCTGAACATATATAATGTAGTTATAGTTTGCGTAAGGGATGGTTATTCATATGCCGATTTATGAGTATATATGTGTTGACTGCGGAGAGAAGTTCGAATTACTGCGTAGATTCTCCGATGAGGACAAAGGGATAAAGTGTATTAAATGCGGTAAACTCAATGTTAAGAGGGCAATCTCAAACTTTGCTACCTCAGGAGCAGCAACTTCATGTGCGCCAAGCAGCAGCGGTTCTACCTGAAAACTGAATAACTGAGGTAGGTTACCTCCCCATCAGCGTTTAGGAACCTCGCCCGTGCCGCAAGGAACCCAGGTGAGTCAATAATCAACAATACAGACTGACGTGCAGGTTAGAAACCGGAGTCAGGAGCACGGGTCGCCTGCCGGACAAAAGAAGCTTCCAGCAATTCATGCAGCTTGGCTTCCAACTGGTTACCGATTTCCCATAATTGGCGGTGCTGATGCCGGTTTAAAGTCTTAACCTCAAACGGCCGCAAACGTTCCGCCAGTTCGCGATATTGATCATCGAGGGCGAGATATTCATCGTAAAGCCGTTCCCTGGCAGCCCGATCTACATTCGGCATATTAGTACAGCCTCCTTAATTTGCTATCCCCACAGCAAGGGCTATTTTACCACTTTAACCAGGATGAGTTAATAGATTTAGCGAGTCAAAATTGGTTTTTAATACCAGTCCTTATTCAGGAATATCGAAAGACAGTATAGGTGACTTTGCGTAAAAAGATGAGACCGTAGTAGGATATGTAGCAAATTAACCAATGAAAAAAATCGAGGATTACTCAGTAAGATAACAGGAGGGCATAGATGTCCAGTCCGAATTTTCAGGCAAAAGAAGCAATAAATCCAGGAGCCGCCGGCAAAATAGCGGTATTGAATCCCGCTTGCAGCAGTACGATGGTGGAGCGGGTACCATTAGCACCACGTAAAATATCCAGCCTGGCTGGAACAACCGTCTTCCTGGCGGATATCGGGTGGGGAGGTCCCAAAGCTGGTTACGATGTTTTCGAAGTAATGCAGGGCTGGTTTGCCCGTAACATACCTTCAGTGAAAACAATATTAGTGCCGAAGAAAGGCGGATTTGGGGAAGATGACCCGGAGTTATGGGAAAAAATCAAAGCAGAAGGAGATGCCTGCATCCTCGGCATCTCGTGTTGAGACGGTTGTGGAGCGGCCTTGAGCCGCTTTGCCAAAACCCTGGAACAGATGGGTATTCCTACGGCGCCATGCACCGCCTTGAATGTTAGTGAATATGTCCGTGGCTGGAATATGTTGTACAACAGTGGGATGCCCCTACGGTACACCACATTGCCGCTGCCCATCGCCGGGGTTTCTCGGGAAGTACATGAATCTTATGTCAACGGGAACGACCCAGTAACCGGCTTACCAGTTATGCTAGAAATCGTCAATGCCTTAACCAAACCACTGACGAATGAAGAGCAGGCCAAAGATATTACGGAAAAAGCACAGGAAACGCGGCTATTACCACCGGATACGGAAGAAAATCTGCAGGAATTATTTAAAGAAAAAGACTGGACCGACTATCTGCCGATAGTCATGCCGACAGAAGAAAGGGTAAATGCCATGCTGAAAGGGACCAGTCATAAAGCGTATGAGGTGGTAAAGACACTTGCCTGGCCAGGCGGTGGGCGCCGCTTAACGGTGGAAAAAATAGCGGTTTCTGCGGTCATGGCAGGAGCTAAACCGGAGTATTTCCCGGTTATCCTGGCGATGGCCACAATGGCTCCTTTCGGCAACTCCACGACATCGATGGCTAATATGATCATTGTAAACGGGCCAGTAAGAAAAGAGATAAACATGAATTCAGGCACCGGCGCCATGGGCCCCCACAACCAGGCTAACGCTACGATAGGGCGGACATTCACATTGCTCTCAAAAAGTGCTGGGAACCTCCATGCCGGAAAGACGACTTTCGGTTCCCTGGGCAGCAACTTACAGTATAATAACTGCTGTTTTGCCGAAAACGAAGAAGCCCTGCCACAAGGTTGGGAGCCGCTAAGTGTACAATCCGGATACAAGAAAACCGACAGCGTGGTCACGGTAGCCACAGGCTGGACGTATGTGTCCTGTGCCGGCGAACTGGTAACCACCTACCCACCGCAGATGTTGATTAGAGATTATATGAAATCATTATCCGGAATGGGCTCGACCGCACTCCTTTGCGCCGATCCGCTGGTAGCCGGTTTACTCCATAAACAAGGTTTTACGACCAAAGAAATGGTGGCAGAATGGCTGGCGAAAAACGTAAAAATCCCGGTCCAACAATATTGGGGGAACGGAATCATCACTACTGGATATACCAGCCTGGCACGGCAGGAAATCGAACCATTTGCCACATGGGCTAAGGTTCCGCCAGAAACACTAATTACACCGTTTAATGAACCCAAAAACATTAACACGGTAGTCGTGGGCGGCCAGACTAATACTATCTGGTTCATCACCGATTTCCGGGCAGGTAAGGGTGTATTAGTAGACAATTGGCGGTAGGAATATATCTCCCGAGGTAAACCTAATACATGTGCCGGTTTTCCAATTGCGACCATTTCCAGAACAGCAAACGGCAATCCGGTATATCATGGTGTTGAAATTGGACAATATTGTGTGTACCAGGATGCAGAAGTGCCTGGTAGAAAATACGGTCATCGAACCCGATGGCAGCAGCTTCCTCAGAAGTACATCCATAGTGAACTGTGGAAATTCGCGCCCACATGATAGCTCCCAAACACATGGGACAGGGATAACAAGTAGTGTAAATCTCACACCCAGCCAGATCGTGGGAACCTAAGTTTGTTTCCGCCCGGCGGATAGCAACTATCTCAGCATGGGCAGTGGAATCATGGGTAGAAACGACCTGGTTATTCCCCTTACTAATAATCTTGCCATCCTTAACGACAACAGCTCCAAAGGGCCCGCACAATCCTCCCTGCATACCAGTTTCAGCTTCCAGACAGGCCACTTTAAAAAAATCAGTCATAGAAATTTCCACCTTATTTCAATTCACCGGAGAGTGTAATATCAAATACTTTAAAATACAAGCGGCTGTAAAAATAGATTGTACAGCACAAGGAAAAGGTCTAGAATATACGGAATATTCTAGGGCGTCCTGCGAAAGGCGGGATGCCTTTTTTAAGTAATCAGACATCTCAATAGAAGGAAAAACCAAATCGATCTTTCGAAAGTGTACCAGGAGTAACCAAACATGCAAAGGGTAACCGTTGAAAGGCTAAGTACCGCCGGCAGAGACAGCATTTGGAGCCGGAATCTTATCATATTAGTCGCAGCCATTTTCCTGCTAAGCCTCGGAACCGGCCTGCAAAATGGGATAAACACCAACTACATGCAGGAATTGGGACTGAGTGACTCCCAAGTCTTACTACAGTCAGGAATAAGGGAAATCCCCGGACTAATACTGATGTTCCTGGCAGCGCTGATGATGCACTTGCCGCTAACATGGAGATCCGTTGCGTCAGTATTGGTGATGGGAGTGGGCTATGCCCTGTATGCAGCGATACATTCCTGGACTGCGCTGGTGGTTGTTTCTCTCATTGCCAGCCTCGGTTTTCATCTCTGGATGCCTTTAAACAACTCCCTGGGACTGGGCCTGGTGAGTAAAGAAAATTCCGGGAAAGTGCTGGGGACGCTAGCTTCGGTCGGAGCGCTGGCTTCCATGGCCGGCATCGGTAGCATCCTTATCTTTTCATCGGTTTTTTCGCTGCGGGTTTTCGCCGGCATCGCTGGAGGTCTTATCATTGTGGCAGCTATCGTTCTTACCCGCCTGCCTAAAAATATCGGCGAGACGAAAAAGGCACAACCACGGCTGTTATTCAAACGGCGTTATTGGTTATATTACGTCCTCTTACTTTTCGAAGGCTCACGAACCCAGGTATTTTCCGCATTCAACATCATGGTACTGGTTTATAACTATGGATTAACAGCCTTCCAGATCAGTATCCTGTTACTGGTGAGTGGAGTAGTTAACTTCATTTTTGCCCAGCCAATGGGTAGACTATTGGATAAAGCTGGAGAAAGAATCACGCTTACAGTAGGTTACATCGCATTAGCTTTATGTTTCGTAGGTTATGCGCTGGTCAACAATGTATGGTTTTTAGGAATCATGGTTGTTTTAATCAACCTGTTAGTGACACTGAGTATGGGTCTCTCCACATATGTCAACCGCATTGCACCGCCCGAAGAACTCACACCCACGCTCTCTACCGGGATTAGTGTCAACCATATCAGTTCCGTAGGGATGTCATTTGTAGCCGGGGCACTTCTACCGGTACTGGGCTATAAAACATTATGCTGGGGAGCAGTGATAATTATCATGCTTTCGGTGCCTTTCGCTTACGCCATCCGCATACAGAAGATAAAACCAGTGAATTTAGAATACAAGTAGGTAAATCTACCGAAGATATATGGGAAATACTTACCAGGTTATATTTCATATATATAGTTAACTTGGTTCATTAACAAGTGTTAATGTCATTATTGACAAACCTGTCTAAAAGGTTTATACTCCACCGTCAATATCCGGTTTAGCTTTGCTCATAGGAGGGGACAGGCTTATGAGCGCCCAAATGTTTATCAAGCTATTATAAAGCAGCAAATACTTTATTCTCCCAAAGGAGGTATTAATTCGTATGTTAACTTGAAATTATGTTATGTAAAAACCTGGATGTATGGGAAGGGACACTAGGTTCAATAAATAGGAGAGAAAGAAAGAAATGAAGTTTAAACTCACATGTGCGGTGGTATCTACTTTAATTGCCACTGTACTCTTGTTCTCGTGCGCATCAGAACCAACAGCAACCACCACGACTAAAGCGCCTGGTACTACAACCACAAAGACTACCACAACGACCGCAACCGTATCTCCAGATAAGCCTATATACGGTGGCACAGCTACCGCATTCCCCCAGAGTGATACCTCAGCATTTGATGCCGCCACCCAATGGGACCTGTTAGGCTGGCAG
>JAEAME010002163.1_pt1 | contig 11943 bp, 10 predicted proteins | sample 8958731 | NCBI WGS metagenome assembly JAEAME01 (sample SAMN16933194, study PRJNA681113) | bioreactor sludge metagenome | isolation source: anerobic bioreactor sludge (Control) | place: India:Bengaluru | collected 2018-10-24 | reverse complement strand
TTGGTGGTCTTTTCCATTTGTTATATGATCAATATGTACTTTCAAAGCTTCGGGGCGGTAGCGATTGTCAAGGTCAATGCTTCGTGGTTTCATGTGCGGGAGCGGGGTATTTTTGGCGGCATTTTTGGTGTGCTGATTTCGTTGGGATTATATTTTGCGTTTGACTGGAGTGAAGCCGTGGTGCGGGCAACCAAAGCGGCGGTCAGCCCCAATCTTAATTTTTTAGAATCAACGCTGCGGCATTTAATTGGAGCAACTAATGCTACGGTCGATCAGACCTGGTGGGTTTTCTTTGTACCGGCGATTATTCTATATCTATTTTTTATCTTAGAAATTTTCGCATTGAAAGACCGACCCGGCGAAGCCGGATTGAAAGACTTTGACACGCTGGATGCCTCATCCGGTGAAGAAAATCGGCAGTTTCAGTTGAAAGAAATTTTAACTCGCATTCTCACCAACCGAGTCATCATCATCGTCGCCATTATCGAAATGTGCACGGGCGTGCTGAGGCAAGGGATTATGCACTGGTACCATATTTTCGCCAAAGAGGAGCTTGGTTTAGGTCCTAATGATTTCATGCAGGCGCACTGGGGATTGATGTTGATGATCGCTGGCGCCAGTGGCGGACTGTTAGCTGGGTTTCTGTCTGATAAAGTTTTTGGCTCGCGCCGGGGTCCAGTCGCTGCTTTGCTTTATGGGATAATGATCGTAGCGACCATTATCATGGCGTTTGTTTTGTATCAAAATCCACTCTATCTGGCAATTATCGTTACTGTCATTTCGTTCTGCGTCATCGGGACTCACGGAATGCTATCGGGCACGGCAACAATGGATTTTGGGGGAAGGCGCGCAGCTGCCACTGCGGTGGGATTGATCGATGGAGCGGTGTATCTGGGAACAGCTATCCAATCCATTTCGTTAGGATTTTTAACTGAGCAAAACTGGAATTATTGGCCACTATTTTTAATTCCGTTTTCGATTTTTGGATTTATTTTAGCACTGAGCATCTGGCAGGCGTTTCCAAAAGGAAAGAAAACATCTGCCCATTAATTACAAAACAGGAGCACATTCATGGATCATTTTAAAATTATTCTTTTAACTGCCAGACCGGCGTCGGGAAAATCTGAAGTGATCGATTATTTAAAAAAGACCGATTTAGTGGCCAGAAAAAAACGGTTTCACATCGCCGAATTCGAGGAGATCGACGATTTTCCTTATGTCTGGGATACGTTCGTCATCGATGATATTATGACCAAGCACTGCAAGCCACGATTGTTTACCGATGAAAAATACTATTTCAAAGATCATTTTGTCTGGAATCTTTTTATCGAAAAAATGAACGTGGCTTATGCGAAAAAATTAGCCTATAATCCTAAGTATCATGACACACACACGGCGATCATTGAGTTTGCCCGAGGCGGCGAGAATGGCATTGGCGAGGCATTATCCTTCCTGAGTGAAGATATTTTGAAAAAAGCGGGGATCTGTTACATCGATGTTTCTTATGAAGAGTCAGTTCGAAAAAATCGAGCACGGAAAAAAGTGGGACAGGAAGACTCCATTCTGTTTCATTCGCTGCCAGATGAAAAGATGGAGTTCTATTACAAAATAAATGACTGGAAAAAATTGACCAAAGATGATCCTGAATTTATTACAGTCAAAGGATTCAAAATCCCTTACACCGTTTTCCACAACGAACCCGATTTGACGACGGCTGGTGGAGAGCCGCTGGGTAAGGCGCTGGAGCAGTGCTTTGGACAGCTCTGGAAGTTGTTCAAGGGAAATAGGTAATTGAGGTGATTGGGTAATTGGGAATTTGTGCGTCAAAATTTATCTTTATAATTTTCTTCAAATAAAAAGACCTCTCATTGGTTTAAAATCCATGAGAGGTCTTAATGTTAAATCAGTTGCTTATTTAATTGCCTGACTCCCCAATTACCATATTACCCAATCCCCCAATCCACTAATAACCCAATTCCTCTGCCAGCTTTCCGGCATCATAGAGCTTGCGCAATCCTTCAATGATGAAAGCGCTGTGCACGGAGACAGCTCGGTTAGCCGTGTCATCATAGACAAATCGTCCCACCAGACTCTCGATATTTCCATCAAAGATCAATCCCACCAGCTCCGCATTTTTGTTGATCACCGGCGAGCCAGAATTGCCACCGATAATATCATGGGTGCTGACAAAATTTACCGGCGTGGTCAAATCGAGCTGATCTTTTCGATCCCAGAAACGCTGGGGCAGAGCGTAGGCACCCTGTTGATCAAATCCCAGGCTGCGATCATAGAGACCGTAGAGGGTGGTTTTGTACGGCGCTTTGGTGCCGTTCATGGGATAGCCTTTCACGGCGCCATAAGAAAGCCGCAGCGTAAAAGTCGCATCGGGATAGCTATTTTTTCCATAAACAGCAAATCGCGCCTGCGCAATTTTTTCGCTGGCCGGAGTTGCCACACTCTGGAAATTTTTCTTATCATCTTCGATCTGCTTGCGCTGCAGCGGTTCCAGCTTGCGCGCCAGGACGATAAAAGGATCGGTGGATTGCGCCACGGCCGCTTCGCCACCTTCGATCAATGATTTCCGCAAGTTGACATCATCCAGCTTGGTTCCAGCCTGCATCTCTTTGGTTACTTCGGCCGGGGTTCGACCGCCCAAAACAATCTTTAAATAGGGATCATTCGGACCAAGCTCGTTTAACGCCAGTTGCATCATGCCCTTCATCGTTGCTTCATCCATATCTTTGTAAATCGGCGCCGGAGAAAACAGATAAAACCGAAGCTGTTCTAACTGGCTTTCATGATACCCGTCCAATCGTTCGATATCTGGCTTTTTGATTTCAGCCACATAAAATACAATCTGGCGAGCAATGTTGTAAAATCGTGAGTTGGTGGCCATTCTCTGATAAAAGCGTTCTCGTGCAATTTTGGACTGTTCAGCCGTCACTTTGCTAATTACATCCCAGGCACCAGCATACTCTTTTTTCCACTCCGAATTGGCATTGATCTTTTGGCGGAAAGCATCCTCATCCTGTTTAGCTTTTTTCATCAGCTTAGGATCGAGCAATCCCTGATATTCACCGGACTGGGCTTTTTTGCCATTTTCCAGTCCAAAAATTTGTCCCAATGCGCGACGCTCCTGCTCCGGGCCCTGCTTGGCATAGTCACGAAGTATTTCCAATCTTTTGTTAATCATGTTTAAAAGCATTGGATACTGGACATCTCGCTGGAATACCAACTGATCATAAGTATTCAAACGATTGGTGCCACCAGGATGACCGGACACAAAAACCAGCTCGCCATCGGTAGCGCCTTTGGCATTGATTTTCAAATAATGTTCAACTTCGACTGGCTTATCATTTTCATAAACGCGGAAGAACGCCATGTCCAGATCATATCGCGGATAAGTGAAATTATCATCGTCGCCGCCCCAGAAAGCAATCTGGCGCTCCGGTGCCATGACCAACCGGACATCGGTGTAGCGTTTGTACTGATATGCCCAATATTCGCCGCCGCGATAGAGGCTCACTACCTCACAGGTCAAACCGGTTTTGTCTTTGAACTCCTGTTCTATTTTAGCGATTTCGGCTTCACGAGCTTTGAGCGCTGCTTCCTCGTTCATTCCTTTTTTTACAACACTCAACACACGAGTTGTCACATTTTCCATGGCATAAAGCACATTGAGCTCCAGGTCCGGGCATTTCGCTTCCTCGGCTTGAGTTGCAGCATAAAATCCTGTGGCAACATAATTTTTGTCAGCAGTGGACATCTTCTGCAATTGACCCATTGCCACATGATGATTGGTCAGCACCAACCCATTGCGACTGATAAATGAACCAGAGCCGCCATCATTGAAACGCACACTGGCGAGTCTCACATGATCCAGCCATTCCTGCGTTGGCGTGAAACCGTATTTTTCTTGCAGTTGTTTGGTAGGGGGATTGTCGAAGGTCCACATCCCCTCATCAGGCGCGGCTGAGACGCTAATAGAAAGGAAAACAAACAGCAAAAAAGTCAGCGCATAAAGCGCAATACGTGATTGATTTTTTTTAACCATGAACCACCTCTTATTTTGATGAATAATGGTTTAATTACATTTATATGCCTGGCGAGGATTAAAATTTCAAACTGTTTCCATCTCTCGGAGACATAGAATCACTCTATCAAAAGATACAAAACTTATACGATTTTATTAAATTAAGTTCCAATCTTGAAACGTCTGCCCCATTTTATAATCATATCTCACGCCAAGCCGCCAAGATCGCAAAGGTTTATTGGCCCATCAATCCCCTATAGCATCACTTCCACCTCTCCAAGCCAGATCATCGAAACCGCACATAATCCTTCAGGATTTTCACCGCCAGCTTGGGATCTTCAAAAATTCTCCGAATATAATGCCATGAAAATTTCGACACAATCGATCTCAACCTTCGGCTATTGCAAAGCGCCATGGTTTCTTCGGCGATCTTCTGGAATTCATCGAAGTCGATATGCTCGTTGATATAAAAATCTTTTCGAGTGGAGGTCAAAGGGCTCAAGCTGAACTGGCGCCAATCCACATCTTCATTAATGTACCCTTTTTCAATGGCATGATCCCACAGTTGCGTGCCAGGCAATGGTGTGGTCACAGTCAATTGACAATAATTCTTCGTATCCATATCCAGAATTTCACGGATCAAATCCCGGGTTTGCCGAATGTCTTCGATGGTTTCTGGCGGAGCGCCGATCATAAAACAGCAATAGGCGCCAATGCCATACTTATTCAAAACCCTGACTGCATTGCGATTATCTTCAACCGTCACATTTTTTCCTTTGAGATATTGTAAAATTTTATTCGAACCAGATTCCAGCCCCAGGGCGACTTTTGCCACACCCATTCTTTTCAAGAGTTGAATCAACTGATCGTTCACCATATTCGCCCGGAGATCGACCAAAAACCGAATTTTGCCTAGCAATTTCCGATGTTCCATGCCTTCAATGATTGCCTCTATTCTTTTCGTGCTGCTCACAAAAAGATCGTCGCTCATGGTAATGGCTTCGACCTGGTAATTTTTGACCAGGTGCTCCATCTCTTTCACCACATATTCAGGAGAATGAAGCCGCGGCTTGCCCCATTTGGCTGAAACATGACAATAAATACAATTGAAAGGACATCCTCTTGAAGTGAGCATGGTCGTACCGCGCAGAAATTCATTGCTCATCAAAATCTGGCTGGGTTTTAAAAATTGCTGGATGTCCAGCAGATCCCGATCGGGTATGGGAATTTGATCCAGGATTTTGATCAATAGTCGAGGTTGGCTGAATTGCAGCTTGCCATGATTCCAAAATACCAGTCCATTGATTTTTTGCAGATCATCGGGAACGAGCTTACCTTTGTTCAAATAAGCTTGAATTACTTCTAACAAAGTCTGCTCGCCTTCACCAATGAAGCCAATGTCCGTATATTTTGATAGCTTATGCGGCAGGCAGGTAATATGCGGTCCGCCAGCCAGCACCGTCACCTTCAACTGCTGCTTGACTTGCTCCATCAGTTGTAGCACGTCATAATAGCCGGCGGTGTAAGCGGTGAATCCCACGATCTCGGGCTGCTGGTCGATAATTTTCTGAAGCGTCTGCTCCCCAGTATTGATAATGGCGATATCATGAAAATTCAAATACTTTTTTAAATAGGAAGCCAGATACCCGAGTCCCAGCGGCGGCTTGTTATTGCCGATGCCCGCAGACCAGTGATTAACGAGCACTAATTTTGCCATAAAACTTATTGACCAGATATTTAAAAGTCCGAATCTCTTTGGGATCGAAAATTTTGAAAATATAAATCAAAGACAAATACAGGATGATCAAAGCGAATTTAAATATCATCTCATAAGGGACAGTAATCCATTTATAAATCAACAAAATCAGCAAACAAACTAAACCGATTTTTAATAATTTTGATAATTCATATTGAATGGGGTAAATGCGCTGCGTAATGAAATAAAGCCATACTGCCATCAGCAAATAGGCGAGCAGCGTGGCGTACGCAGCGCCCATCAATTCTAATCTCGGAATGAGGAAAATATTGCTGAGAATATTGACAACGGCGCCAGCGACATTAATATAGGCAAAATATTTGGTTTTATGTTTCAGAAAAACGCTGACTTGAAAATTGATATAAAAGCCATAAAAGATATACGCCAGAATCACCACCGGCACGATTTGCAGACTGCTCCAATACTCTTGCCCGACAATGGTGTATCCAAAAAATTTGAGCTGAAAGATCTGGTTCATAAACATGGTAAAAATAAGAAAGATCATACTACAGATCAGCGCGAAATAAGTCAAAACTTTTGAAAAAATATTCTTCGCATTTTCGTCATGAGAAATGGACAGGAAAAATGGGATCCAGGCGACATTAAAGGCATTGATGAACAGCTTGATGACCAGCGAAACCTTATAGCCGGCGCCATAAATTCCAGCAGCCTCGAGTCCCAAATACTGCTCGATCAATTTTCGATCAACAGAATCGATCAAGAAAATTGATAAAGCTGATGGCAAAAACGGTAAGCCAAAATGGAGCATCTTTTTCAACAATTCCATGGAAACGGAAGCGCGGAGATGCCTGATGGTGATCGGCGTCAACAAAAGAAATGTCAATCCGGAAGCGAGCAGATTCGCCAGCAAAATGCCCCTGACACCCATGCCGTCAAAAACAACATATTTGATATTCAAAATGCAATTAATTGCCATATTCACCAGACTTAATATAGCATATTGAACTGCTTTTTCTTCAGCCCGCAGGATATTTTTGGATAGCAAAATAAACGTATCAAAGGTGAGGATACCAATAACCAGGATCATCAATTGGTCATATCGAGTGTCACGAAAAAGCAGTGCCGCAATTGACGTTTTGAACTAATAGATAAAAAGCGACAGCACCAGCACAAGCACAAATGTGGCAAGGAAAGCTGTAGCGAAATATTTATCTTTGTTCTTTTTGTCAGGTTCCTTCATATAAAATTGGAGGAATGCGGTATTTAAACCAAAGGAATAAACGATTGCCATCAAACCGATAAATAGCAGCAGAATGTTGAAAACGCCATATTCGTCGGTGCTCAGCTTATTGGTATGAACTGGCAGAAGAATAATGATAATGGCCTTAGAGAGAACCTGTCCAATGCCGTAGATCAGAGATTGTTTGGTGAGTCGCAGAATGGCTTTCAGCATCAAATCTCCGTGGTTAGAGCGGCCATTCCGGCTTTTTGATTGGGATAATCACGAGTTGCTGACCATACTTTTTATCACGGTGGATCGTGCAGGGAACCTTTCGTTCATTAAAAATTATTGAAACCTCTTTGTTATCGGGGCAAATAAAAGTCAGTCCGCTTAGATCATTTAACGATAGATCGGTAGCGGGCATTTCCTCACTCAATTGTTCGATTTTGATCTGATAGTGAGATTCAGTTGCAGTGACTGACCATTTCAAATATTTATGAATAAAATTATAGTTCAACAATCGGCTGGTGCTTTCGACCCATATTTTGCCGGCATGATAAAGCGCGGCAAGCTGACGAAGCTTCTGAATCGTTTCTGCTGGCAAGGGCATCGAGTCTTGTTTTAGCTTTTTGTCGCCGAGGTGAATGTATAAAATCAAATAGCCGTTCTTTCTGATTAAATGATTCAATACCTTATCGTTCAACAAAAAATTTAGATGCTCTGACCAATCTAATTTGCCATTCCCATAGCGTTTGAATTTAAAAAGAATATTCCCATCACGGAGTTGATCGAGTTGGATTAAGCTGTTCTGAAAATCAAATGGCTGCCAGGGAATGAAATGCTTTTTACGAAACTTAAAATAAAGCAAGTCAGCGAAAGAAAAATAGCCTTTAATTATGCTCTTTGTTTTGGCTTTAAAGCCGGAGTAAAGCGGACTCCGCCAATAAGCCTCGCTGAAATGAACTGGAGAATCCTGTCCCACCAGGCTGGTTAGCGACATTTCACAATCCCAATAAAAACGAATCCCATATTTCGATAACACATCGGCATGGTAACAGTCGAGATTGCCAGACGTCCCATTACCCTCATGCGCAGGGATATCTCCCTTTCCCCAGGAAAGCGCGCCAATATTCTGGATGCTTTCGATCCCGCCATGATTGGTCCAAACCGAAAGGTTCAAATTATATTTTTGAAGCTCTTCAATCGCTTGCATTGCCAATCTTCGGGAGAAATCCCCAATCATGGCGAAATTGCCATAGCTATGCATCACATCGAGAATGCCAGCGTGAACCAGATCACGGATCATCGGGGCAACTTTCGATGGCTTTCCCTCGAAATTCTCAAAATAAGAAAAGGCTGAATTGGTCAAATCCGGTCGGTCATACATCCAGAACGAATCCCCAATCGGCAGTCCCAGACCATCACCCATTATCGTTGTCTGATTCGTATTTAAAAATTGATGAATGGCAATGAAATCCTCCCAGCTCGTTCCATCGATATCGCTGCAGATCGCTAATGCCGCATTGTATGGATAAGGAAATTTCCGAAGCTTGATTTTTTCCATAATATCCCCTGATTACCCAATTACCTCATTACCTAATTCGCTAACCGCGTTGCCCAATCTCCTTTGCAGGAACGCCCGCTACAATCGAATAAGGCGCCACATTTTTGGTGACGACCGAGCCAGCGGCAATGACTGCGCCATCGCCAATCGTAACACCGGGTAAGACGATGCCATACGCCCCAATCCACACATCGTTGCCGATCACCACATCTTTTTCCACCCCCTCCTGCTCTCGAATCAGCTTTTCTTTTTTAATGCCATGATTATCCGAGGTGATGAAAATTCCTGGCCCACAGACAAAGTTATCACCGATGGTGATTTGGGAATGCTCTCCCGCCCAGAGATAGGCATGGCGATTGATATGAACATTTTCACCAAGAAAAATATGCTCTGGATTGGCTAATGACGCGGAAGGACGGATGACCGTCCCATCTCCTATTAAGCCCAGGTGCATGATGCTCCAGACATTGTGGGAGAAAAATAAGGCGATAGCCTGTTTGACTTGAAGCCAGAAAATTTTGGAAAAAAGGATTTTTAAATATTTTTTTAGTGTTGACATGGCAATTTTTTTAATCATCTAAATAATACTGCCAATTTCGAGCATACTCTCGATCTCTTTTATAATAAATGGCAAATTAGGCTTATCAAAAGTCAAATCCGAAGCTGGAACTCGATTATGGTTCATATTTGGTGGAACATGCTTATGGTGTGGATGAGTACTTTGTAATCCTAAATCATTTGGATGGGGTTGAGAATCATACCAGTATAATTTCTCTTTCCCTTGCCAGACTTCATATCCATACCAATCAATTATTGCTGGTAGCCGATCATATAAAATTCTTTCTCGAACAATCAAACGTATTTGTTTGTCAAAATAAATTTCTCCGGCTACTCTGGCAAGCGAAGCGCCTTTTCGAATAAAAGTTAGCATTGATAATTTAACAGAAAGAAATTGTTCTGGAATCGTGTATAAAAACAATTCATAATCTTCCGCCGTCCGTAATGGATTCGTCATACCGCTTCTCTAATTAAACCAGATAGACTTTGTGATTTTTTCTGTATTTTTTGAATTGCATTCCGATATTCTGCCTGTCGAGAAAGCCAGGTTTTATAGACGCTTGCCCATTCACCAAAATCCAAAACCCAGCTTTCATTTTCTGGTTCTTCACCATTGACATAGGCTATATAGAATGTTTCGGAACGAATACCGTATTTTCGCTCGAACTCTAAAAGCTCTTCCTCTAAGGCATGGATATCAGAAATAATATCTTTAAGATTCATAAAATCTCCTTTGCTCAAATCAATCCCAATGTTGATGAAAAAGCTTCTGATGGATTTTCCGAACTATCCATTTAAAATTACATTTTGAAGAATTCAAATAACCGCGCCACCGATCTTCAAAAATCTTGAATATCTCCTCACCAGTGATTTCATGCAGAACCTGCAACTGCTCGATATGAAGTCGGTGATATGCCTTTGAAGCCAATCTCATGGGCAATTTCAAATCATAATATGACCAGAATCCAGAATCATATCGAGCCAGATTATTTTTCAAGCTATCAATCAATTCGATAAAGAATTGATTTGCTGTTTTATCACCCGTATATTGAGCGAAATCATAAACGCCGAAAATGGCAAATATAAAACCATTCAAGACACCAGTCAAAAATTCGGGCGAAGCATATTCCTCGATCACTGGCTTTTGATCCAGGAAATATGAGATTACTCCGCCTTCATTGACCGAAAGATCGAAAACCTTCCGGGCAAAATGGGCAATTTCAAAATATTTTTGCTCGTCCGTCAATTGATGAGCCCGCAACAAAACCGATATAGCTTGTCCCTGCGCCATGCCAGAAATCCAGGGCGCAGAAATCTTGTAAAAAGGAATATCGAATCGATAACGCCAGACGACCGAATCATTTGCCCCCTGCTCTGCATTTTGAATCAACCAATTCGCCTGGGTTAAAAAAATTTTCTTCGATTCCTCGTTTTGGGTTTTCAAAAATCTATTAAAGTGGTGCAGCCCATACTGACAAACCGTGATCGGGTTGTGCTGCCAGTCTGGCTTCCGATGGAAACGGGTCAATGGGATGCCTTCTGAATCGAATTCGTATTCAGAAAAATCTTCACCCAGGCAAAGATTCAAATCAATATAATATTTTCCTAATTTCATCGTTCCAATTCATACATTTCGGGTCGGCGATCGTCAAAGAGATGGTTATTGGCAGTGATCCATTTATCTTGCGCCAATTTTGGATCAAGTTCAATAACAGCCCACTCCTCCCTATCGCTGCATGCTCGATGCAGAATTTCGCCCCTGGTTCCAGTAATCTGACTGCCACCAGTGAAAGTGAGCTGCCTCTCCCCTCTTTGTTCTGTCCCAATACGATTGGCGGTGATGGCGAAAATATGGTTTTCCAGGCAGCGAGTGACCATCGCGCTCTGGCAATATGGTAATACCAGATTGGACGGATGGCAGATGATTTCAGCGCTTTTTAAAGCTAACGTCCGCACTGCTTCGGGAAAGATCCAGTCGAAACAGATCATCATGCCGATTTTCGCCAATCCAATATCCCAAACCTGAAACGGTCGATCGCCGGGCGTGAACCAAATCTTCTCTTGATCAAATAGATGGATCTTTCGATATAAGCCTTGCAAGCCATTGCTATTCACTAAAACGGCTGAATTATAAAAAACCTGTTCATGCTGCTCTGCGATGCCAGCCACAATTTGGGTGTTGAATTTTTGGGCCAGCGAAATCAAAAACTGCGTCGTCGGTCCTTCGGGAATTTTTTCAGCCAATCGATTCACCTCAGCCTGGGATGCAAAAATGTAGCCGGTATTGAATAATTCTGGCAACACCCATAGATCAGCTTGCCCGTGTTCGATCAGTCGAGAAACCGTCGTAAAATTATGCTCTTTCTTTCCAAACAGGACTTCAAATTGAATAACGCCAGCTTTCATTTTTTAGTTACTTCAAATTTTATTAACTTCAAACGGCTATGGGATATTTGGAATAGCGATGCGTCGTTTCTATCATCGTTTTATAATTTTCAAACGAAACATATTCGGGAACCGTATTGCCCGATCCCAGGCAATGGCCCCCACCTGGAGCCACATTTTTAAGAAGAAATTTCACTTGACTTTCAATTTGTTCTTTCGTACCTCGGGCTAATAGATCGACATCCACATTGCCGACCAGGCAAAAGTCTTTTCCCCGTTTTTGTTTTAACTCGACAATATCCATTGCCTGCGGCTCAATCGGCTGGAGGGCATTGACGCCACAATCCTTCAAGTCGTCAAGCACGCTCCAGATATCGCCGTCCGTGTGATAAATGAAGGGGATATTTTTTTTCTTGCAAAGGTCGCCAATCCGTTTCATCCAGGGAAAAAGATAAGTTCGATAA
>JAEAME010002161.1_pt1 | contig 11957 bp, 10 predicted proteins | sample 8958731 | NCBI WGS metagenome assembly JAEAME01 (sample SAMN16933194, study PRJNA681113) | bioreactor sludge metagenome | isolation source: anerobic bioreactor sludge (Control) | place: India:Bengaluru | collected 2018-10-24 | reverse complement strand
GGCCGCGTTGCGGGGACCATCTGCCAGGCGCTGAATGACGTACTGGTGGGCCGGGGGGCGGTGCCGCGGATCGTCAACGTGGTCACCAGCGTCGACGGCGCCCCGCTCTGCAACTACAGGGTGGACGGGGTGGTGGTGTCCACGGCCACCGGCAGCACCGGCTACTCGCTGGCGGCTGGCGGCCCCATACTGTATCCGCAGGCGGAGGAGATCGTGCTCAATCCAGTGTCGGCCCACCTCAGCCTGCCCTATGCCCTGGTGCTGCCCGCGACGGCGGAGGTCAAGATGGTGGTGCGCACCCCCCACGAGGCTGTGCTGAGCGTGGACGGCCAGGTCAATATGCCGCTGCGGGATGGCGATACGGTGCTGGCCAGGCGGGGCCCGCATTCCATCCGCTTCCTGCGGACTTCTCCGCCCGATCTCTTCTACTCCGCCCTGGAGAAGAGACTGAAAGTGAGAGAGTGAGGCTCATGGCTGCTGACGCTGCGAACGCCGGCCCGCCCCTGAACGTGGAGAAAGCGCGGATAGGGGACGCGCCGCAGATACACAAGCTGGCCAACTACTTCGCCCAGAAGGGGGTCATGCTGCCGCGGGCGCTCTCCGAGATATACGAAAACATCCGGGATTTCTTCGTCATCCGGGACGGCGACAGGGTGGTGGCCTGCGCTGCCCTGCACGTCTACTGGTCGGACCTGGCCGAGCTGCGGGGGGTGGCGGTGGCGGAGGACCTGCAGAACCAGCGGCTGGGGGCCAGGCTCATCGAGGCCTGCGTCAATGAAGCCAGGGAGGTGGGCATACCCGCGGTCTTCTGCCTCACCTACCGGGCATCCTTCTTCGAGAGGCAGGGATTTCGGAGGGTGGAGAAGTCTGATCTGCCCCGCAAGATATGGTCGGAGTGCTACCGCTGCCCCAAGTTCCCGGACTGCGACGAAGTGGCCCTGATCTACACCGTGAGGTAAGCGGGCCGGGGAAGGGGCGGGCGCGGAGCTGGTTGGGGGTGTCTTCTTGAAGGCCGATGCAGAGCGAGTGCTGCGCACGGGATGCGTGTACGACGGCAAAGCCATACGCGTGCGGGTGGATGCCGTGGCAAAGCCGGGTGGGGCGGAGACCACCCGCGAAGTGGTGGAGCACGTTGACTGCGTGGTCCTTTTGCCCGTGGACGGGTCAGGCAACATCCTCATGGTGCGGCAGTACCGGCACGCGGTGGAGAAGGTGCTCCTGGAGCTCCCGGCGGGGGGCATTGAAGAGGGGGAGACCCCGGAGGCGGCCGCCAGGCGGGAGCTGCGCGAGGAGACCGGATGGGCGCCGCAGCGGCTGGAGAGGCTGGGTGGGTTCTACGCCGGCCCGGGGTACCTGACGGAGTACCTGCACTTCTTTCGGGCCACGGGGCTGGAGCCGGGCCCGCTGGCCGCCGAGGACACGGACGAGATCGAGGTGGTGGTGGTCAATCCGGGCGAGATCCAGCACCTGGTGGAGTCAGGCCAGATATGTGACTCGAAGAGCCTGGCCGGGCTGCGCCTGGCGGGGCTTTGACGCGGCCCGGGGGCTAGCGGACGCCGGCCGCGGCCCCATCGGTCCGGTTGCAGAACCGGATGATCTCGGCGAAGTTGGCCAGCTTTACCAGGTTGTTGGTCTCCATGAAGCCGTCGTAAGTCAGGTTGATCCAGGGCTTGCCGTAGATGCGGCTGAACTTGTCGGACATGGCGGCCACGATGCCGCCGGGCATGCAGCCGTGGGGCATGACCGATATCACGCCGGCGAAGTGGGGGTTCTCCAGCCACTCGATCCCGGCGCCGATGCTGATGACGGCTTCGCTGCCGCACTTCGGCGAGAGGTGCTTCTCCGAGATGGCCAGCAGCTCCTTCAGCGGCGGGTCGGCTTCCTCGATGAGGCCGGCGAAGTTGGCGGTGACCGACCTCTCGTCGCGCCCCTGCTGCACCTGCCTCAGGTAGGACATGACGATCTTGCTCAGGTTGCGGTCCCGCACCCCGTCCTCGAGGCTGCGGTGGGTGATGTAGTTGAGCCACTCGCCGATCGGGGAGACTACCACCTCCAGGCCCACCTTCTCGCATTCCTTGACCAGGTTGCTGTTGGCGAACTTGTTGGAGCGAAGGTAGATCTCGCCATTGATGCCCACCAGGGGTCGCCGCGGCTTCCCGGGGTCGATAAGCGACTTGAACCTCCCCGTGACCGCCTGAAGGTAATCCCCCATGGGCTGCCCCTGCCGCACCAGGTCGCACACGCCGGCCAGCGACTCCTGTAACAGGGCCTGGGTGGAGCCGGGCACCTTCTCGTAAGGCCGCGTCCGCCACAGCATCTTCTCCAGGTAGTCCACGGCCACAATGCCCTTCCAGGCGAGACGCTCGAATCCCGGCCCGAGGTGCAGGTCGCGGTAGGCGTTGTTGGAGACCGTGGTCCGTATCTGGAAGTCGAAGCCCAGCTCCCGCAGGAACCGGGCTTGCTCCACGGCGTACTTCCCGAAGCGGCAGGGCCCGTAAGCGCTGGCCATGAAGCCCTCCACGTCGCCGGGCCCGAAGTCGTACTCGTCGTGCTCGTAGTAGAACCGCATGAAGTCGCCCAGGCTGACGCGGTAGGGCAGGCACTCCTTGCCCGACGTCACCCGGTTGGCGTAGAGCAGGTTGCGCTCGTCCGACTCCGGGAGGAGCACCGCCCTGACCCCGTAGTGCTGCATGGCGGCGGCCAGCACGGAGGCGTGGCTGGCCATGTTCGGTATGAGCACTACCTTGTTGGTGCTGATGGCGCTGCGGGAGTAGCGCCGGATGGACTCTATGTCCGTGGGGATGCTGTAGGAGCGGGACGAGGCGGCATAGTCCGTGATGGTATCCACGAAGGCCTCCAGGCGGGTGACGATGCCGGCCTCGGCGGCGTGCTCGTCAATCTCCAGCTGCCCCAGGGGCTTGTCCCCCATGATGTCCCGGACGATATTGAGCATGAACGAGTTGGGCCCGCAGCCGAAATTGGTCAGGATCAACCCGTACAGCTGGGCATCCTTTGCGGTGATGGCCGCTCCGGCGATGTGCTTGGTCTCGTAGTACCAGTAGGGGCGGTCGCAGTACTCCTTAACGTTGATGGTGTCCAGCGGCAGGTAGTCCAGGGGCACCGGCACCACGCCCAGCTGCGCCAGCTTCTCAGCGATGCCGAGGTTAGCCCCGGAGTCCTGGAACATGTAGGAGCGGGCGAAGATGACCACGCCCAGCTTCCCGCTGTCGCGGATCTGCCGCAGCAGGCGCTGTCCGTCTTCCTGCAGCGCCTCCTGGTACTTCCGCTGCGCCGCCAGTCCGGCCAGCGCGGCCGCCTGGCCCTTCTTCGACGAGAAGCCCATCTGCCGGGCGGCCTGCGCGAGGTTCTTGATGGCATCATCGTCACCGAGGCTGAAGTCCAGCGTCGGCACCAGGAGCTTCTTCTCCAGGTGCATGACCTCGCGGATGATGTAGGGCGACGCCTGCACCAGAGGGCAGGAGTACTTCTGGTTCTCTTCTCCGTCCTTCAGCCCCAGCCGGATGGCCGACGGGTAGAGCAGGTAGTCGACGCCGGTCAGCATGGCGGCGTGGCCGTGCCGCAGCTTGACGGGGAAGCAGCTGTCGGTGTACCCCAGCTCGGTGGATTCCTCGGTGATGTGCTTGGTGGTCTTGCTGGAGAGAACCGCTCTGGCGCCCAGCTCATTGAGGAAGCCGAGCAGCAGCGGGGCGTAGTCATAAACCAGGAGAGCCCGCGGGACCCCCACGGTGGGCCGCCCCTCGCCGCCTTCGCGGTATTCGGCGAAGAGCAGCTTCTCCCTCTCGTCGAACGCCGTCTCCACCCGCTCCTTGCTGGCGACGCTGCTGTCGTACAGGTCGCAGCGGCTGCCGTAGAAGGTGGCCTTCTCGCCGGGGATGTCCAGCCGGCTGATGGTGCAGTTGTTGTCGCAGCTCTTGCAGACGAAGGTGGAGAGCTGGTGATTGCTGTCGATCACCTTCTGGAAGCCCTTGAAACGGGACGCGCTGCCGTTCCCGGCCTCTTTGGCCAGGAGGGCGGCGCCGATGGCGCCGCTGACCTCTTTGTGCACCGGCACGATGGTGGTCTTGCCCTCGAGGGCGCGCTGGAAAGCCGACACCACGGCTTCGTTGTAGAAGACGGCGCCGGTGAGGATCACCTTCTCCCCCAGCTTCCGCGTCTCCACCACCTTGGACAGGTAGTTGCCGGCGATGGAGTTGGCCAGGCTGGCCGCTATTACCTCCAGCGGCACGCCTCCCTGCTGGGCCAAGGCCACGGCCTGGGTCATGAAGGCGGCGCACCGGCTGCCCAGGTCGATGGTGTTGGGGGCCTCGAACGCCAGCCGGGCGAAGTCGCCGTTCTTGACGCTGACGCCCATCTGCTCCGCCAGCTCGTCGATGAAGCTGCCGGTGCCGGCCGCGCAGGCCTTGTTCATCTGGTAGTCGACCACCACCCCGTGCCGCTTGATGACCAGCTTGGAGTCCTGGCCGCCGATCTCGATGATGTCCGCCTCCGGGTCCAGCTCCGCGGCCGCCCGGGTCTGGGCGGTGATCTCGTTCTTGATCAGGTCGGCCCCGATGAAGCTCCCCACCAGATAGCGCCCGGAACCGGTCACCCCCACGCCGGCGATGCGGGCCTTATCGCCCACGTCCTGCACCAGATGGCGGAAGACCTCCTTGACGGCGTCCACGGGCCGTCCGGCCGTCATCAGGTAGCTCTTGGCCATGACCGTGGTCCCCGACTCGTCAAGTATCACCGCCTTGGTGCTGGTCGACCCGACGTCCACGCCCAGGTATCCGGTGAACGGCTCCTCGATCGCCGGGGGAGCCCAGCCGTCCCTCTGGCGCGAAACCGGGCTCAGGCGCGGCATGTCGAAGTAGTGCAGGCCGGCCTCGGCCCCGGTCAGCTCGGCCACGGTGGCGGCCTTGCCTGACGCTCGGGCCAGAAGGGCCGCGCCCAGCGCCTCCATGTGGAGGTGGTTGTTCGGGACGATGACGCTGGCCGGGGCCCCGTTCCTGGCGGAGATGACCTCGTTCAAGGCCTTGATGATGGCGGCGTTGCCGGCCACGCCGCCCACGCAGTAGATAGGCTGCTGGAAGGCCCCCTTCTTCAGAGATACCACCATGCGGGCGATGCTGCCGCACAGCGCGTAGAGCATGGCCCCCATGGGGACCCCTTTCTGCTGCAGATGGATGAGGTCGGTCTTGGCAAACACGCTGCACCTGGCCGCTATGCGGGGCGGCTGGCCCTCGAACTCCAGCGCCAGGCGGGCGAAGTCATCCATGGTGATCCCCAGCCGGTAGGCCTGCTGCTCCAGGAACATGCCGGTGCCCGCGGCGCACAGGGGATTGGAGGCCACCCGCCAGGGCTTGCGCAGCCCGTCCACCAGCTCCACGACGAAGGAGCTCTGGCCACCAATCTGAATGATGATGGCCGCGTCCGGGTGGAAGTGCAGGACGCCCGAAGCGATCGACAGGGAGCTGCTGTACTCGGACCAGCCCAGGTCCGGCGGCACCACCGACGCGGTGGACCCGGATACCGCGGCGCGGGCGATCTGGTCCAGGGGCGTGTCGCGGCCCAGCCTGGCTATGAGCGCCGCCACCGCCGCCTGGGCACTGGTGGCCACCTTCTCAGTGTCCAGTCTGGCTATCGTGGCGTCTTCGTCGATCAGCGCCAGCTTGACGGTGACGGAGCCGATATCTATGCCGAGTGAAAAGGTCATCTCTTAACGGGCGAACAGCCGAATCGATTATAGCATCCGCGGGAATGGTGTGCTATCGGTTAAGCTACTGTTGCCGCCGGCGGGCCGGACCTGGCTGGCTGAACGTCCCCGTGTTTGGCTGCTATGGAGCCAGTGTGCTATACTAGCGTGCTGCGCTATTTGTCCGCTTGCGCTTGATTGTTTCGAAAGGGGCAATGTTTTGGCGCCGCGGGAAGCGTGGCGGGCGATCCGGCGGGTGGCGGGCGGAAATCGAAAATGGGGGGGCCCGTAATCGATGAAGATATGCCTCTTGTCATATAGAGGGCATCCCTTCGGCGGCGGACAGGGCATCTACATCCACAACCTGTCCAAGGCCCTGGTCGGCCTCGGCCATGAGGTGGACCTGCTGTCCGGGAACCCCCACCCGGTGGTGGTGGACGCGGTGAAGATGCACCGGCTGGAGAGCCTCGATGCCTACAGCTGGACCGGCCACCTCCCTCCCGAGCCGAAACGGTTGATCTACCCGCTCAACCTCTACGAGCTGGCGTCGGTTCTGCTGGGAGGCTTCCCGGAGCCCTTCACCTTCAGTATCAGGGCCTACCGCAAGCTGTGGTCGCTGCAGAGGCAGCGGCATTTCGACGTCATTCACGACAACCAGTGCCTTGGCTACGGGATGCTGCTGATGAAGCAGTTCAAGGTGCCCATAGTCTGCACCATACACCATCCGGTGACGGTGGACCGCGATGTCGACATCCGCAACGCCAGGGGCTGGATGAAGTTCAAGCTGTTCCGCTGGTATTCCTTCCTCACCATGCAGAAGCGGGTGGCCCGCCGCCTGGACCGTATCGTGGCCGTGGCCGAAAGCTCGGCCAACGACACCTCGCGGGCTTTCGGCATACCGCGGGAGCGGTTCCGGGTGGTCTACAATGGGATCGACACCGGGCTGTTCCACACCAACGGCTCCGGCCCCAAGAGGCCCAACAGCCTCATCGTGGTGGGCGGGTACAGCCCCATAAAGGGCCTGACCCATCTGTTGAAGGCCATGACTCTGGTGAGGGGCGAGATGGACCTGAAGCTGACCGTCATCGGCGGCCCGCCGGGCGGGAAGTACAGTGGCTCTCTGGTCCGGGAGCACGGGCTGGAGGACTCGGTGACCTTCACCGGCAGGATCAGCCACGATGAGCTGGTCAAGCAGTACGGGGCTTCCCAGGTGGCGGTGGTGCCGTCGCTGTACGAGGGGTTTGGCTTCCCGGCGGGTGAGGCCATGGCCTGCGGGCTTCCGGTGATCTCCAGCACAGCCGGGGCCCTGCCCGAGGTGGTGGGACCGGACGGAGAGGCGGGGCTCCTGGTGCCGCCCGGGGACCCCGTGGCCCTGGCGGCGGCCTTGAAGAGGCTGATGCAGGATGAGGAGCTGCGCCGCCGCATGGGCGTGGCCGCCCGCCGGCGGGTGGAGACCCATTTCAACTGGGAGCAGGCGGCGAAGAAGACCGTGGCCGTGTACGAGGAACTGGTAGCCGATGCTCACCGTTAACTACCGCCTGCTGGACGTGGAAGCCGGGCAGCGGCTGCTGGACGTGGGGTGCGGCAACGGCCGTCACACCTGGGCGGCCTACTGCCTCTATGACTGCCAGGTGATGGCCCTCGACATGCTTCAGGGTGACCTGCAGAAGACGCGGTACGCCCTCTACACGTCGGATGACGAGAAGAAGAATGGCAATGGTAACCGGTGGCTGGTGGTGCGGGGCGATGCCATGACGCTGCCCCTCAAGGACGGGGCCTTTGACCGGGTGATCTGCTCCGAGGTGCTGGAGCACGTGCAGGACGAGCAACGCAGCGTGGCGGAGCTGGTCCGGGTGCTGAAGGACGACGGCATCATGGCCGTCAGCGTGCCCACGCGGCTCACCGAGAGCGTGTACTGGCGCATATCGAAGCAATACAGCCGCAATCCGGGCGGCCACGTGAGGATATTCTCGGCCGCAGCGATCACCCGGCTGCTCCGGGAGCACAACCTGGAGATATTCTGCGTCCGCCACAAGCACTCGTTGCACTCCATCTACTGGCTGCTGCGCTGCCTGTTCGGGGTGAACAACGAGAACGCGTTCATCCCTCGGATGTATCACCGGTTCCTCGTTTGGGACTTGAAGACCAGGACCAGGCCGGTCCGTCTGCTGGATGACCTCTGCAATCATCTCTTTCCCAAGAGCATCGTCATCTACGCCAGAAAGGGGCAAAATGGATAATATCTCCAGACTGATAAGCGGCCTGGCTGACTACATCGCCGCGCACCAGCTGCCTTCGGGCGCGATCCCCTGGTACGAAGAAGGCATAACGGACCCGTGGGACCACGTCGAATGCTGCATCGCGTTGGACCTGACCGGCCGTTTCGAGCAGGCGGTCAAGGGCTACCGGTGGATGAAGAATATACAGAATCCGGACGGGAGCTGGTACTCGGGCTATGTCGGCGACCGGCCGAAGGACCTCACGCGCGACACCAACCACAGCACCTACGTCGCCACTGGCGTCTGGTACCACTACCTGGTCACCGGCGACGAGGACTTCCTGCGGGAGATGTGGCCCAGCGTGGAGAGGGCCATCGACTTCGCCCTGAGCATGCAGCAGGCCGGCGGCGAGATCCTGTGGGCCTGCAACGGGGGGAAGGGGACCTGGCCGGGGGCAATCTACGCCGCGTCCACCTGCGTCTGGCAGAGCGTCCGGAGCGGCCTCAAGATCGCCAGCAAGATCGGGGCCAGCCGCCCGGACTGGGAGGCGGCCAACGAGAGGCTCCTGGATGCCATGCGCGAGCGGCGCCACTCCTTCGACCGGTACGGCGAGGACAGCCAGGGCTTCGCCACCAACTGGTACTACCCGGTGCTGACCGGCGTGGTGGAGGGTGAGGAGGCGCAGCGGCTGATTTCCCGCCGCTGGAACGACTTCGTGGTGGAGGACTGGGGATGCAAGTGCGTCACCGGGACTCCCTGGGTGACCGTGGCCGAGACCTCAGAGCTGGTCATGTCGCTGTGCCGCATCGGCGACCGCGAGCGGGCCGGCCGGCTGATGAAGTGGATCCTGCGCCTGAGGGACCACGACGGCGGCATGGAGACCGGCGTCAAGCTTCCGGACCAGATGATCTGGCCCGAGGAGAAGAACACGTGGACGTCCGCCGGCGTCATCATGGCCGTAGCGGCCTGGGCCAAGGCCGAAGGACGGCATATCGAAGGCCTGCATGTCTCCTGAGGAATACGTCGGCTACGAAAACCTCCTCCGCTTCATCGAAGACCGCGCCATCCACCTCCTTGAAGGCGACATAATCGAGATCGGCGCCTACATGGGCGGGGGTACGGTCAAGCTGGCCGCTTTCGCCCGCAGCTGGGGCAAGAAGGTGTTTGCCATCGACACCTTCGACCCCGGGGCCGACGGCACGGTGGGGCGGGGAGGGGTGACGGCGGGAGAGGTGTACCTGGCGTTCCTGGAGGGTCCCTCCATGTTCGAGGTATACCGGGAGACCACCCGGGGCTGGGACAATATCGTCACCATCAGGAACGACTCCGCTCGGGTCAGCTTCCCGGCGGGGCAGCGGTTCTGCTTTGGCTTCATAGACGGCTGCCACCAGAAGGCCGCGGTGGAGAGTGACTTCGCGCTGGTGTGGCCCCACCTGGTGTCCGGGGGGGCGCTGGGGTTCCACGACTACCGGTTCGACGACTGGCCCGAAGTGACTCCGGCGGTGGATGGCCTCATCTGCTCGCACCGGGGGGAGATCGCCGCCACGGCGGAAGTGGCGGGACGCGACGGCGTGCTGACCCTGATGATGGTCAAGCAGTAGCCGGGCGGGCCGCGGAACGGGCTACCCCGGGTGGCCCTGCCGCGACACCCTCAGGCTGCACTTCAGGATTACCCCGTCGGCCAGGGACGGCACATGGCGGCCCACGGCGTCCAGGGCCCGCAGTATGCCACGGTATACCGGCCGGGGCATCCGGGAAAGCAGGGAGCCCCACCAGGGCGAGGCGAAGAAGAGCGACACGCCAATGGCCTCGTCCACCTTCATGTGCCGCTTGACCATGCGGTCCAGGCCCCGGTAGTCGAACCGGAAGGTGTGGTCGATGGGCGTCTGCCAGATCCTCTCGTAGACGGACTCCTCGCGGCGCAGCAGCTTCCGGAGGCGGACGAAGAAGGTGCGCCCGAGGCGGAAGCCCAGGCAGTCCAGGTTAGCCACCGTGATGATCACGGTCCCCCCCGGCTTGACTACCCGGGCCATCTCCCTGATGGCCTTCTCCGGCGTGGGGAAGTGGTCCAGGGCCCCTTTGCACAACACCCGGTCGAAGGAGTGGTCCCTGATAGGCATGTCCTCACCGATGCCCCGCAGCAGGGCCACGCCCGAGCCGTTCCGGGCGATGTCCCTGCGGGCGATGCTGATCATGGTCTCGGAGGGCTCCAGCCCCAGGCACCGGCCGCCCATCTTGGCCAGGTCCATGGCATCGTTGGCCCGGCCGCAACCGATGTCGAGAACGGTTTCGCCGTTGCGGGGGTTGACGGCCTCGAACGTGGCCGCGCTCAGGCGTTCGAAGAAGAACTCGAGGTCGGGGAACATGTGCGGCGGGACCACATGGTCGTCATGCCAGTCCAGGTCGAAGTCCTCGTGGGGGCCGGGGGCATCGGTCACGACGGCGCCTCGCATCTGGGATAGGATCCCATGACTTTGAAGAACGACGTGCCAGCCCTGACCCTCTCCAGCACGCCGGCAATGAGAGCGTCCTGCCGGTGTCCTTCCAGGTCGATGAGGAAGACATACCGGCCCAGCGCTTCCTTGGAGGGGCGCGACTCTATCTTGTTCAGATTGATGTTGTGCCGGGCGAACTCCCCCAGGGCCTCATACAGCAGTCCGGGACGATCGTCGGCGAAGGTGAAGGCCAGGGAGGTCTTGTCGCACCCGGTGGGAGCGTGGTCGCGGGGGGCCAGCACCACGAACCGGGTGACATTGGGAGACCGGTCCTGGATGTTGCGCGCCAGTATGCTGGCGCCGTACAGCTGCGCGGCCCGGGAGTTGCCGATGGCGGCCGCCGGCTGGGCCGAGGCCATCATTTCCTCCACCGCGGCCGCGGTGCTCAATGCGGCCACCACCTGGGCCCCGGGGTAGCAGCGCTCGATGAAGCGCCGGCTCTGGGCCAGCGCCTGGGGGTGGGAGTAAATCACCGCCAGCTGCGCGGCAGAGGTGCCCGGCTTGACCAGCAGGTGGTTTTCGATGTCCAGGACCAGCTCCCGGCTGATGAGCAGCCGGGACTCATGGATCAGCAGGTCCAGCGTGTCGTTGACCGATCCCTCGAGGCTGTTCTCGATGGGCACCACCCCCTCCTCGGCGATGCCGGTGTCCACCGCCGAGGCCACCGCAGCCACGCTGGGGAAGGGGATGAAATGCCCGCCGGGCTGGTACTTGAGGGCAGCCTGTTCAGTGTTGGTCCCCGGGGGGCCCAGGTAGGCGATGCTGTTGCTCATCTTCAACTGCCGGTCAGGGCCTGGTGCAGGGCCTCTTCGTTGGCCCGGTCGCCGACGACCACCAGCCGGTCCCCAGCCTCGAGCACGGTGGTGGCTGTCGGCAGCTGAATCCTCTCCTCCTCTTTGATCAGCAGGATGAGCAGGCTATTCTGAGGCAGGCTGATATCCCTGATCTTCTTCCCAACGGAGGCCGCCGCCGGCGGTATCCTGACGTCCACGATCTCGCGGCCGCTGCCCCGCAGCACGGCCAGCCGGTTCAGCAGCGGCGGCTTGGCCGTCTGGGACTCGATGTACTGGAGAATGAGAATGGTGCTGCTCACGGTCACGTCCACGCCCAGCTTCTTGAACAGCGGCTCGTTCTTGAGGTCGCTCATGCGGGCCACGGTCAGGGGCACGTTGAAGCGGTGCTTGGCCACCTGGCAGGCCACCAGGTTGTCGGCATCCCGATTGGTGACGGCCACAAAGAGGTCGGCCCTGGCTGCGCCGCCCTCCTCCAGCGTGGTGACCTGGCAGCCGTCCCCCTTCAGACCGATGCTGCCCAGCTCGTCCTCGATGCGCTCCAAGGTGGCCGCGTCGCGGTCGATGAGCAGGACTTCGTGCCCCCGGCGAAGCACGGCCTTGGCCAGGTGATAGCCGACATTGCCCGCGCCCACGATCATGATGTACATGGCTTCAAGACCTCATCCGCCGGCACCTCCCGTCAAAGCCGCGCCCGCACGGCCTCGGCCACCAGGGCGGTGGGGCACACCGTCTCCAGGCCGAGCCCGCGGTACAG
>JAEAME010002158.1_pt1 | contig 11971 bp, 11 predicted proteins | sample 8958731 | NCBI WGS metagenome assembly JAEAME01 (sample SAMN16933194, study PRJNA681113) | bioreactor sludge metagenome | isolation source: anerobic bioreactor sludge (Control) | place: India:Bengaluru | collected 2018-10-24 | reverse complement strand
TATGGCACATTCAAGATAGTATGAATAAATGACGAAAATGATATAATTGAGTGCGCACACCTGAGTGCTTTGAGTAAATTGGATAAGGATTGATAAGATGAGAATTAGAGCGGTAACTTTATTCCTGGCAGTGATGTTGCTTTTCAATCTTTCCGGCTGTTCCCAGTCTACCAGCACCCAGGATGTGCTACGCATTGCTTACACTACCGATCCTCAGGGACTTGATCCTCACAGGACAGCAGCCGTAGCTACCTTTAACATTTCCGGCAATATCTTTGAGACTCTTCTGGCTATTACACCAGATTGGGAAATTGTACCTCGCCTGGCGGAGAATTATCATCTCTCTGCAGACGGTATGGAGATCACCTTTAACTTGAGAAAAGGAGTTAAGTTTCATAATGGCCGGGAGATGACTGCCCAGGATGTCAAATACAGCTTTGAACGTCTAAAAGGGGAAGGCAGTCCCAAAGCCGCTGATTATGCCAATATCAAGCAGATAGATATCACGGGCAACTATAGCCTAAAATTCACCACTTCCAGCCTGGATGTAGAATTAGTGAAAAGCTTCATATATCCCTGGACTGCCATCGTCCCCAGTGAAGCAGCCGACACATTGCAAACCAATCCGGTGGGGACAGGTGCATACAAGTTCGTCCAGTGGATTCCCCAGCAGCAGGTGGTGCTGACCAGGAATGATGATTATTATCTGGCTAAGGCAAAAATAAAACAACTGGAATTTGTACTTATCCCGGATGCGACCTCCCAGCTGGCAGACTTGCAGGTTGGACATACCCATATCACCGAGATCACCGGTAGCCAGGTTAAAACTGTCAATGAAAGCCAGGACCTGAAAGTTTATACCGAACCGATGAACGCAGTACAGATTTTAGCCCTGAACATGGAAAACCAGTATCTGAGCAATGTAAAAGTCAGACAAGCCATCGCCAAAGCTATTAATAAAGACGACATTATTAATACCGCCGTCTGGGGCTATGGCGATAAGGTTGGTTCTCATCTGCCCGTCAATTACCCGGATTATGTTGATACTAATAGTGTCATGCCATATGATCCGGAGGGAGCCCGAAAGCTGTTGGCCGAGGCCGGCTATTCTCAGGGATTAACGCTGGAATTGGCCCTGCCAAAAACCTATCAGATTCACGTCGATACCGGGCAGATCATCGCCGACCAACTGCGCAAGATAGGCATCACTGCCAATGTCGTAATTATGGAATGGGGCCAGTGGTTAAGCGATGTTTATAGCGGTAAAAAATATGACATGACCGTTGTTGCCCTTTCAGGCCGACTTGATGCGCGCTATTTTTTAAAGCGCTACCACTCTAACAGCAAAGATTTTATCAGCCTGCTTACCGGAGAAGTAGACCAACTATTGGATCAATCGGCAAAAGAACCCGATCCGGACAAGAGAAAAGAAATCTTCAAACAAATCCAGATGATCCTGGCTGAAAAGGTGCCGGTAGTCTACATACAAACTCCGCATAAAATCTTCGGCGAAACAAAAAATATCGAGGGCTTCAGAATTTACCCGATCGATATTTACGAATATAAAGACGTTTATTTTACCCGTTAAATGATGGTGTAATGGGAGATTCCAGGGGTACTAAATGCTTCATTATGTCTTTACCAGAATTATCCATGCCATCGAAGTACTTTTGATCATCTCTCTGATTACCTTTTTTGTACTCCTGTGGATACCAGGTGATATCGCCCAACTTATCCTGGGGGCGGATGCCACTCCGGAAAAACTGGCAGTGCTGCGTACTGCCATGGGACTGGACCGCCCCTGGTATTTACAATATCTGGGATGGCTGAAAGGCTTTATCACGCTGGATCTGGGAAAGTCCTATCTCTTCGGCCAGGATGTGGTTTCTCTTATCCAGCAAAGGCTGCCCGTTACGTTGTCGCTGGCTGTTTTCTCCACCCTCATCGCTGTCATCGTTTCTACTACGCTGGGCATCCTGGCTGCCATCAGAAAAAACACCTGGGTAGATCATACCGCCACGACCATCATGCAAATCGGTTCTGCCATGCCGGCATTTTGGCTGGCGATGCTCTGTATTCTCTTTTTTGGACTTCAACTGAAATGGTTTCCCGTAGCCGGCTATGTCCCCCCGGAACAGGGTTTCTTTTCCTATTTACGAAGCATCACACTGCCCGGCCTTATCCTGGCAATCGGTGAAATGGGGATATTGTTAAGAACGGTCAGGACCTCGATGCTGGAGGCCCTCAGTCAGGATTTTATGGATATGGCCAGGGTGAAAGGCTTGCCCTCCCTTACCATGTATGTGAAATATACCCTGCGCAGCGCCATGATTGCCCCTCTGAATGTGATCGGCATCCAGTTCGCCAAGATGGTGGGCGGGACAGTTGTCATCGAATCGGTTTTTGGCCTGCCCGGTATAGGCCGACTGGTTTTGATTGCTGTAGAACAGCGAGACGTCTTTTTGTTGCAGGGTCTGGTCATGTTTATCACCACACTGGTACTGTTAATCGCACTGATGGTAGACATTGCGGTGATGTTTATCAATCCCCGTATCAGGGTGCAGATGCAAGGTGAGTAATATTTTTACTGGAAAGATTGGAATAATTTCCCGGAGGTTCCAACTGGTTGTGGGGATCGTCCTCACCACTCTGGTAATCATTCTCTGCCTGCTTTCCTTTGTCTATATGCCCTACACCCCTAATGATATGCAGTTGAACCTGAAATTCATGAGTCCGGGGGAGAACCCAGCACATATGCTGGGGACCGATTATTTCGGCCGGGATATTTTGAGCAGGGTAATCTATGGGTCCCGCAGCATTTTACTGGTATGCGTCCTGGCAGTGACGCTGGGAGCGCTAGCCGGTTTGTTAATGGGTGCGGTGGCCGCTATCTTAAAGGGACCCGTTTGTGCCGTCATTATGCGATCCATTGACGGCCTTATGGCTTTCCCCGGCATCTTACTGGCCCTGATGATGGTAATCGCCGTGGGGAAGGGGAATCAAGGTGCGGTTATCGCCATCAGTATTTTCATGGTACCCTCTTTTGCCCGATTGACTTATTCCCTAATTCTGGACAGTGAGAGCCTGTTGTTTATCAAAGCCGCCAGGAGTTATGGTATCAATAAGTCGCGTCTTCTGATCAAACACTACCTGCCCTTATTATTACCGAGGCTGATTACCCAGTTTACCGCTTGTATTGGCGCGGCCATCATGATTGAAACATCGTTGTCTTTCCTGGGGCTGGGAGTCCAGCCGCCGAACGCCAGCTGGGGACTTATGCTAAACGAAGCCCGCCAGTATTTCCTCCAGTACCCCTATCTGGCTGTGGCTCCTGGTATTGCAATAGTGCTCTCGATACTAGGCTTTAATCTTCTGGGAGATGGGTTAAATGACCTGCTCATCCGCAGGAGGTCATAACAGGAATGGAGCAAGAGAAAGCCGTCAATATTAAACATCTTACTATCAAAACTCAGGCTGGCAGGGTCCTGGTGAATGATATTTCCTTCGATATGGACAAAGGAGAGATTATGGGGGTAGTCGGAGAGTCCGGCAGCGGCAAAACCCTGACCGCTAAAACCATCCTCAATCTTCTGCCCGACAATCTTAGTTGGAAAGCCGAAACCTTTTCCATTCTGGGGGAAAACTACCTGACTCTGGCAGCGGAGACGAAAAAAGCTCTGATAGGCGGCACCATAGGGTATGTCCCTCAAAATACCGGCGCCTATTTACATCCCATGATAAAGATCAAAAATCAGATCACCGACGGATATATGCTTTATACCAAAAGCAGCCGGGAAGAGGCGATGGCACGGGCCTACAAGCTGATCGCCGCAGTTGGTATCCGGGATACCGACCGCCTTTTAAACTCTTATAGCTGGCAGCTAAGCGGCGGCATGCGGCAGCGGGTCAACATAGCCATGGCCCTGATGGCTAAACCTCGCCTGATTATAGCCGATGAACCTACCACCGCGCTGGACAGTACTATTCAGAAACAAATACTTGATTTGTTCAAAGCAGTCAATCTCAACCATAACACTTCAATACTAATGATATCTCATGATTTAGGCCTGGTTCAGTACTACTGTCAGCGTATTTTGGTGATGTATGCCGGGCAGATCATGGAGGAAGCCTCTGTTCAGGAACTATTCAACCATCCCAAACATCCTTATACCCGGGCGCTGATTAATGTTATACCTTCTCTTGACAACGACAAAGGAGACCGGTTGGTGGAAATTCCCGGACGTGTTCCTGATATGCGGCAGCCGCTCACCGGCTGTGTTTTCAAGGAAAGATGCAGCTACCGACAGGATATATGCAACCATGAAATCAGACAGCAAATTGTCGATCAACACCATGCCTTTAAATGCAATCTGGACTTTTAAAAATGAGAAAAAGAAATGGAAAATTTAGCTGCTAATGCCCTGCTGTCCGGGCAAAATATCAGCAAGGCTTATGTTATAGAGAGACAGCCTGTAATCGGCAGACCAAAAAGATTATTTTTGGCGCTAAATGACGTTTCATTTTTTATCCGTGAAGGCGAAACTGTAGGCATCGTCGGAGAATCAGGGAGCGGTAAGAGTACACTGGGTGAAATATTCGGCGGATTGCAGGCAGCCAGTCAGGGAGTAGTCTATTTCAGGTCGAAAGATATCCGCACTCTGGACAAAAAAGAGTACCAGCAATACCGCAAAAACGTACAGTTTATCTTTCAAGACCCCAAGGGTTCTCTACATCCGTATTTCAAAGTCCATGATCTTATCGGGGAACCTTTACTGACCCTGAATATCTACCATGAACGCAGGCTCATCGCCGAGAAAGTGACACACATGATGGCCCAGGTGAAACTGGAAGAAGAATACACCGACAAGTATCCTACTGAGTTGAGTGGCGGCCAATGCCAGAGAGTAGCCATCGCCCGGGCCTTAATTGTTAATCCCCAGGTTATCATTTGCGATGAGGTTGTTTCCGCTCTGGATGTATCTGTGCAAGCGCAGATTCTGAACCTGCTAAAAGATTTACAGCGGCAGTATAATACCGCTTACATATTTATCTCTCATGACATCGGAGTAGTACACTATATGTCTGATCGGGTAATGGTTATGAACAGGGGGAATATAGTGGAAACAGGTACGGCGGATCAAGTATTAAAATCGCCAATGGATCCATATACCAGAAATTTAGTAATGAGTTCTTTTTATACAAGATAATCCGGTTACATACTATGGGAGGAGAAATACCTATCATTTCCGGAAATCACGATGGGTCTAGAATAGTGTAGTTTTCCCCTTAAACATCATTGCCAGTTTTCAATGGCCAACTCAATCTCCTGATATTAAACAGTACTCCTAACTGGAGTTAAAATAGTCTCTTTATTGGACTTGTTTGGTAACCACAACAAAGTATATTTGGTTACTGGCCTGGATTGAGATAGCGCGATGGATGCGGCCGAAGGAATAGCGCCAACAAGCCCAGGCAACGCCATGATCTGGGACTACCATTTACATCCGACAAAAATAGATGCCAAAACCATTGCCCAAATCTATCGCGATGCTTATTAGGAGAGTCCCGGTATCCGGGTATAACATCGGCAAGAGTCCCTCAGGCATTTGAACTCTTGCCGATGTCTTTAGACGCTAGATACACATGGCTTTTGAGGCTAATTCTTGCCTATGGTAACGATTGTCCTTTCGTTGGTGATATACCTGGCAACAGCTTTTTCATTCAACTCCAGGCCGAGTCCCGGACCCTCGGGTGGGTAGAAATAGCCATCCTTATACTTCATGGGATTTTTAATGAGGTCAACTTCAACCGATTTAGTCGTATCGAATGTATTGTACATTAACACGGGGAAGAAGACGTCATGGTCTTGGGTGCCGAACTCGGCATCGGTACATAGCCAGTGTGCTTGAGCGGCTGCCTCCCACGGACCGTTCATTGCGCCGCAATACATTGCCAGACCAGCCGCTTTACAAACGCTGGCCCACTTCAATCCCTCTGTAATTCCCCCGGCCGACGCTAATTTAGTCCCGACAATATCTGCCGCCTGCTTTTCAATGACTTGCATCAAGTCTGGTATCAGCACAGTTGATTCATGGGCACATATCGGTGTCTTGAGCTTGTTTCTTAGTTGAGCTAATCCATTGACATCGGCGCAGAGCTGCTCAAACTTAAACAAATTGAACTCGTCCAATGCTTTTCCAAGATTCAGTGCATCATAGTAGTTGTAACCGGCATTTGCATCGAATGATATCCCAACTTTATTACCCACGGCCTTCCGGACTGCGCCAACAATATCCACGTCACGCTCTAAAGAACGCGTCCCTCCGCCAAAGCCGGTTGATTTCAAGCCAATACTTCGAACGCCTGCAGCCACCGCTTTTTCAGCTTCTTCAGCCGCTTTCCTTGGGCCATCAGGCGTATTCTCCGAGTGTATAAAGAAGTTGAAAACCAACTTATCCACAGCTTTCCCACCTAAAAGTTGGTAGACCGGTTGGTTCAACGCTTTGCCGCACAAGTCCCATAAGGCAAAGTCAATGGTACACACTGCAGCCGGGTACGACGGCCCCCAGACAGAGCGGATGCCCCGATTGAGTTTCGCCATGATGAGTCCTCGATCCAAAGGGTTGGCGTCAATAAGCGCAGGAGCAAAATCCTTAACCATAGCAATAACTATATCCTGGTTTACCCCACCGGCATCAGCATATCCGACCAGGCCTTCATCGGTATGTATTTTGACGAAAAGAATAGGACTGACTGTTTTGGGGCCTCGCATAGGACTGGGTACACTAAGAGGTATACATTCAATTTGTGTAATTTTCATTTTTCCCTCCTCTAATTTTTTTAAGTAAGGGTCAGTATTGTACTGACATAATTAGCAGTGTATGTTAACGTTCTATCCCCCTCCCTTCATTTCCTTTTTAAGTTCGCGGTACAGCCACCAATATTTAGCGAATTGAATCCGGTCTTCGCCGGGTAGTTTTTCAGCCAGGGCCACCACATGCTGTAGGCAAGCGATGACGGCAGGGGTATATAGAACGCTTGCTCCACGAAATAGGGTATCAATTCCCGAAACAACCTGTTTGCTTCCGGCATGTCTACAATAACGTGTTGCTGAATTTCTTTGTGGGCTGCTTCGATAACCGGGTCAAATGCCTGGCCGGTAGCTACTGAATCAAAAATCCCTACATCAAATACCGAGATAGTCGTGAGTGTGCCGCCGTATTGTGGTTTCTCCCCTGAAGTGGTGATTGTCTGGACCTGGGTTGTGGATAGGGCAGTTTTCGTAGTTAGGTTAGTAGTTATTGTAGATGGACCACAGGAGGAAACCAGAAATGCGATTGATATGAGGCAGGTAAATGGAAGCAGCGGGATTTGCTTCTTCATTTGGTTTTACCTCTTCTATATCAAATTCGATGTAAGAAGTATCAACCCATGATATAATAGCTTTGCCCGCGTATTTTGACAACTATCTTACCTTCACATTACTTGTTGTATAACCCGCTGGGAAACAATAAAAGCAGGCGGTTGACATACTTCAAATTAACAGAAACTGGTCTTTGGAACATGCGTATTTCAGCCTGGCACGGACACCAGCGGCGTCACGAGACTTTAGAGATGGTCCCGTTGCTGAAACAAACGATTTTCCATAGTATCGAACCTGAATTTGCCCGCAAGTTGATCAACATTATCGAGGCCGAGGATCGTCAAGACTCACGTCCACCACATTTTTAGAAGCTGAATGTAGCCAATCGTACCCAGGCTGTTTCCCAGGCTAAAGAGCTCAAACTCATCCAGGTCAACTGTTTCCAGGTCCAAAAAATATTCTCTCGCCAGTTTATCGAGATTTTTCCCTTTTTTATGAAATCATAACTTGTTACCAGCCGTTGACAGGTTCTTGCCTGCCGTGTAATCCCCAAAATCAATCTTCAGTATCAATCTAATGATTGATTACAGTCAATCTTGTCCCCTGTTACTCTGAAACTGTAAACAAGGTCGCAAGAAAAAACAGGGAGTAATCAGATGCAGGCAATCAAAATTCAGGTCAAGGGACAGATCGATAGAAATTGGTCTGAATGGCTGGCAAGCCTGGACATCGACCACACACCCCGGGGCAACACGGTCATGAGCGGATTTGTCCGTGACCAGGCAGCTCTTTACGGGCTGCTGATCCAACTATCTAACCTGGGCCTCCCACTGGTGTCGCTGACCTGTGGCGATACCGCGAATCCCGATTGGCGAGGAGGGTGGTGAGATGTGACATTCCGAGATTAAGGTGAAAGGAAATAAACAGGAAAATCAAAAACATTAAAAAAGGAAAACGTAAATGAAAATATCAATCATAGCAGTCTTGGTAATAACATCCTTAACAGTAGCTTTCCTATGTGCCAGTTGTAACCAATCAGTCCAGGTCGCAAAGGTGTCGCCATCGCCTGTAAATTCAACAAAAACTAATATTCCATCTCTGTTTACCGATGACTGGACCAGGGACCAGGCGACCCTTCGTCAAATGGGACAATCAATCCACATGGGTATCAACGAGTATAGATTCTTGAACCAACCGGTGCCGGAAAAATTACTCGCAGCACAACAGGCTGTGGATGAGGCAAGCAGGGCATTAAAGGAGTTGGAGGAAGAACGGCAAAATACCATAACCGGTATAAATAACTATAAAGTCCTGGTGCAACCTGTACCGGAGAATTTAACGGATCATCTACGACGTATCGAAGACCAGCGTCAGGTAATACTGATTCGCTACGGACTGGCAGACTAAAGCCAAAGACAGTGGAACGAATTATATGTCCGATCATCCACACAAAAAGGGAGTCTCCAGGGAGACTCCCTTTCGCCTGCATATAGTAGCCTTCGAATCAGCTAAAAAGTGTCAATAATCTGTAAATTGTAGCCGGTAAAATGATAACCTATCACTTTCCCAGGAATCCCTTTTTTTAATCGTCACCGCTATCAGTATCTTGATGTCGGTAGATTCAACATATTCCGATACGGTGGTGGGGATCTAGATTATGGAATCCAGTTTGCCGCCGTACTTGAGCATTAAAACATCAGGAATCAAGTCGTAATTTTAAAGGGTGGTGGGCTAACGAATCCTCTGTCAAAACATCGCAGGTTCTGGGCCCGGCAGGATTCGAACCTGCGACCAATCGGTTATTTTCGCTGTGGTTCATGTTCCTACCCCCTGTAAAATTACCTGATTCCGGATGTATGGCCGTATCCGGTGTCACCTGATCTGGCCACTATTTTAACCGGAAATAACGAATTATTCAAAATCTACCGACAACCGCTACCTGCTTGATCAGCCACATTCCGAAAAGTCGGCCTGGTAATTCAATATCCGGTTGAATAAGGAGTGATTACACACAAAAAAACCAGTCATCAAATTGTACTAACCTTTTATGGCTGGCTGGCATAATTTTGGTTGGCATATGGCTCTGGCTATTTTAAAAACATGGGACTATCGACCTTATATCGCAACATTATCGTGGCGAATATGTATTCCGGATAACAATATTTCCTATCTTAAAAGTGTCCGGTGCGTCAGTAATTTTCATAATGGGTGGAAAAACATTGTCTTTCCAAAATCTATCCTGGCATTTTCCCGGCATGGAAAAGGACCTCGTTAGTACCGTCAGTGATGAAAATGAGCAGGTAAGGTTCTCCCTTGTTGTGTAGGCTGGTTTCGATTACCTTGCGGAAAACCAGGCTACCGCCAGCATCAGCTACCGGTGGTTCGAGATGAGCGCTGCTTGAGGCTACTCCTCCTTCTCCCGGGACATAAAGTTCGGCGTCGACATGCTCCAGTGGGTTTTCAGCCACCACCTTTACTTCAACTTCTAAGCTCTTTTCGTCGATGACTTTGTATGTAACGCCCTGTATCTTTATGGCATTCCTGTTTTCCTCTTTGATAGCCTCGGGACTATAACCGATTCCGTATATGTGGATAGAAGGGTTGTCCCGGCTTACCAGCTTGAAAGTTTTACCTTCGGCAATATTATTCGTCGAAAAGTAGTCACCGACGCTGAGTTCTCCATTATTATCGGTATCATAGAATCTCATACCGAATAATCCTGAGCTTTCGGAAAGCATGCTTTTGAGCGAAGGGGACATAGATATATCGGTATCAAAAGAAATACTAATATCGCTAAGATCTAATCTTGCCGTTCTTTCCGCAGGCAAGAACAGAATACCGTCGATATTTACACGGTAGCCCGCTACCGTTTTCTCAACGAAAGTATCAATCCAGATATGCTTGTATGGCGGTTGCTCAACTCGCTCAACAGGTGGTATCACGCTGTAATCCCAGTCAAAAGTCGATTTCTGAGCCCGGTAGAAGCCCACTTGCTGGTGGTCACGATATACGTAAACATACATAACAAAAAACCGGGGGTCGTACTCTATCTTTGGTTTCACTTGGATTTCGATTTCTTTTGTTCCCGAAGCGGTCAGCGATATCCCACCTGCCCCCTGATACATACGAGCTTCTGCATCATTTATGTTCTTTTGGAACCCCGGATTATCCGCCATTGGCTCATTCAATGTCCAATAGTAGGTAACTTCAATATCTTCATGCTCGAGATTTTTTAAGGTGAATCGGAAAGGGAACTCAGCAGACTCACCGTATGTGCAAAAAGCATCGATTATCTCTACCTGGACATCCTGTACATCTGGAGAGAGAAAACCAGGTATCTTATCAGGTGATTCCAAAGCACATCCAGTTACAGCGATAACGATGGATACCCAGATAATCGCCAGACCTGCTGCTGATTTCATATAGTTTCCTTTCACAAAACTCCGCTGGATAATCCCAGCTTGATGGCGGAGTGAAAGCGTCGCCATTTGTAGCCCAGGGTGGGAAGGCTTTTTCCCCCGCATTGTTCCATAACTCGCCAGGTTATTTTTACTGAATCCTTGTCAAATGGTATCTTGAAAACCGAAAGGTTAAATTTAATCCATGATTCTTACATAATTTTTACAGAACTAAGATAATAGCCGGATTATTATAGATGAAAAAGGGGAAAATGCTAATAGATAATATCTACATCGATGATACTGGCCTATATGTTATGAAAGTTAAGGCCAAGCTTTTTCAGTTACTGGAATCAGCCTGATTTATCGCTTGACTATTTTTCCTATACACCTGGTTTTTATGTCCCCTCTAGTCAATTTTTCAATACGTCCCTTATGCCAGCCAACCGATGGGCTTGCAACACTTACCGAAGCTACAGCCGATATATTTACAGTACCTTGATTCTGTTATGTCAATTTTTCAGTATGATTCATAAAAATAAAACATCCTCCGTTGGGCGAAGCCGCTTTTAAGAAGCGGGACGGAGGGCTTGTCCGGGGATAAGCCGAACACACTCATATTAACTTATTTGTGAACCAATTTTCAAGATTCGACTACAAAATATTTGGATTACACCATAAACGTCCTATCTGACCCTTCCAGTCTTAAGATAGGCGGTGATTTTCTTCCGCCTGACGATCTGGAAGGCGAACCAGGCCAGGATCAGGAATCCAACTATTTCCAAGATATAAACCAGCGGGTTCATGGAAAGATTATGGATAATGTTCTGGAAAAAATCCTCTCCCACAGCAGTTTCAAATGCGGTGCCCCATAAAGGCCAGAACAAAGTTTTGGGATTACTCCACATCCCGTCCAGGATGAAGTGGATGAAGGTACCGAAGGACAGGAGCAGCAACCACGTTCGCCTGGTACAGCGGTACAGGAACAAGCCGATAAGAGAAATCACTAAAAGGAAGATCAGGGTATGGGCATAGGTACGTCCGTTGTTCAGCGTATCCCGGAGAATGAGATTACCCAACGGTTTATCGATGATATCCGGGAGGAGGGAACCGATCAGCAAGATCCGTGTATCGAACCGGTTTGACAGGGAAAGTAAAGACTTTATACGGTTTTTCCAAATAGTATTTCCCGTATTTGAACGGTCAATTG
>JAEAME010002157.1_pt1 | contig 11971 bp, 10 predicted proteins | sample 8958731 | NCBI WGS metagenome assembly JAEAME01 (sample SAMN16933194, study PRJNA681113) | bioreactor sludge metagenome | isolation source: anerobic bioreactor sludge (Control) | place: India:Bengaluru | collected 2018-10-24 | reverse complement strand
ATGCGTATTACGAATTTATTATTAATTACCGTCGAGCTAAAGAAGAAATTTCCGTCTTTATTTATCAATCCCAAAAGCTTTTTATTAATTATATTTTTATCAACTATTTTAGAGAAATAGCTTATCGACAGATCTGGTGTTGGTCCGGTTTTAAAACCGATTCCCTTCAAAAGCCAGCGATCGCGAACCCGGCTGGATGATTTATATCAATAATTTCATATTTTTGGTGAACACTAGCATTATTCAACAAAATTATTTACTATGAAACCAAACCGACGTGTCTTTATCAAAACAATGGGTGCCGGCGCTACCGGTCTTGCCTTAGGGACTGTAGCATCAACAGTGTCATCTTGCGTGTCCCCGGGACCTGGCGGACAGGAAGATGATGGTCAGATTCTTTTTATAGGCGACAATATTGCGGTCACTGATACACAATATGGTAAAGTAAGAGGTTATAAACTCAGGGACATCTTTTTTTTCCTGGGGATACCTTACGGAGCTGACACTTCAGGACCAAACAGGTTCATGCCTCCGCAGAAACCGGCACCCTGGACAGATATTTTCCCGGCAGTATGGTGGGGCAACTCTGCTCCTCAGAATATGGAAAACAGATATGCAAATGTATATTCGGCGTTTGTAGATTCATGGAATTATGATGATGTTAGTGAAGACTGCCTGAGGTTAAATGTCTGGACTCCCGGAATTAATGACGGAAAGAAAAGGCCTGTCATAGTCTGGCTGCACGGCGGAGGTTTCACCAGCGGGAACGCGATTGAACAAGATGGTTATAAAGGGGAAAATTTTGCCCGGAAAGCTGATGCCGTATTTGTATCAGTCAACCACAGGTTGGGTGCCTTGGGATTTACAGACCTTGCTGCAGTCGGAGGTGAAAAATTTGCAGCATCGGGCAATGTTGGAATGCTTGATCTTGTAGCTGCACTGGAATGGATTCGTGATAATATTGAAGCCTTCGGAGGCGATCCTGGTAGTGTCACTATCATTGGACAATCAGGCGGAGGTTCCAAGGTAACCACTCTTACAGCAATGCCTGCAGCCAGGGGGCTTTTCCATAAAGGGGTTGTTCTCAGTGGAGGGAGCTTAAGAGCCGGTGAAAAGGAATATTCCGAAAAACTGGGTGCTTACGTCCTGAAAGAAGCCGGATTGAAGGCGAATGAGATCGGTAAACTTCAGGAGATACCCTGGCAGGAATATTTAGTTATAGCCAACAAGGCAGCCTCAAAACTTGCAAGTGAATCCATATCTGCAGACTCAGGTGCCCGCCGGGGTGGTTTCAGCCCGGTAATGGATGGAAGAATTATTCCTCAACATCCCTTTTTCCCTGAAGCATCACCGACTGCAGCGGATGTTCCATTGATAATTTGTTCAACAATGAATGAAACAGCTCCAAGCCGCACAGATTCTGCTCTTGAGAATATCACACTCCCGGAAGTTATAGAAAGAGTAAAGTCCTCGGCAAGGAACAGGGCAGGGTTCGGCGATAAAGCTGAAGAGATTGTCAATGCCTATGTAAAAACTTTCCCTGACAAGAAACCGGTGGAGATATGGTCGATGGTAACCAGTAACCGTCAGAATGCTGTTGCTCTTGCAAATGCCAAATCAAAACAATCAGCTCCTGTTTATAACGCCTGGTTCTGCTGGCAGCCACCCCTGTTCGATGGCAGATTACGCGCATTCCATTGTTCAGATATCTGTCACTGGTTCTATAACACTGACCTTATGCTTACACATACCGGAGGAGGTGCAAGACCAAGAAAACTATCAGAGAAAATGTCAGGAGCTCTCCTTCAATTCATGAAAACAGGAAATCCTGATAATGGAGGATTGCCTGCCTGGCCAAGATATACAAGTGAGAACGGAGAGGTTATGATATTAAATGATGTTCCGGAAGTTAAGAATGATCCCGACAGGGAAGCACGCAAAGCTATTCCTGTATAAAGTTAAATAGCAATGGGGCGTCTAAAACATTGCCTTTTAGACAGCCCCTATTGCAAGTATATTTAGACTGATTTATAACTGATTATTTCAATTCGACTAACTAAAACAATTTGTAAACAATAAAAAACCTGATGCTTTATGAAAAACCTATCTTTAATTACTTTGATGTTCGTGGCACTGGCAATGGCAATGGCCTCATGCAGTGATTCGAATCCAGTATTGAAAATTGAAGGCGGCGAAGTAATCGGCGTAGAGACCCCGACAAAGGGTATTATTGCATATAAGGGTATTCCTTTTGCAGCCCCTCCCGTTGGCGACCTCCGCTGGAAAGAACCGCAACCTGTAATACCCTGGGAAGGCGTAAAGGTGGCAGACACATACGGTGATGCTGCCTCTCAAACAACATGGGACCCCGAGAGTTTTTACGGCAGGGAATGGCGTGCCAGCGGCTCTGTTCCGTTTACCGAGGACTGCCTTTACCTGAATATCTGGACACCTGCAGCAGGCAAAACAGGTAAGAAACTCCCTGTTGCCATGTGGATACATGGCGGAGGCTTACGTGAAGGCTTTGCCTATGAACCGGAAATGGATGGCGGTGAGGATTGGGCTTCACGTGGTGTAATTTTGGTACAAATAACTTATCGCCTCGGTTCATTAGGATTCTTTTCACATCCTCTTTTGTCGGCTGAAAGCCCCCATGGTGTGTCGGGCAATTATGGCTTATTGGACCAGGTTGCAGCACTTAAATGGATCCATAATAATATTGAGCAGTTTGGCGGCGATCCTGACAATATAACAATCTTCGGCCAGAGTGCTGGCGCCGGCAGCGTTCAGTCATTATGCGCTTCTCCACTGTCAAAGAACCTTATCAGCCATGCTATAAGCATGAGTGGCGGTGGTCTGAGCTCTGCCCCGGGGGTCCCGCTCGATACCGCCCAGCTTGCCAACAAGAATATGATGGACTATTTTAATAAGACTACACTTGAAGAAATGCGTGCTCTGTCGTTCGAGGATCTTCGCCAAATGTCGGCTGATTACACTGCAGCCACCAAAAAAAGCGTTATGTGGAGTCGGATTGTCGACGATTATTTCCTGACAGGCACTTTCTATGATGTGGCAGTCGCTAACGAGATTGCAGACATACCATATATATTTGGAATGACTGCCAATGATAGCAGAGATGCAACAGGAGCTATCGGAGATTTCTGTGCACTGCGAGCAGAAAAAAGCAGCAAGCCTGCATATGCCTATTTATTCAGACGCCAGCTGCCGGGTGATGAGAATGGGGCTTTCCACTCCTCTGATTTGTGGTATGTTTTCCATTCGTTCAGGCACAGCTGGAGGCCTTTCACGGCAGGAGACGAGGAACTGAGCCTTAAGATTGTCGATTTCTGGACCAATTTCGCCAAGTATGGAGATCCGAACGGGAAAGGTGGTGGTGTCTGGACTCCTTATACTCCTGAGGTTCCTGAATTTATGGTTTTCGATGCAGATGAGGAAAAAGCAATCTGCACAATGACTGACACTCCTAAATACGAGGGCGTTTCCCCCAGGAAGTAAAGAGATATTTTTCAAAGAAAAGCCCGATAATCTGACAAAGAGTACGGGCTTTTTCTTTTATTAAAAAAGTGTAACTTCTGGACAAACCAGTTTCAGGAATATCATCCCCGGCAAAAATTGCTTGGCCTGATTGCAAGAGCCGGTCAGGTATTGACCACATTCAGCCGGTAAAACATACATCTAAATACTATGTATGAATCAGAAGATTAACTCCGGCCTTTGGTGGTCAGTTTACACCGGCGCGAGGTGGTCGGGGTCTCAAGCTTTTGCAATATTCTTTATAAAATATTTGTAACATGTTATGTATTCTTAACAAAGTCTTTATAAAAGCCAATATAATATTGTAGGGAGAAACTTTTTAGCTTTGAGCCTGTTATAAAAGCATAAATTTGCGAGTAAGAAAAGCTGAACCAGATGAAAGGAAAAAAACTGGAAATATTTCTTTTAAATAATTCCCATAATTCCAAAATATATCATTATTCAATTGCAGTCTTTATTATTGGTCTGACAACTTTGCTATGCAGTCCTCTTTCAAGTCCCCAGAGTTACCATATTATATCCTTCATTCTTCTTTTTATAGTTGCGTTGCTTGCTGTTTTTATGGGGATTGGACCTGTTTTACTGGCTTCAACTCTTAGTGCTGTAGCCTGGAATTACTTTTTTATCCCGCCATACCATACTTTTAATATTGAAAAAACCGAGGACAAATTTATGTTCGGGTCTTTTTTCATCATTGCACTTCTTAACGGTGTCTTAACAAACCGGATACGAAGACAGGAAATAATGGTTCGGGAACGTGAAGATCAGACAAATGCTTTGTTTCAGCTGACAGGAGAACTTTCAAAAGCTAGCGGAATTAATCAGGTCCTGGAAGTGGCTAAAACTGTTTTCAGGAATCATTTTAATGCTGATCTGTTTTTTATTTTACAGAACGGAGATAACACTTTAAAAACTTCAGGACAACTGCAGAATGGATATGGTTTTTCAGATCTGGATTTTGATCATGTAAATTGGGTTTTCAATAATTCAAGAAAACTTGGCCAGTTTACTGACATGCATCCTGAAGCAGGATATACATATTATCCTCTAAGCGGCATAAGACTTAATCCCGGAGTAGTTGCATTCAAAATTGATAAATCATTTTATGGGAATAAAGAAGCATTCTGGAGTACATATTTCACCCAAATTTCCAATGCTCTGGAAAGGGAGTTCCTTGGAGAAATGGCGCTCAAAGCCCGTATACTCGATGAATCAGATAAACTATACAAAACGCTGTTCAATCTCATCTCCCATGAGTTCAGAATTCCGATAGCAACCATAATGGGAGCTTCAGATACATTGCTGACATCCCCGACTTCAGAAAAAAACAAAGAAGATCTGTATAATGAAATTTTCAAAGCCTCAGCACGGCTTAACCATTTAATAGAGAATCTGTTGAACATGTCTAGGTTGGAAAGTGGCAAAATTTCATTACATCCTGATTGGTGCGATATAAATGATCTTATAAATAAAGTATCCCAAAACCTGAAACAGGAACTGGAACAATTAAATCTCATTACAAAATTACCGGATGAATTACCTTTGGTTAAACTTGATTTTGGTTTAATGGAACAGGCTCTCTATAATCTTCTTCTCAATTCATGCCAATATGCTCCTGTTTCATCAGACATCACATTACAAGCCTGCTATGAAAAAGGTAATTTAATATTGAATTTGTCCGATAACGGACCAGGGTTTCCTGAAGAAGTCCTTTCAAAGGTATTTAATAAATTTTTTAGGGTCGAAGACTCGAGAACCGGTGGATTAGGTTTGGGATTATCAATAGTTAAGGGTATCGTTGAAGCTCACAAAGGAATGGTAAAAGTTGAAAATAAAATTTCAGGAGGTGCTGAATTTACTATAATCATACCATCGGAAATACCCGACATGAACGAATTAAAATTTGATTAATGAATGAAAACGAGACCATACTGATAATTGATGATGAAATCCAGATTCGCCGACTTTTGGAGATCTCATTAATGGCACATAACTATACTACATACTTCGCTTCCAATGGGAGAGATGGACTTATTTCCGCAGCAACTAATAATCCTTCATTAATAATACTTGATCTCGGGTTACCAGATATTGACGGACAGGAATTAATAATAAAGCTAAGGGAATGGTTTACTAAATCTATAATTGTATTATCTGTCCGTAATACTGAAGAAGATATTATTAAGGCTTTGGATAATGGTGCTAATGATTATCTGACCAAACCATTCAGGAGTGGCGAATTGATCGCCAGAATCCGGGCTTCCATAAGATTTAACATTGAAAAGAAAGATATTCCTTTACTTGAGTTCGGATCACTCCGAATTGATATGATAAACCATATAGTTCGCAAGGAAAACGAAATAGTAAAACTTACTTCAACAGAATTTTCATTATTATCTCTTCTGGCTAAAAATCATGGTCGGGTGCTCACTCATCAATATATACTTAAAGAGGTGTGGGGTTATGGTTACCAGGAACAAACCCAGTATCTCAGGGTATTTATTGCTCAACTGAGAAAAAAAATTGAGTTAAATCCATCAAATCCTGCTTTACTGATCACAGAGTCCGGGATAGGATACAGATTCGGAAACTGACACTAATCAATCCGGAATAATTAAATAATCTGAAAATTGCTTACAGGATTTCCCAGATTATTGACAATATCTGTTGTTTCTTTATAAAATCTTTATGCTCTTAAGGATATTCTTTACTTCATGCTTATAAATTATGATGCATTTTTGCCATCCGAAATTCCGGGTGAAAACAGATGAAGTTAATAAACCCATTAGTTATTCTCAGGATACTTGGGACGATCCTGTTGATTGAGACAATATCATTCCTTCCATGTTTACCTGTTGCTTTTATTTACAAGGAACCGTTTTTACCGTTCCTCTGGTCATCAGTCGCTACATGTTTATTTTATTTAATCTTCAGATTCCTAAGCAGAAAAGCAAAAATTGAGAATGCAACTAACCGGGATACCTTTTTAATTGTAGCCTTAGCATGGCTGCTATTGTCACTTTTTGGGTGTTTTCCTTACCTTTTAAGCAATACAATTCCATCATTCGTCAATGCATTTTTTGAATCAGCATCCGGATTTTCAACAACAGGAGCCTCCATTCTGACCGAGGTTGAAAGCCTTCCATATTCTATTCTTTTCTACAGGAGTCTCACTCACTGGATAGGAGGAATAGGAATAATTGTTCTCGTAATCCTTATCCTTCCGTCTCTTAAAGTTACAGGTTATCAGCTCTTCAGCCTTGAATCATCCCTGCAGGAGAGAATCCACCCCAAAGCAAAGGGTGTTGCTTTCAGGATAATGTTCATTTACAGTGGCCTTACACTGTTAATGACAGTTTTACTTATTCTGGGAGATATGAATTTATTCGATAGCATTTGTCATGCGTTTGGAACAATAGCAACTGGTGGATTTTCCACAAAAAAATACCAGTCTAATGCTATACTCCCATTATAGCCAGTATATAGTAATGATTTTCATGTTTATGGCAGGAACAAGTCAGGTTGTTTATTATCATCTGGTGAAATTCAACTTCAGAAAGATAAAACACAATGAAGAATTATGGTTTTATCTGGCAATAGTTTTATTTGCAGGTGTGCTTGCTTCAGGTATTTTGTCAGTCACAACGGCAAAACCTATCGAAGAGGCATTCAGAGAAGGTTATTTTAATATTATTTCAATAATTACCTGTACCGGATTTGCTAATAGTGATTTTAACTTGTGGCCAGATGCGGGATTAATCCTGATATTTTTAATGATGTTTTCTGGAGGAAGTACCGGTTCAACCAGTGGAGGTATTAAAATGGCCCGGCATTTGATCATGTTGAAGAATATAAAAATTGCTTTTAAGAGACTGATTCACCCGAAATCTGTGATGCCTGTAACTCTTAACGGGAGAAGCTTAAATGAAAAAGACAATATTTCAATTATCTCTTTTATTATACTTTACATTTTTCTTTTTTTGATTGGAACAATGATTTTAACAGTATCAGGATCAGATACAATAACATCTGCAAGTTCAGTTGCAGCATGTCTTGCTGGTATTGGTCCGGGAATTGCTTCTGTAGGCCCAATGGGTAATTATGCAGGGCTCCCTGACATTAGTAAAATCATTCTCAGCCTTTTAATGATCATCGGAAGGTTAGAAATAGTCACTGTGTTTGTCCTTTTCAGCAAATCATTTTGGAAGCTTTGACCCTTCCTGAATTGAAAGTAAACAGTTGGCTTTTCTAAAAACCATAGTATGAGCAACGCCCCTGCTATTCGATATTGAACAGGTGAAAATAATTATTGTTCTCTGAGCATCTCTCCCATAATGATAAACCTTTTCCGTTCGGATCACCTGTTTTAGCGAAATTGGTCCAGTAATTCATCATCTTTTCGCTCAGCAGATAGTCAGCAGGAGTCAATGGTCTCCAGCATCTGTCTAAAGTACCGAAGATATACCACAATTCTGAAGAGTGAAAAGCCCCTGCATCATCACCTGGCATTTTACGATCAAAGAGATAGCAGAACGCAGGTTGATGACCATGTTTTTCAATAGCAAGACTGAAAGCCTTTATGGTACTTCCCATGGTGCCGGTACCATCCGCTATTTTGATATCATCGCCGCAATAACCGATCATATATGGAATTTTCAGTATTTTACCAGCTGCGGCCAGATCGGGGAAGTTGCCGATTGTCAGGTAATTGTCTATATTAAAAATAAAACTCGCGCTTGTATTTTTCTCTTTTGAATATCTTGTTATAAGATCTTGCAGTTCGTCAAGGGAAATCGCCCGCATTTCTTCAAGAGTTTTTATATTACCGTAATCCAGAACATCTTTACCAAGTTTCTCCAGATCTGCCAGAAGAGGCTGCTGGTTGCCTCCCGATGTCCCGCTTCCTACTCCAGGGAATGAATAGAGGCTGCTGTGAATGACCGCCTTATGCACCAGATCCTTTGTAAGGGGAGAAGCAACTAGTGTCTGAACGCTACGGCCACCGCCGCTCTGTCCGAATATCATGACATTGTTGGGATCGCCTCCAAATTGCCGGATGTTTTTGTTAATCCATTTTAGTGCTGCCAGCTGATCCAGAATTCCATAATTTCCTGAACTGTTATTTTTGCTTTCCTTAGTAAGGAGGGGATGAACAAAAAAACCACTAAGCCCCAAACGATAATTGATTGTTACAAGTATTACACCGCGTTTTGCCAGCGCTTCTCCATCGAACTCCATTTCATGTCCAAAACCCTGCATCATACCACCACCGTGAATCCACATGGCAACCGGAAGTTTAGCATCAGTTTTCCCTGCTGCTGATGTCCATACATTAAGATACAGACAATCTTCACTGCGAACGGGATCACCATCCGGGAAAAATTCGATCTGATAAAATTCCCCTGGTGTACGGTCAACCTGCATAGCCGCTGCACCAAATTCATCAGCACATTTAATCCCTACCCAGGGTATAACCGGCTGTGCTTCTTTCCAGCGAAGGTCACCCACCGGAGGCGCTGCATAAGGGATCCCACGGTAAACATTGACACCTGGTGTGTATGTCTCAACACCAATGATCTGACCACCCTCAATTGTCAGTACAGGATTTGTTTCAGTCCCTTTGTACGGCTTATATTGAGCTTTTACTACAAGAAGTCCTGAAAACACACAAATTAATAATACAACAATTTTTCTCATCGATTAAACTAATTTGATAAACAAAATCCTTAAAAATTTTTGATGATAATTTAAGAAAAAAAGTCAAAAACAGGATTAATTGTTATTGAATTAATTTATTCCGGTATTTGATTTATAGTATTCTGAGGCGGTGGTCAATTAACTCCGTCAAAGAGTGGCCAGGTGGAAAAGCCGGCGACCTTGACCATCTCACGCCGGAGTCAATTAACCATCTCACACCAGTTTTAAATATCTATAATTGTGCAGATTATACTATAAAGAACCCGACCGGCCAAAAATGGTCAAAGTTTCCGGCTTTTACAGTTAATAAAATAAACTGGTACAAACAGATACAAATCTGTGTAAATCCGATACTTTTTCTTATTACTTTAGGCTCTTTTCTTATTCCTCTCTTCATTATCTGATATGAAAGCAACTTATTACTTCATATGCATCAACCTCTTTCTTATCCTCTTTGCCCCTGACTTGTCTTCCCAAAAAACATTTCGGGCAATTCAGCTTAAAACAGCTGTGCAGATCGATGGCATATTCGAAAAAGAAGTCTGGTCAGCAGCCGATAGCGTTTCCGCTTTCATCCAGATGGAGCCGAAACCAGGGGAACCGGCAACTGAACCAACATCTGCATGGTTCGGTTATGATGACAAAAATGTTTATGTCGTATTCAAATGTTACCAACGAACTCCTTTGGTTGCCAAAAACCAGAGCCGTGATGCCCTTTCTAAAAATGATGATGAGGTAGGCCTGGTCATCGACACTTACAATGATAATCGTGCAGGGTACGGATTTATCATAAATCCGCTGGGTACCCAAATAGATTTTAAGATAAATGATGACGGGAACAATATAGATCTTAACTGGGATACGGAATGGAAATGTGCCGTGGCAGAATTTAAGGGCGGATGGTGTGTTGAAATAATGATTCCACTAAACAGTCTTAAATTCAAAAAAGGTTTGGACACATGGGGCGTCAACTTCGGAAGGATAATCCGCTCTAATCTTGAAACAGCCTACTGGACTGGTCCCCTTTCTAATGACTTCAGGATATCTCAAGGCGGTAAGGTTACTGGGCTCAACACTATGGGCGGAAGGATGCAACTTACGCTGTTTCCGTATCTGTCGGTATTTAAAACTACCAATGAAAGAATAAAAGCTGATGGCGGAGGCGATGTCAAATGGCAGATTTCCCCGAATGTCTCTCTGAACGGAACAGTTAATCCCGATTTTTCGACTGTTGAAGCCGACCAGGTGCAGATTAATCTTACAAGGTATGAGCTCAGTTATCCGGAGAAACGTCTTTTCTTCCAGGAAGGAAATGAAATGTACAACACTCGTTTCAGAACATTTTATTCACGCAGAATAAAGGATATAGATTTTGGTGAGAGACTTAACGGGAAAATAGGTGGCTACCAGTTCAATGTGGTAAATGTAAGGACACCAAGGATGCCTGAAGATAGTGCGTATTATATATTTACTGCTGCAAGTATCAAGCGCGACATACTGAAATCTTCGAGTCTTGGCCTTATTATGGTAGATAAAAGCGGGAATAATTCATTCACCAGATCTTTAAGTCTCGACTACAACCTGAATCTGGGCAAGACATGGAATCTGACAGGGCAATTCGTAGGAAGCGCTCCTGGCGATTTCTGGTCACACAGTGCCTGGTTTATGAGATTTACAAGGGAAAACAATATATACCACTATCATATCAGGTACAATAATATCGGGAGCAATTTTCGTGAAAATGTGAACCAGACAGGATTTATTACCGATGACAACCGAAGGGAGATTGATTTTGAAGGAACATACAAGTTCTGGATCAAGAATAAGGTATTCGAGTATATCAATGTCAGATCGAACAATAATATCTTCTGGAGCCAGAAGGGTGTATTGCGAAGCTGGAACACTGACAATTCGCTTGATGCTTATTTCAGCAACCGCCTCAGTGCTGGCTACAATTATAATAATGAGTACAAGCTTTATGAGAAGGGTTTTTATAATCAGAGGCATGAATTCACACTGGGTTATAATACCGAGGAATGGAGCCAGGTTCAATCAGGATTCTCATTTGGCAGAAACTTTGACAGGGATTTTTACTTATACAGCGGAGGTTTAAGGGTAAAGCCCATAAAGAACCTGTCGCTGGAATACAGCACATCCCATCTGCGATTCGTACCTGATCCCGATTCAAGCTCAACATTCATTAATGTCCTTACCGTAAATTATAATTTCACTAATGACCTGTGGATTAAAGTGTTTGCCCAGAACAATACCAGTAATGAACGGGTTTATATTTATGGACTTTTCGGTTGGCGTTTCAAACCTCCTTTCGGGGCATTGTATCTTATTTATTCTCATGATAGCAATGTTCTTACTGAAAGGCCCGTGCGCATTGACAGTTTCTTCCTGAAACTGACACTGCCGATAGCTGTTATAAAATAAAGTACAGACATCCCTGTGGCTGAGCCTTGTAAGATACTTATCTTCATTCCTATTGCCTGGTTAGCCTTTAATACACCACTTGAATTGCGCATAACATCCTGATAACTAATTCGTTCAGGCACCTGGGGAAAAGCTCCAATGGTAAATGCCAATGTCAATAAGAAGGTGAAAATCTTTTGCATATAAAGTTAAACGCAAACCTAAGCTTTCGCAATTATGGGTAAGCATTCGGTCTACTACATATTGATATGAAGCTTAACAAAACATATCTTTCCAAATA
>JAEAME010002155.1_pt1 | contig 11972 bp, 12 predicted proteins | sample 8958731 | NCBI WGS metagenome assembly JAEAME01 (sample SAMN16933194, study PRJNA681113) | bioreactor sludge metagenome | isolation source: anerobic bioreactor sludge (Control) | place: India:Bengaluru | collected 2018-10-24 | reverse complement strand
TTATCTTCCAGCCGCAGGTCCCTTCTAAACCAGAAGACCGAGATTTTTTGCATATATCTTAGTACCCCCAAAAATGCCCCCCCGGGGGAACGTCAATAACCTCACTGATATCCACGCAATAAAGATCAAAGCCGCCTTTGCCGCCGGGCCTGTCTGAAGAAAATATCAGGAGGCTGAAATCCAGGAAAGAAAAGGCAACCGGCCTGTATTCATCGTTGGCAGAATTGATTTTGCTTCCAAAATTGACGGGTTGGGACCATGCGTTGTTTTCATACTTTGAATAATACAGGTCGAATCCGCCGTAACCGCCTTCCCGGTCAGAGGCAAAGACTATGTAATCGCCATAAAGCGAGGGGCATTTGTCATTGCCTTCACCGGAGAGTACTTCCTCTTTGGCTACGATTGGTTCATAAGTTTCTGACAGGAACTCATGAAAGAGCGGACCCTGGTTCAGGTCAAAACTGTATATATCAAAGGAATCGTTTTCCCGGTTGCTGCAAAACAGGAATTTGCCAAGATTCTCCCCTATAACAGGGTACAAATCGTCAGAGTCCGAGTTTGCCGCATCCACTTTATATGGACCGTAGAGACGTTGTTGGCCGTTGTATGTGCCCCAGTCAAGACGGGGCGTATAGACAAATTGGATGTTAAAATCACCGGTCTGGTTGTCTTCAGATTCATTGCCAGCGTAAAAGAAATAGTTTATACCTCCCTCTTCAAAATACGTGTAGGGCCCAAGTTGATCGTAGCCGGTATTGATTAATGGCAACAATTTTCTGTCAAGCATGGATTCACCGGCATTGTTAGGAATGGTGATGTTCAGGACGTCGTCTCTTTCGTGATAGGAAATATCAAAACAACGGGCGATGATATCGAATTCATTGCCGTAACTGTTCCTGTCCGTAGAGAAATAAATATCTACACGGCTGCCCCGGTAAGGCAGATCTGAATTGTAATCGTTGTAAACGGAATTGAGACCTTCCAGATTGGCCGGTGTGTCTGTAATGATTATCTCATAATCAAATTGGTAATCCGGATCAATCCAGGGACATCCCTGCAAGCAGAACACCAAAATGAGCGATGATGCTATTACAGCTGCCTTTTTTATACTATTTATTCCTGACATGGGTTAACGATTGGTTCATTCACTAAATGATCCTTCCGGCAATTTACTGCATCTGCTTTTTGATTTTATTCAGTTCCTTCCCACTCAGCATAAAAACGATCCAGAAACTGCTCCATGAACCGGTGTCTTTCCATGGCCAGTTCTTTACCGGTCTGCGTATTCATCCTGTCTTTCAGCAACAGGAGTTTCTCGTAAAAGTGATTGATAGTCGGGGAAATGTTCTTTTTATACGTTGCTTTGGTCATTTCCTGAACGGGTGGTATCCCCGGATCGTAAATGGCCCTTCCCTTGTGTCCCCCGTAGTTGAATGTCCTGGCAATGCCTATGGCTCCAATGGCATCCAAACGATCGGCATCCTGTACCACGTCCAGTTCTGCCGACCTGAATTCCTGCCGATGCGCAGCTCCTTTAAACGAAATATGCGCGATAATCTTTTCAACGTGAGAGATAACCGCTTTTTCAACACCGAGTGAAACAAGGAATTCCCTTGCCTTGCGAGGACCAATAGTTTCATCACCGTTGTGGAACTTGGAATCCGCAATATCGTGCAGCAAAGCGCCCATTTCCACCACAAAAAGATCCACCTCTTCCCGACGGGCAATCTGCCGTGCCAGTTTCCAAACCCGGTACACATGCCACCAGTCGTGCCCTCCCTCGGCAAGACACAATTCGTCTTTTACAAAAGTTACGGTTTTTTGGATGACAGTATCACGATCCATTATAAAGCCCACTTTTCCATAACTGTGATCAACTGCTGTCTGTCAATGGGTTTGGAGATATGGTCCACAAATCCGATTTCCAGGTATCTTTCCCTGTCACTGGACAAAGCATTGGCAGTCTGTGCCACCACCGGCATTCCCGGCTTTTGTTCCAAAATTTTTTGCAGGGCTTCCTCCCCGTCCATCAACGGCATCTTTATATCCATAAGCACCAGAGAGATATCACTGTGTTTCATAAAAAGCTCGACGGCTTCCAGCCCGTTTTGAGCCCAGTAAATGTGCACAGGCAAATCTTTAAGTATGATTTCCAGGTACATCCTGTTGATCTTTTCGTCTTCCGCTATCAATATACTTTTGCCGCTCAATGATGCCATATCCGCAGCTTGCTCCTTTTCAGCTTTCAAGTCCCGGGCTTCCGCAGGCACATAGGGGATCCGGAATGTAAACCGGCTGCCTTTGCCCTCCTGTGATTCCACTGATATGGAGCCGCCCAGCAAATCCAGTATTCCTTTGGTAATTGCCAGACCCAATCCGGTACCTTCGTATTTTTTATGGGCCTGTTCAGACCTTTTGAAACGTTCAAACACCACTTTCAGATCTTCTTCCGTCATGCCGATCCCGGAATCGGATACGTAAAATTTCAGATAGTCATTTTCAATTATGTACCCAAAATCAACGCCTCCTTTTTCAGTGAATTTCAACGCATTCCCTATCAAATTGATCAATATTTGCTTTAACCTGTCGGGATCGGTAACAATGAAAAGGACCTCGTTCTTCCCCTGAAGGTCCAGCTTGATTTGAAGTTTTTCCTTCCCACGTGCATGCTTTAACTGTTCAAACATGGTCTCCGTTTCTTTTAGGATCTTATGCAACTCACAAGGTTCTTTGTTGATTTTTAACTCACCGGCTTCGATCCTGGAAACATCAATAATATCATTAATCAAATTCAACAACTGTTTTGAGCTGCTTTCAATGATGTCTATATACAGCTTTTTGGTTTCAGCATCCAGGTCTTCCTTGCGCAGCAGTGAAGCAAAACCCACCATACCACTGACAGGAGTTCGGATTTCGTGGCTTACGTTGGCAAGAAACTGGTTCTTGTATTGGTTGGCCAACTCGGCCTGCAGCTTTGCCTCTTTAAGCTGTGCTTCTATTCGTTTTCTTTCCGTTATCTCGGTTACAATCCCGGCGATCAGTTGCCTGTCTTTATCCTTATGGACAATTTTTCCCACATCCTGAAACCACTGGTAACTGCCCTGCGCATTTTTCATCCTGTATTCGCAAACATAAATATCCGCCTTGCCGTAAAGGTGAGCATACATGGCATTCATGGCTCCTTCGTTGTCATCGGGATGCACGATCTTCATAAAATCCCTGAAATGTGTGAAATCTTCACCTTTCAAGCCCAACATACGTGTCTTGTTATGATTGAAGGTGATCTTTCCGGAAGGAAGTTCCATTTCCCACCAGGCCATGTTCCCGGCGATCATGGCTCTTGTCAGGCGCTCTTCGGTAGCATCAAGCTCAGACTCGGCTTTTTTTAAAATGCTGTTGTTCACCAAAATGACTATAACACCCTCTGTCTTACCCCCGGGAGAGATCAGCGGACTGATCCCCAACAGGTACCAGTTCCCGTCGTTGTCCTGAATTTCTTTTTCATAGGTGGTATGGGTCTCAAGTGCTTTGTGTGCTCCGGTGATAATGATATCATAACCCTGTAGTGGTTGTCCCGGATGGGGATCCTTTAGCTTGAGTATTCTTCTGGCTTCTTCTGTATAACGTACTATTTTCAGATCATTATCCAGGATCAGCGTACCAATGTCATCACCTGTAAACTTATTATGTTCTTTAATCGTTTTTTTCATGAATGTTTTTTGTTTTATCAAAATATCCGGTATCATCAGATCTGAAATGTAGATCAACTTGCGGGAACGGGATAGTGACGTTGTTTTCCAGGAATTTCCTGTTTATGATCCTGCGTATATCTGATTTGACATTCTCTATCCGGAATACGTTATCGCTGAAAAAAAGCAGTTCAAAATCCAGGGAAGAATTACCAAAATCAATGAAGCGGGCCAGGATCGATTCCCTGTGGGTAATTTCCGGATGCTCCAGGGCACTTTCTTTTAACAGTTTTATTACCAGGTCTACATCACTCCCGTAGGCAACACCAACTTTTATCCGGAACCGGGTTTTCTTTTCCTGGTGGCTCCAGTTGATCACCTTATTGGAAGTCATCAGAGAATTGGGTAAAATAATCACGATATCATCCCTGTTTATGGCTTTAGAAGTTCGTAAGCCGATTTTGAGAATTCGCACAACCTGTCCGTCTACCTCCAGTATATCTCCCACTTTAATAGACCCTTCAAAAAGCAAAATAATACCTGCTATGAAATTGATGAAGGTGTTTTGCAAACCAAGTCCTATCCCCACTAAAAGTGCAGCAGAACCTGCCAGCAGGGCATTTAGTTTCAACCCCAGGGTTTCCAAATGGATATGATCCATATAACGTATTTAATGATCTGGAAAAGAGCATAAATGTTCCCTCTTTCAAATTTGTAGGAGGATTTTTTACGGATCATCAACTTTTTAATCAGCCATACCAAAAGTATGGTAATCAGCAAGGTGATGCCTACTGTAATTACTTTCCCTGCCGTAAAAGCAAAATCTCCTATACGAAATATAACAAATTCTGAAAATTTATCCAATGATTCCATACTATCTGTATTTTTCGAAATAAAGTTAAGAAATGTTTTTTTACTATCTTTGTAAAATCAAACATATGGTGTCGGTTCTGCTCTACTGTTCCTCCCTCACTTTTTTGTTAATCATAATAGAATAAGGCGAACACTACAGTATTGGGCTGTTGGTTACCGGCGCTTTAACCCGGGAGAATCTAAAGACTTTAAATAATATAAATGGCAAATTCAGCTTCATTCAACAAAAGACAAGTAGAAAAAAACAAAAGAGCTAAGAGAAAAGAAAAATTAAAAAAGAAAGAGGAGCGTAAAAATACTCCAAAAAATACATTTGACGATATGATCGCTTATGTAGATGAAAACGGGGTCATTGTCAGTACACCCCCAGAAAGCAAAACAACTGACGAAAAAGGGGAAACCGGGGAAGAAGACATCAACCCCCAAACCAATAATTCAATTTGATCATAAACACATTTCCAGGAAAGACTTCTCCCATCAACTTGTACCCTTCGCCAAAAGAAAAAGGTCCGCCCGCGTCGTAACCGGTCCTGTCCTGAGACCAGACAAAATATAATGTAGAGCCCGGCAGGTATTCCCAGCGCAATACCAGGTTACTGCGAAACTGCTGGTAATTAAAAGACGGGTTATCAATTCTCAAGTTATATATTCCGTCCCCGTTGCTGTCCAGCAAATAATCTTTCCCGCTGCGCTCAAACGGAACTTTCCTGAATCGGTTTTCATACTTGGCATCCATCGGATGGGTAACTTCCTTAAGATCCGTATAATCTCCCAGTGAAATAAAAGGACTTCCGTAATACTGAATGGTCAGTTCCGGGGTAATGGCCCAGTCAATGCGCAGCGTCATGCCCAGGTTCCGGTTATCTACCGTACCCAAAAGCCAGCCCGGAGTATTGGATAGGCCCTCAAACCGTCCAATATACTGTAATTCATCCAGGCTCCTTTCGTACCCCACGTCCAGCGATAAAAGTAGGTTTGAAAAAGGTCTGTAACTTACCTGCGGCGACACAACAAAAAAACGGGATTTCCCTGTAAGACAATGACCATAAGCTGCATAAACTCCAAAAAACAGTTTTTTGGAACTATTGGAAAAAACACCTCCCTGGTATTGTAACATGTCCGGTGTTCTCATAGCCGGTCCGCCACGTAATAACTGTTCGTCCACTGTCCTGAACCGGTATTCAGCTTCTGTAAAAACAGACCAGTGATTGATCAGTTCAAAATCCGCATCCAACTCAATATCTGAATAGAGCCCCGTCCCCTGAATGTTCCAGGCATTATCCTGGGACAAGCTTATGTCGTAACTTTTGAAAATCCATTGTTTGTCCTTTTCCACGTATGAGATCCGGGTACTGTTCTTGATGGTGTTGGCCAGCTTCATGAATCCCAAATCGTTGAATTCCAACCCGGGAGTGCGAAGTACTATTTCTTCATTATATCTCCAATGTCCTTTGCTTCCCTTGCCGATCCTGAAATAGACTCCCGCTCCGCTCAACTTTGTGCTTGTTGTATCGTATGGCAGCCCGCTTCCCGGTCTTTGGTAATATCTTGCCGAGGAGGATTGCAGCCGGTGCATGGCTTCCTTGTCACCGCCAATGTGGCTCCCGATGGCCTTTAATTCCAAGAAATATTTCCTGTCCGCCCAATATTTAGTAAAGTCTACACCTACGCTCAAGGCATCGCGGCTTAAAAAATCCAGGTGCTCATCCCTGATTGCACGGTGCGTGTGTGTTACAATTCCGCCGAGGATGGTATTGCCACGGTCAAAATCTTTCTGAAAACGCCCTACCAGGTAATTGGCCAATGGCTCCACCGTCTGAGTAGAGTCAACACCGTTATGGTATATTTGGGCATTTGCCTTTAAGGTAACTGCCTCCAGGATGCCCACAGACACCCCGTTGGCCGTTCTTCCCGAGATCTTTGCTGCCCCACCGATGGTGGTAAACTCGGGCATGCGCATCATTTCCGCCGCGGGATGGAAAGAAGGGGCATGCCCAATCCGGCGGGAATAAAACAGATCGTCTCCGTCAAAATCAAAAGAAAAAATATTGTTCCCTTCAATAAAGAACGGTCGTTTCTCTTCAAAATATGTTTCAAAGGCAGAAAGGTTCATTACGGAAGGATCGGCCTCCACCTGGCCGAAATCCGGATTGATGGTAGCATCCAGGGTAAAATTATTAGAAAGACCAATCTTGGCATCCATGCCGGCCCGGCCACCAAAACGGATTCCCTTGGCATACGGATTCCCGGGTACCTTTTCGCTGGTAGTTATGCTGCCTGAAACATACGGCGATAATTCCAGACGACGGTTTTTAGGTAATCCGTTAAGACCGTGTAACTCTCCAAACGTATATACGGCACCTGTCCCGTCATTAGCCACCAATTTCCAGTGATCCTCTTCCTGCAGACGGTTTATGAAACGCCAGGAATCGAAACCCCAGACCTGCCCGGGGTCCGGACTGTAACGCAACTGGCTCAGGGGAATCTCAAACTCGGCAGTCCACGCATCCTCTTCATAAGCGACTTTGGCGTACCAGACAGCATCCCAGTTTACATCCCAGCCCCCGTCAGAGTGCCATATATCCAATTTTTGACCGGCCGAAGTTACGTTGAATTCAAAAGCAGTGCGTCGATCGTGGTAGCTGTCAAACATAATGCCCACAATGTCTCCCAGGTAATTATCACGGCGCCCCAGTCGTTTGGTCATTTTATCCATATGGTCATAAGACCGGATGGCCACAAAAATACTTTTATTGTTGTACAACACTTTCAGCTCAGTCTTAAAAGACGGCGGATTGTTGTATACAGGAACAAATTGCTTGTAATCAGTTTGCCATTCCCCTACTTCCCAACAGGCATCATCCAGTTTCCCGTCAATAACGGGAGGAGTCTCTATGCGTTGTGTAGTGTAGATCCTGTTAGGTATGGTGTCACCGGCTGTTACCGGATTATTGGCATAAGTCTTTTGAAAAAAGAACGCTGCAAACAGCAGGAATAAAAACGTTTTAATAATAAGTTGTTTGCACATCAAATCACTTATTTTTTCCCGAAGATAGCATATATCTTTTTGTCAGCCATTTCCGAACAGGTACGTCGTAAATCTTATAACATGCGTAAGACAACACAATGGACAGGACAAAGACCAGTAAAGCCATAGGTATAGAGTCAGTCAGGGATACCTTATTGTTACCCACCCATGCTGTAAACAGATAGATCAGCGGGTAATGTATGATGTAGATGGGATAGGAGATATCTCCCAGAAAACGACAAAGTTTGGTTGTAAAAGTTCTCTTAACGTCTCCACTTGCACCCATGTAAACGATCAGCGGGAAAAGCACTATCACACTTACTGCTATATAAAGACCGTTAACCCAGATATGATCTGTACCGCCCAGCCTGGGTACCGATAAAACACCTACCAGGATAACACTGCACCAGAGAAAGGCGTTCTTTACACTGCCCGGCTTAATAATCCGGGATAGCAGTAACCCGGCAAAAAACGGGTATAGCAGGCGGGTGAATCCTATACGTATTTGAAGCGGTTCCAGAGACCATCCACCTATGATGTCACCCCTGGTAACCGCCAGGTGTACCAACGCAGCCCCTGTGATTACTGCCAGTACAGCCAGAACTTTTTTGGAATATTTTCTGATGAACAAGGCATACATTATATTGGCTATATATTCGAAAAACAATGTCCATGCAGGTCCGTTCAACGGATGCATCTCGTTCCAACCTCTTATATCCATGGAGGGTGTCACGGGTAAAAGCGTACACCCTATGAGCATGACGAGCAACATCTTCCATACAGGAACTTCATTGATCCCCGGAAAAAAGGGACTGCCCTGGAAATAAAAAGTCAATCCACCAATGAGCATCCCCACAATAATCATGGGATGTAAACGGATCAATCGGCGTTTAAAAAAACTACCTATACTCATCTTGTTCCAGCGGTCATCGTAAGCATAACCGATCACAAAACCGGAAAGCACAAAGAAGAAATCAACAGCCAGGTAACCATGATTAATGATCTGAAGATGATTGTTTCCGAAAGTAAATGTTTCCAGTAAGTGAAAAAGTACAACTACCAACGCGGCAACGCCTCGCAAAGCGTCCAGTATGATATAATGTTTTTTGGTGTCTTTAAAAGCAACAGAAGAGCCTGAATTCATTATTATGATGGTTTTAGGCGAAAACAAAAATAATGTATATCTGTTTATAACCGATATACCTTTTTATAAATTAGTATGGCAGTTCCCAGTTCTTCGGGTTTTTCCAGAAACGGAAAATGCATTACATTGCTCTTGTATAGCATCATTTGTGGAAACTTGACACCCTTGTAATGTTCAGGACCAACAGGCCAGTCTTTGGTTCCGTAATAGAACAACACCGGGACCTCTACTTTTTGCGTAAGATCCCTGTAGTCTTTCCAAAAATCCTCTATAAACATCGCTGCATTCCCAAAATCGCTGTTCCAGTTGGGAAATCCATTGTAGGTATCGTTAATCTTTTGCTCATCTTCAGGAGATACAAACGTCATCTTCCACCTCACGCCCTGTTCATCCAAGACATTGGATACCTGCATAAGCCTGCTCATTAACGAATCGGGACTTGCAGATTGTATGGGTATGTATTCGGTGCCTGTAAATTCCGCGGCTTTTTGTAGCCAGCTTTTTCCAAAACTATCCTGCATACTCACGGTACAATTGATCATGATCATGCCTATAATATTCTGCGGATGCTTTTCCCAATACCCCATTTGTAAAATACCTCCGAACGAATGCCCCAATGTCAGCCATTGACTGATCCCCAAGGCCTCCCGGATCTCCTCAAAATCACGAACCATTCTGTCCATAGAAAAATTTCCGTCTTTCGGACTGGTAGATCGTCCCACGCCTCTCTGGTCCAGGTATATCATTTGGAAATTATCTTCCAGGAACTCTCCAAAGAATTTTTCCAGCCAGTAACTGCCCGATCCCGGTCCTCCGTGCAGGTACAAACACGGTGGTCCGTTCCCTTTTACGTTAACATACAAACTGACACTGTCCGAAGTAAGTATGATTTTTTCCTGTGCCTTCAGAGCGACTCCCAATAATAATAGTATACCGGTCAATACAACTGTTTTCATAAGTCAAAGATAAATCAATACAAAACTAAAAAAAAGCCGGGGCTTTCGGCTAAAAAAGCCGGGGCTTTCGGCTAAATTAACCTTTTCCCCGGCACGTTTTTCGCCGGCAAGTTTTTCGCCGGCAAGTTTTTCGCCGGCAAGTTTTCCCCCGCACTTTTTCCCACGCAAGCGATCATTTTACACATCACATGCGCTTAGGTCTTCCTCTTTTGAGGCCATCTATCCTACAAGCAATCTCTATACAAGCCAGATAACCTTCAAATTCTGGGCTTCACAATGATGCGGATGATCAAAGAAGCAAAATAAATCAAGCTGCCGTAAATAACGGTAATAAGAGCTACTTTCATTCCGCCGGCCATAATCGACATAGAAATATCTCCTGCTCTTTCAATAGCATCGCATGCCTGGGTAATGCCAATGAGTGTACCCAGGATACCGGTAATCAGGGCCATCAGCCCGATTTCTTTTACCCAGGCAGGGGCTTTCCATGCCGCAATTAACAAGAAAATAAGTTCGATAGTCAAAATCCCCATAAACAGAGGACCACCTTCAATAAATAAATGTAACATAATTTTATAGTTTTTATTGTTAATGCAAAATTACCTAAGCCTTCTATCAGGTCAAAGGTCAAAACCATTCCTGAAGGTGTCAAATCCATGCAATCGGCTTTAAAAATCCCCGCAACCGGCTTTTGGATACGTGTAACAAACTCGAAATCCGTTGAAATTGCCTATTTTTAGCGTATGAAAAGGTATTTCAGTATTGGATACTGGCTGGGAGTAGTATTATTGATGAGCTTGGTCTTTGCCAGTATAGTGGACAATTATTCAAAGGCACTCTTATTGGCCATTATGTTCCTGCCCGGAGCTTTGCTGGTCAAATTTTTCATGAAAGACCTTTCCTTTGAAAACAGGCTTAAGGGTATTCTTCATAGTTGCTGCCTGGCACTGGCAACCTTGTTTATTGAGTACCTGGGCATAATTTTCACCAGCTGGTACCTGTTCAAGCTCGCCCCGGGCAACCTGCCCGATCTAATCTTCAATCCTATACTTATCTGGTTGCTGTTGGCTGCATTTATTGCATTGGAACGTATTATAGAACATTATATAGTAAAAGCCGTTCCTCCCGAAGAGTTCATTACATTCACCTCGGAACGGAAAAAGGTCTTGGTCAGAATAGATTCCATCCTGTTGGTGGAATCCAGGGACTCGGAAGTCCTGATCTGTATGAAAGACTATACAACGTACCGCACTAAAATGAAAATTTCCCAATGGGAAACGGTACTTGACGAACGCTTTCTACGGGTGCACCGTTCCTACCTGATCAACCTGAACCACATTAGCCACGCTACGGCTAATGAAATTACCATCGGGGATCACACGATTGAAGTATCCCGCAAATACAGGGAAGCCTATCGGAAATCTATTCAGGGAAGCTCCTGAAAACTTGAAGATTAGCTGTTTACCACACAAAAGGAAATAGACGGTGTTTCACCCTTTCGGTATATTGGTAGTAACCTTTCAATGAAGATTTCAAAAAGTCATCTTCCTTCGCCGTCCGAACAACCGTCAGGAATGCGGCCAAAAATGCAGGGATCAACGCCCAGGCCGTTCCGACGATCATGGGAAGAGCGAACACTGACAGGACCATTCCCAGGTTACCCGGATGCCTGATATACCGATACGGTCCCTTGTCTATCACGCTGTGGTCCCTGTCTTCCTGGATCCTGACCGTTCCTTCAAAATGCCTGTTCACCAGCATTGCCCTGGTAATGACAATTAATGAGAACAGATAGATCAAGACTCCGGCTATCATGTAATAAGTAGACAGGAAGGTCCATCCATACCTTACATCCAGGCCGGAGAGGCATGGGATGATCAAAACTTGCAGCAAAAAATACACTCCCAGAATGGCTTTGTCCCAGGATTGTGTATTCTTGCCGTTTTTCGCCCGGGACATCAATACATCGGGATTCCTTACCACCAGAATAAACGTATTAATAATGGCCCCGGAAAAAACAAGCAGATAATAGATCCATCCCCTAAATACGTCTACACGGCCGCAAAACAGAAAGAATAATACGGCTGAAATTATGTACAAAACCAAATTCTTGATAATCGCCTTTCTCATTAAGGCTACATTAAGGTACTTTGCACTCATTGTTCTTTTGTTTTATTATCAATAACACTCTGTATTTCAGATATTCATCCACATTTAGGCTTGTTTCTGTGGACAAACCCGGGATTTTCCGTCATTCATCCACGTATAGGCCCGTTTTTGTG
>JAEAME010002153.1_pt1 | contig 11980 bp, 10 predicted proteins | sample 8958731 | NCBI WGS metagenome assembly JAEAME01 (sample SAMN16933194, study PRJNA681113) | bioreactor sludge metagenome | isolation source: anerobic bioreactor sludge (Control) | place: India:Bengaluru | collected 2018-10-24 | reverse complement strand
CGCAGTAAACATGCCCGGATCCGCCGCTGCAGTAGAAGCTTCATGAATAATGCGGGTTAATAGGGCGATGAGCTGGAACAATGATTTTCAAGGTTTCTGTCGGAGTGTGCTTTTGAAGGCGAATATGTCTGCCTCTCTGGCGAACCACAACCCATCCAGATCTCTGCAGCGCCTTGACGACCCTTTCATAAGGAAGGCTGGGAACCTTCATCATACAGCGATGTCCAGCAGTTCAGCATTTGAGGAGCAAGAAAGATCATCCTCCACCGGTTCAAGATAAAGTTCGATGGCCTCTTTGATGTTGCTTAGGGCTTCTTCTTTTGTGTCCCCCTCGCTTATACAACCCGGCAGGGAGGGAACAATTGCGGTATATCCGCCCTCATCGCTTGGCTCCAGGATAATTTTCAATTTCATGTCAGTCCTCTAAATTGATTCTACTCTAATCAGTGTCTCGCCTCAACCGGAACCGCCATTACAGATTTTGTGTTTCGATAAAAAAGCTCACGCCCGCCCGGCGAACACAGCGGACCGCTACCGCCGCCGACCGAAATCTCGCAGCGCCCCTAACAAAAAAGTGTCAGGCTGGATTTCCCCAAGTTATCATGGCCGCATCGCCTGCGGTAAATTTTGAGCGAATTGGGGTAATTCTGGTCAGCGCAAGGGTAGTGTGGCTGATCCCTTTATACCCAATAACGATGCGCATTTCAGGTTTATTTTAAAGCTTCCATGAAAAATCAGCTGGTTTAAGGACCAGCATCAAAATCCTGGTGACAATTCCGATCAACTGAAGGACAAGCCAAATTCGGTTGCTCATATTTTGGCAGTCATTTAGTCTGTTAATAAAGTCCCGGGCAGAGAATGACAGGGGGAAAACAGAAATGAGCACCATAGCAATTGGCGATATACATGGCAACTTCCAAGCCCTTGACGATTTGCTCAACAAAATCGCCCCGGACATCCGCTCGGAAGACACTGTTGTATTTCTAGGCGATTATATTGACCGCGGTCTGAAAAGCAGGGATTGCATTGAAAGAATTCTTGATTTACAAAAAAGCGCAAAGGGAAGTGTTGTGACACTGCTTGGAAATCATGAACAGTGGTTCATGCGGACCTACAATGATTATACAAAGCACTCATGGCTTCTGGGCATGGAGGCATTTGAGACAATAGAAAGCTACTCCAATGCTGTCAAGATCCTATTAAGAGAGAAAGCCGAGGGGGCAGAACTTGGACTCATTACCGAGCGTATATCGCTTCCATATCACGCATTATTTGAGATTGTTCCCAAGGAACACATTGAGTTTTTCAAAAACCTCAAACCCTCCTATCGGACCCGGGATGCAGTCTGCGTACACGGCGGGCTGGATCCGGCGGCAGGTCGCGTGGAGAATCAAGAGCCGGATGATCTCATTTGGGGAACAGACAGATTCCCAGATCAATACGACGGTCCGGATATTGTAATTTATGGACACGCAAGCAATCCCGTTATCGACAAAGATGGCTGGCCACACCCGCGGATTGCGGGCAAAACCTATGGAATAGACACTATCTGCCAGGGTGTACTTACCGCATTGAGACTACCAGATGGTAGGATCGTTCAAAGCGATCGTTTTAGATGAAGGGAAATCCCGAATCTTCTGCGAGTACGCTATCAGTGAAGAAAAGCCACATTGAGCCCTGCTAGTTTTTCAGCAACTGAAAGTGATTCAAACTTTTCCGATGGGACCGGGAGATCGTCTTGTTTCAGCGCAGCGATATATCCTTCGATGGCTTCGCGTATGTTTGAATTCGCCTCTTCTCGCATCTTGCCCTGGCTGATGCAGCCCGGCAGGCTCGGGCATTCCGCGATAAAGTATTCATCCTCGCCCGGGTAAATAATCACTTGTCTCATGATCATCTCCATCTTATCTGCTTTAAAAATGTACACTTATGGCATTGGTTCGCCAACTGCATAAAATTAATCGTCAAGTTGATGTGAGACGGACGGAAGGGAAATTCCCGACTGACATTTTAAAAAAACGAGTGCCCGGATATTGGCTTTTTCTACTTGAAGGGGACTTCCACGATCTTTGACGCGATGCTGTCCGATAGCGATTGGATCTCCTGCTTCAAACGCCCGGCAAGCGAAGCCTCTGCCACGATCTCGGTTTTTGATTGATCGCGCCGTTTCATCTCGACGCCTCCCTTGGCCAGCGATCTGGACGAAACCGTAATCCGAATAGGGATGCCGATCAAATCCGCATCGTTGAACTTCACGCCCGGGCTTTCTTCGCGGTCGTCATAAAATACTTCAATTTCGTTCTTCAGAAGAGCTTCATAAACCCGATCGGCCGCTTCTGCCTGGCCCAGCGAGACCAGATGCACCGCATACGGCGCAACCGTGACCGGCCAGATCAGCCCTTTTTCGTCGTGGTGTTCTTCCGCGATGCAGGCAAGCAGCCTTCCGGAACCGATGCCGTACGATCCCATGACAATTGGTTTCTGCGTTCCGTCGGCGGCAAGGTACATCGCACCGACGGTGGACGAATATCGCGTGCCGAGTTTGAAGATATTGCCCACTTCCACGCCGCGCGATGTATGCAGCGATTTTCCGCATCGCAGGCATGCGTCGCCGTCGCCGGCGGCCGCGATGTCGGCAATAATCGTCGGTTGGTAGTCGCGCGGAATATTTGTGTTTAGCAGGTGATAGCCCTCTTCATTTGCGCCGCCCACCAGGTTTTGGGAAGCGAACACCGCGTCGTCGACGATTACTTTGACGCCGTGCAAGCCGATTGGGGAAGCGTAGCCCGGAATCGCGCCTGCGGCGCGGATTTCCTCGTCGGTAGCCGGGCGGAGCCAATTGGCGCCGACTGCGTTCGCCAGCTTTGTCTCATTGACCTCCATGTCACCGCGCACCACGGCAATCAGGAATTCCTCAAGCCCTCCTGTCTCTTCATGCCCCGCAGTCATGAATACAACCTTGGCGGTTTTGCGTTTTGGCAGATCTAGCAGGTTTGCCAGCGCATCTATTGTCTTGCAGCCGGGCGTAGCAACTCTTTCAACCGGTTTTGGATCTTCGGCGGGAGCAGCCGGTTTGGCAAAAGATGCGATCTGCCGGTTTGCGGCGTAGCCGCAGTGATCACACAGAACCAGTGTGTCCTCGCCGATCGGCGTAAGGTATATGTATTCGTGCGCCAGGCTGCCGCCCATCATTCCGACGTCGGAGCTAACGGCGATTACCGATAAATCGCAGCGGTTGAAAATATTGAAATATGCCTGAAAGTGGGCTCTGTATTGCCGGTCTAATCCGGCCTCGTCCAAATCGAGGCTGTACGAGTCTTTCATCGTGAATTCCCGCACACGGATCAAGCCGGCGCGCGGCCGCGGATCGTCGCGGAATTTAGTCTGGATGTGATACACCAGCTGCGGGAGCTGCCGGTAGGATCTGATTTCGGTCTTGCACAGGTCGGCCACAACCTCTTCATGCGTCATCGCAAGAACCATGTCGCGATCTTTGCGGTCCCTGAAGCGCGCCATCTCCGCACCGACGGAGTACCAGCGCCCCGTAGCCTGCCACACCTCGGCAGGATGAGCCACCGGCATGGTCATCTCCTGAGCGCCGATGGCGTTCATTTCGTTGCGCAGGATATTTTCGATTTTTGTCAGAGATCGCCGGGCCAGAGGCAGATAGGAAAACAATCCCTGGCCAAGCTGGCGAATGAAGCCTGCCCGAACCAGCAGCTGATGGCTGACCGCATCGATATTGGCGGGGGATTCACGCAAAGTCGATCCAAAGTGGTGTGAAAATCGCAAGATAGTCTCCCTATGAAAAAGAGCCGCCATTTCGGCTTTCAGAAACTCGATTGTAGATCAAGGCGCGTCTAAACTTCCATAGCCGGGGCATTGGATAAGCAGGCATCCGGGAAGCTATGCAAGAAGAACTTCGTATGGGCCGATGTTGGTACTGATCATTGTCTGACCTCGTGTTTTACGAGCAAGGCCTGGAATCGCGGATCCGGCCTGAGCGTATCCCAGGTGGGATCCAACCGCAACACCTGAGGCGTCCACCAACCGCTACGCGCAAGCAAATCGTCCAACGTAGCGATCGCCTCGGCCGGCCGGTCTACCATCGCGTAGACGATGGCAAGCTCCCGAATGCGATTAATGGACCGCAAGGCATCCTTCGAAGGCGGCATCAGGTCGCAGGCGAGCCGTGCCTCGCGCACGGCTTCTTCGCGCCGGCCGAGACCTGCATAGGCAATGCCAAGGGCGCTGTGAAGCCGATGGTCGCCGGGATCCTTTTTGATTCTCTTTTCGATCGCCAGGCTCGCGGCTTCAAACGATTCACGCCCGAGATTGCGTTGAGCAGCCAGCCGCAGCGCCATTCCACGGAGCAAAGGGATAGGCCAGAATCGGTCCTGGTTGTCGATCGCAGACCGCGTTTCAGCCTGGAGATGACGCAATGCACCCGGATAATCTCGGCGGCACAAGGCGATCCGTTGTTGCACTTCGGTGATGTAGCCAACATCATCCGCAAGGCCGGGAACTCGAGCGGCTTCGTCCAGTATGGCCTGAGCCCTGTCTGTGTCGCCACGCCACACTAGCTGTTCCCATGCTCGTTCTGCATATGCTTCGGCGTGTTGCGGATTCAGTCTAAGCGTCTGTACAAGGGCACGATCTGCATCGGCGTAGCGCCGGGCGAGCACACTGGTGAGGCCGAGGTCGTACATCCGGGCCGCGTTGCCCGGATCCAAATCCGCTGTCGTTTTAAATTTCTCCACTGCTTCTGCCCACCGTCCCTGGCGGCGCAGAACAAAACCGATCCCGGCGAGTGCGTCCGAGTTGTTAGGCTGGGATTTCAAAGCCGCGGCGAAGGCGTCCAAGGCCTTCGGATAGTTCAACATTCCCTGATAAAAGTATAGCCCGAGAGCGGTTTGCGCCTCCGCAAGATCGGGGCGGAGCTGAACGGCGAGTTCCGCTGTTTCCTTGGCCTTGACGAGCCGCTCCGGGTTCCGGTCGTAGTACTCCCAGTACATCAGCAGGTTGATCATGGCTTCTCCTGCAAGGGCTTGTGCAAACTGTGAGTCGCGGAGAATCGCATCGTGGTACGTCTGCAGTGCACCCTGAAGATCTTTTCTGGTTGAGCCGCGGCTTTCCAGTTCCCGGCCGCGGAGATAGAGCTGATAGGCATCCAGGTCTTTCGTCGAGACCTCTTTCAGAGCAGCCTGTTCACGGGGCAGGATGGCGACTCCCATCGCCCTGACGGCGTTCTCCGCCACCTCCGACTGGATTGTGAACACATCCGCGAACACTCTGTCGTAGCGATCGGCCCAGACATGGGTGTCGTCCGCGACACGGATGAGCTGCGGGGTGATGCGCACGCGGCTCTCTCGCCCGGAAACGCGATCCCATCGCACGCTGCCTTCGAGTACATAATCGACGCCCAGGTCGCTGCCAATCTGTTTAACGGTTTTCCCTTTGCGGTCGTATCCGACGGCCGAGGTGCGCGAGATCACGCCCAATTCCCGAACGTTTGCGAGCCGGCTGGTGATTTCCTCAGTCATGCCGACTGCGAAGTATGCATCTTCGGGAGCACCGAGGTTTTCGAATGGAAGGACGACAACCCTTACCGGGTGACCCTGTGCCGTTTCAGGACGTGCCGCCGGAGGCGGCGAGAGAAGCTTCCAGCCGACAATAGCGAAGGCAACGATGGCAATTGCTGCCACAATCGCTAAAACCAGCCGCCGCCAAAATCTTCTCGTCGGCGCCGCTGTTTCGGGCTGTGACCGGCTCATTCCCCCAGGCCCCGAGAGAAGCCGCAGCGCCAGTGCCAGATCGTGGGCAGTGGAGAAGCGATCCTCCGGGGATTTCTCCAGGCACTGGTACACGACGGCCTGCAAGGCTGCCGGAACATCCAGTTCCGGCGCGGAAAGCGGCGCCGGATCCTTTGAGAGGATCGCCGTCACGGTGTCTGCCGCTGTCGGTTCTCTGAATGCTGGCCGCCCGGCCAGCATTTCATATAGCACGCATCCCAGCGAGAAAATGTCTGTCCGGTGATCCACAGGCTGGCCGCGGAGTTGCTCCGGCGACGCGTACCCTAAAGTCCCGAGCAGCTTGCCGGCCTCGGTTTTTTCATTGGCCAGGGTCGTTTTATCCGATTCCTCAGCGCCTCGCGGCGCCGCCAGTTTGGCAATCCCAAAATCGAGGATTTTGACGTTGCCGTCCCTGGTGACGAACACGTTGGCCGGCTTGAGGTCCCGGTGAATGATCCCTTTCTCGTGGGCCGCGGCGAGGCCATGCGCAATTTGAATGGCGATATCCACGGCTTTGCGAACGCCCGGGCGGCCTGCCGACACAACCTGCTCCAGGCTCTCTCCCTGCAGCAGCTCGGTCACGATGTAGGGAACTCCTTCGTGCGTGCCCACATCGTAGACGGCAATGATGTTGGGGTGGCTGAGCTGTCCCGCGGCTTGAGCTTCCTGCTCGAAGCGGCGCAGCCGGTCTGGATCTGCCGCGTATTCCATCGGCAGAACTTTGATCGCCACCTCCCGCCCGATCCGCTCGTCCCGCGCTTTCCACACTTCTCCCATCCCGCCCGCGCCTATGGGCGAGAGGATTTCGTATGGTCCGAGTCTGGTGCCGGGTGCGAGTGTCATTTCTTTAGCAAGAGTTCCTGTCTATAGCGTTCCTCTCTATATTCGGGGAAATTATTGGAAAATGCTCTGAATGGAGACAGCATTACCAGGTACGCTTTCTCCGCAATACCGCAATGTGAAAGGCTTTGACCTGTATCAAGCATGCAACCCTCCGAAAGAAGACATACATGCTGCCTGGCTGTGCCTGGTGATAGTCGTGCCCTCATTATATGTGGCAACAGCTTGAGGGCGGTAGGAAAATCCACGGTGATTTTGTTCAGGCCTCCGGATTAATAGATTGAATGCTTTTTGCGCGCAGCCGGTTGGTTTTGTATCCGGAAAGAATTGACTATTTGTCGTTTATTTTGGATCAAATGGAGGGGAATGCAGTTTGAATGGGTGAGGAGGATACTATGGCTCAATTTTTACATCCGATACGGCGAAAGATTCAATAACCAGGTAGCCGTTCATTCCGGAGCCTTGACGATATTGTTGATTGCGGCGCCGGAGATGTCGACGACGGCGGTTCCTCCGTCGATCGGGATCACCACTCCGGTCGTGTAGGAAGCGTCGTCGCTGGCGAGGTAGCTGCAAATGCCGCCGACTTCGGCGGTGGACGCCGCTCTCCGCAGCGGAACGTCCTTCGTGAACAGCGAAAAAATCCCATCCAGATCCAATCCCAGTTTCTTGGCGAACGGCGTCATCGCGCCCTCGATCATTTCCGTCCGCACTCCGCCGGGACAGATCACGTTGCAGCGTACGCGCATCGGGCCGAAGTCCAGCGCGACCTGCTGCGTGAGCATGATGAGTCCGGCTTTTGACGACACGTACGCCGGCATGTTGGGGATCGCGCGGATACCGGCGACGGACGACACGTTGATGATCGATCCGCCTCCGGCCTTGATCATGTGCGGAATGGCGGCCTTCATTGTGAAGAAGGGGCCGGTAAGATTGACCGTAAGAATTTGGCGCCAGAGTTCCGGATCGAGGTCGATCACGTTGGCCGGCGGGATCTGGTCTTGCGCCGCGTTGTTTACCAGGACGTTCAACCTGCCTCCGAGATCCAGCGTCGTCTGAACCATGCGTTCGACGTCTTCATAGCAGGAAACGTCTCCCGCGCACGTCGCTGCGGATCCCTGCGGCAGGGAAGAGGCTACCTTCTCAAGAAATTCCTTGCGCCGGCCGGCGATGTATACCTTCGCCCCATCGGCGACGAATCGCCGCGCGATCGCTTCCCCGATGCCGGAGCCGCCGCCGGTAATGAGCGCAACCTTGCCATCCAGTTTCATAGGGCAACCTCTCCAAACACGGCACAAATTTCACGGCTTCGAAATGGCCGCAACCAATATGCCGTGGAGCCAAAATCCACAACCGATTTTCGGATCGCCAATTCCTTACGCGTAGCTGGAGCCCATGCCGGCGGTGAAGTGGAACATGGGTCTGTCGACCTTCCGGATCCGCATCGGGCAGTGTTTCGTGCCGGCCGGGAGAAACGCAATGAAGCTTTTCGTCATGATGTTCGGCTTGCCGTCGATCCACAACTCGACCTCTCCCCCAAGATTGTGAACGTCATTCGGATCCGTGCCGATGAAGCCGAGGGCTTCGGGAAAGGGATGGCTGTGCTCCTTGACGGTTCCTTCCTCGCCTTTGGTTTCCGTCCAGTTGCCCGGCCAGAACCAGGCTGTCTCCATATAAAACGCGCCTTTGAAAACCTCGCTGTCCAGTGCGACCACGCGCGTAGCCTCGTTTTCGGAAAACACCGGGCTCCACGGAGCATCGCCGACGCCGCTCCTGAACGTCGTCACGATATACCTCGAATCGAAGTTTTCCATCAATTCTCCTTTTTGAACTTTTCGTGGCCGCCGGGATCCGCCTCTGCCAGCGTGCTCGCGCCTATCATTACCGTCAACTCCAGGTGAGGATGCGTGAACCTTTTCCAGGTAAGCGGACCGTGTTTCATCCCTTTAGGAACATAGATCGCCGAAGTGCTGTTGATCGTGACCGGTTCCCCGTCCATCATGATCTCGATCTCGCCGCCAAGATCTTCGGGATTGCCCGGATCCGTCCCCAGGTGAATCACGATCTCGTCATAATCATGCGTATGCTCTCCGATATGGGGATTTGGATCCGGCATTCCGAGAATCCATCCGGTCTCGATGTACATCTTCGCTCCCGGCACCAGGTTCCCGCTCATGAGCGTCATCGCCGGGATTCGGTTTTTGACCGCGATTAACGGCGCCACTTCATACGCGGGCTTTGCGACAACATAAGTATCGTATTTGGATCCGGTCATGATTCCTCCTCGGGACTCTAAAATATCATCGAATACCGGCGCCCATTTCAAAATTTTCACCAGTATTTGCCAAGGGGGAAAGAATAGAGTATCTTAATTATAGTTGGTTAATATTACCCAGCAAGCCCCCCAATTATCAGGTGGGAGGTGTTTGTGATAAAAGCGTCCGGTTTTATCGGCATTCTCTGCATCATGGCTTTGATGATCCTCCTGCCGTGTGCGGCTGCACAACAATCAACCCAGCAGACCGACGGAGGCGACGATGGCGACAGCGTGCCGAAGCCAAAGATACCGCCCCCGATGCCTACCATACCCACGATTCCGAAAGAACAAAGCGCGCCGCAAGACGACAACACGACTGAACTTGTCTTCATAGCCGGCAATGTAATCCAGGAAGACGGCAATCCTCCGCCGTTCGGCACGGTCATAGAGCTTGATTGCGGAGACACTGTGACCAGGGAAGCGATGGTCGATTCATTAGGGCGCTATGGTTTCCAGGTCGGCAGCGGCAACCGAATCGGCCGATTAATGCCGGATGCGAGCGACCGGATCGGCGAAGATATTTACGGCAACGGGGCGGAATTCCAGACTCCGGGAACAAGGACGCTGCCTGCGATACTTCGGACGACGCCGCTTCACGTAAGGCTGCGGCGCTGCGAATTGCGGGCCCAATATCCCGGTTACCGCTCGACGTCCGTGAGAATGAAGATCGGCACGATTTTTGGGTATACCGAAGTAGAACCAATCCTTGTGTACCGGGCTTTAAAGGTGCAGGGAACCTTGGTAAGCCTGACCGCCCTGCTCGCTCCCAAAAAGGCCAGGAAATCGGTTGAGCAGGCGACGAAGGCCTTGAGGAAGCAAAGGTTCGACGAAGCGGAAGGTCTCTTGAAATCGGCGATCAAGTCATACCCTGGAAACGCGGAAGCCTGGTATGCACTCGGTGAAATGTATCATATGCAGAAGCGCGTCAATGAAGCGCGCAACAGCTATTCAAAGGCGGTCGAGGCGGATAAAATGTTTGTGCGCCCGCATATCCGCCTTGCCCGGCTGGCGATGGAGGTCGAGGATTGGAAAGGCGCCGTGAGATATGCAGACGAAGCGCTAAAACTCGATCCGATCGATTTTCCCGAAGCCTATTATCTGCATGCTCTGGCCAGCTTTAATCTCGCGGACCTGGAAGCAGCGGAGAGAAGCGCCCGTAAAGGTCAGAGGCTGGACCTGGATCACGGTTACCCGGATCTTCACCTGATCCTGGCGAATATCTTGTCCATGAAAAATGATTCCAGAGGATCCATGGAAGAAATGCGCAGTTATCTCAGGGTCGCGGGCGACGGAGAACATGCGGCCGTTGTGCGCGCGCGGCTGGAAGAAAAAGAAAAGCCTGCAAAAGCCGGATCCAGATAGAAAAGCGGATGCGGCTGCGGCACCCGGCTGTTATTTCCTTGGCGGCATCATGGCCCGGAACTTTTCCATTTCCGCCTTGTAGGCGGATTTGATCTTTTCTATCCGCTCTCCCGGCCATGAGGGATCCCACCCCAGTCCCAGATCCTCACCCGTGAGTACGATCGAGAAATCAACCGACGGAGGCTTCTTCATCAGGATGGTTGTGATGTTGCATATCCGCTGCGGAGAGCTGCAATCGGTGCATTTCTCCGTTTTTGCGCAGGGCGTGCTCAGCCCGATATATTTGGCATGATACGGAGCAATCGTTTGTTGAATCCTGTTGACGGCTTCGTCGACATCGCGGACGATCTTGTTTGCGCCGATCAGCAGGATGACCTTTTTTACGCCGAAGACCATTCCGGTCACGCGATTGCCCATGCCATCAATGTTCACCAGTTTGCCGTCCAGCGTAATGGCATTGGTGCTGACGAGCAGGACGTCCCGGCGCTCTGTCGGGAACTCTCCCGGCCGGGGGGAATTCAGTCCGATATTCCCCCTTTTCCGGAGAAGGTCGACTATGCCGAGTTGTGACACGGATGTGGACCCGGCCATTTCAATGGAAGCGTCCGGCGGGATCATTTCAAGAATGAGCGGTACGGCATCCTGAGCCCTGTCGACATAGAGGACCGGGCCGTAGTTGTTTTCCTTCAGCGATTTGATGACGGTTTCCAATTCCTTTGTTGCAGGCATATTATCCCTCGCAATTTGTTGTGCGGGCTGAAGTCCGCACCCGCGGTAACAATCTTCTTATTTCTTTCCGAGCAATTTTTCGACTTCCTTGAGCTCATTCGGGATATCGATCTTTTGCGGGCACTTCTCCAGGCATTCGCCGCAGTCGATGCACGCGGAGGCTCTCTCCGCGGGGGGCAGGAAAGCCTCATACATGAAGCTGCTGTGCTCCACGCGCTTGAACAGGAACGCGTCGTTGTAAATCGCGAAGTTGCCCGGGATGTTGACTCCATTGGGGCATTTCATGCAGTAGCCGCAACCGGTGCAATCGACCCGGACCATTTTCCGGTACTCCGCGCGCACCCTGTCGAATACGGCAAGCTCTTCTGCGGACAGCGAATTCGGGGCGGCATCCTTGACGCCGCGCGTGTGGTCCATGAGCTGGGCGAGCGAACTTGCCCCGGTGAGCACAGTGGAAACCGCTGCGTGGTTGTAGACCCAGCGCATTGCCCATTCCACCGGGCTCTTTTTCGAAGGGGCACTGTCCCAAATCGCCTGGACTTCAGGCGTAATAGGGTTGACAAGCATGCCTCCGCGGAGAGGTTCCATAACCACGACGCCGATATTGCGCGCGGCCGCATATTCGAGACCTTCCTTGCCCGCCTGGTAATCGCGGTCATAAAAGTTGTATTGGATCTGGCACACGGACCAGTCGTAGGCGTCGACGATATCTTTGAAAACCTTCAGCTCGTCGTGAAATGAAAAGCCTGCAAAGCGGATTCGCCCGCTGCGGACCAGGCCGTCCAGGAATTCCAGTACGCCCAGCTTTTTCATTTTCTCCCACGTGGGCGCTCCGAGGCCGTGGACGTGGTAGACGTCGACATAGTCGGTCTGAAGCCGTTGAAGCTGTTCTTTGAAAATTCTCTCCATGTCTTCGGATTTTTCAATATTCCAGACCGGG
>JAEAME010002152.1_pt1 | contig 11996 bp, 10 predicted proteins | sample 8958731 | NCBI WGS metagenome assembly JAEAME01 (sample SAMN16933194, study PRJNA681113) | bioreactor sludge metagenome | isolation source: anerobic bioreactor sludge (Control) | place: India:Bengaluru | collected 2018-10-24 | reverse complement strand
CGACGCTGGAGGCCGCCAGCGCGCGGATCTCGCGGGAGGCGAGCTGGCTGCGCTCGGCGAGCTTGCGCACCTCGGCCGCCACGACCGCGAAGCCACGGCCGTGCTCCCCGGCCCGGGCTGCCTCGATCGCCGCGTTGAGCGCCAGCAGGTTCGTCTGATCGGCGATCTCCTCGACGATCGAGATCTTCTCGGCGATCGCCTTCATCGCCTGGGAGGCCTGGGCGGCGGCGCCGCCGCTCTCTTCGGCGTCCTTGGCGCCCTTCAGCGCCATCTGCTCCATCGAACGGCTGTTCTCGGCGTTCTGGCCCAGCGACGCCGACATCTCCTCCAGGCTCGCGGTCGTCTCCTCGACGCCGGCCGCCTGCTCGTTGGTTCCCTGCGACAGGGTCTGGGAGGTCGAGGCCATCTGGGCCGATGCCGACGACAGGCTCTCCGCGTTGGCATGCACGTCGCGGATCACCTCGCGCAGCCGCTCGACCATGGTGCCGAGCGAGCGCAACAGCCGGCCCGTCTCGTCCCGGCCGCCGCCGGGCAGGCGCACCGCGAGGTCGCCCTGGGCGACGCGCTGGGCGGCTTCCACCGCGGCCGTCAGAGGAGTGGTGATCGCCCGCGCCATACGTAGCGACAGCCAGCTGACGCCCAACAGCGTGAGCACAGAGGTCAGGATCATGAACACGCCGACGTTTCTGATGATCCCGCGGGCCGAGCCGAAGGCCTCGAGCATCGCCGCCTTGTTCGCCTGGGTCAGCGCGCGTAGCGATTCGTGGACGGCGTTGTACTGCTTCGTCATCTCGCCGAGCGCGGCCAGCAGGTCGTCGCCCATCTGCTCCTTCTTGAGCCAGCGCTCGGTCGTCCGCCGCGCGTGCGAGTAGTAGTCCTCGAACGCGCCGCGCAGGCCGCGGATCGCCGCGGCGTCCACGGTGGGATTGGCAGCCAGGGCCTCGAAGTTGGCGATGGCCTGGTTCCGGGCCTCGTCCGCGACCGCGAGCGTCTCGGCGTCGCCGGAGGCGACGGCGTCGCGCAGCGATTGCTGGACCTTCGCCAGCGCGTCCTCCAGGTCGCGGCTGCGCTCGGCCGCGGGATAGTGCCCGCGCTCGACCTGCACCACCACCCGGCTGCTGCGGACGGCCAGCAACAGGGCGGCGGCCAGCACGATCAGGAAGCCGACGGCCGCCAGCAGGGGAAGGGCGGTGATCTTGCGTCCCAGGCTCAGGTTCTGCACCTTCTCCAGCACCACGACCTCCCTCGGGCCCAGAGCGGCCCGCCTCTACGTCCCCGCCCGCAACGGCTCCAGACGGCGGCGCCCGCGCAGCGCCTGCTTCAAGAGCGTCCCGACGTCGAGCACCAGCGCCACCTCGCCGCTGCCCAGGATCACCGAGCCTGCCACCCCGGGCACCCGGCGCAGGAACCGGCCGAGCGGCCGGATCACCGCCGGGCCGGTGCCAAGGACGGCATCCACGGCGAAGCCGGCCTCGTGACGGTCCTGGCGCACCACCACGACGTTCTCCCGTGCTGGCGGCGCTCCCGGAGTGCCGATCGCCTGGCGCAGCCGCAGATAGGGCAGGGGCCGTCCGCGCAGCTCGATCACCCCGCCCTGCGCCCCGCGCAGGCCCTGCTCGGCGTCGAAGTCGAGGCACTCGACGACGTCCTCCATCGGTAGCACGTAGGTCTCCGTCCCGACCTGCACCCGCAGGGCCGAGATGGCGGCGACTGTCAGCGGCAGCCGCAGCTTCACCGTCGTCCCGCCTCCCTGCGTGCTCTCGACCAGCACCGTTCCGCGCAGTCGCTCCACGTTGCGGCGCACGACGTCCATGCCGACGCCGCGACCCGAGGTGCCGGTGACCTCCTCGCTGGTGGTGAAGCCCGGCAGGAACACCAGCTCCAGCAGCTCCGCGTCGCCGATCGCCTCGTCCCCGCGCAACACCCCTCTCGCCACGGCACGCTCGCGGATCCGTGCTCGGTCGAGTCCCGCGCCGTCGTCCGAGACCTCGATCAGGACGTTGCCGCCCTCGTGACGCGCCGTGATGCGCACCGTGCCCGCCGGGTCCTTGCCGGCCGCTCGCCGGGCGTCCGGGCGCTCGATGCCGTGGTCGACCGCGTTGCGGATCATGTGGGTGAGCGCGTCACGCACGAGCTCGACGATCGAGGTGTCGACCTCGACGTCCTCGCCCTCCAGCTCGAGCAGCACCTGCTTGCCCTGGGTGGAGGAGAGGTCGCGGACAGTGCGCTGGTGCTGCCGGAAGGCCGCGCCCAGCGGGACCATGCGCGTCGCGAACACCAGCTCCTGGAGCGCCGTGTGCAGCCGTTCCGCGTCGCGGTGAGCGTCGAGCGCCTCGCGGCCGGCGGCGCCCGCCGCCTCGAGCAGGTTCTCGAGACGCAGGCGGGACACGGCGATCTCGCCGGTCAGTGTCAGCAGTTGGTCGAGCTTGTCGAGTCCCACACGCAGTGTGGCGGCCCCGAGGGGCGTTCGGACGCCCCCGCCTTCGCTGGCCCGCGCGGTGGCGGAGGCCTGGGATGTCCCCGCCCCGCGCGCCAGGCGGGCGATCTCGGCCACGATCGCCTCGTGCTCGGGGCGGGGCTCCGAACGGCCGGCAGCCGTGTCCTCCAACGACTCGCGCATCCGGTCGCGGGCCGTCAGCAGCAGGGTCACGATCTCCGAGGAGACCGCGAGGCCACCGCCGCGCAGGCAGTCGAGGAGGTCCTCGGCCGTGTGCGCAATGCGCCCGAGGCCCGTGAAGCCGAGCGAGGCGGAGTTGACCTTCAGGGTGTGTACCGAGCGAAACACGTCCGCCAGCGATTCGGAGTTGTGCGGGCTCTGCTCGAGGGCGAGCAGACCATGCTCGATGGCGGAGAGGTTGTCTTCGGCCTCCGCCAGGAAGACCTCGATGAGCGCCTGCCGATCGATCTCCATCGGCTCCCAGAGGGCTGCTAGAGCTTCTTGACCAGTGCGATCCCGCTCTCCGTATGGAACACGATCTTGCGTCCGCGACTTCCGCCCACGTCCTCGGCCGCGATGGGGATGCCCGCCCGCCGCAGCTCGTCGCGCGCCACCTGCACGTTCAAGGCCCCGATGTGGTCCTCGCGCCGGGGGGCGGCCAGGACCCAGGCGCCCCCGAACAGCTTCGCCTGCAGGTCGCCGAGCGTGCAGCCGAGCGCCCGCATGTCCTCGATCAGGCGGGCGATCGCGACGGGCCCGCAGCGCAAGGACTGCTCGCGGTCGAGATAGCCGCTGGGCAGCACGTAGTGGTTGATCGCTCCGATGCCCTGCCGGCGGTCCCACAGGCAGACGGACACGCACGAGCCGAGGATGGTCGTGACCGACGTCGGCTCGAGGCACGCCAGCAGCTGGCCGGGTTGCAGGTAGTGCGTCCGGCGCGGCACAGGCGTCTGGGCGGCAGCCCGCGCAAATGGCAGGCTGAGCGGCGGTCGCGCTGGCTGCAGCGTCGTCACGACGCCCCACCCTGGCCGAGCTTGCTGTGGAGCGAGGCGCAGTAGAGCGCCGTGGCGGCGTGGGTGGCCAGCAGGTCGAACAGCTCGTGGTCGAGATCGCCGAGGCACGCCTTCTGGGGCAGCAGGCGGAAGATGGCGATCGCCCCGATCACCCTTCCGTCCAGCATGAGCGGAATGCACGCGGTCAGGTCGGGTTCCTCCGCCGGCGCGCCCCCCTGTCCGGCCACGAACGCCTGGCCGGTGGCGGCGGCGCGTCCGATCGGCCCCTCGCCGACGGCCACACTCTGGTAGCGGCCGGGGTCGACGCCGTTGACCGCCAGGGCCGCCAGCCGCTGGCCGTCGTCGGTCATCTTGTAGATCGCGACCTGCTCGCTGCCGACCAGGTTGGCCAGGATCTCCTGGATCGTGGCCAGCACGGCGGCGGTGTCGAGCGAGCCGTGGAGTTGGTAGGTGGCGACGTAGAGGTTCGCCAGGTTCGAGTTCTGGCGCTCGATCTGCAGCAGCTGCTGCGCAAAGCCCTGGCTGCGGGCGGCGATCGTGGCCAACTCGTCGCGCAAATGGGACTGGTCCCTGGCCCGCCGCTCCCCGTCGTCGCGTAGCATCGCCAGCTGGTGCTGCAGGCGCTGCTTCTCGCGCTCGATGGAGGCCAGCAGATCCTGGAGCGCCAGGTTCTCGCGCTCGATCCCCTGCAGGATGCTGTTGCGCTCCGCCAGCTGCGCCCGTTCGCTCTCGAGCGACGCTACCAGCTTCTGCAGTCGCTCGTTCTCAGCCAGCACGTCGTGGGCGTAGCGCTGAGTGTCCTCGAGCACACGATCGACGTAGTGACGCCCGTGGTCGGCCTTGTGACCATCGCTGCCGCTCATTCCTCAGTCCGCCAGGTAGTTGCGGACCTTGGTGATCAACTCGACCGAGTTGATCGGTTTGGTGACGTAGTCGTTGCAGCCCCCGGCGTATCCGGCCTCCACATTGGCCGCTTCGCCTCGTGTCGTCACCAGGATGACGGGCGTCTTCTTGGTCGCCTCGCGGGAGCGCAGCTCCTCGAGCACCTCGAACCCGGTCAGATGAGGCATCACGACGTCGAGCAGAATGAGGTCGGGCTGCTCGGTGGCCGCTTTCTCGATCGCTTCCTTGCCGTCCTTCGCCGTGACGAGATCGTAGGGTTCTCGGGCGAGGATCATCTTCTCCATCATCAGGATGGTTCCCGAGTCATCGACAAGCAGGATCTTCTTGCGATTCATCAGACACGCTCCCGTCTCCGCGCGCCAAGGCACAAGTCCCGCGCACAGCGCAGACACGAGCAACTCGAATGCCAGGGTGCCTCAGACGAGATGGCTCTGTGCACGGAACCCGGACCGGAGTGCCCACGCTGCTTGGACTTACGGGTGCGGGCGCCATCCTGAGGCAGCCGGGAGGACCACCATGGAGCCGCAGTCAGTCGGGCGCATGCCCTGGCGGAACGGGCACGGCGTCCAGAACGTGTACACGCCGTCCCAAATACGGACACATTGCGGATCTCTTGCATGCGCCGTTCCTCGCGCCCGGGACCCCCCCGACGGGCGCCCAGGCGGAGTCTCAGGTCGCGGCGGGGCGGGTCTTCGCGATCGTGATCCCGTACTCGATGGCGTCGACGAGGGCCAGCCAGCTCGCTTCGATGATGTTCGGGCTGGCGCCGACCGTGCTCCAGCGTTGGCCGGACCACTGCATGTCGATCAGGACGCGGGTCACGGCCGCGGTGCCGCTCTCGGGATCGAGGATGCGCACCTTGTAGTCCGAGAGCTGCATCTCGTCCACCATCGGATAGTGCCCGTGCAGTGTCTTGCGCAAGGCGTTGTCCAGAGCGCCGACAGGCCCGTCGCCCTCCGCGGCCGTGTGCAGCAGTTCGCCATTCACACGCACCTTCACCATGCCCTCGGCGAAGAGCCCGCGCCCGCTGCGGTGCTCGACTGTCACCAGGAAGTCGACCATCTCGAAGGGCGGGTGGTAGCCCGGCTCCTGGCGCTTCAGCATCATCGCGACCGACGCCTCGCCCGCCTCGAACGAGAAGCCGCGTGCCTCCAGCGCCTTGATGTCGCTCAGCACTGCCGCGATGTCGGCGCCGGTGCCGATCTCGACGCCGTGCTCCTCGGCCTTGGAGAGCAGGTTGCCGCGTCCCGACAGCTCGCTCACCACCACCCGCATCCGGTTGCCGACGAGCGCGGGGTCGATGTGCTGGTAGGAGGCCTCGGAGCGGCGCATGGCCGCCACGTGGATGCCGCCCTTGTGGGCGAAGGCGGACTTGCCCACGTAGGCGAGGTGCTCGTCGGGCGCCAGGTTGGCGACCTCGGCGACGAGGTGGGAGACCTCGGTCAGCGTAGCCAGCCTGCCCGCGGGCAGGCAGTGCAGGCCCATCTTCAGCTCGAGCGTCGGGATGATCGAGCACAGGTTGGCGTTGCCGCAGCGCTCGCCGTAGCCGTTCACCGTGCCCTGGACCTGGATCGCTCCGGCCTGGACCGCCGCCAGCGAGTTGGCGACTGCGCTCTCGCTGTCGTTGTGGCAGTGCACCCCCAAAGGGTGGCCAATGGCCGCCCGCACGGCGGCCACGATCTCCCCGATCTGCCAGGGCAGCGAGCCGCCGTTCGTGTCGCACAGCACGAGCGTCTCGGCACCGCCCCGCACCGCCGCGCGCAGCGTCTCCAGCGAGTACGCGTCGTCGGTCCGGTAGCCGTCGAAGAAGTGCTCGGCGTCGTAGATGACGCGCCGGCCCTGGGCTCGCAGGTAGCGCAGGCTCTCCTCGATGAGACGCAGGTTCTCGTCGAAGCCGGTGCGCAGCACCTCCGTCACGTGGAGGGTCCAGGTCTTGCCGACCACGGTGCAGACCGGCGTCTTCGCCTCGAGCAGTGCCTTGATGTTGGCGTCGTCCTCAGGGCCGCCGCCCACGCGGCAGGTGGCTCCGAAGGCGGCGACGAGGGCGTTCGACCAGGGCAGCTCGTGGGCGCGCTCGAAGAACGCGGCGTCCTTGGGGTTCGAGCCTGGCCAGCCCCCCTCGATGAAGGCGACGCCCAGCTCGTCGAGCTGGCGTGCGACCTTGATCTTGTCGTCGCAGGAGAGGGAGATGCCTTCGCGCTGGGTCCCGTCACGCAGCGTCGTGTCGTAGATCTGGATCATCGCGCGGCCCTCCCACTCACCGAGTGACCGCGCACTATATCCGAGTCGGGGGCGGTGTTGCAGGGCGCCCCCCTGCGCCGTCGTGTGGCGGCTCGCAGAACAACGCAGCGCCGTCGGCCGTGAGCGGTCCCAGATTGACCGGCTCCACCCTGTCGAAGACTACGTCGCGCACCCGATGCAGGCTGCCCCAGAGCATGTCATGGCCGCGCAGGAATCGTACGTGGCGGACGCGCCGCAGCCAGAGGCGACGCTCTGCTTCCGTGGCCTCCCTTGCCGGGCCGGCGCCGCGGCCCCGCAGACGCACCGCAGGCGGCCGTGAGAACCGACCGCGGAAGAGCGCCTTCAGCCAGAAGAGCAGGCCACTGTCGATCGCCAGCACGCATAGGCGCGGATCGCGGTCGAGGTTTGCCGCCAGCTGCGATGTGTAGTCCTCGAAGAAGAACGCACGGCCCGGGCCGGTGAAGACCAGCGAGCCGATCGGTGTGACGTGCGGCGCGCCTTCCGCGTCCACGGTGGCGACCGCGTACGCGCGGCTCGTGCAGGAGGCGCGCCGGAACAGCCGTCCCAGAACGTGCCAATGAGCCGCGGGCTTCATGGTTTGTCGCCGCCTGTCCCCCGGCCTCGTGCCGCCTCCAGCGCGCTGCGCCCGCAGAGGCCGACGAGCGTGAAATCGAAGAGCGATTCGAACGCCTCGGCTCTGGCTGCTCTCTTCTGCAGCGCAGCCACGCCCTGGATGACGAGCGAGGCGAAGCCGTGGACGACGGTCCACGCCTTCAGCTCCGCGCCCGGCCTGCGCTCGACGGGCAACACCCCCGCGCTCACCAGACCGTCGAGTGCCTCGACGAGCAGCTCGTAGGGAGCGGTCCTGCGGAAACCGTTCGCATCGCGCGGACGGCGCGCCCTCGATCCGAACATGAGGCGAAGCAGCTCGGGGTGGGCCACCGCGAACTCCACGTACCCCCAGCCCACGGCCTTCAGCCGCTCCACGGCTGCGGCTGCCACGGTCGGTCGTAGCGGGGCTGCCGAGACCGCCTTCAAGAGGGACTGCTGCTGGAGGCGGACACCGACACCGGCCACGGCCAGAAGCAGGTCGGCCTTGTCGGCGAAGTGCCGGTAGGCGGCGTTGGCCGTGACCCCCACGAAGCGCGCCGCCTCGCGCAGGCTGAAGGCCTCTGCCCCGGCCTGCTCGACCATCCTCACCGCCTCCTCGACGAGGGCGTTACGGAGATCGCCGTGATGGTAGTGGGTCTTGGACGGCGTCATGCCGCAGGATGTTGACACCGTGAACTCCGGGCCGTAAAGTGTACACCGTACACATTGAGGGTTGGCAGTTGTCACGGTGTCGGTTGCTCGGCGGTTCTAGGCTGCCTTCTCTCGAGGGAGACGTCATGGATCAGACGAGAAGGGGTTTTCTGAGAGTCAGTGGTGCCGTCCTGACCTGTACTTGTGTCGGAGCGCTCGGCGCTCGTGCCGGCTCGGGCGGTCAGACGGCCTGCAATCACGACGCGGAGGACGTGCCGGGGCCCAGGAAGGCGCTGGTGGTCTACGGCACGCGGGCCGGCTCGACCTTGGAGGTGGCGGATTTCATCGGGAGGACGCTCACGCAATCCGGCTGGTTGGTGGACGTCGAGAACGCAGAGGCGGCGGGGAGCCTGGCCGGCTACCAAGCGGCGGTGATCGGGTCCGCGATCCGCCGGGGGAGCGTGCTGCGCGAGGTCCAGGAATTCGTGAACGCCCGCGGGGCGGAGCTCCGGCGAATCCCCGTGGCCTATTTCGTCGTCGGCATGGGCCTGCGCGAAGACACACCCCAGAGCCGAGCGAAGATGGATGCCTCTCTCGACCCGCTGCGAGCCCAGGTGAGGCCTGTCGCCGTCGGCTCGTTCGCCGGAAAGATGGACTACTCGAAGCTCAAGCGACGCACGAGGCTGATGGTCAAGGCACGCCACATCCCGGAGGGGGACTTCCGGGACTGGAGGGCCATCGCAGCGTGGGCGCAGCTCCTGACGCCGGCTCTGGAGGGCTGGAGTGTCCGCGAGTCCCTCCATCCGGCGAGGTCCGAGCGCGGCGGCTGTACCCTCGGATGCTGACCTCTGCCGCCGTCTCCAGACGGGGCGGTCCTGCTGCCGCTCTGGACCAGGGGAGCCGGCGCCAGGCTGCTCGCCGGACCGGCCTACGAGTTCCAGCGTACGTTTGCAGCGGGTCTGGAGAGGCAGCGACTCGGTGCGGCCGTGCAGTTGTCTCCCGCCGAACGGCTGGGCGCCGTCGAGCGACCGCGGGTCACCGTGATGACAGGCGTCTACCTGGAGGACCGCAATCGGAAAGGGCGAGCTTTCCCGATCTTCCAGGTCGGCGCGGACCTGCGGCTGTGGTAGGGCAGGCCGGCTACCCGCAGCGCAGCTGCTGCCGATGATGGACGACGACCCGCGTCACGGCCGCACGTGAGGACCTGCTCGGCCTGGTCGCTGTCCCTTGTCCTTGCCTGCATCCCCCCCAGGAGAGTACCCTGCGCGCGGTTGGCAAGGAGTGTGCGCGATGTGCAAGAGCCCCCTGCTCCGCCTTCTGCCTGGCCTCGCGGCCGTCGTCGTGCTGGCCACCACCACCGGATGGACGCAGGACGCCACCTCTCTGGGGATCCTCGACTTCAGGGACGAGACGGGGGGCCAGCCGGCCGGGCTGGGCCAGCGCATCGCCACAGAGGTTCGACAGAGGATCCTGTCCAGCCACCCTGGCATTCTGCCGAAGATGCTGGCCGCCGAAGGTCACGCTCCATCACCGGCGGGTCTGAGCGTGGAGCAGCTGACCGGGCTGGGTCGGAAGTACGGAGTCGAGTACGTGCTGCAGGGCGGCATTCTGTCGGTCGCGCGCACGAGCGTGGACGACGCCACGATGGTAACGATCATCCTCTCCGGGGAGGTGATCGCCGTGCAGACGGGCGCCGTGCGCAGCCTCCGTGTGGAAGCGAGCGGCACGCGAGCGGAAGCTGACGGCCGCAGCGTGGTCGACCTGGCCCTCGCGCAGGCCGTCGGCCAGCTGATCCAGGCGGTGGTCACGGAGATCCAGTCCCCGTCCGACGCCGCGCCGGCGGGGCAAACCGAAGCAGGCGCCACCGTCGAGCCCGCGTACGAGGAGGCCGTCGCTGACGCTGGACAGGACGAGGTCGCGCAGACGGCGCAGCAGGACGAAGAGCTGCAGCAGTTGATCGCCGACGCGGAGGCCGCCTTGGCGGCCGGCGGGCTGACCGACAGTGCCCTGAAGGACGTCGATCGCGCGTTGAAGGACCTCTCGTCGGTCCTGGCCGAGAAGAACGATCTCGTGCAGCGCGACGAGAGCACCGAACGCATCGATGCTCGAATCGCCGAGCGCAGCGAACGGCTACGCTCCGTCCTTTCGAATGCGGCCACGACGGGCGGCGAGTATGTCGAGGAGGCCCCCGAGGAGCAGCGAGACATCCTGGCCAGGGCCAGCGAGACGGCCGACGAGGCTCTGAGCCTGATCCAGAAGATCAAGGACGCTCGCGCGCTGATCTGGGGCTCGAGAGACGAGGAAGAGGCGACGGCGAGTCAGGAGGAGTACGGCGCGGCCGAGGAGGAGACGACTGGCGAGATCACCGGCGCCGTGATCGACGAGCAAGGCCCGGTCGCGGGCGCCGAGGTGGTTGACGAGGAAACGGGCACCAGCGCCACCACGGGCGAGGACGGTACCTTCGTCCTGCAGGCGATTCCGCTCCGCACGGTGGCGCGCCTGTCCGTCGTGGCGAAGGCGAAGCGCTCGAAGCTCGCCCCGCTGCCCGTCGTCGCCGGACGCGCGACAGTGGCGGACATCCGGCTGCGCAAGGGCGTGGCCCTTCTCAACCCGGGGGTCATCGCTTCGATCGGCACCGGCAAGGCGCGCCGCGGGACCGGCGGGCTGGTCGCCGGCCGCGTCCTGGACGCCAACGGGAAGCCCGTTGCACGGGCGCTGGTCACGATGAAGGCCGTGGGCCTCGTGCGCACGACCTCGAACGGCGAGTACGTCTTCCGCAACGTACCGGCCGGCTCCCAGCGGGTCTCTGTCTCCCTGCCCGGGACCAAGGCCGTGTCCCTCGACGTGCGGGTGCAGGCGGCCAAGACCGCGCGCGCCGACGTGCGCATGGCCGCCGCCGCAGTGGCCGCACCGGCACGGCAGAAGAGCCTGATGTCTGCCGTCGGTGCCGGCGCGACCCTGAGCGGGCGCGTTCGCGACCAGCGAGGCCGGCCGGTTGCCGGCGCGAAGGTCAGTGTTCTCCAGGGCAAGAACGTCGTCGGCGTCCTGACCGGCCGCGAAGGCAAGTACCGGATCGCCGGCCTCCGCCCGGACGAGTATCGCGTCGTCGTTTCCCGTGCGGGATACGACGGCGTGCGTCAGACCGTGCGGCTGACCCCGAAGGAACACGAGACGCGCGACTTCGAGCTGCGGCAGGTGTCGAGCATCGTCGACAAGTTGCGCACGACGGATCGCTCCAAGACGAGCACCGCGCGTCCCGGTGCGCGCGCGAAAGACCGGCATGCGGCCGCCGTCAGACCGAGCGCGACCCTCCAGGGCAGAGTCACGGACGGCAAGAGCCGCCAGCCCCTGGCTGGCGCCACGATCCGAGTCGAACGGGTCGGCACAACGCGCAGCGACCGGAACGGCGTCTACAGCTTCGGCAACCTGCCGCCCGGCACCCATCGGGTGTCGGCGAGCAGAGGCGGGTACAGGACGGTGGAGCGCGGCGTCCGAGCCCAGGGAGGCCAGCGCGTCACGCTCGACTTCCAGCTCGCACCGGTGCCCCGTGTCCTGGCGCCAGGCCGCCGGCGCCGCTGACGCAAGCACTCGGGACTCGACCGGTCGTCCGAGCGCCTCGGGCGGACCGAGTGGCGATCAGGCCTTCCCGGCCTCCTGCAGCAGGCGCTGGCGGGTGTAGGCGATCAGGCCGCCCGCGTCGACGAGGACCTGTCGTGCCCTGGGCAGCGGGACCACCTCGAAGCTCCTGCCGGTCGTCCTGTCGACGACCTGCTCGCCGGTGATCTCCAGCTCGTCACCAGGACTGGCCTCGATCTGCGGCGCGATCACCAGGCGGAGTCCCAGGTTGATCGAGTTCTGCAGGAAGATCCGCGCGAAGCCCTTGGCCACGATCGTCAGCTCGTAGCCCTTGAGGCAGGAGCAGGCCTGCTCGCGCGAGGAGCCGCAGCCGAAGTTCTTGCCGGCCACGATCACGCTGCCGGGCGCCAACTGTCCGGTCCTGAGCCTGGCGCTGAGCGCGGCGTCGTCGGCGAAGGCGTACTGCGGCGTCTCGCTCGGCAGCACCGTGGCCATGTAGCGGCCGGGATAGATGATGTCGGTCGAGACGTCGTCACCGAGCCTCGCGATCACCAGTGCCATGGCGCTACTTCTCCTTCCGCGGG
>JAEAME010002150.1_pt1 | contig 12007 bp, 8 predicted proteins | sample 8958731 | NCBI WGS metagenome assembly JAEAME01 (sample SAMN16933194, study PRJNA681113) | bioreactor sludge metagenome | isolation source: anerobic bioreactor sludge (Control) | place: India:Bengaluru | collected 2018-10-24 | reverse complement strand
GAACGGAAATTCCCAAAGGACGTTGCGTTACCTGCAGGGTGGCAAGCGTATCGTTAACCGTTTTAAAAGTCAGCATGGCTGTCCTTGTCTGGGAACTTTTAGAGGTATCGGCACGGAATTTCATCGGGTATTCTCCTCTGTCCCCTGATGCCAGCGCAGGCACAACCTCACACCAGGATGCACTGCTGCCCACATAAGTCCATGCTGTATCGGCTGTCAGTAAAAAGTCGTAATCACCTCCTGTACAAGGAATCCCGATAGCAGCCGGGCCAATCTGCAAGGAGTCGGCAGTATCGGGATCCGGATCGTCGGGATCATCCGGATCATCGGGGTCTTTCCCCGCCTCCTGCGATACATTGATGACTGAGTGAATACTGCTGTTTGATTTGGATCGTATGACCACCTGCTGGCTTCTGGGTTGCGTGGTAAGGTTCTTCTCGACGGTAAAACCCAACAAGACGGTTTTAACGGAAGTTTCCACGGAAGACAAATTGGTCTTGCACCAGTTCTGCGGTATGGTAACGGTCCATCCGGAATTGGAAGTGACTGCCACTGTATCCTGTCCGCCTTCGGAAGTAAAATGCAATTCCGTGGGATGTGCTTTGATATAATACACAATGTCCTGCTTTTTACAGCCTGCAGCCAGCAGTATCAGCAAGACAAAAACCAGGGGGACCGATAGTCGCTTGTTCATATTGCAAAGATGCGTAAAAGCTCTTAAATGTTGCGCAATACGGATAAAAAAATGTAATTTCGCACACATGAAAAAGGGGGGGCGTGTTATTCTGGTGATTTTTGTGTCATTGCTGGGAGTGATCGCTGCAGTCCTGGGTGCTGTTGCCATTATTCTCTCTCCCGCCCGTCTTACGGACCTGGTCAATCGCTATGCGGACCGGTACCTGGACGCTTCCGTATCGGTATCGGCAGCCTCGGTCCATGTTCTGAAAAACTTCCCCGATATATCTGTTATCCTGAACGACGGGAGTATTGTCGTACCCGCTCCCGAAGGAACGGACAAATGGGCCGACTCGCTCCTGGTCTTCAGAAAAATGGAAGTTACACTTCGCCCAGCCGCCCTGTTGCACCGCATGATCAACATACCCGGCATTTCGATGGAACACGCATCAATTCATTTGTTTACAGACCGCAAAGACCGTTCCAACTGGGACATATTCAGGAACACGGGTGATACACGCTCTCCCGGGTATGGTTTTTCTTTTGGAAAATTGAGCGCAACCGACACGCTTCATTTCACCTATCACGACTACAGGGACACAGTCTACTACAGCGTAAGCATAGAGAAAATGACTGCCGCTATACCTTTCAGAGGAACAGGATACAAAGCAGACATTCACTCCTTTTCCAATACGCTTATTGTAGGGGAAAAGACCTTGTTTGACAAAATACCCTTCATGGTTAAGGGAGGTATCACCCTGGAAAACAATTTCGATGATTATTATTTTCAGGATTGTGAAACCGTTTTGGGGGATGTTCCCCTGTACATAAACGGTTTCATGGGTCTGAGGGAAGACAGCCTGGAACTGAGAGGGATATGCCGTATTGATTCAACCCGGTTTGACCAGTTGTATGCTGCCATTCCCCGTAACCTGTTGCCTGCAGAAACACCTGTTGAGTCGTTCATGGCTGTAAAAGACCTGGAAGTGATCCTGAACGGGGCCTACTATTACGATAGCGGCCAATTCCCTGTTTATTCTGCCAGGATAACAGCGGGTCCCGGTCTGGTTACTTACCTCCCCGCGGATATTACCCTCCCGGAATTCAAGGCGGTCCTGTCCTCCTCCTACGATCCGGGGAAAGGGGATTTCGGGACCCTATCGGTGAACCGTCTGGAAGCAGAAGGGCCTGCGCTGGAATTGTCCCTTCAGGGAGTGTTGTCTTCGTTTTTTAAAGACCCTGAAGTCAGGGTGTCTGCAGATATGAATGTCCGTCTGGACAGGCTGTCTACCCTGGTAGGCGGCATGGAATCACATAATGCGGAAGGACATGTCGCCGTTGACCTGGAAGCCGATTTCAGACTTAAAGACCTGGATCCGGCGGGATTGGGAAATGTGATGCTCTCGGCACATTTTCAAACAAACGGTTTTACCCTTGATCTGCCTGCTGACAGTATTTTCTGCAGGGCAGACACCACCAGGATACAACTGGGGATTACTCCGGGAACAGCCCTGGACCTGGACCTGGTTTCAGACAGTCTGAACATCCGGTTCAAAGGCCGGGAACTGGCAACACTCTCAGAAACCATGCTGAAAGCGGGGAGCACTCCCGGCATGTTCACACGGGACACAACCCGGGTAAATCCATTGCATGGCACGTTAAAAAGCAAATCTTTGCGTCTGTTTCTCAACGACACCACCCGGATAAGGATCCAACGGGCAGATATGAACTTCTCGATCATGCCCGATCCGCAGGATCCTGCAATTCCCCTGATCGAGGCAACGCTCCAGGCCCGATCGGCAGGAGGAACCTACGGGGTGCACCGCGCAAGAATAAACAACCTGCATTTCAGGGCAGATCTGACGCACAACCTCAGAACCCGGCGCAGAGACACTACTTCCTTACGACGTGACAGAACACATACACAGCATGAGTTTTCATATGCCGATCTGGACTTTGACATTGACCGTGAGACAAGGGGCTTACTGCGAAAGTGGGATGTGAATGGCTCCCTGCAGGCTTCCGGGATGCAGGTGGTCACACCCGTATTTCCTCTCCGTACAAGGATCCTCTCCCTGCATATGGGTCTCCGTGATGACCGGCTGGAAATAACCGACACGCAGATAAGGGCCGGCCGGTCAGATCTGTTACTTAACGGATATGTGACAAACATCCGAAGGGTCCTTATGGGGCGGGGCCGTCTCGGCCTGAATTTCGATCTTCAGAGCGATACCCTGGACAACAACGAACTGATCCAGGCCATACATGCCGGAGCGTCGTTTCTGAACAGGCTTGACAGTACGGAAATGGACCTGCTTAAAGAAGAAATACTTCATGCCGGGTCCGAGGAACAGCTGGAAACCATGATCAGCGAGAAGGTCGGACAGGGAGAAGCCTATGACAACCTGCTGATTGTTCCGGGAAATGTAGATCTTCAGGTGGTGCTGGCCGTATCCAACGCCTATTACCGCCATCTGGAAATGCAGGGATTGCACGGCATGTTACGTGCTGCTGACAGGTATCTGCAACTGGACGAATTGCAGGCCAGTTCCAACGCCGGAGATATTCGCATCAACGCGTTGTATGCCACTCCCTCCGTAAACGACCTGTCCGTGGGCCTGGACATGGAAATGCACGATATCCTGCTGGAAGAGGTAACGCGCCTTCTGCCTTCCATGGATACGTTGTTCCCCATGATCAGCTCTTTCAGAGGTCTTGCCGACATCCAGATATCTGCCACTTCACAGCTCGATACCGGTATGAACCTGGTACTTTCTTCCCTGACCGGTGCCTGCCGGATCAAAGGTGACGGTCTGGTGCTTCTCGACGGGGAAACATTTTCCGAAATATCCCGCAAACTGATGTTCAGAAAAAAAGCCCTCAACCTGATCGACAGCATAAGGGTTGAAGCTACCGTTGCCAATAACAGGGTCGACGTTTTCCCCTTTATCATGGAGATGGACCGTTACAGGGCAGCCATAGCGGGATCACACCACATGGACAAAAGTTTCCATTACCACATTTCCATCCTCCGCTCACCGGTACCCTTCCGCTTTGGTCTGGATGTTCACGGAACTCCTGAAGATTTTGAAATAGACCTGGGCCGTATGCGTTTTTCCGACCAGGGGATCCCCGCACTGTCCTACAGGATTGACAGCATTCGGGTGAATCTTAAAGAAAGCATAAGACGCTATTTTAACCATTACACCTTCGAATGATATGTATGCCATCGCATTGATACCGGCCCGTTACGGATCAGAACGCTTTCCCGGAAAACTCATGCAGAAACTGGGGGATGGAACGGTGATCCTCCAAACTTACAGAGCGACCGTGGGCACAGGCCTCTTTAAGAAAGTGGCCGTGGTCACAGACAGCGGTGACATCTATCGTGAGATCACCGGCCACGGCGGGGAAGCCCTGATGAGCCTGCAAGAGCATCTTTGCGGCAGTGACCGGATTGCCGAGGCTGCCGCCCTTTTTCCGGAGGCAGATGTGATCGTTAACGTCCAGGGTGATGAACCTTTTACCCCTGCCGGTCCCCTGGAAGCCCTGCTGAATGCTTTCAATGCTGCCGAAGCTTCTGCCCTGGATGTCGTTACCCTGATGTGTCCCATAGAGCATGAACCGGACTTCACAAACCCCAATGTGGTCAAGGTGGTTACCGACCGGAACGGGTACGCACTCCTTTTCTCCAGGGCCCCGATCCCTTTCTCCCGCGAACCGGGGTCCTTTCATACCCCATGTTACAGGCACATAGGGATATATGCTTTCCGCAGGCAGGCTCTGTTACGTTTTGCCGCGCTTACCCCGGGCCCACTCGAATTATCGGAAAAACTGGAGAATTTAAGATTTCTGGAATACGGCATGAAAGTAAAAATGATCGAAGTTCCCGGATTTGCAAAAGGGATAGATGTTCCGGAAGATCTTAAGGAAGCGCGCAAAAGGATCAGCGCCTGTTGATGGTCACACGGCGTACTTCTTCTACTCCCAGTACAGATTCCAGACGCTTGATCATATTGTTGATCTCTTTGGCAGATCTGACTTCCAGATGGATGTCGCAATCAAACAGGGAATCCTGGGTGGTTACGGACATATTGTTGATGTTCAGTCCCCATTCCTCCGAAACGACCTGTGATATCTCGAACGTGATTCCTTTACGGTCGACACCGAATGCGTGAATATGAGCCGGGTAATAGGTGGTTTCATCGGCTTCCAGATCTACATTGACAATGGTCTCCCCATGTTCCGTAGATAATTTGATAGCCCTTTCGCAATTCCTGGTATGGACATAAACCTTCGCACTGCCATCCTGTGCCTCAAACCCCAGCAACTCATCACCGGGCAGCGGTGAACAGCATTTAGCAAAAATATACCGGGACGGCTTAATGGAAATATTCTGCTTCCTGAGTGCGCTCCTGATACAGGATTTGGCTTTGTAAGTAACAACGGCATCCAGCCAGTCTTTCTGGGGCATGATATTGGAATCGGTCCCGATCTCTACCCTGTCACCCCTTTTGAGCACAGTCTTTATGGAGCAAAGCATACCGTTCACCCGCGCGAACAGAGCATGATCCCCTATCTCGGAATGAATAACATAAGCAAAATCAAGCGCTGTGGCGTTGCTTGGCAGAAGGATCTGTTCCCCCCGGGGGGTAAACACACGGATATCGTCGTTGTAGAGATTGGCTTTTACCCCCTCCAGAAAGAACCCGTCCTTGTTGTTGAATCCGTCATGATATACCATGTCCTTGAGCGTTCCCCTGAATTCTTCAACCCAGGCATCCACGCCTCCGATACCCACATTTTTATGACGTTTGACTATGCATCCGTGAACGGAAGCTTCTTCCATCCGTTCGCTTTTTATATGCACTTCCGCCCATGTCCCGTGTTCTGTCATGAACATGCAGTGAAGCGCCTCGTACCCGTTGGCTTTGGGATTGTCCACATAATTGTGAAAACTGCCTACACGTTCCATATAAAGGTCCGTAAGCAGCGAATAGATCCGCAGACACTGGTTCTTTTCAGAAACTTCGCACGTGCCGCCTAACGTGGGCCTGAACACAATATTGAATACGTAGACACTTTCAAGACGCCGGAAAGGGACCTGTTTTTGCTTCATGTGGCGCCAGATGGAATAAATGCTCCTTATATCCTGGGTCATGACTGCATCTATCCCGTTCTCCTTCAGTATCTGCTCTATGGGCGCCACAAAACGGTTCCTGATACTTTGGGTCTCTACGGCATAATCTTCCAGAATCTTCTGGATTCCCGCATATTCTTCCGGAGACCGGAACCTGAAACTCAGGTTCTCCAGCTCGGTTTTGACCTTATAAAGTCCCAGTCGGTTGGCAAGAGGGGCAAAAAAGAAGTCGGTCTCCCCCGTAATTTTCATTTGTTTGTTCAGGGGCATGTCAGCCAGGGTACGCATGTTGTGCAGCCTGTCTGCCAGCTTGATCAATAATGCGCGAATGTCGTACTGAATGGTCATCAACATCTTCCGGATGTTGTCCACCTGCATGGAAAGTTCGTATTGTTCCTTCTTTTCTTTTGTCAGACCTTCTACCAGGAAGGCAATATCTTCCCCGAACAGCTCCCTTATCTCTTCGATGGTGTGCGGAGTATCCTCCACCACATCATGAAGTAAGGACGCAATGATGGGATTGGTCCCCAGGCCTATCTCTTCATTTACGATCCGTGCCACGGCAATGGGATGAAGGATATAAGGTTCTCCCGCCTTTCTGGTCTGTTTTGCGTGGGCCTGGTAGGCATATTCATACGCCTGCCTTATTCTTTCCAGGTCTTCCGGCAATCTGTTGCGGGCTGCATTCTCGAGGAAAATGTCACGCTGCTCCTGCACCAGCTGGGTATATTGCGCTTCGTTCTTTTTGCCCAATCGGATAATTTCCATATAGCAAATGTAAGCAATTTTGAGTATATTTGTCTCAAACAAAACACTATTATTATGACACATCAATTACCTCCACTACCCTTTTCTGCCAATGACCTGGCTCCGGCCATAAGTTCAGTAACCGTAGGGTATCATTACGGAAAACACCATCAGGCATACGTGAATAACCTGAACAATCTCATTGGGGGCACACCGTACGAGAATACCCCGCTTGAGACCATAATTGCCAAAGCGCCTGCCGGTCCCATTTTCAACAATGCGGCGCAGGTCTTCAACCACACTTTTTATTTTCAGCAATTCAAATCCCAGCATGAGGCAAAAAAACGCCCTGAAAATGAACTGCTCAGGGCCATCGAGAAAAGTTTCGGTACCTTTGACAAATTTATAGACGATTTCTCGAAAGCAGCTGCCACGGTTTTCGGCTCCGGATGGGCCTGGCTGATCAGGGAACATGACGGAAATCTGGCGATAACACAGGAATCCAACGCCGGGTGTCCGCTGGCTAAAAAACAAACCCCCATTCTTACCTGTGATGTATGGGAACATGCATACTATCTGGACTACCAGAACAAAAGACCTGATTACATCAAAGCGTTCTGGGAAGTCGTTGACTGGAAAGTGATCGAAAGACGTTTCAATGTATAAATGAAAAACCTTTCCCGGTATGTGATCTTAGGCGCAGCCGTTGCTGTGGCAGGGTTTCTTTTATGGTACTTCAGCAACATCCTGACCTACATACTGATCGCTGCCGCACTCTCCCTGATAGGGAAACCGGTCGTTTCATTTTTCAGAAACCTTCAGGTAGGGAAACACAAGCTGCCTGACTGGCTGAGTGCTTTTCTGGCATTACTCTGTCTGGTTGGGGTATTTATTGCATTTATTGTCTTTTTCGTGCCTGTGCTGGCTGATTTTGCAGCCACCATAGGGAATATTGACCTCACCGTTCTGGAATCCCGGCTGAGCGTTCCCCTGGACAGACTCAACGCTTTTCTGGATGAATTGTTCCATAATTCACTCGAACACGTTACCGTGGGCAGTCTTATACAGGCTGTCCTTTCCCCTGTCATTGACCTGGACCGCCTGGAGTTTTTCTTTGCCAGCCTGGCTGGCCGCACTGTGAATTTTTTCATAAATTTCTTTGTGGTAATGTTCATTACATTCTTTTTCCTGAAAGAACAGCACATCTTCACCAATATGGTTGCAAGTCTTTTCAGTGACAAGAATGAGCCCGGGGCGAGAAGGGCCCTGAAAAATTCCTACGCCCTCCTGACGCGGTATTTTATCGGTATCTTTGCCGAGATTGCCGCTGTCACCATACTGAACACACTCGGGTGGACTTTTCTTTGCGGCATCCCTTTGAGAATGGCGGTTGTGATGGCATTTCTTTCAGGAGTGCTTTTTGTAATTCCATACATTGGACCTCTGACCGGCATCCTTGGAGTTTTGTTTACCGGATTCCTGCATTATTATTATGCGGGCTCCTCCGCGTTTGGCATCGTATGGTTTCTTGTCCTGGTTTTCCTTGTATTTCTGCTTACCTATATCATAGACTTGCTCGCTTTTCACCCCTATATTTACGCAAAAAGCGTAAAAGCACATCCGCTTGAGATCTTTCTTGTGATCCTGGCCGGGGCGGGCATAGGCGGTATCACAGGAATGCTCATTGCCATTCCCGCCTACACGGTACTCCGCGTTTTCGCGGGTGAATTTCTGTATAACTTCAAAATTGTCAGGAAGCTTACCATACAATTCCGGCAAAGGGACAAAAAGGGGGCAAGATGATCGTCAAGGCTTTTCAGTTCGAAAAGATCAGGCCTTTTGCCCTTCCGGTTGCACTCATACTGGGATTTTTTTTTCATGAAACCTGTACACGCCTGCAATTCATCACCCCTTATCTGATCTTCCTGATCCTTTTCATGACTTTGTGTGATATCGATATCAGAAAAGTGCGCATACGTCCTATGCATGTCTGGCTGATGCTGTTTCAGCTGGCAACGGCCCTTGGGTTTTACTTCATGCTGCTGCCTGCCAATAAAGTGCTTGCACAGGGCGCCATGATGGGGATGCTCGCGCCGGTTGCCGTTTCTTCCACTGTGATTGCCGTCATGCTGGGTGCGCGCATGGAAAACATGATCACTTACACCATTCTTTACAACATGGTTCTGGCATTGACCGCCCCCCTTATCTTTTCATTCGTCGGACATCCTGCAGACATGACTTTCTGGGCATCGGCCTGGATGATCATTCGCAGGGTAGCACCGATTATCGTGTTCCCTTTGGCAGCTGCCGTGATATGCCAGCGGTTTATGCCCAGAATGAAAAAAGGGATCATCCGTTACCGGACTATCCCATTTTATCTGTGGGCCGTTGCCCTGATCCTTGTGATAGGACAAACGATCGATTTCATATACCACCAGGACCGGTCGGGCATTCCGCTGATCCTTCTCATGTCATTGATCTCCCTGGTGCAGTGTATCCTCCAATTCTCTTTCGGCAGATGGCTGGGCAAACGTTACGGAGATCAGGTGGGAGGCGGTCAGGCGCTGGGACAGAAAAACGCATTGCTTGCCGTATGGATGACGCAGATGTATCTTTATCCCATGGCCTCAGTCGTTCCTGCATCATACGTCTTATGGCAGAACATATGGAACAGCTGGCAATTGTGGCGTATCAAAGGGAAGGGGAACACTCCTGCAGGGCGATCGCAAGATGCAGCAGTGTAGCATTCCAGTTGATGGCAATTTCATTGGAAGCGTAAGATTCAACCACATCAACGTAACTTTCATCAGGTAATTCTGAAGGATAAAAGCATCCGTCCTGTTTAGCGGGGTTGGGACCTCCCACAAGGAATCCCGGGAGCGGCCCGGGGATGTCGTCGGTTGCTGCCAGACGGTGGTGCGGATTGACAGGGCTCTTGCTGCCCGTTCCCGTCACATAACAATAACCCAGGGGATTTATTCCCAACAGGTAATCCATATTGTGATACGCCTGGAGGAGGTAATCCCTGTTCCCGTTCAACCGGTAACCGTACAAAAGCGATATGGCATTGCTGCTGCAGCTTTCAGAGAGGCATCCCCAAAAGAAATCCCTGGCGGAATTGCCGTAAGAAGAGGCAAATGATGCCTCTGTTGCTAAAGAAATGATACTGTCACAGAAGGCAATCACCTGCTCTTTCATGGCATGGGGAGCCTTGTCGTGGGTCAGCAGGGCAAAATAACCCAGGCCGTCCACATTCCCCCAGGTGGGTGCAGTAAATTTTCCCGGGGCATATTCCATGGCTTTTTTCAGATAAGCGTCCTTCCCGGTTGTCAGGTACAATTCACAGGATGCCCAAAAAAATTCATCCCTGGCAGAACGGTCGCCATAAGCTCCTGTCTGAATGGCAGGAGAAAAATTTTCGTTCATCCTGAACTGATTGTATAAGGAATCGGGATTGTCCAGTGCCCATAGAAAAGCGGCTTCTGCAGCCTGTTCCATCCGGATAGCCGGTCCGGCATACTTTTCTACGTTTTTATAGATACGGGCAGCCTGTGCCATGGATGCTGCAAAATCCAAAGTGGCTGTAACGCTCTTTTGCACCACATAACGTGGCTTTTTACATTCCTCCGGCCTGATGAATCCTTCGAACTCCGGGGTGGTCAGCTTGTGATATACGCCGCCGTCGGCGGGATCCTGCATGGTCAGGCTCCACTCCAGGTTGTACATCATCTCGTCAAGTAACCGGTCATTTTGTGAGTACCCGGGATATTTTTCGTATCCGGCCAGGATAAGCCCGGTGGTGTAGGATGCATTTACTATGTATTTGTTGTAGTCACCTGCATCATACCATCCCCCCGGTGAAGAGATGACGGTCCCTTCCGGTCTGTCTTCCGAAGCGGCCGATGCATGGACCAGCACCAGTGTGTCCGGGTGACCGGGAGTGGATCGCTGCAAATAAAAAGCTTCCAGAGCCGTCAATGCCAGCGGGGCCAACACGTTCTCCCCGATCGTGAACACATGAGATGCGGACCCGTTTTCTGTCTCAATCCGGTACTCACCGGGCTGATTAAAAGATGTAAAATCAAGGATGGTACGGACTTTTGACGAAAATGGGGAAGGGATTATGTCCCCGGATTTTGCTTCAAATACAGAAGTGCCTGTAATAACGTCTGTGATCCGGAATGAACCGGTAAAAGAAGCATCCACAACGGCGACTTTTTCCTGGCCCGGATAATAGCCTGACTGGTTTACAAGTACAGTGTCCCCGGGAGTACAGGCGGTCAGCAGGATCAGCAAGTAAAGTGTTTTTTTCATGTTGTTTTGATTGTATGAGTTGATTTTTCTGTAAAGATACAGATAAGCAGGTAAACAAGCGCAGATACGGCTATACCGAATATATACTCATTCAGGCCCGGCGGCAGGGGAGCTTCCAGAAGAATGAGCAAAAAGGCCCGAAACCATGAAAGTTCTGTCTGGACATTTCAGGAAGCTGCCAGCTTCATACCCATCAGTCCTGACGGGAGGATGGTGTTGAGCAAAACAGGCAACGCCGTTTCGAAAGCCATACGCGCAAACAATACAACACGGTACCCATCATGGCCATTAAGGGCCATTCAAAAAGCCCTGCTATAAACCGACCTCCTACATAATAATCTTCAATATTCCTGTTTTTCCTGTAAAAGAAGACCCCTACGCCCAACATCAGCAAAAAATAGACAATAAAAATAACGTGATCAACAACCCTCATGCTTACAAATATATGAATTTTGACTATCTTTATCAGTACACAGACAACTCAATAAACCATTTATATGAAAACACTCAGAACATTGATCACAGGATTGCTCATTGCCTCGCTCACACTGACAAGTTGTGGCACAATAGGCAGAACGGGGGTAGGTGCAGGAATCGGAGTAGCAGCCGGAGCTGCTGCCGGGGCAGGCATCGGGGCTGCTGCCGGAAACACGGCCGTTGGAACCGCCATTGGGGCCGTTGTGGGTGGTGTGGCAGGGATCCTTATAGGACGTCACATGGACAAACAGAAAGCCGAACTGGAAGAGATCCTGCCGGAAGATGCGTCCATAGAGATAGTCAACGAAGGACAGGCTATAAAAGTTACCCTCGAATCAGGGATACTTTTTGCAACCAATTCGACAGCTATTGGTGAAAATGCCAAGACTGCGCTCCGTAATTTTTCAACCAATCTTAACCAGAATCCAGACACAAACATTGAGATCACTGGCCATACAGATATCACCGGCACTGTGGAATACAACCAGGGGTTATCAGAAAGAAGGGCCAGGAGTGTACGGGATTTCCTTTTGCTCCAGGGCGTTGACATAAACCGTATGACCACCATGGGGAAAGGAATTCACGAACCTGTTGCCGATAATAATACAATAGAAGGCAGGTTGCAAAACCGCCGTGTGGAGATTTTTATCCTGC